>Ga0193717_1000010_pt1 | contig 314672 bp, 253 predicted proteins | sample U2c2metaG_FD_145900 | JGI IMG/M metagenome (GOLD analysis project Ga0193717, IMG submission 145900) | Soil microbial communities from a riparian zone of the East river system, Colorado, United States - U2c2 | ecosystem: Environmental > Terrestrial > Soil > Riparian zone | place: USA: East...
ATTTTTTAGATTTTCCTGGAGTCTGCGAGCGCACAGGGTTTGAAGTCCCCGCCAGGATATACCCGCCGTCCCTTGTCTCAATAAGTTTCTTGAGCGCATCGTCGCCATCGCTGCCCACGGTCCTGTCCCAAAGCATGACGCCCTTCTCGGAAATCTTGAGCGCGATATAGTCATTGATGCCCTTGTCGTCCTTTTTCGTACCCGCCTCAGATTTGGCAAACCCGCCCACAAGGAAAGTATGGTCACGGTTCTCGACAATGGAGGTGAGTATATCCGAAGACCCGAAGTCGTAGGTTTCCTGCCATTGCATTTCTCCATCGGTATCAAGCTTCACGATCCAAAAGTCGGTTCCCTTGCCGTTTCCTTTGCTCTTGCTGTTGGTGGCCTGCGAATTGGAATTACCGCCGAGTATAAACCCGCCGTCGTAAGTCTGGTGCACGGTATAAAGCTGGTCGTCCTTGTCGCCGCCGATCACCTTTTCCCATTCGGTCTCGCCCTTGCGGTCCAGCTTGAGCACCCAGTAATCGCCGATGCCGATATTGTCATCGCGCTTATTTCCCGATTGTGGGGAATTGGAATAGCCGCCTAAGATGTAGCCGTTGTCCCTTGTCTGCTCGATGCTGCGGAGCTCATCAAAGTATTTCCCCCCGAAGGTCTTTTCCCATTCCACATTTCCGTCCTTGTCGAGCTTCACCACCCAATAATCCATGTTGCCGTAGCTATCGGTCGTTTTCTCATTCGACTTGTCCGAGCTTGAGGAACCGCCCAGGATAAACCCGCCGTCCTTGGTCTGGCAGACACTTTGCAACCTATCATCGCCGCTGCCGCCAATGGTCTTCTGCCACTGCTCGCCACCGCCTGCATTGAGCTTGATGACCCAGAAGTCATTGCCGCCGTGGCTGTTGTCGTTTTTCTGTGCGCTTTTAGGGGAATCGGAATTACCGGCAAGGATAAACCCGCCGTCCTGCGTATTCCTGATGCCCTGGAGGAAATCGGTGCCGGTACCGCCAAAGCTTTTCTGCCATTCCATCTCACCCTTCTCGTCCATCTTCCATACCCAATAGTCAAGGTCGCCCTCATTCCTGCTGGTCTTGTTGCCGGATTTGTCGGAAAGCGAGCTGCCTGCCAGGATAAAGCCATAATCGGCCGTAGGCACGGCATCCATGAGGTACTCGGCGTGCCTGCCGCCATAGGATTTTTCCCAGAGTACATCCTGGGCATGGGCGAAAGGGGAAACAAATAGCGTAAGGGCAAGGATATAATCCTGCCACTTGAACGGAAATGGATTTTCCATAAATAGGTAGTATTAATAATGTTTGTCTTGACTAAAATATAGTAAGGCGGATAGCATAAAAACTTATGGCGTACAGGCAATAAAAAATATTAATTCCAAATGCGAACAGCAGAGGGAGGTAACTTAACTTGAAAAATTGCAACCAACGGTCCTGGCAAACGCATTGGCATTTTGAAACAAAAGTTGAAGTGGTATTTACTTTTGTTAATTTTTTGCCAAAACTAGGGATTTATTTTAGATAACATATGCTTTGCATACAAAACAAATTGGATTAAAGAAAAACAAACCCAACTCCCGCCCAAAAACCATCCCCAAAATTAGCATATAGTCACACCAAGTGCCCAATAAAAACGACACATCCACCCAACGAACCACCCGCCCGAAAATATTTTTTGCAACTTCCAAAAATTATATTTAAATTAGCAATACAGTATCAGCCAAACAGCGCAGCCACAGTGGTCCCGTTCATAGTCAAAGACCATTGTATTTGGGTTAAACGCAACGGCAAAGACCCGGCAGTGATAGTGTAGGGATACTGGATAGATAAAGCATAGATACGGTATGGATACTGTATGCAGAGTGTATCAAAAGGGTATTTTAAGCAAAATCCCGTTCCGCCAAAGCAGCGCCGACGCGTGCTGTTGTTTGGTGTCATGCAAAATCGCCTGGACATGCAATCACTTAATCAAGAACTTTTTCAAGGCCGGTAAAGAAAATCCCGCAACGGTTCCTTCAATCATAAAGCATATGCAACGATCAGCCAATCGCGCTCGGACAATAAATTTCCAACGCAATTATAAAGCAAAAAAAATCCCGGGCATCACCCCGGGATCAACACAACAAATCCAATGAATAGTCATCCATTCATCATTCCCAACCGCCCCCTAAGGCACGGTATAATTCCACATTTGTTGATAATCTTTCTTTTTTGATCGAAGCCAGTTCCAATTCCGCGCCAAGCAAATTGCCCTGCGCAATGATCACTTCAAGGTAAGTCGCCAGTCCGTTCCTGAAAAGCAGGTTGGCATTCTTGATGGCTCTTTGCAAAGTTTCCACACGTTGGTTCGCGAGATCAAATTGTTCTTCAAGTTTGTCAATTTTGACCAATGCATCCGAAACCTCTCCCACCGCAACCAAAACCGTCTGCCGGAACGCAATCGCCGATTGGTCGCGCTGTAACTTAGAAACTTCATATTGGGTACGCAGCCTTTTGCTATTGAGCAACGGAGCAGTCAACCCACCCGCAACCGACCCGAAAATCGATGCCGGAAGGTTAAACCAATTGCTGATCTCAAACGAATTCACACCACCCGAAGCCGTAATGTTTAACGACGGATACAAACTCGCCCGCGTAATCCCAACATTCGCATTAGCCGCTTTCAACGCGAGCTCCGCACTTTTCACATCGGGTCTTTTGCTCAGCAGTTGCGCCGGGATCCCTGCTTTTAAATCGTCTTTTACAACCAACGAATTCAATTTACTGCTGCGTTCCTTGGCGTCCGGAAATGTTCCCGTCAAGACACTCAAAGCATTTTCCTGCAACTGTATGTTCTGCTCAAGCTGCGGAATCAGTTTGGCTGCCACCAATCGCTGCGCTTCGGTTTGTTGTTTCGCCAGAGACGTCACTTGTCCCGCTTCATATTGCAAATTGACAATGAAAAGCGTACTGTCGTTAAGCATCAGCGTTTTCTTTGCAATATCGAGTTGCGCATCAAGCATCAGCAAGTCATAGAAACCTTTAGAAACATTGGCGACAACCGAAGTCTGCAAGGCACTTTTCGCTTCAGCAGTCTGTAAATAAGCGGCTTGTGCACTTTTCTTACGGTTCCTGATCTTGCCCCAGATGTCGGCTTCCCATGACAATTGCAGTCCGGCCGAATAATCCTCAATATGCCGTTGGCCCAAAGCCTGTGAAGCGTTAATTCCGTTAAGGCTATTGTCTGAAAAACGGTTGCTGCCCGCATTTGCAAAAGCATTCACCTGTGGCACGCTGCCCCATTTCGCCTGTTTGTATTGCAGGTTCGCAATGGTAACGTTCTTATCGGCAATCTGCAGATTGTTGTTTTTGACAAGCGCAACATCAATGAGTTTCACCAAATCGGTTTCCACAAAGAATTCCTTCCATTTGATGTCGGCGATATTTGTCGTATCGGAAGCGGATATATTCCTGAAATTTCCGGGAACCGCTGCTGTAGAAGCTTCCTGTGCATACGATCCGAAGACCGTAAGCATCAGCAAAGCCGCACTGTATTTTTTTATAAGTGTTTTCATGATTTTAATCTCTTTAGGTTTAATTCCGCGAAGCTTTGCTTCGGTTTTTATTTTGACACAGATTCCACGAATGGTCACAGATTTGTCTGTGTGAATTTGTGCAATCTGTGTTATACCAATACCTTGTGGGCTTTGCTCCGGGTTGGTTTAATTAAGATTGGATAGGATTATTAAGGCCTTTCTCATTGTTGAGCACCGCCTGTGGTTTGCCCGATACTTTCTCGTGCAGATACTGGAACACAACAAACAATACCGGGATAATGAAAATTCCAAGCAATACGCCCGAAACCATTCCGCCTGCCGCACCGATACTGATAGAATGGTTACCCAAAGCCGATGGCCCGGTAGCGCGCATCATCGGGATCAGCCCGACGACAAACGCAAATGAGGTCATGATAATCGGCCGCAGACGCAGTTTTGCCGCTTCCAATGAAGATGCCAGCAGTGATTTTCCTGCCCTTCGCCTCTGGATCGCATACTCTACAATCAGGATCGCGTTCTTGGCAAGCAACCCGATAAGCATGATCAAGGCAACCTGGACGTATATGTTATTCTCAATCCCGGCAAAGCCGATGGCCAGGAAAACCCCGAATATTCCGGTTGGAATGGACAAAATCACCGCTGCGGGAAGGATGTAGCTTTCGTATTGCGCTGCCAGCAGGAAGAACACGAACAACAAACTGAGCCCAAAGATAACCGCCGATTGTCCCGAAGAGGATATTTCCTCTTTCGTAAGTCCGGAAAACTCTATCGTATAACCGCTTGGCAGATGTTTCTCGGCCACTTCCTGGACTGCTTTAATCGCAGCGCCCGAACTGAAACCCGGTTTCGCAATCGCATTCACGCTGATCGAATTGAACAGGTTAAACCGCGAAGCCGTTTCCGAACCATAAATGCGTTTGAGTTTGACGAGCGTATTAATCGGAACCATTTCTCCCGTCCTGTTTTTGACGAAAATGCCGTTCATCGATTCGGGATTTGCACGTGATTCGGCTTCCGCCTGAACCATGACGCGGTAATATTTTCCAAAACGGTTAAAATCACCCGCCTGTGAACTTCCGAAATACGTCTGCATCGTCTGCAAAATATCCCTGACGCTCACGCCGAGCTGTTCGGCTTTGACGTCGTCGACTTCCATCTCCAATTGCGGATAATCGGCTTTGAAACTCGTGAAAGCGACTGCGATTTCAGGACGTTTCATCAGTTCGCCAATAAAATTATTGCTGATACCGCTGAACTTGCTGATGCTTCCGCCGGTCTTGTCTTTAAGGACGATATCAAGCCCGTCGACATTGTTGAAACCCGGAACGGTAGGGAACGTAAAGACAAAGAAACTCGCACCTTTGATGCCACTCAGTTTCTGGCGCACATCGTTCATAATGTCATTGATGTCCTGCATTTTCCCGCGTTCTTTTGCGGGTTTGAGCAGGATGAAGGCGACACCGGCAGACGGACTGGAAGATTGCGAAAGGATACTGAATCCCGACAATTTCATCAGGGTTTTTTTAGATTCCATATTGCCCAATGTAGTTTCCACTTCAGACATGACGGTATTGGTACGGTCGAGTGATGCTCCGGCAGGCATCGACAATGAAATGGCGATAAAGCCCTGGTCTTCCGACGGGATAAATCCGGTTGGCGTGGTTTTGATGAGGTAGAATGTACCGAGGATTACGAGCGCCAATCCGCCCAGACTGACCCATCTGAATTTGATCAGGAATTTAAGGCTGTTGACATATTTGTTGGTCAGTTTTGTAAAGCCGCTGTTAAATCCGATAAAGAATTTCTGCTTGAAGTTTTTTGGTTTGCTGTCATCGTGGTGGATTTCATTTCCGTCTTTGTCAGTGTGCTCGTCTTTGAGGAACAACGCAGCCAAAGCCGGACTCAAAGTCAACGCGTTTACCGCAGAAATGACAATCGCAATCGCAAGTGTAAACGCAAACTGTCGGTAGAAAACCCCGGTAGAGCCATCCATAAATCCGACCGGAAGGAACACCGCCGACATGACCAATGTAATCGAAATGATTGCACCGGTAATTTCGCTCATAGCAGAAGTCGTAGCCGCTTTAGGCGACAGTTTTTTCGAGTGCATCTTTTCGTGCACCGCCTCGACGACGACAATCGCATCATCGACGACAATCCCGATCGCAAGGACCAAAGCGAATAACGTCAGCAGGTTTACCGAAAATCCAAAGATCTGCATAAAGAAGAACGTCCCTAAAATAGAAACCGGAACCGCAATGGCCGGAATCAACGTCGCCCTGAAATCCTGAAGGAAAAGGAAAACGACAAGGAACACAAGGATAAACGCTTCAATTAAAGTTGATTTTACCTGCGCAATCGACAAGTCCAAAGAATCTTTGGTATTGTATAAAATCAGGTGTTTTACATCTTTTGGAAAATCCTTCGACGCTTTTTCCATCATTTCCTTTACCGCAATCTGGACATCGCTCGAGTTGGAACCCGGCAATTGGTACACCGCGATGTTAAGCCCGGATTTGCCATTTACTTTAGTAGAATTTCCATAAGTATAAGCCCCGAATTCAATACGCGCCACGTCTTTCAATCGTAAAACCGAACCGTCGGCATTCGAACGGATCACGATATTTTCATATTCGCCCGGTTTGTTAAGCTTTCCTTTGTATTTGATCACATATTCGAAAGATTCCTTACTGCTTTCACCGAATTTACCCGGAGCGGCTTCGAGGTTTTTATCCTGGATCGCCGCGGTCACTTCTTTTGGCGTCAGGTTGTAACTGGCCATTTTGGAAGGATTAAGCCAGACGCGCATCGAATAGTCTTTGCTGCCTCCGAAAATTATCGATTGCCCGACACCCGGAATCCTCTTGATTTCAGGAACGATGTTGATCTGTGCGTAATTCGCGAGGAACGTTTGGTCGTATTGTTTTTCGTTTTCGGTATACAAATCGACTACCATCAGAAGGCTGTTCTGTTGTTTGTTGGTTGTGATTCCGGCCTGCACAACCTCTGCGGGCAATTGGCTCGTGGCCTGTGAAACCCTGTTTTGGACATTGACTGCCGCCTGGTCGGGATTGGTTCCGAGTTTAAAGTTGACCGTAATGACAAGCGAACCGTCATTACTCGCAATCGAACTCATATAACTCATATTCTCAACCCCGTTGATCGCTTCTTCAAGCGAAGGGGCAACGGAACGCAATACGGTTTCGGCATTCGCGCCGGGATAAACGGCAATTACCTGAACGGCCGGTGGCGCGATATCGGGAAATTGCTGCAACGGAAGCGTGGAAAGACCGATGCCTCCGAGGATGACTATAAGAATAGCAATGACTGTCGACAGGACGGGCCTGTCAATAAATTTCTTTAACATGATGATGTTGAGTTACTTAGTTTGTTGTGAAGGAATTATAATTTGGCAACGGTTTTCTGTATTTTCTCAGGAATGATCACCGCTCCGTCAGGTAAGCTTTCGAAGCCTTTGGTTACGATTCGGTCGCCGACTTTGATGCCTTCAGAGATGAGGTAATCGGTGCCGCTTTTTCCCGAAACGGTTACGGGTTGTTTGGTTACGGCATTTTTGCTGTCGACCGTAAATACGAAGATCTTGTCCTGGATTTCAATGGTCGCATCCTGTGGAACCAAAAGGCTGTTTTTGTGTTGGATTAGCAATTTCACTTTCCCGGTATTTCCGGATCGCAGTAATCCTTTCGAGTTTGGAAATTTAGCCCTGAGCGTAATGGCTCCTGTGGTTTTGTCGAATTGGCCGTCGACCATATCGATCTTTCCGTTTTCAGTATAAACCGAGTTGTCGGACAACACTAAAGAAACCGGCGGCAATTTTTTGAGCTTGTCGTTGATGGTGTTGCCTTCGTATTGCGACTTGAAGTTGATGAATTCGTTTTCACCCAAAGAGAAATAGGCATAGATTTCTTTGATGTCCGACAGTTTGGTCAGCGCTTCCACATCGGCCGGACTGATTTGGCTGCCTTGTTTTTTCGGAAGCCTTCCGATATACCCGCTGACCGGAGCTTTGATTGTAGTATAACCGAGATTGATTTGGGCGTTGCCGACAGTAGCTTTCGATTGCGCAACATTCGCTTTGGCAATAGATAAACTCGCTTTTGCAGTTTTGAGCTGATAGTCGGAAATCACTTTATTTTGTACCAAAGGCGTTAACTTTTCGACTTCGAGTTGGGCGTTCAACGCTGCCGCTTCTGCCGCATTCTGGCTCGCGAGTGCATTGTTGAGCTGCTCGCGGAACGGATTGTCGTTAATTTTGAACAACGGTTGGCCTTGTGTGACATAAGCGCCTTCGTCTACGAAAACCTTGTCGAGCGTGCCGCTGACCTGTGGCCTGATTTCGACGTCGATCGTGCCTTGTATTGCGGCTGGGAATTCGGTTTCAGTTGTTGCGTTTGTTGCAGTGATGTCTAAAACCGGTAAGGTTGCTGCCGCTTGCGCCGGAGCGGTTGCGGTCTTGTCGGCACAGCCGATTAACAATAAGGCAATAAAGCCCAAAGATAGAATTGATTTCATGGTGTTGGATTTGATATTAAAAAAGTGTTGGTTGTGATTCGGGTTTGCTGTTTTTATGTTCATATTTTCTTTTGTTTTTGGAACAATCGTTCCAGAATTAGACGTGTTTTTGCGTAATAATGCCTTGATAACCAATGGTTATTTTGAAATAAACGTTCCAGATTTAGCGAAAAAAATATTACTTGTGCGTAATACTTCTAATCAGGAATTCTGACATTTTTTTAATGCTTATCGGATTGCGGTTCAGGATAAAAGATTGTTTCCATCCGGTAAACGTGGTCATGATATATTCGGCCATTACTGATGCATCTTCGGCTGGGTCGATTTCACCGGCATCCATCGCTTTCTGAATCAATCCGGTAATCAGGTCGTTATAATGGTCATTGCTTTTCATTAAAATCTTCCTGACTTCTTCATCATTCGGTGCCATTTCGAATATCGTTTTCATACCGAGGCAGCCTTTTTCGCAATCAACCACCCATTCGGCTTTGTCACGGATAATATTGATTAACCCTTGCAATGGCGAGTCGGCATTTTCTGATTTTTCTGTCGCTTCACAAACCATATCTTTGGCATAGCTGTCGATACATTCCAAAAACAATTGCTGTTTGTCTCCGATCGTATTGTAAAGGCTGCTTCTGTTGATCTGCATGGCGTCAACAAGATCTTGCATGGAAGTACAGTTGTAGCCTTTCTCCCAAAAAACATCTTTGGCTTTGTTTACAGCGCTTTCACGATCGAACTCAACATTGCGTGCCATGATAATTGTGATTTGATGGGGCAAAGATATAAACTTTTTGAAACAAGCGTTTCAGAAAAACAATATTTTTTTAATTTTTTTGAAATATAATTGTAAAAGGTAATGAAAATGGCGCTTTACAGCAGTGTTAAAGGAAGATTAAAATGTACAAAAAGACAGATTTAGGCAAAATATTGTAATAATTGTATTGACTAAATCCTAAAAATAAGCCCGGATAAACGGCATAAACGGCTCGCTGTAAACACTCTTGTTCCGGTCATAAAGTAAATTGTAGCGCACGCCGATCGTCACGTTTTCCACACGGTAACCCGCGCCCACATACAAAGCGGTATTCCAGAAATCACTTTCAAAGTCGTTGTCGGCATAATACGGGTCGGTATAAATATTGGCGCTGTAACGCGTATTGACCCGCAATTCCTCAAGTTCCACCGAAACCTGAACCTGCTCTATGGGAGCAAACAACCCAATCAGGCTTCCGCCGTAGATATAAGATTCGTAGGCGTTTTTGGCACGCACATAACTGCCCTGTAACCCGATTCCCGCAGCCACATATTGGTTGAAATTATAGATGCCGCTGGGTGCCACTAAAATATCGGTATAGCCGGAACCCACGCTGAGCCCGACCCCGCCACCAATTTGGGTTCGTTGCCAAAAATCATTTTGGGGTCGCGTAATCGAATCCTGCGCGAAAACAACCGCCGGAAAAGTGAGCAAAATGAAGAGCAGTGCCGTTTTTTTAGCCCGATTCCTGCAAAATGTTTCCATGGCCCTATTTTAAGATAAGTTTAAGTCATAAATGTATAAAATTATTATTAGATTGTTCGAATTATTGTACTTTTGCGTAACCATTTTATAAATCAGGACATTCAACAACATTATGGATAGGTTTTCCTTTTTAAACGCAGCCCACACCGAGTTTTTTGCAGAATTATACGATCAATATTTAGACAATCCCGATAGCGTAGAACCAAGCTGGAGAAGTTTTTTACAAGGCTTCGATTTTGGCATCACGACCTACAATGACGAATACCCTGTAGGCAATCCGGTGGAGCAGATCGCAAACGCCGCTTCAACACAGGATGTGAGCGAAATCTCCGTTAAGCTTCAGAAGGAATTCAATGTGCTAAAACTCATCGATGCCTACCGTACCCGCGGCCACCTGTTCACCAAAACCAATCCGGTTCGCGACAGAAGGACTTATTCGCCTACACTCGACATTGAAAATTACGGCCTTTCGAAAGCCGACCTCGATACGACTTTCAATGCGGCAAAAGCGATGAAGCTCGAGCCTTGCACGTTGCAGCAAATCCTCAACCATCTCGATAAGATTTATTGCGGATCGATCGGCGTTGAATACATGTACATCCGTATACCCGAAGTGATCCAGTGGATCCAGGACAAAATCGGCTATAACGACAATATCCCGAAATTCTCCAACGACGAGAAGAAAAACATATTAGAAAAACTCAACGAGGCGGTTTCTTTCGAGACTTTCCTCCATACCAAATACGTCGGACAAAAGCGTTTCTCCCTCGAAGGCGGCGAATCCATTATTCCGGGATTGGATGCCTTGATTGAGGCCGCAGCCGAAAAAGGCGTAGAGCAATTTGTAATGGGAATGGCGCACCGCGGCCGTTTGAACGTATTGGCAAACATCTTTAAGAAAAATACACAGGATATTTTCTCCGAATTTGACGGAAAAGACTACGATGACGATGCGCTTTTCGACGGTGACGTAAAATACCACTTGGGACTGACTTCCGACAGGCGTACGAAATCCGGAAAATCCATCAACATCAACCTCGCGCCGAATCCTTCGCACCTCGAAACCGTCGGCGCCGTAATCGAAGGAATCACAAGGGCGAAACAGGATCGTTATTTCCCGGATGATTTCTCTAAGGTTTTGCCGATTGCGCTCCACGGAGATGCAGCCGTTGCCGGACAGGGAATCGTATACGAAATCGTTCAGATGGCACAGCTCGACGGCTACAAAACCGGCGGGACGATTCATATTGTCATTAACAACCAGGTCGGATTTACGACCAATTATCTCGATGCGCGTTCGTCGACTTATTGTACTGATGTAGCGAAAGTCACGTTATCTCCGGTATTGCACGTGAATGCAGATGATACTGAAGCAGTCGTCCACGCGATGCTTTTCGCGCTCGATTACAGAATGGAATTCGGAAGCGATGTTTTCATCGACCTTTTAGGGTATAGAAAATACGGACATAACGAAGGTGACGAACCGCGTTTTACCCAGCCGAAATTATACAAGATCATCGCCAAGCATATGAATCCGCGTGATATCTACGCCGAGAAATTGTTGGCGGAAGGCATCATCGACGCGAATCACGTCAAAGGCCTCGAAGACAAATACAAAGCCGTGATGGAGGAAAACCTCGAAGCGTCGCGCAAGAAAGATTTAACGATCATCACGCCGTTCATGCAAAACGAATGGCAGGGTTTCAGACAGGCGGATCAGGCAGAAATGCTCGAAAAAGTCGACACGACATTCGACAAGAAAACCTTGACGGAAATCGCAAAAGTGATCACCGAACTGCCTTCGGATAAAAAATTCATCAGCAAAATTTCCAAACTGATCAATGATCGTAAAACAATGTATTTCGAAACAGACAAACTCGATTGGGCGATGGCAGAATTGCTGGCTTACGGAAGTTTATTAACCGAGGGTTACGACGTCAGGATCTCAGGGCAAGATGTAGAACGCGGCACTTTCTCGCACCGCCACGCCGTCGTAAAAGTCGAAGATTCCGAAGAAGAAGTGATTCTCCTGCAACAAATCAAAAACGCCAAAGGCAAATTCAACATATTCAATTCCTTGCTTTCAGAGTACGGCGTGGTCGGTTTCGATTACGGTTACGCGCTCGCGAGCCCGAAAACACTCACAATCTGGGAAGCGCAATTCGGGGATTTCTCCAATGGCGCGCAGATCATGATCGACCAGTATATTTCGGCGGCCGAAGACAAATGGAACAACCAGAACGGTTTGGTTATGCTGTTGCCGCACGGTTATGAAGGCCAAGGCGCAGAACACTCTTCCGCAAGGATGGAAAGGTACTTACAGCAATGTGCGAACGAAAACATGTTCGTTGCCGATTGTACGACGCCGGCCAACTTCTTTCACTTGCTCAGGAGACAAATGAAAACGACTTACAGAAAACCATTGATCGTTTTCACACCGAAAAGCCTGTTGCGCGATCCGAGAGTAGTTTCTACCGCCGACGAATTTGCGACTGGGACTTTCCAGGAAACGATCGACGATACATTCGTAAACAAAAAAGACGTCAAAACACTGACATTCTGCACCGGAAAATTCTATTACGACCTCAATGCAGAGCGCGAAGCCAACGGCAGAACCGATGTCGCACTCGTAAGAATAGAGCAATTATTCCCGTTGCCGACCGAACAATTAAAAGCCATCATTGCCTCTTACCCGAACGCCGACGATTACGTCTGGGCGCAGGAAGAGCCAAAAAATATGGGCGCCTACAGCTTTATGCTGATGAATTTCAACCTGGTTAAATTGAGAGTCGCCTCGTTAAAAGCGTATAGCGCGCCGGCTGCCGGAAGTTATGCCCGCTCTAAAAAACGCCATGCCGCAGCGATTGCGATGGTATTTGATAAGAATTTATTTAATTAGAAGCTATTCCCGCTTTCCGCTGCAATCTTTTTGTTTTGTCACCCCGAGCGCAGTCGAGGGCTTCATAAAACAAAAAGGATTTCCGCTTCAATCGGGACTAGGGCTTCAACATCAACATTGAATATTCGTGAATCGTTATTCAAGCTTCAGAAAAGAAAAAATGTTGAGCAACGAATAACGAATTTTGAAATAAGAAAATATAAAAAACCATAAAATTATAAATTATGATTTTAGAAATGAAAGTGCCTTCACCAGGCGAGTCGATCAAAGAAGTTGAAATCGCGACATGGCTCGTAAAAGACGGCGATTATGTAGAAAAAGACCAGGCCATCGCCGAAGTCGATTCTGATAAGGCAACCCTCGAACTCCCGGCAGAAGCCAGCGGAATCATCACCTTAAAGGCCGAAGAAGGTGACGCGGTTGCCGTAGGTGCTGTCGTTTGCTTAATCGATACCGATGGCGCAAAACCTTCGGGTACTGCCCCAGCTGCGGAAGCCAAGCCAGCCGCTCCGGCCGCTGAAACGCCAAAAGCCGAAGCGCCAAAGGCTGCCGAACCTAAGAAAGAGGAAGCGCCTAAAGCTGTGCCTGCTGCTGCAACATACGCAACTGGAACGCCATCACCGGCCGCCCGCAAAATATTAGACGAAAAAAACATCGATGCTTCAGCCGTTTCCGGAACCGGAAAAGACGGGCGCATTACGAAAGACGACGCGGTAAACGCACAAATTTCTATGGGAACGCCAACCGGCGGCAACCGTGGTTCTGAACGTACCAAATTGTCGATGTTGCGCAGAAAAGTGGCAGAAAGACTGGTCGCGGCGAAAAACGAAACGGCGATGCTCACGACTTTCAACGAAGTCAACATGACGCCGATCAACCTGATCAGGAATGAATACAAAGAGGCATTCAAGGCAAAACACGGCGGACTCGGTTTGGGTTACATGTCTTTCTTTACGAAAGCGGTAACACGCGCTTTGAAAATGTACCCGGATGTGAACTCGATGATCGACGGCAACGAAAAGATCTCTTACGATTTCGCCGATATCTCGATTGCAGTCTCAGGCCCGAAAGGCCTGATGGTTCCTGTAGTCAGAAATGCCGAAGCGCTTTCTTTCCGCGGAATCGAATCGGAAATCAAACGCCTGGCCCTGCGCGCCCGCGACGGACAGATCACTGTTGACGACATGACCGGAGGAACATTCACCATTACCAACGGTGGCGTTTTCGGAAGCATGTTGTCTACGCCGATCATCAACCCGCCGCAATCGGGAATCCTCGGGATGCACAACATTATCGAGCGCCCGATCGCCGTTGACGGCAAAGTGGAAATCCATCCGATGATGTACGTGGCATTGTCTTACGACCACAGGATTATCGACGGACGCGAATCGGTCGGTTTCCTTGTAGCGGTAAAAGAAGGCCTCGAAAATCCTGCTGAATTGCTGATGGATAACAATCCGAAGAAAGCATTGGAATTGTAGGTTTCAAAACACTATAAATAAAAAATCCCGTTCAGACCGAACGGGATTTTTTTATAAATCAATACTGCTAATCAATCGCAACAGCAATATTAAAAGTATCCTTTCACAGATTATCGTTTCACAACACGTAACGTTTTCACTATTCCACCTTGAGAAACAATAACATTGTAGACGCCTGAAGGATATTGGCTTCCTGTTTTTTGGCTATTCAATTCGGAAGCTTGCATTTCTTTTGATTCCACTTCCCTGCCGATCATATCATACACTCTGAGCTGGACCGTTTTTTCAGAGGCACCGGAAATTTCAACCGAGAAATCAGCACTGAAAGGGTTTGGATAAACCGTTGCTTTCCATTCACCCGATTCCGTCACAGTTTCCCCCGACATCCTTAATGGTGCCGCACCAGGAGAGGTGATCTGACAGCTGTTTCCAAATGGCGACCAACTTCCGGTAGTCATTACTGCAACGCGTACATTATAAAGCGATCCCGCTGTAAAAATAGGTGTCGGAACCGAATTGAAGGTAAAGAAATTGCTGCTTCGGTCTAAAATCGTACTCGCATTGTCTGACTGTCTCGTGATTTCAAAACGATATTGCATCGCACCCGGAACGCTGGCAGTAGCGACATTGGTGGTATTGGTCGCGACGATTCCGCCGCAATTGGCCAATGAAAGTGCAGCAGGCGAAGAAACTTCACATGCCGATCCGAAACCCCCGAACTGGCCTGCGCCGGTCTTAATCGCAATCTCAATCTGATACGTCGATCCATAATTGTATTCGGTCAGCATCTGGAGGCTGAACCAGTTCTGGACACGGTCGATGGTCTGTACGATATTCGGCCCCGATGCGCCCGGCGTAATATTGGTTATCCGAAAACGATAGCCGCTAACGCCGGCCAGGCTTGTGGTCGAAATCAATGTATTGATCTTTGGCAATGTCGCCCCGCATTGTGAAGGCGATACCGAAGCCGCTCCGCCGGGTGCCAAAACGGCCGGGGAAGAAACCTGGCAGGCCGGGCCGTAATAGCCTAGCCAGATGCCGTTTCTCTGCAACTGGATCTCGACCGTATAAGTCGTGGCATAGGCATAAACCGGAAATTGGGCCAGTGTGAAATGCGGTACATTTTTTTCGATCACCTGGACCTGTGCGCCATTGGTGAGACGGATTCTGTATCCGGTATATTCTGCTCCAGGAGCAAGCGTTGTGATTCCGATCAGCGAACCGATAGAAGCCAGTGTGCTGTTGCAAAACGAAGGCAGCAGGGAAGTGGTAATCTGCCCGTTCTCGTCAGTCTGTCCGTTGCAGTTGTTGTCGATACCGTCGCCCGGAATTTCGGCAACGCCCGGATTTACATTGGCATTAGCATCATTACAATCGGTGTTGTCGGGCACATATCCGACAGCAGGAGTACAGGAAGTTTGTGTCACCGCCGGGTTTCCGTATGTATCGTTGTCTGCATCTGCATAGTAAGTTGACGGAACGGCGATGGCAAGATCGGATCCGTTGTCTGTTCCGATAGTAGCGATATTGCTGCTGATCACCCTGATCCTGTATCCCGAACCTGCAGCCGTATTTGATGGGATTGTTACATTGATTGCTCCGTCACCCGTTGCATTCAGAGTTCCGATGGCAACCGGAGCCGCGAAGCTTCCCAAAGCGTCGGATAGTTGTGCGGTAAAAATATTTCCCGAAGCATAAAATCCCGGGGCGGTATAATTTACGGCAAGCGCTTGCCCGGCACAAAAAGGAGCTGCCGCAGAAAGTGAACCCACGGCAATGGCATTGGCCGCATAGCCGTTAATCCTTACAAGGTTTGGTTTTGTCGTGTCGCTATTGTAAATCGTGGCTCCGCTTGCGATTATGATTTTTCCGTCAGGCTGGAACATTGCATGGTATACAATACCATTTAGCCCGGTTGGCGAAATAAAACTGGCATCGATTGTGGCGTCGCTGTTCAGTCGCACCAGGCGGTTGACCGTAGTGCCGTTGTAAGTTACGAAAGCACCTCCGACAAGGATTTTCCCGTTAGGCTGGGCAACAATGGTAAGCGGATAATCATTAAGGCCTGTTCCAACATTAAAAGTTGGATCGAAAGTCCCGTCGTTATTGATGCGTGCAAGTCTTGTTGGTGTTCCCGGGTCATAAGTGGTAAAATAACCGCCAATTACGATTTTCCCATCCGGCTGAACCGTGTGTGTCAATATGGTGTTGTTGGTGTAACGGGTCTGGCTGAAAGTTGGATCGGGTGAACCGTCTGCATTGAGTCGGTTGAAATGCCCGCAACTGATATTGTTGTAAGCCGTAAATCCGCCGCCGATGTAAATCCGGTCATCCGGAAGCACGCTCGTTGTCCAGACATAAGAGTTAACTCCGGGTCCGCTCAGGAAACTGGTGTCAATTGTCCCGTCGGGATTCAGGCGAAGCACCCCTTTTTTGGCGGTTGCATTGAAAGTCGTAAACAAACCGGCTGCGATAATTTTCCCAGTCGATTGTAGTGAAATGGAGATTACGTCGCTGTTGGCTCCCGTTCCCGGATCAAAACTGATGTCAACCGATCCGTCGGCATTGAGACGCGCGATATTTTTTCGGGGCGTACCGTTGAAATTGGCAAAGTTTCCACCAATCATCACTTTTCCGTCAGGCTGAAGCGCCAGGCAATAAATATTATTGGTGCTCAAGGGAAGCCCGGTTCCGGGATCAAAACTGGTGTCAAGCGTTCCGTCGGTGTTGACGCGCGCGATGCCGCTTCTTGGCGTTCCATTGTAATTGTCGAAAGTCCCGGCAATGATAATCCTGCCGTCAGGCTGAGTCGCCGTTGCAAAAACAGAAGTGTCCGGGCCGATGCCGGTGTTGAAACTAAAATCAATCGTACCCGGCTGTGCAAAAGTAATCGTGGGAATCAGGCAGACGAAAAGCAGTGTAATTTTTTTCATAGTAATCACATGTTAGTTAGGGTAATTGTAAAAATTTTAGCAGGAAAACCTATCGTTTGCTTTGAAGAAAAAAATAGTATAAGGTAATTTTTCACCATAGCTAAGGTTTTGATTTTCAAATGTAATTAAAAAAGTTACTGTAAATACAGGTAGCAATTGTAGTAATCGATAATGCCCTTGCCCTGCAACAGCACATCGGCGCCGATGATTCCCTGTACGGCCTTTGCCTTGTGTTCGCGCAACGCCAGATTCACATGCGACAGGTCGAAGATCACAAGGTTGAAATCAGGGTCTTTCCAGGTTCCGAGTTTGAGTTTGTTGCCTTTGGCCAATTGCGTAAACATCCCGGTGGCACCGGCTCCCGCAGCTTTTGTTTTCGAGTGTCCGGCGTTAAGCCTGAACAATTCGATATGCTCAAAATCCACACAGCTGTTCGAAGCGCCCGTATCAAGGATGAAATTTCCCTTAACGCCATTGATTTCTGCCCGGATCAGCAAGTGCTGTGTCTTGGTAATCTTGAACTTGATCTTTTTATATTTTTCCTTCTTAAGGATGTCCTGCAGGTCTTTCATAGCATGGGAATGAAAGCCAAATGTAACCTAAAAATCCAATAATCTGAAAATCTCCCAAACCAAAAAGCTAACTTTGCGGTTCAATATCCTACGATGACGATTACTGATACCCATACGCATTTGTACAGCGACGAGTTCGATTCCGATCGCGATGAAATGATTATGCGCGCCATTGATAAAGGCGTGACCCGTTTTTTTATCCCGGCGATCGATTCTTCCTGCACCGCTTCCATGTATGAATTGGAGCAGCAATATCCTGAAAATGTATTCCTTATGATGGGGTTGCATCCAACTTACGTCAAGGAAAATTACCTCGCGGAATTGCAGCATGTCGAAAACGAGCTCGCCCGCAGGAAATTCGTGGCCATCGGTGAAATCGGGATTGATCTGTATTGGGACCAGTCGACTTTGGAAATCCAGAAAATCGCTTTCCAACGCCAGATCCAACTCGCAAAAAGATACCAATTGCCCATCAACATCCATTGCCGCGATGCTTTTGATGAAATCTTCGAGGTGTTGGAATCGGAAAAGTCACCCGAACTTTTCGGGATTTTCCATTGCTTCACCGGAACCTGTGAACAGGCGCTTCAGGCGATTTCCTATAACATGAAGCTTGGCATCGGCGGCGTGGTCACTTTCAAAAACGGCAAAATCGACCAGTTCCTGAACCAGATCGACCCAAAACACATCGTGCTCGAAACCGATTCGCCTTATCTCGCACCGATCCCTTTCCGCGGCAAGCGCAACGAAAGTGGTTATATTGTGAATGTCGTGGCGAAGCTGGCAGCCATTTATGGCACTTCCGTGGAAGAAATCGCGCGCATCACCACCGAAAATTCAAAGGCAATTTTCGGGATTTAAATCGGCCTGATTTTCAATAAAATTTCGTTCTTTTGTGAATACGTTATAAAAAGACCAAGATGCAAAGATTTGACGCGATTCGTCCTTACTATGATGCCGAAATAAATGATGCGCTTAAGAAAGTCGTCAACCATCCGATGATGAAGGCGCTGATGGATTTTACCTTTCCCGACATTCCTGACGAAGATTGGAAAGAGCAGTTGCTGCGTACGCATTCGATCCGTGATTTCCAGTGCAATTTTATTTATAAGTCGGTGCAGAAAGTACTCGAGCGCAGTTCCGACGGCCTCACGACTTCGGGTTTCGAAAAACTTGAAAAGAACACTTCCTATCTTTTTATTTCCAACCACCGCGACATCATCCTCGATACTTCACTGCTCAACGCGAGCCTTTTCGACCATGGATTGGTCATGACCGCTTCGGCGATCGGCGACAACCTGGTCAAGAAATCGTTCCTGCTGGCTTTGTCCAAACTCAACCGGAATTTCCTCGTACGGCGCGGTTTGCCGCCAAGGGAAATGCTGCAAAGTTCGAAGCTTATGGCCGAATACATCGCACAGTTGCTGCTTCGTGAAAACCGTTCGGTATGGATTGCGCAGCGTGAAGGCCGCACCAAAGACGGCAATGATGCCACACATCAGGGTGTTTTGAAAATGCTGGCGATGGGATCGGACGAGAAGAACCTCATGGATTATTTCAAGAAGGTACGGATTGTGCCGGTTTCGATTTCGTATGAATACGACCCGACCGATGCGCTCAAGATGCCGCAACTGATGGCCGAGGCGAACCAGGAAATCTACATCAAGGAAAAGAACGAGGATTTCATCACGCTGCTGAGCGGAATTATGGGGCAGAAAAAACGCATCCACATGCATGTGGGCGATATCCTAGATACCGAAATCGACGCCATCAAGGCCGAATTCGACAACAATAACAAACAGATCCAGGCGCTCGCGCAGGCGATAGACGATTCGATCCTGACGACTTACAAGCTTTGGCCGACGAATTATATCGCCTACGACATCATCAACAAGACCGATAAGTTTTCACACAAATATACCGAGGATGAGAAGGCGCTTTTTGAAAGAAGGCTCGAGATCCGCATCGACGAAGACAATCCCGTGGCTTTACAGGGCTTTCTGGCGATGTATGCCAATCCGGTGGTGAATAAAATGAAATACGAGAATGCTGTCTAAGCCCAACATCCTTTTGATTTATACCGGCGGAACCATTGGTATGATGAAAGATTTTGAGACCGGCGCGCTGAAAGCGTTCAACTTCGCCAAACTCCTCAACAAGATTCCCGAACTCAAGCAGCTCGACTGCGATATCGAAACCATTTCGCTCGAAAACCCAATCGATTCGTCGAATATGAACCCGCTCAAATGGGTAATAATCGCCCAAATGATCGAGGATAATTATTCGAAATTTGACGGATTTGTGGTACTTCATGGTTCCGATACGATGTCTTATTCGGCATCGGCATTGAGCTTTATGCTCGAGAATCTGGGCAAGCCGGTGATTTTTACGGGATCGCAACTGCCGATTGGGGATTTGCGCACCGACGCAAAGGAAAACCTGATTACGGCGATCCAGATAGCGTCGCTTCAGCACAAGGGGAAGCCCGTGATTAATGAGGTCTGTTTGTATTTTGAATACAAATTGTACCGTGGCAACCGCACGACGAAAATCAACGCCGAGCATTTCAATGCGTTTACGTCGCCGAATTATCCGCCGTTGGCGGAATCGGGCGTGCACCTTAAAATCAGCCGGGAGTTGTTTTTTCCGAAAAGCAAGGCGAAGCCATTCCTCGTGCATAAAGAACTCGACGACAATGTAGTGATTGTAAAAATGTTCCCGGGTATTAACGAAAATGTATTGTCGGCAATCCTCAATATCCCAAACCTCAAAGGAATGGTCCTGGAAACTTACGGATCGGGAAATGCGCCAACCGACGAATGGTTCCTTTCGGCACTCAAAAAGGCCATCAAAAGCGGATTGCATATCGTAAATGTGACGCAATGTTCGGGCGGAAGCGTGAGCATGGGACAATATGAAACCAGTACGTCACTCAAGAAAATCGGGATCATTTCGGGAAAAGATTCCACTACCGAGGCCGCCGTCACGAAACTCATGTATTTATTGGGAGAGAATGTGGCGCCTAATGTGTTCAAAACCATTTATGAAACTTCGATACGCGGGGAATTATCATAAAATCTTGTTTTAAATTTCGGTAAGCGGAATTTTTTTTTGTTCTTTGCAACCGCAACAAAGAGAGGTGTCCGAGTGGTTGAAGGAGCAAGCCTGGAAAGTTTGTATATGGGTAACTGTATCGTGGGTTCGAATCCCATCCTCTCTGCAAGAATTGAATGCTCCCCGAAGGGAGCATTTTTTGTTTTGGGCCGTGTCGCAAAGCGCAGCTTTGTGTAAGCGGCCGGGAACAAAAAAATGCCATGCGCGCAGCGCCTCATTTAAATCTTGGCAGACTCCCCAAAAGGGATCACCGCGGGTAATCCTGTCACTGCGGTTATTGAAACCTGAAGCAGATTGCTTCGCTTCGCTCGCAATGACAGATTATCCACGAAATAATAGCTTAATTTTGTGCCCGGTGACAGGCCAACTTTATCACAAAAAAATGCTCCCATTAAGGAGCATTTTTGCAGTATGGCGGAATTGTTTTTTATTATTTGGCGTAAAGAAAATGAGGCTGTCTGAAACAACCTCATTTGTACCAGTGACAGGAATGATCTGAATAAGTCAGGTTTTATCGCCAGATTTACGCCTGCTATGTTTTCAGAAACTGCAAATCTTTCCGCCGATACCACTCACGACGGCCACTTACAGGGAACTTATAACTGCCACTAAAATTTCAATAGTTATCTTTACGAGCATCAATTAGGGAATCAATGCTGTTCAAATTAAAAACAAAAAAATCAGTTGCGCGTATTCTTGCGCCAACCTTTAACTAAGTAGGTTGTTAATGCGCAATAAGTGTTAAATTTGGAGATGTTTTTAAATGAATCCCTGCCTGACGGCTTCGCGAACGAGGCTTGTGTCGTCATTCACGTCGAAGGCTTTCTTCATCCTGCTGATGCGTTTTTGGATGGCGCTCGAAGTCAGGAAAATGGTCTGTTCCAGGTCTTTAATCTTAAATCCTTTCGAAAGGTAGAAAAGGATCTGCCTGTTGTAATCTTCCACCATGAGTTCTTTTTTCCAGATTTCGCTGATGCAGTTTTTGACCAAAGGGCTTTGGTAGATATTGCCGTTAAGGACATCCATGACGGCTTCCTGCAGTTTTTCGGGTGTAATGTCATTTTTGATGATTAGTCCGTCGGGGCGTATTTTTTTGGCGAGGTCGTAGATGATGATCACTTCCGTATGCGCCGTAATCATGATGATTTTGCATTCCGGGAGTTTCTCTTTGATGAGTTGGGCAACGTCAATTCCGGAGGCAATTGATTTTGCGGCGTAGGGCGGAAGCGTATTATCGATGATTGCCAGATCAAATGGTTTTTTTGTGGAATTGGATTGCAGAATGGCATTGTAGGCCTCTTCGCAGTCATATACTTTAGCGAAAACAGGGCGCAGCAAACCAAAGGGTTCTTTTTGCAGCGCGCTCGAATATCCTTCAATGGTCATCGGATGGTCATCAACTAAAAGTACATTCATAGGAATAATAACGGATTTAAAATTTTAACAAAATGTGTCGTTTTTGTACCCCAAAAGCAAATTGTTGTTATTTAGCTTGCACTAACATTATTTTCACAAGGTATGCGTTTTTCATTCCTCATTATTGACGACAATAGTGCCGTTATTGAATCGACGCTGAAATTTTTTGAGAACTTCCCAAATTATTTCTGTGCTGGCGTATTCATGAACGGTGAAGTCGCCGTAGAGCAAATCTTTAAGCTCAAGCCGCAATTGGTAATTATGGGCGTCCCGTTTGATGTCAAAGATAAGAGTTTATCCTTTTCTGCAATCTCCGAAATGCATCAATATATGGATACCATGCCTTATTTTATCGCATTGGCCACGACGCCCGATTATGCGTTGGATGCGATACAGTCGGGGTTTTCAGATTATCTCATCAGGCCGCTCCAGCTGCGCCATTTGGCCAAATCCCTTTTTAAGTTCGAAAAAAAAAGCCCGTTCACTGTTGCAGCAAGCATTTGTATTAAATCTTACAGCGATTACCAGTTTGTGAATCTGCAGGATATCATTTATCTCAAGGCCGATAACAATACGACCGATATCAAACTGATTAATGGCAAGACCGTCAACGCATACAAAACACTCAAGCACTTTGAAAAGACGCTGCCTTTTTATTTCCTTCGCATCCACAAAAGCTATATCGTAAATATCAACCATGTTTCAAGGCTGCACTTCAGCAAATTGAAATGTTATCTCAATTACAACGAGATTCTTCCTTTCTCTGGCAATTATAAGGATAATGTTGATGCTATCGTAAGAAATATCAACAACTGATCTGGCGGCTTCTAAAACATAAGAATTCACTTCAATTTTAAAACAGTGCCTTTTGCCCCTTCGATGGCAGCTGTTACTTCTGTGGTGATAGCTTTCACCATAAACCTAATATATTATGCTGACAATCAGTTTTTTGCCTGTTAATTTGCTTCAGGTTTAGTTAACAAAACAACACCGAAGCTTCCAAACTGAAAATGGGGAAAGATGGTTTTACAGACCATTCATTTTCAAAAACTCAAAAGGCCAATTCCCGGTCCGTAGAAAAAAGTAACAGCATACTGCATTTGTTACACCATCACTTATTGCTAATTTTTAAAACAAACTCTTATGAAAAATCTATTGATCGCATTTTGCTTTTTTGCTTTTGCCGGAACAACTTTCGCTGCGTCTACTGACACACAAGCCACCAACAAACAAAAAAACAACAACAGCACACTTGTTGCCGCCGCTGAAATGAGTCCGTTGCAAATTGGAGATAACGATCCGGACAAGGACAAAAAGCACTAAAAAATTTAAAAGTTAAAAAACCGGGCAATGGGACAATCCTCAATTGCCCGGTTTTTTATTGGATTGTATAGCATAAAAAAGTTTATTTTTGGGCAGCAATTCCTCTTTAATTTGAAACCAAGATTCCAAATACTGTTCGTTTTTTTTGTACTGGTTCTGGCTTGTCATAAAAAGACTGAGACCGAACAGAAGAGTAACGTTTCCCAACTTCTGAAAGAAGCGCAAAAGCCGGCAGTGGCGGAGATGCAAAAGGAACAATTACTGGATTCGGCATTTCAGTATCTCAGGAATACCGGGAATGATTCCGTTCAAAGAAACCTTTATTTTAAAATTGCCGACGCCTATTACAATCTCGATAAAAGTGGGAAATATTTTACAGTAACCAATCGGGTTTACCAGTTGGCCAGGCAAAGTAAAGACACTTTGCATCTCGCCAAATCGCTTTATTATCTCGGGGATTTTTATTACGATAAAACCCAGCTCGACAGCGCCTTCAGCTATTATATGCAGTCGCAGAAAATGTACAGGCACCTCAATGACACGCTCAATTCCGGCAAACTTTCACTTGAGAAAGCCAGAATTTTATACGATACCGGAAATTTCACCGAAAGTGTCAACCAGGGCATCACCGCCTTGAAAATGCTCTCCAGGACCGGAAACACGCGCCAGGTTTACGAAAGTTATATCGTAATCGCGCTTTGCCTGAAGGAACTCAACGATTACCAAAATTCGCTCGATTATTTCAACCAGGCACTCAACGAATTGGCCAAACTCGAAAAAGACAGCGATTATCCCAAGGCGAAAGTGCTCAATTCGCGGGCTTCGTGTTACAATAATATCGGGACGATCTATGAGAAGCTGGGGAATTATGAAAAGGCGATTGAACTTTACAATGAAGCGCTGAATATTAGCGGCATCAAGACGGAACGTCCGGAACTATATGCGATGTTGCTGAGCAATCTGGCGTATTCAAAAATGAAATCTGGCGATAATGCGGAAGTCGAAAAATTATTGTTCTCCTCGCTGAAAATCCGCGACAGCCTTCAGACTTTGCCGGGTATCGTTTCAGGGAAAATCAGGATTGGAGAATACTACCTTTTTCAAAAAGATACCGTAAAAGCGCTGGCATTTATCAAGGACGGCTACCGCCTTTCGAGAAAAATTAAAAGCGGCCCTGAAATCATCTATTCCTTAAAACTGCTGACCGAAAATGACAACAGGAACAAGACCTATTATTCCAATCTTTATTTCAAAGTCAGCGACAGCATCCAGAATGCAGAGCGGTCTACGCACAATAAATTCGCAAGGATTGCCTATGAAACCGACCAGATCAAGGAAGAGAACCAATTGCTGTCACGCCGCAACAAAGTCGTGTTGACCGTGTCGATTGGGATCATTTTCTTTTCGATTGTTTTATTTGTGATCTTCAGGCTACGGTCCAAAAACAAGGAACTGCTTTTCATCAAAGACCAGCAGGATGCCAACGAAACGATTTATCAGCTGATGCTGAAGCAGCAATGGCAGACGGAAGAAGCGCGCAATGAGGAACGAAACCGCATTGCGATGGAGCTGCACGACGGCATCGTCAATAGTGTGTTCACGACGCGGTTCAACCTGATGCAGCTCGACACCGGATCGGCCGACAAAAAGGACCAGCTGATCAGGGAACTCGAAAAGACCGAAAATGAAATCAGGCGGGTTTCCCACGATTTACAGCAGAATTTGCTTTTTGAAGACAAGAACCTTCCCGAAATACTGGTGAATTTCGTTTCGTCGCAGCAGAATCATTTCCACACCCGGTTTGATCTGTCGGTCGACAAATACATCGACTGGTCGCAGGTTTCCGGTGCGGGAAAAATACACATTTACCGCATCATCCAGGAAGCGGTGCAAAACATCAACAAATATTCGAAAGCCGAAAGGTGCTTCATCATCCTGCTCAAAACCGGGGATAAGATTACGATCCGGATTTGGGACAACGGCATCGGATTCAATCCTTCCAAAGTACGCGAAGGCATCGGCCTCAAAAATATCAGGAAAAGATCCGAAGCCTTAAATGGCCAGCTCAGGATCGCATCCGACAGCAAAACAGGAACAACGATTGAAGTGGTTTTTTAGAAAGTCACAACCATGCCACAGCCCAATTGTTTTCCGTTGTAAAAAGGCGCAATCATCGAGGACACCTTTTTATCCTTGCTTCCGAAAATTTTGTCTTTCACATATGGGCTGATCCAATAGGCGATTTTCGTACTCATAATCCCGATTCCCGCGCCCGCAGCCACATCGGTTAACCAATGGCGGTTGTTGTACATCCGGAACAATCCCGTTCCCGTGGCAACCGCGTAACCCGAAATGCCATACCAGATCGATTGGTCTTTGTATTCCTGCCACATAAATTCGGCGCCCGCAAAAGCAGTGGCGGTATGCCCGGAAGGGAAGGAGTTTTTCGAGCTTCCATCAGGGCGTTCCACTTTCGTGATCGATTTCAATCCGAGAACCGTCGAACTCATGATCAGATAAGAAGTCGCCATGATAATTGTACGGTCTTTCAGGTTGTTTTTGCCCTTGATTCCGATAGCGTTGAGTGCGTAAACCGAAGCCATTGGCGCATACTGCGAGAAATCGTCAATACTGATTTTCTCATCGATGTCTTCTTTGACTTCGTCGCGGATTTGGGTATTGAAGCCGATGAGCTGGTCGCTTTCAATGCCAATAACGCCATAGCCAATTAAGACCGCCGGAATAATCAATTGTTTGTAATTGAATTTGAGGTTTTGGGATGGCGGCACAATGCTGTCGTTTTTAATTTGCTGCGCGTAACCGGAAAAACCGGAAAGGACCAAAAGCAGCAGTAGATTTCTTTGCATAAGATTGGGGTTATTTCCCAAATTAACGCCCGGGGCAGATTTAAATTGGCGCACACCGGGGTGTTTAAGTGAATCTTAAGGAACGAAAACCGGTTCAATTTGCCAGGAAAGGATTCCGCAAGCTTTTTTTTGTAACTTTAAGCCGCAAAAACACCAGGATGCGATTATCATTTTTAGTTTTATTATTTCTGATTGCGGCAAAAGCCTTCTCACAAAATACAGACAGCGAAACGGCGAAGCAAAAAAAAACGCTTCCGCCGCCGATGATTGCAGTCGATTCGCTTTACAGGGAAGATCAGTTTTATGTTGGCTTCACCTACAACCTGCTGCTCGATACGCCCGACGGTGTGTCGCAGAATAAGTTTTCTTCGGGATTTACCGGTGGTTTTTTGCGCGATATGCCAATCAATAAGAAAAGGACGATTGCGATTGCCACAGGGTTGGGCGTAACGTATAATAAATATTTTGAAAACCTGTTTATTTCCAACGTCGGCCAAACCGCACAGTACAGCATTATTGCGTCGGGAACGCAGTATGAGAAAAACAAGTACGACCAGATCCTGATTGATGTGCCGCTTGAATTCAGGTGGCGCACTTCAACGCCTGAAAGCCATAAATTCTGGCGCATCTATTCCGGATTCCGGTTCAGCTATCTCGCCCTTGGCAAGTCAAGGTATGTCGACAGCAATTACAATATTCAGGTCACGGGCAATAACGATCTCAACAAAATTCAGGTCGGCGCCTATCTTTCCTGGGGCTACAACACCTGGAATTTCTACGGCTATTACGGATTGACGCCGTTATTTAAGTCTTCTGCCAAACTCAATGGCCAATCGGTTGGGATGAATTCGCTCAATCTCGGTCTCATGTTTTACATCCTATAGCCAAAAATACCACAAGATAACCTGCGGAAGCAATCCCGCGAAAAAACCGATCAGCAGTTCCTTTCCGGTATGCGCCTGCATTTCGAGGCGTGAGGCCGCAATGAGTCCGTTTGCGAGCGCCAAAGCGGCGATAATGTAAATCGCGTTAGCCTGGTTGTGCATGCTAAGCCCTACGACAAATGCGGTCAGCGCTGCAATCCCAATCATGTGAAGGCTGGCTTTGATCCTTGCGAACAACAGGACCAATGCGAGCAGCGAACTGATCAAACCGCCGACAAAGAAGTAATGCAATTCGGGGAGCGTATCTTCGGTGATGCTTTTCGCGGTCAGGATAAAAAGCAGTGCGGCTTGTATGACCAAAGGTATTTTTCGCTGCGAAAGGTCGGAAAGCATCACCGAATCGGCTTTGCCTAAAGTCTTCAGCAGGAAAAAGAAGCAAAGCGGAATGAAAACCGTCAGGATGGAAATCTGGATCAGGATCAGGTACTGCTGCGCCGGAATCAGGTAATTCTCATTGAGGGAAAGATAAAACAGCGTTCCAAAAACCGGAATGAAAATGGGATGGAAAATATAAGAAAACAACGGAAGGACTTTTTTCAATGCAAAACGGTGTTTGGGATTTTTCACAAAGCTACTCAAAAATACGCGTTTTTTGTTTCAGAATCTGCCATACAACCGATTTTTTGGTAGTGTATCCGACTCATTTTCACAATAAATGGCAACTGCTATATATTTGTCGCAGAAATTAATCTCTTCCCCAAATGAGGCTTTTTTTAAAGACACTTTTTTTATTCCTACCGGTTGTGGCATTCTCGCAAATTGCCGGTCAGAGGAGTATTTCCTTAAACACCGCTTTACCAATCAGCCAACCGGCTTCCAGAATTACAAACAACAATACCTTTTCTTTTTGCGATACCGATTCCGATGGGTTTATTCCCATCGACATGGAAAGCATCAAAAATACGGTCCTCGATGAAAATGTCGACCAGTTTGGTACCGAACAGGGAATTTTCATCAGCACCCGGTTTGCAAAAGTGCACCTGATCACAAACCTGAACGGAACGCCGCTAAAAACAGAAATCTGCGACGGCAGTAGTGGCCTCGGCGGTTACGGGATGCTCGATATCGCCATCAATCAGGAAGGCGAAACCTACGTTGCCGCAATCGATAAAATCTACAAGATAAACAGCGCGACCTGCGCTATTGACACCAGTTACGATCTCGGGCTCAACGGCAATTCGATTACTTCCTTGTCTTTCGACAGAAACCACAATATTTACCTGGGCGGCTTTGACACTTCGGTTTACCGTATGAATAATGGCGCTTATGGAAGCATGCAACTGTGGCACGATTTCGGTGCAGGCGCGGCGGCCGGCGATTTTGTGATGTGTAAAGACAAAATGTACGTGGCCTGGAGGCTCAATTCGGGCTGCAGGCTTTATGAAGTGACGGTCGACAGCAACACGAATTATGTTTCGCATATCGATTTGGGCGACTTGCCTGATTATACTTACGGACTTGCCAGCGAACTCGGGAAATTGTACGGCGTTACACCTTATCAGCTGTATAAAATCAACCGCAACCCGATGACATTCACCGCGGTTTTAAACAACGATAATGTGAATGACGAATGGTATGGAGCGGCCGGTAAAAACGAGGCGGTCAATTTTGAAGTGCAGATTTTTGCTTCTGAACAAGACGCCCAGAACAACCAGAATCCGTTGCCCGGCACGTGGACGAACACGGTTTCGGGAGGACAAACGGTATATGTCGTTATCCGGAATACCATCAACAACCAATTCATAACCATTCCCGCGGATATCGTTGTGAATGTTGCGCCGGCTTATACCAATCCGCAGCAGCTCGTGCATTGCGAAAGCGACAGCAACGCGAACGTTTTCGATCTTCGCGCAGCCGAAACCGGAATTGTCGGCTCACAATCCAATATCATCTGTACCTTCCATGAATCACAGAACGATGCGATAAACAATAGCAACCCGCTTCCGGATGTCTACACTTGCGTGAATACGGCGGCGCCAAAAACCATTACGGTAAGGCTGACCAATAGGTTAACAGGCTGTTTCTCTTATTTTGATTTTATTCTTGAAGTGGCTCCGAAACCGAATTTCTACCAACCCAAAGACCTGTCTTTCTGTGCATCAGGCTCCGATTATATGGTACAGCTCGACGACCAGAATGCGCAGATTTTAAACGGTCAAAGTGCAGAAGATATCGAAATTACATTCCATCACTCCATGAGCGATGCGATTGGCGGAAACAACCCATTGCCGGTTCCATACCATATGCTTGCCAATGAGATGGAAGTTTTTGTAAGGATCGAAAACACCTACAGCGGCTGTTTTGACACCGGAAGTTTCCACGTGAAGGCCATCGCTGAAAACCACAATTTTCCTGTGAATTATACTGTGGATACGAACGACTGGACTTATGAGCAGAATTCGATTCAGGTACTTTCAGACGGCAATTATGAATATTCTCTCGACGGAATCAGCTATCAGGAAAGTCCGTATTTTGCCAACCTTTCGGTAGGCGAATACCAGTTGCATGTTCGCGACAAGGACAATTGCAGCGTGTCTATAAAAGACATTTTCCTGCTCATGTATCCGAAATTTTTCACGCCAAACGGCGACGGTTACCATGACTTCTGGAATATCATGCTTTCTTCCAAAGAACCCGATATGAAGATTGAAATCTACGACCGTTACGGCAAAGTGATCACAACCCTAAACGGAAAAGGAGCAGGCTGGGACGGAAATTACCACCACCAGCAATTGCCAGCTTCAGATTACTGGTTTACGGTAACACGTGAAAATGGTAAGGAATTCAAAGGGCATTTCACCCTGACGCGATAGTCTTCCGCTATCTAACTTCTGCCACCTGCAATCTGATCTCTAAATTTTCTTCCGCATCCGTGCCACCGGAATATCCAATTGTTCCCGGTATTTGGCAATGGTCCTTCTCGCAATCGGATAGCCTTTCTCGAGCAGGATTTCGGCGAGCTGGTCATCGGGAAGCGGCTTGTGCTTGTCTTCGTCTTCGATGACATTCTGTAGTATTTTTTTGATTTCCAGAGTCGACACATCTTCGCCCTGGTCGTTCTTCATCGATTCTGAGAAGAATTCCTTAATCAGTTTGGTGCCGTAAGGCGTTTCCACATATTTGCTGTTGGCCACACGCGAGATCGTCGAGATATCCAGACCGACCATATCGGCGATATCCTTGAGGATCATCGGGCGCAATTTGGTCTCGTCACCATCAAGGAAAAATTCCTGCTGGTAATGCATGATCGCATTCATCGTCACAAACAAGGTTTCCTGCCTTTGGCGGATCGCATCGATAAACCATTTGGCCGAATCGAGTTTCTGCTTGATGAACTGCACCGCGTCTTTCTGCTGTGCCGATTTGTCGCGCGACACTTTATAGGTCTGCAGCATTTCCTGATAATCTTTGGAAACATGCAGGGTCGGAGCGTTGCGGCCGTTTAAGGTAAGCTCGAGTTCGCCTTCAACAATCCTTATCGCAAAATCGGGGACGACATGCTCGATCATCTTTGTGTTTCCGCTGTAAACGCCGCCCGGTTTCGGGTTGAGCTTTTCGATTTCCTCAATGCCTTTCTTGAGCTGCTCCTGTGAGACGGAATATTTCTGCTGTAATTTGTCGTAGTGTTTTTTGGAAAAAGCGTCGAACTGGTTCTCGATGATATCGGTCGCCAATCCAACCGATTCCGTCGGGGTTTTGTGTTTGAGCTGCAACAACAGGCATTCCTGCAAATCGCGCGCGCCAACGCCCGAAGGCTCAAGTTCGTGGATAATATGTAAGATCCGTTCCACCGTTTTCTCATCGGTATAAATGCCCTGCGTAAACGCCATATCGTCCACAATATCGGGAATGCTGCGGCGAATGTACCCCATGTCATCGATGCTTCCGACAAGGAATTCGGCAATTTCGCGTTCGTCTTCCGTCAGGATAAAAGTGTTGAGCTGGTTGATCAGGTCCTGGTGAAAGCTCACCGTGGCCGCCAATGGCGATTCGCGCTGTTCGTCGTCGTCGCTGTAATTGTTGGCCTGCGTTTTGTAATCGGGGGTTTCGTCGTTGCTTAAATATTCGTCGATGTTAATTTCGTCAGCCTCGATGGTTTCATTGTCGTCATAATCGTCGAACTCCTCCTCGTTGTCAAACTCGTCCTTTTCATATTCCTCATCTTCTTCCTTGCCCGCCTCGAGCGCCGGATTCTCATTCATTTCTTCCTTGAGCCGCTGCTCGAAAGCCTGCGTAGGCAACTGGATGAGCTTCATCAGCTGGATTTGCTGCGGGGAGAGTTTTTGGGAGAGTTTGAGATTGAGGAATTGCTTGAGCATAATTTTGATTCTTGCGGCTTTTAGTTGTCCAAATTTACGATTTTTTTTAGAAGCTATTCCCGCTATTCACTGCAATCTTTTTTAAGGATTGAATTTCCCGTCGCAAGCTCCGGGCAATCCTTAAAAAAGGATTTCCGTTGCTATCGGGGCTAGACTTATTTTTGTCTTGACACAAAAAGTAACAAAAAAGTCAAGGCTCGCAAATGAAAAACTCGAAAACTACCTCGAAGCTGGTTCCGCGTGCCAAGCCGTTCGCCTTACAGGCTCAACTCCGGGCACGCTCACTGGCGATTCTTCTATTCCCATCAGGCGTTCTTCGTGACACTCGCGCATTGATTGCGCAGGCGGGCACCTGCTGTTTGCTTCTTTGTGTCAAGACAAAGAGGAAGAAAAAATAAAGTCCGGCGCAAGCCGGACTTTATTATAATGTTTAAAAATGCAGTTTTTAAAACTCCGCGTTTCCCGGCGTTCTCGGAAACGGAATCACATCCCTAATATTCGTCATTCCCGTCACAAACAAAACCAGTCTTTCAAAACCCAATCCAAAACCAGAATGCACCGCGCTTCCAAATCGTCTGGTATCCAAATACCACCACAATTCTTCCTCGTCGATTCCAATCACGCGCATTTTTTCCACCAAAGTATCATAACGTTCCTCACGTTGCGAACCACCGACAATTTCACCGATTCCCGGAAAAAGGATGTCCATCGCGGCAACTGTTTTTCCATCTTCGTTCAAACGCATGTAAAACGATTTGATATTCGCTGGATAATCATAAACGATTACGGGCGATTTGAAGTGCTTTTCGACCAGGAAACGTTCGTGCTCCGACTGTAAATCGGCGCCCCATTCGGTTATAATATATTGGAATTTTTTCTTTTTATTGGGAGTGGAATCCTTAAGGATATCAATCGCTTCGGTATAAGAAACGCGTTTGAAATTATTGTCACGAACGAAATGTAATTTTTCTAATAAATTCAGGTCACTTCTTTCGGCCGCAGGTTTAACTTTTTCTTCATCGAAAAGACGTTGATCTAAAAATTTTAAATCATCGTCGCATTTCTCCATTACATATTTAAGAACATATTGGATGAAATCCTCCGCCAGATCCATATTGTCATGCAAGTCATTGAACGCAACTTCGGGCTCGATCATCCAGAATTCCGCCAAGTGGCGCGACGTGTTCGAGTTTTCTGCACGGAATGTCGGCCCGAACGTATAAATCTGCCCCAAAGCCATCGCGAAAGTCTCGCCTTCCAATTGGCCCGAAACCGTCAGGTTCGTCTGTTTTCCAAAGAAATCTTCCTTGTAATTGATGCTTCCGTCTTCGTTTTTCGGCAGATTGTCCAGCGGCAGCGAAGTCACCTGGAACATTTCGCCTGCGCCTTCCGCATCCGCGCCCGTAATCACCGGCGTGTTCACATAGACGAAACCTTTCTCCTGGAAATACTGGTGCACCGCAAATGCCAACACCGAACGCACACGCATAATCGCACCGAATGCATTTGTCCGCACGCGCAAATGCGCATTTTCGCGCAAAAATTCCAAAGAGTGTTTCTTCGGCTGCATCGGGAATTTCTCCGCATCGGAATCACCAAGAATTTCGAGCTTTTTCACCTGGATCTCATATTTCTGACCCGCGCCTTTGCTTTCCACCAGGTCGCCAATGACAGAAATCGCCGCCCCGGTCGTAATCCTTTTTAAGGTTTCCTCGGGTGTGTTCTCGAAATCGACCACGCATTGTATATTATGGATCGTCGAACCGTCGTTCAGCGCGATGAATTGGTTGTTCCTGAAAGTCCGTACCCAGCCTTTGGCATTCACACCGGCCAGCGTACCCGCGCTGCCTAAAAGGTCTTTAACTTTGGTATGTTTCATTGTAATTTATTTTAACTTCAAGTGTGCAAATATAATTTTTTGTTTCGAATGTCATTGCGAGAAGCTATTTCCCGCTGTCCGCTGTATCTTTTGCCCTGCGGGACAAAAGGATGCCGCTTCCATCAGGGCTAGGATATTCGGTACACTTCAACATTCAACATTCGTTGTTCAACGGTTCTTCGTTCAAAAAAATGTTGAATTTTGAACAACGAATGTTGAATGTTGAAGTTTTTTAATCCTCAATAATTCCGTCATCGACCAGATCCTCGGCCCGGATGCGTTTCTTCTCAAACGTCAGCACCAGCGCCGGCAATACAATCAGGTTCGCAAACATCGCAAACGCGAGCGTCACCGAGATCAATCCGCCCAGCGCAATCGTTCCGCCAAAGCTCGACAATGTAAACGTCGCAAATCCGAAAATCAGGACGATCGAGGTGTAAAACGTACTGATGCCGGTTTCGCGCAATGCACTGAACACCGATTTCGTCACCCTGCCGTTATTCAAGATCAGGTCGTGCCGGTATTTGGCCATGAACTGTATCGCATTGTCGACCGAAATCCCAAACGCGATACTGAAAACCAATATCGTCGAAGGCTTCAGCGGAATGCCGAAATAGCCCATCAATCCCGACGTGATGCACAATGGCAAAATATTCGTAATCACCGAAACCATGATCATCTTAAACGAACGGAACATATACAGCATCAGCGCCGCGATCACGAAAATCGCAAAAATGAGCGACTCGATGAGGTTGTCTACGAGATAGGCCGTTCCTTTTTGGAACACGAGCGCCTTTCCGGTGAGCGTCACTTCGTAGCGCTCTTTGGGGAAAATCTCATCTATTTTTTTGTGCAGCTTTTTTTCAACCCGGGCCATTTCCTGCGTGCCGATGTCTTTCATAAACGTCGTGATCCGCGCGTATTGCCCGGTCGAATCGACATAGCTTTTCATCAGGTTGTCCTTGGAATTCTTTGTGGCGTTTTTGGCATACGAAAGAATAAAAGCCTGTTCCTGCGGCGTCGGCAGATCGTAATATTCGGGATTGCCGTTGTAATACGCCTGTTTGGAATATTTGACGAGATTGACGACCGAGACGGGTTTTGACAATTCCGGAATCTCACCGATTGTCTGTTGCAGCTCATCCATCTTTTTGATCGTCGATAATTTGAGCACGCCTTTCTTGCGTTTGGTGTTGATCATAATTTCCAAAGGCATCACGCCGTGGAATTCCTTCTCATAGAAATTGATGTCCTTGAAAAACGAGGCGCTTTTGGGCATCTCGCCGATAAGGCTTCCCGAAACTTTCATCTGTGACACCCCGATTACGCTGAAAATAAGGAACAGCGCATAGACGATATAGACGTATTTTCTTTTGTTGGCGACGATATTTTCCACCCAGTCTAAAAACGACGAGATATAATTTTTACTCAGATGGTACAGGTGTTTTTCTTTTGGGACCGACATGAAACTGTACATAATCGGCACGATCATCAGCGTCAGCAGATAGACTGAAATCACGTTGATGGAAGTGACGAGCCCGAATTCAAACAGCAGATCGTTCCCCGTAATCATAAAAGTTGCAAAACCGACAGCCGTCGTGAGATTCGTCATCAAAGTCGACACCCCGATTTTGGAAATCACGCGCTGCAAAGCCTTTGCCTGGTTGTTGTGGATCTTGATTTCCTGCTGGTATTTGTTGATCAGGAAAATGCAGTTGGTGATTCCGATGACGATAATCAATGGCGGAATGATCGCCGTTAAGATCGTAATCTTATAATGGAACAAACCGAGCGTCCCGAACGACCACATCACGCCAAAAAGCAGAATGCAGATGGAGATGAACGTCGCGCGATATGACCTGAAAAAGAAAAAGAAAATCAGCGAGACGATTAATAAAGCCGCCCCGATAAAGAGCCCGATTTCGCCTTTCATATCCTCGGCATTTATCGTCCGGATGTAGGGCATTCCCGAAACCTTGAGGTCGATTCCCGTGGTTTTTTCAAATTTTTCTATCCTTGGGACAAGCTGCTCGAGGATAAAATCTTTGCGCGCCGCCGTATTGACGATTTTTTTGTTCAGATAGACCGCAGACCTTACACTTCCCGACTCTTTATTGAACAACAGGCCTTCATAAAAAGGCAGGTCGTTAAACAATTCGTGTTTTATTTTTTGGAGGTATTCGGGGTTTCCTGTCTGTTTTTGATCGATCAGCGGAACGAGTTCGAATTTTTCGGCAATCGTATCTTTTTGTAATTTCCTGAGGTCGTTGAGCGAAACGACGAGTTCGACCGCCTTGGTATTTTTTAGCCCGGTCATGAGCTCATTCCATGCCGCATATGCTTTTGGGGTAAAGAAAGTCTTGTCCTTAAACCCAATCACGATAAGGTTTCCCTCTTCGCCAAACCGGGCCAGAAAATCCTGGTACTGCCGGTTCGCAATGTGTTTTTTGGGAAGCAGGTTGGCTTCGGTATAGGTCATGCCGAGGTTTCTCCACTGCAAAGCAAGGAAAACCGTCAGGGCAATGATCACGGTGAGTATCGAAATCCGGTTTTTAAGTATGATTCTGGCAATCATTTCCCAAAATCCCGCTCTAAATCTTTTCTTCATGGCATTAAAAATGGTTGCAAAGGTAAATAATCATAACGTATTTCAACCCTTTTGAGCGAACACATTTTCGTAAAAAATCCTTAATTTTTTTGCGGATATTAAATTTCCGACTGTTCTTTTTTTGCGATTATAATTTATATATTTGGTTTCGCAACTTTACCTACCAAAAGCATACATTCCAGGCATGAAGAATTTCAAGAATTCCATTTTTTATGTGACGATAACCGGAGGATTTTCGATATTGATTTATTGGATTCTGACCAAAGGGAAAGCGCTCGAAATCGGAAGGAATGTTGTGACCGCTAATGGAAGCGACCAATGGTCTGAATTTACCGCGTCGATGCTGCACAACCTCGGGCATCCGCTCGCCATACTTCTGGCGCAAATCATTACGATCATCATCGCGGCAAGATTCTTCGGATGGCTTTTCCGCAAAATTGGCCAGCCTTCCGTGATGGGAGAAATCGTGGCCGGAATCGTACTCGGGCCGTCATTAGTCGGCATGTTTTTCCCCGAATATTCCGCGCTGCTGTTCCCAAAAGAATCCCTCGGCAACCTGCAGTTCCTGAGCCAAATCGGATTGATCCTTTTCATGTTCGTCATCGGGATGGAACTCGATCTCAAGGCCTTAAAAAATAAAGCAAACGAAGCGGTCGTCATCAGCCATGCGAGCATCATTTTTCCGTTTACGCTCGGTATCGCGCTGGCCTATTTCATCTACCACCGGTTTGCGCCTGTCGGGGTCGAATTCGCCTCTTTCGGTTTGTTCCTCGGGATTGCCATGAGCATCACCGCTTTCCCAGTTTTGGCACGGATCGTCCAGGAGCGCGGCATCCACAAAACAAAACTCGGCACCATCGTAATCACCTGCGCCGCCGCCGACGACATTACCGCCTGGTGCATTTTGGCGGCCGTAATTGCCATTGTAAAAGCAGGTTCTTTCCTGAGTTCGCTGTACATTATCGGCTTGGCCGTGGCTTATGTCATCGTGATGATGCAAGTCGTAAGGCCGTTTCTGGAAAGGGTCGGGGAGCTCAAGAATTCGCGTTCGAGCTTAAGCAAGCCGGTCGTTGCGATATTCCTGTTAACGTTGATTATTTCCGCCTATGCGACAGAAGTGATCGGAATCCATGCCTTATTCGGGGCGTTTATGGCGGGCGCGATCATGCCCGACAACACCAAATTCAGGAATATTTTTATTGAAAAAGTAGAAGATGTCTCGGTGATTTTATTATTGCCGCTGTTCTTCGTTTTTACAGGTTTACGTACGGAAATCGGACTCATCAGCGATCCGTATCTCCTAAAAGTCACCGGATTGATTATCCTCGTTGCCGTGGTCGGGAAGTTTATCGGAAGCGCCGTAGCCGCAAAATTTGTCGGGCAGAGCTGGCGCGACAGCTTAACGATTGGCGCACTGATGAACACACGCGGCTTGATGGAATTGGTCGTACTCAACATCGGATATGACCTGGGCGTACTCAACAAGGAAGTCTTTACCATGATGGTGATTATGGCTTTGATTACGACCGCAATGACCGGTCCGGCGCTCGACCTGATCAATTATATCTGGAAATCGAAACCCGAAATTTTACCCGAAGAAATTAAAATGGCAGGCAAGTTTAAGGTCCTGATTTCTTTCGGGAATTCTGAACGCGGCAAAGCATTATTGCGCCTCGCCAGTAGCCTCGTTAAGAAAGAAAACAGCGAAACTGCCATCACGGCCATGCACCTGACCTCGAGCAATGAGCTCCACACTTTTGATCTCGAAGAGCATGAACGGAAAAGTTTTGCGCCCGTCATCGCCGAATCGGAAAACCTGGACCAAAAAATCCTGACGCTTTTCAAGGCTTCCAATGACATTGATGCCGATATTGTTGAAATTGCGAACCATGGCGAATACGATCTTTTGCTAATCGGACTTGGACAGTCGATTTTTGAAGGGACGTTGCTGGGGAAAGTTTTGGGATATACGACCCGAATTATCAATCCGGACCGTCTGATCGATAAGTTCATCGGGAAAGAAGGGCTTTTTGAAAATTCCCCTTTTGATGAAAGGACGCGCCAGATCATCGCCAAATCGAAAATGCCGGTCGGAATCCTGGTTGATAAAAACCTCGAAAACCTCGAAGAAGTTTTCATCCCGATTTTTACGGCCGAAGATGCTTTCCTGATCGATTATGCACAGAAATTGATATTCAATAACAATTCCCATATTACTTTTGTCGACCCGAACGATGCCATCCGTGACCATTCCGAAATCGGCCAAAGTATCGCCAGGATAGAATTTGAAATGCCCATCAACATCACCATGATGGAAGAACGGATCATGAAGAAGGATTTTCTCACGAAGCAGGATATTATGATCGTGAGCCTCGAAAGCTGGAAAAAACTGGTCGATTCGCAAAGCATCTGGCTCAGCAATATTCCGTCGGTATTAATCATTAAACCTTAAGCCATGGATTGGATTCTGCTCATCATCGCCGGCTTTTTCGAAGTGGGTTTCGCATCCTGTCTGGGTAAGGCGAAGGAAACTTCAGGAAATATTTCAACCTTTTGGATGATCGGGTTTTTCATCTGCCTTTCCATCAGCATGGGCTTATTGTATAAAGCGACACAGACGCTCCCGATTGGGACGGCTTATGCGGTCTGGACCGGAATCGGCGCTGTCGGTACGGTTTTGATCGGAATATTTGTCTTTAAGGAACCGGCGACTTTCTGGAGGATCTTTTTCCTGTCGACCCTAATCGCGTCGATCGCAGGGTTGAAGTTTGTGTCAAGCCATTAATCTGAACCCAATGGAAAACAGCGGCCTCATTTTATTATCTACAATTCTGCTCCTGCTGGCGGTGATTGGCTGGCTCGTTTTCCGCTTGCTGAAATCCGAAAAGAACAAGAGAAAAACCGAGGAGAAATTCTACCTGCTCGAAATGAAAGTCAACGACCTGCAACTCGAGACGCTCGAATCCAGGCTCAATCCGCACCTGTTCAAAAACATCCTTAATTCGATTCAGTCACATGCTTATCAGACATATTTCGCGATGGACAAACTCGGGAATGTGCTTGATTACATCCTGTATGAAAGTCGCAAGAAACTGGTTTCTCCAAAAGAGGAAATCGAATTCGCGCTCAATCTGATCGAAATCAACAAGATTAAAGTCAGCCCGCTTTTCGAGCTCAAGGTCAAAACCAAAATCAACGAAAACGAATCGTTGTATGATCAGCCGTTGCTCGCGCCGCTCATTTCCATCGACCTGATCGAAAATGCTTTTAAGCACGCCGATCTGCAGAATTCCGACGCCTTCATCTCGATCGTTTTTGAATTCCGCGACAACTGCTTTTACCTCACGGTTTCCAATAAGATTTCAGACAAGAAAGCGCTCCAGAAAGCCAACAGCGGCATCGGGACAGCCACTTTGGAACAACGCCTCAGGATTATCTACAAAGACCAGTTCAAACTGGAGCGTTTTGTGGAAAACGACATTTACACCGCATACCTAAAAATTAACCTGCTTGACTACAAGACTCAAATGTTTACTGCTTGATGACGAACTGCCGGGGCTGACGTATCTCAAGATGATCTGTGAAGAAATTCCGGAACTTGAGGTCGTGAAGGCATTCGACAACCCCGAAAAATTGTTGGCCGAAATTGCGTTTCTCGATTTTGATCTGGTGATTTCAGATATCGAAATGCCCGGAATCGACGGATTGACACTGGCGAAATTACTCCAAAATAAACTCGTTATTTTTACCACGGCCTACAAGGAATACGCTGTCGATGCGTTTGATATCGATGCGGTCGATTACCTTACCAAACCGGTCAAGAAAGAGCGTTTGCAAAAAGCGGTAGAAAAGGCGGTAGAGCGTTTTAATAAAGCGGACACAAGTAAAAAATTTACTTCCGTCAACACCGATAAAGGCAAGGCGCTTTTGTATTTTGATAAAATTATTTTAGTGCGTACTGCAAATTCCGACAGCCGCGACAAGGAAGTATTATTGAATGACCAAACGCAGCTATTGCTCAAAAATATCAATTTCGATACGCTTTCCAATGAATTTCCGGGCGCCCATTTCTGCCGCATCAACAAAAAGGAAATTATTGCGATGAATGCGGTGAAATTTTTCAGCCATGACGAAATCACACTCCAACTTTCTGATAAAAACGGAAAATTTATAGTCGTAAATTTGAGTGAGACTTACCGTCCGGAGTTTTTAGCGAAGATCAGAATCTGAGTTGTTACAAAGTTTTTCCGTCTTGTTACATCCGCCCGAAATTAGCTTTCGAAATATTTCAGGGCATCCAAATCACTTCTCATATTTGCAGCAAATTGCCAAACGATTAAAACAAAAACATGGGAAAGTTTAAAAATTCATTCTTTTACATCATCATCATCGGGAGCTTTTCGGCACTGATGTATTGGATCATTTTACAGGGAAAAATGCTCGAGACCGGAAGGGACATCGCCCCGAAAGCGCTCGAAAGCGGCCATTGGAATAATTTCATTTCTTCGATGCAGCAAAACCTGCAGCATCCGCTCGCGATCCTATTGGTCCAGATTATCTCGATTATTTTTGTCGCACGGTTTTTTGGATGGGTTTGCCGTAAAATCGGGCAGCCATCGGTTGTAGGTGAAATCATAGCCGGAATTATCCTCGGGCCATCTTTGGTCGGAATGTACTGGCCGGAATTTTCAGGAATGCTGTTCCCAAAAGAATCGCTTGGCAATTTACAGTTCCTGAGCCAGATCGGATTGATCCTTTTTATGTTTGTCATCGGGATGGAACTCGACCTCAAAGCACTGCGGAATAAAGCGCACGAAGCCGTCGTAATAAGCCACGCCAGTATTATTTTGCCTTTTGCACTCGGAATCGGACTGGCTTATTTCATTTACGGTTCTTTTGCACCGAAAGGCGTCGAGTTTGCCTCTTTCGGATTGTTCCTTGGCACCTCGATGAGCATCACGGCTTTCCCGGTTTTGGCGCGCATCGTCCAGGAACGCGGCATCCATAAAACCAAACTCGGAACCATCGTCATCACTTGCGCCGCCGCCGATGACATCACCGCCTGGTGCATTCTGGCCGCCGTCATTGCGATTGTAAAAGCCGGCTCTTTTACGAGTTCGCTTTATGTGATCGCACTCGCCGTTGGTTACGTTTTCCTGATGCTCAAAGTCGTCCGCCCATTTTTGAAACGTGTCGGCGATTTGAAATCGACGCGTGAAAGCCTGAGCAAACCGGTCGTTGCGATTTTCCTGCTGACGCTGATTATTTCGGCTTATGTTTCTGAAGTGATCGGAATCCACGCCTTGTTCGGGGCGTTTATGGCCGGCGCGATCATGCCCGAAAACAACCGTTTCCGCAATATTTTTATCGAAAAAGTGGAAGATGTTTCTGTGATTTTGTTGCTTCCGTTATTTTTTGTTTTCACCGGATTGCGCACCGAAATCGGATTGCTTAACGATCCGTACCTGTGGAAAATCACCGGACTGATTATTTTTGTTGGTGTGGCCGGAAAGTTCTTCGGAAGCGCGCTCGCGGCAAAATTCGTCGGGCAGAACTGGAAAGACAGCCTGTCGATCGGCGCCCTGATGAATACACGCGGATTGATGGAATTGATCGTCCTTAATATCGGATATGATCTTGGTGTATTGTCCAAGGAAATTTTCACGATGATGGTAATCATGGCTTTGGTGACGACATTTATGACCGGCCCGGCGCTCGACCTGATCAATTATATCTGGAAAGACAAGGTGTCCATCGTTCCCGAGGAAATCAGCAGCAAGAGCAAATACCGGATTTTATTGTCGTTCGCTTCGGCGGAAAGCGGGAAATCATTGTTGAAAATAGCGAATAGCCTCGTGAAAAAACAAACCGGAAATACCGTCGTTACGGCGATGCACCTGTCTTTGAGTTCGGAATTGCATTCGTTTGATGTGAAAGATTACGAACGGAAAACCTTTTCGCCTGTAATCGCCGAATCGGAAAACCTTGAACAAAAGATCACGACACTTTTTAAAGCCACAAACGACATCGACTCGGACATTATCGATACGGCAAATACGGGAGAATACGATTTATTATTGATTGGTTTGGGACAGTCTATTTTTGAAGGGACGCTGCTCGGGAAAGTGCTCGGCTTTACGACAAGGATTATCAATCCTGATCGATTGATCGATAAATTCACCGGAAAGGAAGGCCTGTTTGAAAATTCGCCATTCGACGAGCGTACCAGACAGATTGTGACCAAAAGTAAGATGCCGGTCGCTATTCTTCTCGATAAGGAATTGCACGAAATCAACCACGTTTTTATGCCGGTGTTTGATACCAAGGACGTTTTCCTGATCGAATATGCGCAGAAACTGATCCACAACAACGGCTCGCAAATCACGATTCTCGACGCTGCGGGTGAAATCAAGGGCAATGCTGAAATCAGGGAAAGCATCCGTTCTATCGAACAAACCGCGCCAAACCACATTATGCTGATGAACGAGCGGACGGTGAAAAAGGAATTCCTCGACCAACAGGATTTGATGGTGATCAGCCTCGAAAGCTGGAAAAAACTCGTCGATTCACACAGCACCTGGCTCAACAATACGCCGTCGGTTTTGATCATCAAGCCTTAACTAATCATTTAAAATTTATCGGTATGACTTTAAAATTACAAACCGTAATGCTGCTTTTTGTAGTGTTATTTTCTACTGCTGCCTTTTCCCAAACGCCAACAGAAACGGCTCCGAAACCTCAGGACAAGAAGCAAATCGACTTTGGGATCGACGGGATGATCGGCGTTTCTTACGGAAGCAAAACATTGGGAATAAATGTCGGCGGCCCAAGCCTGAAGCTCAAAATCAACAGTTTTAAAATTGGTGTCGGCGCTTTCCCGTCGTTGATTGTCGTTGATGAGAAAGCATTTCCAAAACTCGCAGTTTCACCGATTGTGGAATACAAAAAATTCATGCTCATTACACCTTATTACGGTTATGACGCCAAAGACAAAATGATCTGGACTTTCGGGATTGGCTATAAATTCAGGTAGTATTTACAACCCAAGATTGAGCACAAAAGACAATTTCACCGCAAGGTTGTCTTCAAAACGGCTCAATTGGTTCGGGCCGTAGCGGTAGAACCCAGTGAGTCCGAAGCCGCTGTAAATCTGGTTGAGCTCGATTCCGGATTCGAAGAAGCCTTTTTCCAAAGTCTTATAATCGATGCCCGAATGCTGTTCGGGTTTGCCCATCGTTCCGTAGGCCATCCTTGAGACCAGCACGAGACTCGGCTTCACTTTCCGCATCAGCTTCATCCTTTTGAAGCCATGCTTGAGTTGGAACATCGCGTATTCGCTCGAAAAGAACTCATTGAAATACATCGTTTCAAAGGCATTTTTCCCTGCAATCGTGATGCGTTGGATCAGATGGTCCTTGGTCAGGTTGTTTGGCGAAGTATTGTAGAGATGCGTCAGCGGAACATCACCATAAGCATATCCGGCTTCGAGCAATAATGCAGTTTTTTGTCCGTTGAGGTATTTCTTTTCGAACTCCGTCCGGAAGTCGATTTTTCCAAAAACAAAATCATTCCCCAGCAATTTCGGCAGCGCCTGCGTAAACTGGATCGTGAATTTCGGGAACCGTTTTTCGACCTCAAGGCGGCCGTAAGGCGTTTGCATATAATCGCTGAAAGGATTCCACTGCAGCGCGACCTGTGCCGTGGTCATGGTGTAATTGCGGTATATGGTGCCGTCGTTGGTATAGACATAATCGAATTTCGGCTCGACCGTACTGTAAGTTAGTTGCCAGATGCTTTCGGTTTTCGGAATGATTTTCGTCTCAAGGTATAGGCGCCAGCTTTGATAGGCATAAAACGTACTCACGTTAATCGGCCGCGGATCGTACAACTTGAAAACCCGCTTGTCAATAGCAAAAGAGGTGCTTCCGATTTCACGGACGTCATCGGTATACGAAGCGCCGATCCACGAACCCGAGAATTTCCCAACGCGGGCGCTGAAGCCGAGGCTGTATTTGAAAACGCCGTCCTTGACGCCATATGCCGTATAGCCATCGATGCGGTATTTTCTGGAAAACTTTTCATTCGTCCTTCCGCCAAGGCCCACACGAAAACCTTCATAATTGTTGTAACTCAGCAAATAACGCAAATCCATATCGAACGGCCCGAAAGGTACATAGCCGTTGAGGATTTTCCTTCCCTGAAGCAGCCTTTTCTCGATGCGCTCTTTCTGCACCAGGCTGTCAAGGGCAAAATAGGTTTTCTTGCTGCGGATGTCGAGGCTGTCTTTGCGGAACTTATTCCAGAAAGATTCCGGCCTGTTTTCGGCATCGTCTTTCACTTCAATATAAATCGAAGGGTTTTTTATCGCGACCGGAAGGTTGTAGGTAAAATCGAAGAAATTCGTTTCCGAAAGCACATAGGTGAAATCTGAAGCGGCTTTGGGGCGCGAGTGCGTGATATTGTTGTCTTCATCATCGGCGTCAAATTTTACGGTTTCGCCAAGGATTCGGATGTCGTCTTCATTTTTCCCTTTCACGATCCGAAAATTCCTGTTGGTCGGAAACCACAGTTTTTGCTCGGGCAGGTAATTGAATTCGTGCGTCCCACTGATATCGAGTACGCCCTTGATGCGCATAATCGCTTTGGCGACGGCGTAATTTTCGCTGTCGATATAGAGCACGCCTTCGAGTCCGGCCGCCTTTCTTTTTTTCTTATTCTTAAAATAAACCATCCAGGTCTTCCGGCCCTGAATTTCAGTGCTGTCGAGTAATTTGAAGTTGTAATCGGAAAAGGAATCGTTCGAGATCGGGCTGTTGTATTTGGTTTCGAAAAGTTCATAATGGTTGTCGTAAATAGAAAACGACTGCAGGTTGAACGCGAGGATTTCATAAATCGGAAGTTTGAAACCCGACATTTTTGTGCCGAGTACGGTTTCCTTCAGGCTGTTTTTACTGAACTGGTACTGCGACACCTTTTCGGTCTGGAACAAGTGCTGCTGCCGGATCACCTTTTTGAATTTGTAATCGGAAGAGTCGATTTCCTTGAATTTTTCCCCTTTCCCCTTTTTGACGAAAATCGAATCGATGCGGCCGTCGATAGAATCGGGATTGGCCGTGATGACAAGTTTATTATAGGCCTTGAACTCGAAGCTGTTGAGTCTTTTCTGCGGGTTGTTACTGTCTTTGAGACGGATGGTTTTTCGGATGATGGCGAGCGCGGGATTCTCATTCGGAACAGTAACCTCGCTGAGTTCATCCGATTTTGGAGAAAGTGAGATACTGTAGAATTTTTTCTTTTCGTCGGTCTGGATTGTAGTTTTTGCAAACCCTATGTAAGAAACGGTAAAACTGTTTATAGCGATTTTCGTATCCAGCGTAAACTTTCCGTCGACATCCGAAATCGTGTAATCGCCGTTATCGGAAGCGATAGAAGCGAACGGCAGCGGCTTTTTATTAGATCCGTCCTTCACAATTCCGCTTACGTGGAACTGCGCCTGGGTTCCAAGCGAGAAAAAGAAGAATGACAATAAAAAATACTTCATCGACAGGTTTTATACTGCGGTATTTTGCAGCCGTTTAAAAAATAAAAATCCGTCTTGTTTGGGCAACGAGACGGATTTCTTTCGGAATATTCCGACTTATACTTTCATGATTTCCGCTTCTTTCGTCGCCAGGGCCTCGTCTATCTTTTTAATATAGGCGTTGGTGAGGTTCTGCACTTCGTCTTCCGCGTTTTTGCACAGGTCTTCAGAAGTGCCTTCCTTTTCCAGTTTCTTGATTTCGGTATTGGCGTCTTTCCTTGCGTTCCTGATTCCGATCTTGGCATCTTCGGCTTCGACTTTCGCCTGTTTGACCAAATCACGTCGACGCTCTTCGGTCAATGGCGGTACGCTGATGATGATGTTCTCGCCGTTGTTCATCGGGTTGAAACCGATATTGGCATTCTGGATCGCTTTCTCGATCGGGTGCAGCATGTTCTTTTCCCAAGGCGAAACCGTGATGGTCCGTGCGTCGGGAACGTTGATGTTGGCCACCTGCGAGATCAGTGTCGCCGACCCGTAATAATCTACGAACACGCCGCCAATCATGGCAGGGCTCGCTTTTCCGGCGCGGATGTTCGTGAATTCCTTCTCGAGGTGCGCGATAGAACCCGCCATGGATTCTTCGGTGCTGTCTAGTATAAAATCAATTTCTTCGGTCATTGTGCTGTTGATTTTTCGTTTTGTGTCATTGCGAGGAACGAAGCAATCTTCCCATCGAATGACAATTGTTCTTATTTATGATGGAACCTAGCCCCGATTGCAGCAAGTATCCTCGTAGAGATACTGCGGAAAGCGGGAAAATGCTCCTGAAAATTATTCCTTAAACGTTAACTACGGTCCCGATATTTTCGCCTTCACAAATTTTTGTGAGGTTCCCGGCCTTGTTCATGTCGAAAACCAGTATCGGCAATTTATTTTCCTGGCTCAAAGTGAATGCGGTCGAATCCATCACGTTGAGGCCTTTTTTGATGACATCCTCGAAAGTGATCGTGTCGAATTTTATCGCTGACGGGTCTTTTTCGGGATCGGCAGAGTAGATGCCATCGACCCTCGTTCCTTTTAAAATCACATCGGCGTGGATTTCGACGCCACGTAAAACCGCTGCGGTATCGGTCGTGAAATAGGGGTTTCCGGTTCCGGCCCCAAAAATCACGATACGCCCTTTTTCAAGATGGCGTACTGCGCGTCTTTTGATGTATGGTTCGGCAATCGCCTCGATTTTCAATGCGGTCTGCAGGCGCGTGAGCATGCCTTTGTCTTCGAGCGCACCTTGTAAGGCCATCCCGTTGATAACGGTTGCGAGCATTCCCATGTAATCACCCTGGACACGGTCCATCCCGTTGCTGGCCCCTGCTACGCCGCGAAAAATATTGCCGCCTCCGATAACGATGGCGATCTGGACGCCTTTATCGTGGATCTGCTTGATTTCTTCGGCATATTCGGCGAGCCTTGCGGGATCGATTCCGTATTGGCGGTCGCCCATAAGCGCTTCGCCGCTTAATTTCAGGAGTATTCTTTTGTACTTCATTTTGTCTTTTTCAGTTGCGTGGTGCTTTCGCTTTGTGTATGAAACCGAATGTCCACCGGACATTCTCTTAATATCAAATGTGGTGCAAATATAATGATATTCTGTTTTCGTCACCCGCTTTTTTAAAAATGTTAAGCAAAGCCGAATATGGATGGATTTCTGTTTTAAAGTGGTAATTTTATAGTTCAAATACCTGCAAGATGATGAAATTAGCCGTGGCGGAAAGTATGCAGAAATCCCATTCGTATGTGAAATACAGGGCGATTGTGACCAATCTTCTCAAAGATGGAAAATCTTCGGGGAAGGAACAGTCGGAAACGCTCACGCATTATTCTGAACTGAATGAAGCGCGCATGAACCGCCTTGATAAAAAAATGGTGATCTTGGAAGAGAACATCCAGAAACTGCTGGCCCTGAAAAAAAATTACATCTGGCTGGTACTTTCCGAAGGTTGGTGTGGCGATGCGGCGCAGATTCTTCCGGTGATGAACAAAATGGCTTCCATTGCGCCGAATATCGATTTGAAAATCGTCTTCCGCGATGAGAATGAAAGCCTGATGCATGCTTTTCTGACCAATGGCGCAAAATCAATCCCGAAGCTGATTGTGCTTGATGCGGAAACTTTAAATGTGCATGGAAGCTGGGGACCGAGGCCAAAAGGTGCGACCGATTTATTTATAAGTTACAGACGACAGTACGGAAAGATTGACGAAACCGCCAAAACCGAACTGCAGTTGTGGTATCTGCATGACAAAGGCGTGGGCACGCAGACAGAAATTTCTGATTTGATGGTTGATCTAATAATTCTGATGTACGCCAAAAGGTAATTATTCCTTTGGCAGGGAATCCACAAACGCCATGACATCTATGGCATTTTCCACATTGTAATCCCCGATTTTTGTACGGCGCAAGGCAGTCAGGTGTGCGCCTGATTTTAAGGCGATTCCGAAGTCATAAGCGAGCGAACGGATGTAAGTTCCTTTGCTGCATACGACGCGAAAATCCACTTCGGGCAATGCGATCCTTGTAATTTCAAATTTGTGAATAGTGGTTTTTCTGAACGCAATTTCTACCTCTTCTCCCGCACGCGCATGCTCATACAAACGCTTGCCGTCTTTTTTGATGGCGGAAAAAATAGGCGGTTTCTGGTCGATTTCGCCCAGGAATTGTTTGGTGGTTTCGTAGATTAAATCATCGTTGATATGGGAAATCGGGAAGGTTTCGTTGATTTCTGTTTCGAGGTCATAGGAAGGTGTGGTCGCCCCGATGTGAAAAGTCCCAGTGTATTCTTTGGCCTGTCCCTGCAGTTCTGAAATGATCTTCGTAAACTTTCCGGTGCAGACTAAAAGCAGTCCCGAAGCCAATGGATCCAAAGTGCCGGCATGTCCGATCTTGATTTTCTTTAATCCAAGCTTGCTCTTTAAGGCCCATTTCATCTTATTCACCGCCTGGAACGATGTCCAGTGCAAGGGCTTGTCAATTAAGAGCACCTGTCCGTTTTGAAAATCTTCGGCAGTCATTAGATTATGGTAAGCGGATGAATCCAGAAATGAATGGCCAATAAAGCCAGTCCGGCGATAATGCGGTAATATCCGAAAACCTTAAAGCCGTTTTTGCTCAGGAATCCGATAAAGGTTTTGATGGCTAAAAGCGCGACGATAAATGCAATCACATTTCCGATAACCAATAAATTGACCTGGTCGTGCGTCAACACATAACCGTCTTTGTAATAATCGTAGCATTTTTTGACGGTTGCGCCAAACATGGTGGGAACGGCGAGAAAGAAGGAGAATTCGGCTGCGGTCTTTCTGGATAAACGTTGGGACATTCCGCCGACGATGCTCGCGCCGCTTCGGGAAACGCCCGGAATCATTGCGAGGCATTGGAATAATCCGATTTTGAATGCAGTGAGATAAGTGATTTCCGTGCCGGATGCGTCTTTAAACCATTCGTCCACCTTCAATAAAATGATGCCGCCAAGAACGAGTGAAACCGCAACGGTGACCGGATTTTCCAATAGGGCGTCAATGGCTTTGCTGAACAGCAACCCGAAAACGACTGCCGGAATAAAAGCCACAAGCAGTTTAAAATAAAAGTCCAAGGATTGGAAAAAGCGTTTGAAATACAGCACAATGACCGAAAGAATTGCTCCAAGTTGGATGACTATCGTAAATAATTTGGTGAAATCGTCGTGCGCAATCCCGAAAAATGAGCTTGCGATAATCATATGCCCTGTCGAAGAAACCGGTAAAAACTCGGTCAACCCTTCAATAACGGCAAGTACGATGGCCTGTAATACGTCCATTTAAACTTTCTTTGGATTTTTAAGCGTCGAATAAACGGTGATTCCGAAACCAATCAGCACTAACGTTGGCGCCAGCCTGATTCTCCTGAAACTGAAAATCGCCTCGTTGAATACTTTCGGATCTTCGCTTCCGCCGCCTGCCATCAGGATAAACCCGAGCGCAATGACTGCAATGCCGATCAGCAGGATTTTGTAATTGATCTTATCGAAGAGAAATTCCGGTTTAGCTCCGCTCGGTTCGGCTCCGCCGCGGGTGTGTTCTTTATTTTCCATAGTTTTTTAATTCAGATTTAGTACAGGTCGTCCGTCCTTAAATTGAGGAAACGCTGCGTCGCGAAAAACGTGCTGATCCAGGTAATCAGGATTCCGACCAGTAAAACGCCAATCAAAACAGCACCAATCAATATAGGTTCTGCCAAAAGTTCCAGTCCCGGATAAGTAATATTGAGCCAGTATAAAGTCCCTATAAGTGCTACAATCGCGAGTACCGAACCGACGATTCCAAGCCAGATGCTTCTCCAGATAAACGGTTTGCGGATGAATGATTTCGTTGCGCCGACCATCTGCATCGTTTTAATAATGAAACGGTTCGAATAGATTGACAATCGCATGGAACTGTTGATGAGCAATACCGCCACGAGCGCCAGGAATCCACTTACGATCAAAATCCACAAACTCACTTTTTGGATATTGTCGTTGACGAGGCTCACGAGCTGTTTGTCGTAAACCACGTCGGAAATCATCTCGTTCATACGGAAAGAAGTCTCGATTTTGCGGATGCTTTCGGTGTTGATGTATTCGGCGTTGAGGTAAATATCGAAGGAATTCTGCAAGGGGTTCATTCCCAAAAACTCCATAAAATCCTCACCGATGATGTCCTTGTGGTTTTTGGCCGCTTCTTCTTTCGTCACGTAAGCATACGATTTGACGAATTTTTCCGCCTTGAGCTGGCCCTTGAATGCATTGATGACGCTGTCGTTCGCTTCATTCTTGAAGAAAACGGTCATCGCGATCTCTTCCTTGAAATTATCGGAAAGCCTTTTCGAATTGATCACGAACAGCCCCAGGATACCCAATAAAAAAAGTACCAGGAAAATACTTAATACTACCGAAAAATAAGACGAAATCAGTCTGCGTTTTTGAAACTTTTCGAATGAAGAACTCATAGGTGGATGTAATTATTGGGTAAAAATAATAAAGAATTTCTTTATACATAGTTTATAACGGCCAAAGTTTTAAATTTCGTACAATAAGCGTAAATTTGCGCTCGATTACAGACAAAGACTGTACACGCAATCATTACGTTACATCTGCTCAGCAACCCAGGTTCTCAGCAACTCAGCAACTTTTTATGAAATACAACCCGAACGATATCGAAGCCAGATGGCAAAAATACTGGGCCGAAAACCAGACTTTCGCTGCAGAAAACCACTCCCACACCCGAGGCGAAGCCGAACTGAGCGGAGCTAAACCCAAATATTATGTTTTGGACATGTTCCCTTATCCTTCGGGAGCGGGCTTGCACGTTGGGCATCCGCTGGGTTACATCGCTTCGGATATCTATGCGCGGTACAAACGCCACCAGGGTTTCAACGTGCTGCATCCGCAGGGTTACGACAGTTTCGGATTGCCGGCGGAGCAATATGCGATACAAACCGGGCAACATCCCGATAAGACGACTAAGGAAAATATCGCGCGTTACCGCGAACAACTCGATAAGATCGGCTTTTCATTCGACTGGGAACGTGAAGTCAGAACTTCATCACCCGAATATTACAAATGGACGCAGTGGATTTTCATCCAGCTCTTCAACTCGTGGTACGATAAAAATACCGACAAAGCCGAGAGCATCTGCACGCTGATCCAGACTTTTGAAAAAGAAGGCAATGCCAACGTGAATGCGGTCTCAGATGAGAATATTACAATCTTTACCGCCGAAGAATGGAATAACCTGTGGCGCACCGAGCAGGAAAAAATCCTGCTTCAATACCGATTGACCTATCTCGCGGAAACCGAGGTCAACTGGTGTCCCGGATTGGGAACCGTACTCGCCAACGACGAAATCATCAACGGCGTTTCCGAACGCGGCGGCTTTCCGGTGGTCCGCAAAAAGATGACGCAATGGAGCATGCGGATTTCAGCTTATGCCCAACGTTTGCTCGACGGACTCAAAACCATCGACTGGACGCAATCGCTCAAGGACGCACAGGAAAACTGGATCGGGAAATCAGTCGGCGCTTTGGTGACTTTTAAGGTTTTGGATTCCGAAGAAAATAAAGATTCCGTAGATTATATCTTAACCGGAAATGAGCACAGCCCTTACGAAATTTCCGTTTTTACGACGCGCCCCGATACGATTTTCGGCGTGACGTTTATGACTTTGGCGCCCGAGCACGAACTCGTTTCCAAAATCACGACGCCCGAATGGAAACAATCGGTGGAACAATATGTCGAGGCGACTTCCAAGCGTTCCGAGCGCGAAAGGATGGCCGATGTCAAGACGATTTCGGGCGTATTTACCGGCGCTTATGCCGAGCATCCGTTTACGAAAGAGCCGATTCCGGTTTGGGTGGGCGATTATGTTTTGGCAGGTTACGGAACCGGCGCCGTGATGGCCGTTCCGTGCGGAGACGAGCGCGATTATGCGTTTGCGAATTTCTTCAAAGGGAAAAATGGCATGCTGCCAATCAAGAATATCTTTGCGAATGTCGATATTTCGAAGGAAGCGTATGGCTCGAAAGACAATGTAGAGATCGCCAATTCCGATTTCCTAAACGGGCTCAGCTATAAAGCAGCGACCAAAAAAGCGATTGAAGAATTAGAAAAGTTAGGACAAGGCAAGGGCAAGACGAATTACCGACTGCGCGACGCCGTGTTTTCACGCCAGCGTTATTGGGGCGAGCCGTTCCCGGTGTATTACGTAAACGGAATGCCGCAGATGATCGATGCGCAATACCTGCCGGTCCGTTTGCCGGAAGTGGAGAAATATTTACCGACAGAAGACGGTCAGCCGCCTTTGGGTAACGCCACAACTTGGGCGTGGAATACCGAAACGAACGAAATTGTCAGCAATGATCGGATCGACAATAAAACCGTTTTCCCGCTAGAACTGAACACGATGCCGGGCTGGGCGGGAAGCTCCTGGTACTGGCTGCGTTATATGGACGCGCACAATGACAAGGAATTTGTCTCCAAAGAAGACGAGCAATATTGGCAGAATGTCGATCTGTACATCGGCGGAAGCGAGCACGCGACCGGGCATTTACTGTATTCGCGCTTTTGGAATAAGTTTTTGAAAGACCGCGGGTTTGTTTCTCAGGATGAGCCGTTTAAGAAATTGATCAATCAGGGGATGATTTTGGGGATGAGTGCGTTTGTTTATCCATTTCTAAAAAGCAAAGTCGATATTAGTACAGGTAAAAATTTAGGATTTGACAAAGAAATTTTAATTTCTTATAAATGGATTCAAAAGATAGAATCATTGCCAATTGAAGACAGAACAACTTTCATTGAAAAATATTTAAAAGATAAATTTCTTGAAATAATTTCTTTGGAAGATTATGAAAGATGTCTAGAGCAAATTGTTTTCCCCATCAAAAATACAAGACCTTTTCGTGCTGATGTCAGTTATGTAAATACAAGTGACGAATTAGACATGAGTGGATTTATTAATGATGATAAATACAAAGAATTTAAAGGCGGAAGTTTTATAACTGATGAAAGTGGAAAATATACGGTTTCCCGCGAAGTCGAAAAAATGTCCAAATCCAAATACAACGTCGTCACACCCGATGACATCTGCGAAGAATATGGCGCCGATACTTTAAGACTTTACGAAATGTTCCTCGGCCCGCTCGAACAGGCCAAACCCTGGAACACCGCAGGAATCACCGGCGTTTTCGGCTTCCTTAAAAAACTGTGGAAATTGTATTTTGATGAGCAGGGATTGGTCGTCAATTCCAATCCAGCGAGTAAGGAAGCACTCAAAACATTGCACAAAACCATCAAAAAAGTACAGGACGATATCGAAGGATTCTCGTTCAACACTTCCGTCAGCCAGTTTATGATTGCGGTGAACGAACTCACGACGATGAATTGCCACGAACGTTCCATCCTCGAACCATTGGCAATACTGATTTCGCCTTACGCGCCGCATATCGCAGAGGAATTGTGGAAGCAATTGGGACACGACCAAAGCATTTCGCAGGTTCCGTTTCCGAGATTCAACCCGGAGTATTTGGTTGAAAGCAGCAAGGAATATCCGGTTTCGTTCAACGGGAAAATGCGCTTCACACTCGAATTGCCGTTGGACCTGACCGCCGCGCAAATCGAGGAAATCGTTATGAAAGACGAACGTACCATCAAGCAATTGGAAGGAAGAGCGCCGAACAAAGTGATCATCGTTCCGGGAAAAATCATTAACTTAGTGGGATAATTTAAATAACCCCATCATGGAATTTAAAGCTTCTTACGGCCTCATGACAAAAATAGTCACGGCCGCCATCGCCTTGTTATTTACCGGGCTCATTGTTTTTGGCGCCGGCTCCTCAGAAAGCAGCCGCACCGCTTACGGTGCTATTTTCCTGATCATGGTTTTCGGAATCTGCCTCATCCTTTCGCCAAGAGGCTATTCGGTTACCAAAGATGAACTGCTCATCCACAGGCTCATCGGCAATGTCCATATTAAAAAGGCCGATATCAAAAGCGTTGCAACGCTTGAAAAAGATGACGTCCGTTATGCGATTCGGACTTTCGGCGTAGGCGGGCTTTTCGGGTACTACGGCAAATTCTACAATTCGCGTTTCGGCCACATGACCTGGTATATGACGCGCAGCGACCGGCCGGTTTTGATCACTACTGTGAAAGGTAAGAAAATTGTACTTTCGCCTGATGAGGTCGGCAGTTTTACCGCCGCTTTCCAACCTGTTTAAGGCTATAGCTGCCATTTTTGCAGGAGGAAATGACAAATTTCCTTTGGCGTAAAATTTGATGAAAGGGAAAAACCAAACTTAAAAAATAAAATTATGTATTTGAATTGGATATTGATGGGCGTCATCATGCTCGCGAGCTGGTTCGTAGGCTACAGACTCAAAAGCAAATTTGCGAAATACTCTAAAGTGCAACTGAAAAACGGCATGAGCGGTGCCGAAATCGCCGAGAAAATGCTCGCCGACCACGGAATCCGCGATGTTCGCGTCATCTCAACGCCGGGAAGCCTCACCGACCATTACAATCCGGCGGACAAAACCGTCAACCTCAGTGAAGCGGTCTACAACCAACGGAATGCGGCAGCAGCAGCAGTTGCGGCACACGAATGCGGCCACGCGGTTCAACATGCTACGGCTTACAGCTGGCTCGAAATGCGTTCCAAACTGGTTCCTGTCGTGAGCATGTTGTCCACTTATGTGCCATGGATCCTGATTGCGGGAATCCTGATGATCAGGACTTTTCCAAGCTTATTGCTGGTCGGAATCATCATCTTCGCCGCGATGACCTTGTTTTCGATCATCACTTTACCCGTTGAATATGACGCCAGCAGACGTGCATTGGCCTGGCTCGAAAACAAACACATGTTGACACAGGAAGAGCAGGCAGGCGCAAAAGACGCCCTGACCTGGGCGGCACGCACCTATGTTGTGGCTGCACTCGCTTCAATCGCCACCTTGCTGTATTATGTGATGATTTACATGAACAGGAGATAAGGTTTATATTTCAGATTAAAATCCGCTCTTTTGAAGCGGATTTTTTATGCCCGGCCTTAAAAATGCAGTTCATTAACCAGTAAACGCCATTCCTTTATTGCCGCAAACAGCTTTACGAATTTGAAAGTAGTTTTGACCATCATAATAATTAAAACCTAATAAGATGAAATCACAATTTTTAATTTTGTTTGCTGCGCTGCTTACATTAACCGTTTCGTGTAACAAAGACGATGACAACGCCGCCAATCCGTTAGAGAATGCTAACAACAAGTACACTTTTCAGGGAAACACCATAGCGATTACGGGAGCCGAATATTATTACGCAGATGGCGATACTTACCTCTATTTTAAAGGGACAGGAGTTTCGGATTATGTGTACTTCACTTTTGCCGACATCGATGGGGCAATTCCTACGGGCGCATTTACATTTCACGCTGATCGATACAGCGGCTATATACCCGGCAGCAATTTCTGGGGCGCCTCTGTACTCAATGAAGAAGTACCGTTGGGCATCCATACCACCGGAGGGAGCATTATCATAACCAGTCAGCCGGACGGGGCCTATAAAATCACCTTTACTTTCGTCACGCCATCGGGCGATGTCGTGGGCGAATACAATGGGTTTTTGCTTCCGAGACCATAAAAGGGTTAGTTAGTTTGAAAGATCCGTGGCAAGTACTGCGGATTTTTTTTGAAGCATATTCCCGCTCTCGCCTTTATCTTTTTTGCTTTCCTGCGTCAGCAAAAAAGGATACCGGCTCCATCGGGGCTAGGTTGACAAACAACATTCACAAGCAACTCCCATCCCGGCTGAACGTACATCAAAGGAACGTCATTGCAGGAACGAAACAATCTCATGATATTTACGGTAACCTCAAAAGATTGCTTCGTCGTTCCTCCTCGCAATGACGGTTACAATTGAATCTGCCGTTCAATCTGTTGGTCGAGTGAAATGAAAGTCTCTGTCCTCGAAACGCCTTCAATCGCCTGGATTTTCGTATTGAGCAGGTGCATCAGATGCTCGTTGTCACGGCAGATGATCTTGATCAGGATCGACCAGTTCCCGGTGGTGTAATGGCATTCGAGTACTTCAGGGATTTTTTTGAGTTCGCGCACCGTTTCGGGATTCCGCGCCGCCTTATCGAGATAAATACCCACAAACGCCATCGTGTTGTAGCCTAAAACCTTGTTGCTTACGGTAAACTTCGATCCCGAAATCACGCCGGCCTGCTCGAGTTTGCGCAGCCTTTGGTGAATGGCCGCACCCGAAATCCCGATTTTATTGGCGATTTGGAGAATGGGTTTTCGGGCGTCGTGCATGAGGTCGCGCAGAATTTCCTTGTCGATGCCGTCAATTTCTATTTGGAGGGAATTGATCTTCATGGATTTGTTATTTCAATCAAAAGTAAGAATTTTGTTTTGGATTGAAAGCAAATAACGTAAAATACAAATTGATGTATTGTCATTGCGAGGTGGAACGACGAAGCAATCTGCTGCGGTTTTGGGAATCCGGAAACAGATTGCTTCGCTGCGCTCGCAATGACGGTGTGTTGACAGATGTTGTAAACTAGCCCTGATGGAAGCGGCATCCTTTTGCGAAGTGCAGCGCAGCAAAAGATTGCTTCGCCAGTTCGCTGTGCTCGTGTCAGCGGACTGCAGGAAACAGCTCCTGATTGCTCCGTTCCCCGCAATGACGTTGCTTAAGTGTGTTTTGTGTAAAACCTACAATTTATCCGGGTTATACCCAAAATACGTCATTTCCTTTTCATTGAAAACCACACCGAATTCCTCGAGTTCTTTTAAGATCGGCAGATACACTTCTTTGCTTATCGGAAGCTGCACGCCCGGAGTTGTAATGTTGCCGTTGAGAATCTGTAAAGTCGCCATCGCCACCGGAAGCCCGACGGTTTTGGCCATTGCGGTGTAGGTCTGATCGTCGCCGATACAGACCATTTTGGAATCGATTTGCTTTTTGACACCGTTAATTTCGTACCCGAATTTGTGGTACATCACAATCATGTCTTTGTCGTCCGGCTGTAAAGTCCACGAATCGTTGAGGATTCTTTCGAGGATTTGTGCGGGAGTGGCATTTTTGAGTCCGACTATTTTCTTCGGGTTGAATAAATCCAATTCGAGCAGCTTGTCCCAAATGATATCGTCCTGTTCGATGCCCAATTGCAACCTGAGTTTGATTTCGACAGAATCGCTCGGATGATATGGCAGGAAAAGGTTGGTGAATTCGCGGAAACTGATATTTTCCGAATCATCGATAACATAAGAATCATCGGTCATTCCGAGCTGTACAAACGTATTCCATGCGCGCGAATAGCCCACGCGGCGGATGGTTCCGCGGTATAAAGTGAGGATATCGTCGAGTCCGTAAACGCTGCGGTATTTGAGAGAATCGCGGTTGGCATAACCTTCAAATTTCCCATAACCTTCGACCTCGAGAAACTCTGTCCGCCGGAACAATTTATGATACGGAATGTATTTATAAGTGCCTTCCTGCAGGAATTTCGCCGCGCCGCCCTGACCGGCCAAAACCACGTTTCTCGGCGCCCAGGTAAATTTGTAATTCCACAGATTGTTGTCGGATTCGGGTGCGACCAATCCGCCGCAGAACGATTCGAACAAGATCATCTTTCCGCCTTTTTCGCGGATTTCGTCGATGATTTTCATCGCGCTCATATGGTCGATTCCGGGATCGAGCCCGATTTCGTTCATGAAGATGAGGTTGTTTTCTTTCGCGGCAGCGTCCAATCCCTGCATGGCTTCGCTCACATAGGAAGCGGTAACCAGATGCTTTTTGAATTTGATACAGTCGTGCGCCACATCGATGTGCATAAAAGCCGGAAGCATCGAGATCACGATATCGGCTTTCTGGATTTCCGCCTGGCGTTGCGTTTCATTGTGAATATCGAGTGCGATTGCCGTAGCGTTCGGATGGTCGTTTGTTTTTCTTTGGGCAAGTTCGAGCGATAAATCGCCAATGGTGACGTGCAGGTTTTCTGCATACGATTTGCCCAACAGGTATTTTATAAGGGAAGAAGCCGAGCGTCCGGCGCCGATAATCAGGATATTTCTCATTGTAAATTTGTAAGTGCGCAAATGTATGAATTTGATTTTGGAAAATGCAAATACAAAAAAGCCTGTAAATTTCACAGGCTTTGGTTTTATAAAAAAGATAGCCACGAATTACACGAATTTTCACGAATGATTTGCGAAAATTCGTGCGATTCGTGGCTAAAAAACTTATTGCGCTTCCATTTCCTCAAGGTCTTTGAGGTCTTCGGTTTTTCGTTCAATTTTTCGCTGCTCAGATTGTGGATCATCAGCAACCTCATCGGCAATTAAAAAGTGTCTTGCTAGTATAATCACCAACAAAATTCCAGAAATGATCAGCAACAATTTCGGAAATTTTTTCTGCTCACTCTCGGCAATCACAAATGCCAGGATTCCAAAAACCAAAGCAATTCCAACAGGAATCAATCCAATAGTATCCATCGGGAAAATCACGAATGCGATTGAAACGATTATAAAAACAACGGCTAAAACATTAAATACTTTTCTCATGGTTACAATCCGCTTGCGTTAGTTAAGGTTAATTGCCCGGTTCCGACGGGAATGCTGAATTTGATCAGCGCCGGCACTTTCTTCGTGTCGGCCGTCAGCCAGACAATGTTTTTATCGGTGCCTTTGAGAACTTTCGTCTTCGCGGCAATCGAGATTTTGTAGCATTCTTTAGCCCCAAGATTTCCGGCCTTAACCGTTTCCTTGCCCATATATTTGGCGGCAACCGTCATTTCCTTCTCGTCAAAAACTACGTTGAACGACTGGATTTGCCCGGGTTTGAATTTGCTGAAATCCACATTGCGCAATTTGTATAAAATCGTCACGACGTCATTGGTCGAGCTGCCCACGCTGAAAGTCTTTTTCGTTTCAGCCGCCTTATTTTTGGAAGCCGTGCTCACAATCGTACCGTCATTCCTGAAAATATATTTTTCCTTTTTCGTGTATTTCCCTTCGAGGATGTCGCGTTTGTAAAGGCTTGGCTTAAAAGTTGCCGGATTCACATACGATTCGTAAGAGTCGCGGATCTTAAAAAACGAATCCCATTTGCTGTAAGTCGTCGCCTCGCAGCTCAGGTGCAACAGCGTATTTTTAGAAGTCTTCACCGTTTCGGTTTCCATTTTCACCTGCGCCAGCGCCGTCGCGAGCCCGCTCATATTATAGGAAGCCGCATAAACGAATTTTTCGCCCGGTTTTACCGCCTGCGCCGAAACCAATCCGGCAGATAACAAAGTCAGAACAAAAAGTATTTTCCTCATTGGTTTGATTTTAAAGTGCAAATGTAATTTTTTTTTGTTTAGAAGCCAATCCGGCTGTCTGCTTTATCTTTTGCGGCTCCGCGCAGCGGAGCCGCAAAAGGATACCGCTTCCCATCCGGGCTATTGACGCGAATAATAATTACCTTTACGTTCCAAAACACAACAGCAATGCAAAAACAAATCACTTCCACCGCAGCCTTACTCGGCATGATTGCCATCATTCTCGGAGCCTTCGGGGCGCACGCATTAAAAACCGTATTAACCATCGAACAACTGGCCACTTTTGAGACCGGAGTCAGATACCAGATGTACCATGCGCTGTTCCTTTTGTTCATCGGATTGACAACATCCATTTCCGAAAAGGCACAAAAAGGGATTTATTGGCTCACGTTGATCGGCGTCATCTTTTTTTCGGGATCGATTTATTTTCTGGCCACAAAATCCGTCACCGGCATTGACTTAAAACTTATTGGAATTGTCACTCCGATTGGAGGATTATTACTGATTGTCGCATGGTTTTGGCTTTTTGTCGATTTGATGCGCAAAAAATCATAATATTTCCCGAAAATTAATCTATCTAAAATTTAATTTTTACTTTTGTCCCCTTAATAAGTGTCAACACAAACTCAAATTTATGGATAATTACACTCAAGCTACGAAATCGATTTCGCTAGAAAAGTATGGAATTAAAAATGCCGAAGAGATAATTTACAACCCGTCATACGATTTGCTGTATGATGAAGAATTGAATCCGAACCTGGAAGGCTTCGAAAAAGGCCAACTGTCGGAACTTGGAGCCGTAAACGTAATGACCGGAGTTTTCACCGGACGTTCCCCAAAAGATAAATATATTGTAAAAGACGATGTGACCAAAGACACGATCTGGTGGCCATCAGAGAAAGCGGTCAACGACAATAAGCCGATTTCACAAAACACCTGGAATGCCTTAAAGGAAAATACCGTTAGCCAGCTTTCCGGAAAAAAATTATTTGTTGTGGATACGTTTTGCGGAGCGAATGAAAATACCCGATTAAAAGTACGTTTTATTGTAGAAGTGGCCTGGCAGGCGCATTTCGTAAAAAATATGTTCATCCGCCCGACCGAAGCGGAACTTGAGAATTACGGCGAGCCCGATTTCGTGGTAATGAACGCCTCCAAAAAAGGATTTAAGGATTTTGCCGCACACGGATTGAATTCTGAAGTCTATATTGCCTTCAACCTGACCGAAAAAGTACAACTTATCGGCGGAACCTGGTATGGTGGCGAAATGAAAAAAGGATTGTTCTCGATGATGAATTATTACTTGCCATTACAGGGAATCGCTTCGATGCACTGTTCGGCAAACAAAGGCGAGAATGGCGATGTTGCTGTTTTCTTCGGATTATCCGGAACAGGGAAAACAACCTTGTCAACCGATCCGAAAAGACAATTGATCGGCGATGACGAGCATGGCTGGGACAATGACGGCGTTTTCAATTTCGAGGGCGGCTGTTATGCCAAGACCATCGATCTGAGCAGGGAGAACGAGCCGGACATCTTCAACGCCATCAAAAAAGACGCATTATTAGAAAATGTAACCGTTGACGCCAACGGAAAGATCGATTTCAAAGACGGTTCCTGCACGCAAAATACACGTGTTTCTTACCCGATTTACCATATCGATAATATCGTGAAGCCAGTTTCCAAAGCCGGACACGCAAACAAGGTAATTTTCCTCACGGCTGATGCTTTTGGCGTAATGCCGCCGGTTTCAAAACTGACTCCGGAGCAGACCAAATATTTCTTCCTTTCGGGATTCACGGCTAAACTGGCCGGAACCGAGCGTGGCGTGACCAAACCGGAACCGACATTCTCGGCCTGTTTTGGGAAAGCATTCCTTTCTTTGCACCCAACGCAATACGGACAGGAATTGGTAAAGAAAATGGATGCGCACAACGCACAGGCCTACATGGTGAATACCGGTTGGAACGGGACAGGAAAAAGGATTTCGATTAAAGATACGCGTGCGATCATCGACAGGATTTTAGACGGCTCGATTGAGCATTCTGAAATGCAGACGTTGCCGATCTTCAATTTCCAGATCCCGACCGCACTCGAAGGGGTCGATACCGGAATCTTAGACCCAATAAAAACCTATGCGGATGCAAACGAATGGACAACAAAAGCAAAAGACCTTGCGGGATTGTTCATCAAAAACTTTGCACAATATACCGATAATGCAGAAGGCGAAAGCCTGGTAAAGGCCGGGCCACAATTATAATAGTTATTGTTATTCCAAAAAAAGCGCTGTTTAATCGACAGCGCTTTTTTTATGCGAAATGAAGTGAAAAACTAGGCTACGTCAGTTCGGGTATTTTGCGTAATGCAATGAAGCAAAAATGTATCGGGAACCCTTCTTCGGTGCTTCTCGATACAATTTCTTCGCTTTGCTGCGAAATCTACTCGAAGTGACGGTAAATCCTAATAAAAAAAGTCCCGACGCAAATCGGGACTTTTCTTTTATAGTATTTTCAATTCATTATTTTCCTTTATTGGCCTCAGCGATGTATTTCTCAAGAGCCATGGTCATCGATGGCGTTTCAGGCGTAGGAGCGAGGATATCGATCCTGAGTCCGTGCTCCAACGCTTCTTTCTGCGTGGTGCTTCCAAAAACGGCAATGCGCGTATTGTTCTGCTCGAAGTCGGGGAAATTCTTAAACAACGATTTGATTCCGGTTGGGCTGAAGAAAGCCAAAACATCGTAATAAACATCTGCCAGATCAGACAGGTCGCTCATCACAGTCCGGTAAAAAGTGCCTTCTGTCCAATCTACTTTAAGATTGTTTAAGGTCTGCGGTGCATCGGCGTTCAACTGGTCTGAAGCCGGCAAAAGGAATTTCTCATCCTTGTACTTTTTAATCAGCGGCGACAAATCGGCGAAATCTTTCTGGCCGACATAAATCTTGCGTTTCCTGTAAACTACGTATTTCTGGAGGTAGAAAGCGACGGCTTCCGACTGGCAGAAATATTTCAACCCTTCGGGAACTTTATAGCGCATTTCCTCTGCAACCCTAAAAAAATGGTCGACAGAATTCTTGCTCGTTAAGATAATCGCGGTAAAATTATTTAGGTCGATTTTCTGTAATCTGACATCTTTAGCACTGACTCCTTCAACGTGAATAAAAGGCCTGAAATCGACTTTCACTTTGTGCTTTTGCTGCAATTCAAAGTATGGGGAATTTTCAACTTTAGGCTCCGGTTGTGACACCAAAATAGTTTTCACTTTCATAATTGACATTTTCTCTGATATGCTAACTTTTCGTAAACCAATAATACATAAAATAGTAAGGCGCTATTTCAAGTGCGCAAAGATATAAAATAAAATAAAACAACTTGCCAAATAACAAGTTTTGATAATTCTTTAGCGAAATTAAATAAGTTAACAGGTTTATTGCCAAAACGATAACAATAAAGGATAAAATGAGCATTTTTGACGGATTGTCATTATAAAACAAGATAATGTCGATTGGAAGCACGAGCAACCCGATATAGGTCCGGTAACTTACTTTCTGCAGGTTGAATTGTTCGGTAAATTCCTCGATGTTAAATGTCGTTGCTACAATCTTCTCTATCAGGAATTTAGACAGCACAAATACCGTCAGGAAAGTGATGATCTGTATGAAAACGATCCAGTCTGTTTTAGACACATAGCCAAAATAACCCAGCACCAATTGGATAAAAAATGCGAGCGAAACCAATTGCACGAGAAACAGCGCAATCGTAAAACCGCTCATCAGGTGCTTGCTGTCGCTGTAGACCTTGATGTATTTGTCGGAAACGATCAGCCTTATGTAATCGTTAAATCGCGTCTCAAAAGCCGATTTGGCCACGGCGATCAGTATGAAGGAAACCACAAATATGATGGTCGCCCAGTCGCGCGGTTCCATGATTCGGGGGTGAAGTACATTGTCCATCATAATGGGTGTAAAATTAGTAATTTTTCTGATTTTCAAACCACTTCCGGGTGCGATTCGGCGCATTTTCCGAAAAGAATATTTTCAAAACCCGCAAAACCCGTTTTATTATAATTTTATTATGACGCAACTGCCATAAAAAGTTTATTTTTGCCCTCTAAACCGAACGATTGTCATGAGCGACAGTATTGTTATAATTCCAACATATAACGAGATTGAGAACATAGAAAGTATTGTGAGAGCTGTTCTTTCGCAACACAAGCCATTCGACATCCTGATCGTAGACGACAATTCCCCAGATCATACCGCCGACAAAGTCATCGCATTGCAACAGGAATTCGAAGGCCGGCTGTTTTTGGAAAAAAGGGAAAAGAAATCCGGACTCGGCACTGCTTACGTTCATGGTTTCAGATGGTCATTGGCACGCAAGTACCAATTTGTTTTCGAAATGGACGCCGATTTTTCGCACAATCCAAACGATCTTGAAAAACTATACGACGCCTGTCATTTCGGGATGGCCGATGTGGCGATTGGGTCTAGATATGTCACTGGTGTGAATGTGGTCAACTGGCCGCTGAACCGCGTGCTGATGTCGTACTTCGCATCGGTCTATGTCAAGATGATCACCGGGATGAAAATCCATGACGCGACCGCAGGTTTTATCTGTTATAAAAGTAAAGTTCTGGAAAGCATCAACCTCGACAGAATAAAGTTTATCGGTTATGCGTTTCAGATAGAAATGAAATACAGGGCATTTGCCAAAAATTTCCAAATTACCGAAGTGCCGATTATCTTTACCGATCGCACAAAAGGGCAATCCAAAATGAGCAACGCCATTATCAAAGAGGCAGTTTTCGGGGTGATTTCCTTAAGGATAAGAAGGTTTTTCAACAGGTTATAAGTAAGAGACAAAATGAACAGGGTTTTAATTAAGAATGCCAAAATCGTCAACGAAGGAACTATTTTCGAAGGCGATGTATTGATTGAGGACGAATTTATCGTTGAGATCGCCGAAAAAATCAGCGTCAAATCTTCCACAACAAAAATTATCGACGCCGAAGGAAGTTACCTGATTCCGGGCGCGATTGACGACCAGGTGCATTTCCGCGAGCCGGGGCTGACTTATAAAGGCGACATTTCATCCGAATCCAGAGCGGCCGTTGCAGGCGGAATCACTTCTTTCATCGAGCAGCCCAATACAATCCCGAATGCGGTAACGCAGGAAATCCTCGAAGAGAAATACCAGATTGCAGAGACGGCTTCGTATGCGAATTATTCGTTTATGATGGGCGCGACGAACGACAACCTCGAAGAAGTCCTGAAGACCAATCCGAAGAACGTTGCGGGGATAAAGATATTTTTAGGTTCGTCAACCGGAAATATGTTGGTGGACAATGAGGAAGTCCTGGAAAAGATTTTCTCGAGTACAAAAATGCTGATTGCCGTGCATTGCGAGGATGAGCAAACCATCAAAGACAATCTCGAAAAATATAAGTCAGCATATGGCGAAGATGTTCCGGTAACGGTGCATCACCTGATCCGCAGTGCTGAGGCGTGTTATATTTCGTCTTCAAAAGCCGTGGCTTTAGCGAAGAAAACTGGGGCAAGATTGCATATTTTCCATCTTTCCACGGCAAAGGAAATGGAATTGTTCACGAACAAAATCCCACTTGAGGAAAAGAAAATCACCGCCGAGGTCTGCATCCATCATCTGTGGTTCACCAATGACGATTATGCCACCAAAGGCAACCTGATTAAATGGAATCCCGCAGTAAAAACCGCAGACGATCGCAAGGCATTGTGGGAAGCACTGCTCGACGACCGCATCGATGTCATTGCGACCGACCACGCACCGCACACGCTCGAAGAGAAAAAACAGCCTTACCTTAAAGCGCCTTCGGGCGGACCGTTGGTGCAACATGCCGTTGTTGCGATGTTTGAGGCGTACCACCAGGGAAAAATTTCCGTGGAGAAAATCGTCGAGAAAATGGCACACAATCCGGCGAAAATCTTTAAGATTGAGAAGCGCGGATTTATCAGAGAAGGTTTCTATGCCGATCTGGTCATCGTGAATCCGGGATTGCCATGGAGTGTGAAAAAGGAAAATATTTTATACAAATGCGGCTGGTCGCCGTTGGAAGGCGTGAACTTTAAATCGCGCATTACCCATACCTTTGTGAATGGCCAACTGGTTTACAACAATTTCAAGGTGAAAGACATCCATTGCGGAAAACGCCTTTTGTTTGACAGATAATATTCCGATTATGAAAAAAGTTTTGTTTTTTTTGAGCGTATTGTTTTTGGGAATCAGCTGCGGTAAAACGGCGGTCACAAAACCTGACAAACTCATCGACAAGGAAACGATGACAAAAATCATCTATGACCTTTCGGTTATGGAAGCGATGAAATCAAGAAACCCGGGATCCAATGAAAACAATGTGAGCCCTGATTATATCTACAAAAAGTACAGCATCGACAGCCTGCAGTTTGCACAGAACAGCCAATATTATGCTGCCGATATCGGCCAGTATAAGGAAATTTACGACAAGGTTGCCGAAAGGATGGATAAGGAAAGAAAGGCCGCAGACTCGATTGCGAAAGTAAAAGGGGAAAAAGTCGTTCCAACAAATACCAGCTCAAACGAGCAGCGCATCGAGTAAGTTTATTTTTTGCGTATCGGAAAGTTTGGGACAATGGCCTTGACGGTTTCCGGGATATTCCTGAATTGATAGTGCAGGGCGGCCTTGATTTTTGCATTTGAGAAAAGACTCCGGCTGTGCAGGGACCGTGCCATCGCCTGGCTTAGTTTTCTTTTCCTTCCGAAAAAAGACGCCAGCCAATCCAACCGCCAGCTGAGGGAAGTGAGCCACGGTTTGGCATAAATAAACGGCGATTTGACTTTTAACGCCGAAGCGATATTTCCGAGTATCAGCTCAAAAGGGATGTTTTTGGAAACCAATATAAAACGTTCGCCCGAAATTTCGCTTTTCATCAACCGGTACATGATTTCCGCGACATCTTCCACTGCGATAAAACCGGTAGTTCCCTTGGTGTAAAATGGCAATCCGTTGGCCACGCGCGTGAAGATCTCGCCGCTGCCGTTCTTCCATCCTGATGCGTCGGGACTATTTCCGAGAATCACTCCCGGATTTACAATCACGACTTCGAGTCCTTCCTGCTGGCCGCGCCATATTTCCATTTCGGCACCGTATTTAGAAATCGCGTAGTCGCTGTGTGACTTTTCGGGATTCCATTCGGTTTCTTCGGTGATGATGGGTTCGTGTTCTTTTGGGTCGCCAAGTGCGGCGATGGAGCTGATGAAACACAGTTTCTTGATTTTGTACTGCAGGCAGAAATTAACTACGTTCGCCGTCCCTTCGATATTGACTTTTCGCAATTTGTTCTCCAAGGCCGGATCGAAAGTGAGCACGGCTGCGCAATGGTAGACGTATTCGATGTTTCGGAACGCGAATTCTAAGGAAGGCACATCATTGATGTCGGCTTCGATCCAGTCGATCTGGTCGAACAGTTTCTCTTTGCCGGTAAGCCTGAAAATGGCCTTTGTCTTTTGGATGGACGCGTTGCGGCGGTAAATCGCGCTGACCGATTCGCCATTTTCGAGCAAATGCAGCAGTAAATGCGAGCCGACCAAACCTGTTCCTCCTGTGACTAGAATCATGTGGTAAAGATAGTGGCAAAGTCCTGAATTTCAAAATTCGTTAATCATCATTCGTTGTTCAAAATTTTTAAATGTTGAATGAAGAATAACGAATGTTCAATTTTGAAAGTGCCTAGCCCTGATGGAAGCGGCATCCTTTTTCCTGCTTCTTTAGCAGGGAAAAGATAGAGCGGACAGCAGGAACATGCTCCTAAAAAAATCTTACAGGAACAATAAATAATTGGAGTGGTTTTTCTGCACAAATTAACGAATCCACAAATCCACGATTAAACATTAAATTCTATCTTTGCGCAAAGTTTTTTACATGAGGAATTTAGTTGAAGAGTTTAAGTGGCGCGGATTGTACCACGACAGCATGCCCGGGACCGAAGAGCAATTGCTGAAGGAAGTGACGACGGCGTATATCGGTTTTGACCCGACGTCGGATTCGCTGCATATCGGGAGCATGGTGCAGATTATTTTGCTGGTGCATCTCAAGAATTTCGGTCACAAGCCGATCGCTTTGGTGGGCGGCGCAACGGGAATGATCGGCGATCCTTCGGGGAAATCGGACGAGCGCAATTTGCTCAATGAGGAAACTTTGGCGAAGAATGTGGCGGGAATCAAAAGCGTGTTGTCCAGATTTCTGGACTTTAATTCTAATGATGGAAACGCTGCAGTTTTGGTGAACAATTACGACTGGATGAAGGATTTCACGTTTATCGAATTTGCGCGGGAAGTCGGCAAACGCATCACGGTCAATTATATGATGGCGAAGGATTCGGTGAAGAAAAGATTGTCGGGTGAAACCGGCGACGGCATGTCGTTTACGGAATTCACCTACCAGTTGATCCAGGGTTACGATTTTTACCATTTGCACAAAAACTACAACTGCATTTTGCAGATGGGCGGTTCGGACCAATGGGGAAATATCACTACGGGAACGGAACTGGTGCGCAGGATGAATCCGAATACGGAAGCGAAAGCATTTGCATTGACGACGCCTTTGATTACGAAAGCGGACGGGTCTAAATTCGGGAAATCGGAAGGCGGGAATATCTGGCTTGATGCCGATAAGACCTCGGTGTATAAATTTTACCAGTTCTGGCTCAACACTTCGGATGAGGACGCGGAAAAGTATATCAGGATTTTTACATTTTTGGATAAGGATACGATTGACGGATTGATTTCGGAACATAAAGAAGCGGCGCATTTGCGTGTTTTGCAACGGAAATTGGCGGAGGAAATTACGATTTTCGTACACGGTAAAACTGAATTGGAAAATGCGATCAAAGCTTCGAATATCTTGTTTGGAAATTCTACTTCAGAAGACTTGAAAACTTTGGACGAGCAGACGTTTTTGGAGATTTTTGACGGCGTTCCGCAGGCGGAGATTTCGAGAAGTGCTATTGAAGGCGGCTTGGATATCGTTGCTGTTTTGAATGAAAAATCAGGATTCTTAAAATCAAATGGCGAGGCAAGACGCGCTTTGGCGGAGAATTCGATTGCGGTAAATAAGGAAAAGGTGACGGAGGAATTTAAATTTTCGACGGCTGACTTGATCAATAACCAATTTATATTGTTACAGCGCGGGAAGAAGAATTATTTCGTGCTTCGGGTAGTTTAATTTCTACAGCAAAAAATCAGAATCCGGTTTCAGCAATGTTGCCGGATTTTTTATTCCCCGAAATTAATGTCCATTTTATTGGAAGCGAAAATCCCTTCGATAAAATTTGGGTCTTTTTTGATTTGGGTGAATTCGGTTTCAGAGAGTTCGTCCTTAAATAAAGTTTTCTTTAAATCCAAAATCAGTTCAAATTCGAAATGGTCTTTCTCATTGAGGTAATATTCGATATCGCCGTTGTTTACGGTTCGGATTCGATCCCAATTGCTATGGATGGTGAGGCTTTTCGTTTCGCCGGGTTGTAATGTCATTTTAGACTGCAGCAGTTTCTGGTTTCGGATAATCCATTTTTCATCGGGGTTTGTACCGCCGTTTTTGTGGTAATTTTCGAGCATTGCGACGTGTTCGGCTTTGTGTTTTTCGTTTGTTTTTTTGATGAGCGCCTTGGCTTCGGGCGAATTATAGTTGCCGAATTGCTCAAGCTGTTCCATTTCTGGGAATTCGCGTTCAAAAAACGGTCCGTCCATATCCTGTAAAATCCCGTTTTGGTAAATCTTGTAGACGGCGAATAGAGTCATCGAGCTTGCGGCGTTGGCGATCAGCGTATTCGGATGCAGGAAAAATGAAATCGGTTGGGAAGTATTGTTTTTGATATGGTAACTGATCGTGTATTTCCGTTTGAGCGAATTTGAATCGTTGGATGAAATGGAATCGATGGTCACTTTCAACGGTTGTGCCGAAACGGCGGCGAAATAAAACAGCAGGACGAAAGCCAGTCTAAATTTTCCCATATTACAAAACCATCAGGTTGCAGCCGCGAATGTCGCTGTTGTCGAAACGGCCCAGCACTTCAAACGAATTGTTTGTGGTTTTCCTGCCCAGATCCTGCGTGGCGATAAACGAACACGAATTGATATTCGCCAGATCGATCACGTTGATGCCGCCGGTTTTTCCTTCATCGACGTAAGTGAGCGCGTCTTCGGTATCGCGGATCAGGATTTGCATCCAGTTTGGGCATTCGAAAACCCCGTTGCCCAGAGAATAGGCCTGTGAAAGCAATTCGGTCATACCGTATTCGGAATGGATGGCTGAAACGCCAAAGCCTTCGCACAGTTGTGCGTGGAGCTCTTCGCGGATCATTTCCTTGCGCCGGCCTTTCATTCCGCCTGTTTCCATGATGATTGTATTTTGGAGCCGGAAAGCTTGTTTTTCGATCAAATCGAGCAAAGCGTAGGTGACGCCGATAAGGATGACGTTTTGCCCCGCATTATCCAAAGCGGTTAATTTTGCGATGAGTTCGTCGTGGTTGTGCAGGTAGAATCCACTGTCGGGATTATTGGTCAGCTTAATTAAATCTTCCACCATATAAATTAAAGACGAGCCGTTTCTTTCGAGGTAAGACGGAAGCAAGGCTAGCACGACATAATTTTCGATATCGCCGTAAAATTGAGAAAAGCCTTTTCTATAACTTTCTTCATAAAGGGAAACATCGGTCACCAAATGGCGGCTGTTAATGCTTCCGGTGGTTCCGCTGCTGGTGAAAATTTCCTGGACAGGATTATTTCCGGTAACGACTTCGTGGCTTTTAAAAAACTGTATGGGAAGGAACGGGATCTGCTGCAGCGATTTGACCGACTGTTTCTCCACTTTGAGGAATTCGCAGAATTCACGATAGACGGCATTGTTCTCGTATTGGAAACGAAACACTTTCAGGGCGGCTTTTTCAAACTGCTTCTGGCCGGAGATTGCGAATATTTCGGATGGTGAAATCAACAATTTTTTTGCAAAAGTAACGAAATAAAAAAAGCCCCAACGCGAATCGGGGCTTTGAATATGTGAAAAATTAATTATTGGATAACTAATTTTTTAGTAGCAGTTTTGCCAGAAACAGTCTCGACTAACAGAATATATATTCCTTTTGAATAGCCCTGAACATCAAGTTGATAATTTGTTTCATTTATTACGGAATTAAAAACGCGTTTACCTTCAATAGTCGATACAACTATGTTGCTAATTATATCTTCGCTTAAAATATTCACAAAATCGCTTGATGGATTTGGATATATATCCAAATCAAAAGTTTCGTTTCCTTCAGGGTAATTAATTGACCAAGGTAAATTTTTCTCATATGACTTTGGGAAATCGGTATTTGAATCCTTGGAAAGAACTGTACATGCTTCAATTTTAGCTAAAAAAGATGCGCCTGTTTGAATAAAAGTATTTGATTTTAGCAAAACTGAATTGCCTGCCCTTAAATCAACTGTCAGCCCAGAATTAACCACATAATTATTTTGGGTTGTTATGCTAGTCGCCGCAGTATATGTTGTGTTGGATAACTGGATTAAGTTACTAAGAGTTCTTTTGTCAAGACAAGTATTATTGCTAATTGGAAAGATAATAGGAGGAAGACCTATTTGTGCAAATCTATTAGTTCCTAATGAAATTTGACCAGTAGTCGTAATATTTGCATTTGCATATGAAGTCGCATTACTAATTTTATATAAAATAGTATTAAAATTTGGATTGCCTTCGGAAGGAGGTAATGCAGCAATGTATTTGCTTACATAAATTTCATTATTAATAGCTCTTTGAATAACCGCCTCTCCGAAAGCACTTGTAAACATGTGCCTTATATTACCTGTGACAACATCCATGACATTAAACCCATTATAAAAAGAAACAAAGAATAATAATTTGGCATCAATCGAGAATTCGACGGAATTTGCATTGCAATTGCTGCAAGTTCCTATTATAGAGCTGATTGTTCCTGAAGAATTATTAAAAGAGTAGATCTTTAATTCTTGATTAAAGATAGCCCTGGAAATAGCCATATAACCACCGTCAGGAGAAACTTTTATAGAGCCTGACTGAACACTCATGCTGGCACTTCCGAAATTTAAATTGTTAACAACCGGATTATTAATTAACCCGGAATTGTCAATTTTATAACAATATAATTTGTTGATAGCATAAGTTCTGGGAATAAGTAGCCAATATCCATTTTCATTTGTGGTTTGTGTAAATGTCATAGATTCGTATGAAGGAGAATTCGCGGCTAAGGGTGTATTCTTGCCGGTTTCGTCATAAAGAGGTAAATTTTTCTGTCCAGAGATAATATCTCCGTTGCCATTATCGAGATCCATGTCAATTACAGAATAATTATAAGGAGCTGCAATTGGGACATACATCGGTCCGCTATATGCAGTAAATATGTAGAATTTATTTGTCTGACCTGGAAAAGGTACAATTACGACACCTTGTGCAGCAGAATTATCGCTTAACAAACCGGACCCGTTAGGCATAACTTGATCTAATTTATTCCAAACGTTGACGCCATTAGTATAGAAAAGAATAGATCCATTCGGACTGCTTATTGATGCTACGCCTTCAAGTTGAACCATGCTACTGGTTGTAATTGCAGTAGGTGGATTTGTTGCGAAATTCACTCCGGCATTTCTTCCAAAATACCAATTATTGTTTTCGCCTTGAGCATAGATTCCGCTAAAGGCAGAAACTAAAAATATTAAACATAAATATAAATTTTTCATACATTCTTAGTTTAATAGCTGTTATTTTTTTTCGATGTTATTAATTCTTTCGATCAAGTCTTCAATCTGTTGTGATTGCTTTTCATTGATCTTATGCTGCTCAATAATATAAAGTGTCAACTCCTCAATTTTTTCCTGTTGGATTTTTGTAATTTCTCCAAGCTCAATACCATTTTCTTTCACTTCTTTTTCTGATGGGACATTTTTCAAATGACCGTTTTCTTTGATGTGTTTTTCGACTTCAGCAAGTGTTGGCAGTTTATAATCTTTAGCAAAAACATAATCCGCCCAGCCTGTAGCGAGTACGCGAATTTCATTTGTAAGGATACCGCCTTTTGCAAAAAGAGAATAAGCGCTTACATCGGCGGTACCGACGGTTGTAGGGAATGCGGTTAGATTTCCGGTGCCGACTTTACCGTTAAGTTTTAATTGATTTGCAGCAAAATCCCCCCAGATTAATGGAGTCGCATTGTCAGAATTATCAATGAGTAACTTATTACTTTCAGTTATGCCACTTCTTCCCACTTCATTTCCTACAAAAACATTCCCTGTGCCTTCACACTCAAAACCACTATATGTTCCTATAAAAATATTAGTATTTCCTACTCCGTTATGTCCTGCATTATCACCAATACTGACATTTCCTCCTCCCGAAGATTGACCTGCAGAATTCCCAACAAAGATATTTCCATTACCTGTAGCGTTAAGATCACCGGTCGCATTTCCAAAATAGGTGTTATTGCCACCAGTAGTATTAGAAGATCCTGCCGCGTTACCACAGAAAACATTGTATGCCCCGGTTGTATTACTTGACCCGGCTCCAGATCCGAAAAAAAGGTTTTGAACGCCGGAGGTATTGGCTTTTCCAGAATCTTTTCCTAGAAAAGTGTTATTTGAACCGGAAGTATTTACTTTTCCCGATTGATAACCCACAAAAGTGTTATTTCCTCCTGTTGATAATGTTCCATTTCCCGCGCTTGTTCCCAATCGTAAACTTGTTCCTCCATCAGTAGTTGCAGAAGATGCAGGAGTTGTAGTTGTTAAGCTTAAGGTTTGTGCGTTGGCTGCCGAAAATGCGACGATAAAAATTCCCAAAAATAATCGTGTTCTCATAATGCTAATTGTTAAATGGTTATATGTTAAAGATAACCACAAGCAAATGTCATTAATCGAACAGCCATACAAGTTACTAACAAACGCGAATGTTCAGGCAATAAAAAAAGCCCCGACGCGAATCGGGGCTTTTGAATATGTGAAAAAATTAATTATTGGATAACTAATTTTTTAGTAGCAGTTTTTCCTTCTTCAGTGATTTTTACGATGTAAACACCGCTGTTGAGGTTGGCCACATTGATTGGCTGATCATTAACGGTAGTGTTTACCACTTGTTTTCCTAATACATCAAAGATAACCACTTGTTTCGAAGCATGGCTGTCAGAAGTGATGAAAAGATTTCCTTTGGTTACCGGGTTTGGATATACTTTCAAACCTGCGATTGCAAACTGTTGTGTAGCCAATGTGAATTGTCCGAAGTTTACGATGGATCCGAAAGAAGCGCCACTTTGGCAAGTTCCCAATCCGTCTAAAGAAGAAACGCCACCGAATGTCCATTGTCCAGAATCGAAGCTAGATCCGTTAGGGCCTGTTCCGTTGTTTCTTTTTGCCCAAGAATCCAAATATTCCCATGCAGTACCAGTACCGTCGATGTCAGAAGCGCCAAATTGGTCAACAACCGCTAAGGTTGAAGCGTTGATGATACGGAGACGGTCATCACCGTTTACGTTCATTGGCTGTGGGTTTCCTGTTCCTGTTGGTGGGTTTAGAATACGTGCCGGAGCAATTCCGGGGATTTCATTATTAAAAGTAACAAGATTGTCAATGGGAGGAACAGTGGCGGAATTTCCACCAAGTATTACATATACGAAATCATTGGTGACAGTTCCAAGGGAAGCAAGGCTTAAAGTAGCTGTCCATGTTCCAACAGTTGCGTTGGTTTGGTTTTCTACTGAATAAGCACCAAAGTCTACTGTTCCGCTGGCATAGATTTCCAATACTTTTGGATTACCTCCAGGACAGTCGCCGTCCATAATCGCGGTAATGATAGGCGTTTGTGCAAAAGAAAATGCAGCTGCCAATAAAAAAGATAAAGTGTAAAGTTTTTTCATTTTTGAGATATTTATTAATTTAAGGTACAAAGATAGGAAGTATTTTTATTAGTCTAAAAAATTAGCATGTAAAAAAATCATTAATTATTAGGGATAGCGCGGGTTTGGGTTACTTTACAATCAGCTTTCTGGTTGCTGTAGCTTCGCCTTCGCGGATTTTGATGATGTAGACGCCGGGAGAAAGTGTGGCGATATTGAGTTCTTTGGCAGTCACGACCGACTGGAATACTTTTTTCCCCAACACATCAAAAATGGTGACTTCCTTGTCGAGGGATGATTTGGAAGTGATGTATATCTTTCCGTTGCTCACAGGATTCGGATAAAAGTTCAATCCGTCTATAGCAGTGTCCTGTTTTCCCGGCTGCCTGTTTTCCTGGGCCGAAACGGTCACAGCGGAAAAGCAGAGCATCAATATTACAATATAAAAGTATTTTTTTGCCATGGGTAGATTTGATTTGGTAAAAGTATAAAATTATTTTCAAATACTAAGCCAAAAATAAGCACATAAAATCGTCAGCGTGTTATGTTTAAAGATAAAATCGTTCTATGATTTTGTTGTTCCGATGAAATGCAACATTTCAAATAAAAAAACACCTCCCGAAAGAGGTGTCTTCACTCAAAATATTCAAAACGGATATTATTATTGTAAAAGGTTTACGCCATCAACCGTTGTCCAGGCACCACCTGTAATGGTAGCTCCGGTAGCAGTACCGCTTGTAGTCCAGTTACCTGCAGGGAAAGCTACGATAATTGCACCTGTTGCTCCAATTGGGTCTACCTGGGTTGTATTGGTGATTTTCACGTTCGTGATTTTCAATTTTCAAGTATTTACCTGGTGCGTGTTGGTAACATCATCCTGGATTTTCAAAGCAGCACCAGGGTAAGAGGTAGCTCCAACCATATACGTTCCGAAACCGTCGATAACGATGTTGTCATAGATTCCGTTACCTTCTCTTTTGAACTGCATCGCGTCAACCTGAACGTCAGTATCTGATTCGGTTGTAGTCCCGGTAGCTCTTTTCAACGTAATGTTCGATACTTTAGGTCCGTAAGCATTGTTGTTGTTAGACGCTTCCACTTCCATACCAAAGTTTCCTTTGTTTACCTGAACGGCATACCAGTTCGAGTTGTTTTGGCCTTGCCATCCATCTTGCCAGTCAAAAGAATCATCTGTGTTTCCGTAAGAAATAATATCGGTTGCGCTAACCGTTCCACCGAAGAATTCGTAACCGTCATCAGCACCTTTGTAAGCGACCAGGTGATCCAATACAGTTCCTGAACCTACTGAATAGAAAGTAAATGCATTGTTTTCTTTCACACCATCGCCCAATTTTGCACCGGCATATTCTATCCTTACATAGTGCAAAGCGCCACCATTGTGTGCTGCATTTGTACCACCGTAAGTAATGCTGTTTCCGTCTTCAGACAAAGCGGTTGAAACGCCTCCAAGCGCATTGATCGGCGCATCACCATACATGATGATTCCACCCCAGGATCCCGGAAGTTTTGAAGATTCTGTAAATACTACAGGAGCATCTGCGGTTCCGTTGACGATCAATTTTCCACCGTTCAAAACCACTAAAGCGTTGTCTCCTGTTTCAGAGCTACAGGTAATTGTTGAACCTGCATCGAAAGTAAGGGTTACACCTGAAGCTACTTTTACGATTCCTTCCAGATCGTAGTTTCCGTAAGCGAAAGTTGTGTTTTCTGTGTAAGTTCCGCTAATCGTCCCTTCTGCAGGAGCTGGCGCTGTGTAAGTAGTGTTGTCGTCATCCGAACATGATCCGAAGAACAAACCTGCGATTGCTGCTAGAGCTAAAAATTTAGTTTTCATAGTTTAAAATTTAATTTGTTGTGTTTAAGTATTACTAGTTATTAATTATGGATTAAAAAGTGTAGCTCAATGTGGCCGATATGCCAGTTCCGTGGCTGTAATCTTTGAGCGTTTTGTCGGCGATGATATTGATCGTTTTTACATCATTGAAATTTCTGTCACCTTGTACGAATTTTTCCTTCGGGTTCAGGATATTATCGACAGAAAGTTTTAAATTGAATTTTTCCGAAAGCCTGTTGTTCCATACAAAATCCAGTTTGCTTACCGGCAATTCATAAATATGGTCCAATCCGCCTGTCCCGACGCTGTAGATTCTTTTTCCGAAGACAGAATAAACGACTGAAACCGTATTGTTCCATTCTTCAGAGAAATTGAACTGGTATTTCAAATCAGAGTTGATAATCCATTTCGAGGCACCCTGCAACTCCCTGTCACGATGTGATTCAACTGATTTATTGACTTTGTCCTGGATCGGATCGTATTGGAATTCCGGCACTTTCACATTCGTCTGCATGATCGAGGTGTTGAATCCGAAAGAGAAATCGGAAAGGCTTTCACTAATTCTGGACAATTCCACCAACGCTTCGAGTTCGGCCCCATAAAGCACGGCCTTGTCAGAATTCAGGAAAGTTGTGATACCATTACCTCCAGCCTCAGCACGGAAAGTTCTTTCTATCGGATTGTCCATTGATTTTCCAAACACACCTACTGCGATCATTTCCTTTGCCGTCGGGAAAATTTCATATTTCAAATCGGCGTTGTAGTTGTCGCTGTTCACCAATAAAGGATTTCCTTGTTGGGTGGTTTTGTCTGCGTTCACGATCGAAATAGGAAGCACTTCCATGATGATCGGTTTGGTATACGTTTGTGATAACGCCAAACGCAAATTTGCTTTTTCGGTAAGTCCATACTTAAAGTTCAAAGATGGTAAGACATACACCTTGTCGAAAGTTTTAGAATCCAATGGATTCGCAAAGGTTCCATTGTATTTGTATTGCAGCTTCCTGTTGTAGCTTTCCACCCTGACGCCGCCGTTCACTTCAAGCTTGTTGAATTTCAATAGCAGGTTGGCATATCCGGCATTGGTGCTTTCGTCCAGTTTGGTCTGGTAAGAAGCGTTCGATCCTTCACGGTAAAACACAAGCCCTTGGTTGATATCGTCCGTCAGCACATTGTCGATGGTGTTGATGTCGGCATCGATGCTGCCTGCTGAAGTTGCCCCTTCCCTCAAATACACAAATCGGTAAGAAGTTTCCGCTTTATTTCCATTTCCATTGTACCCGATAGTCAGCTTGTTGTTTTTCTCTTCGCTTTTGCCAAATTTCCAGCTGTACTCCAAAAGGTCAGAGAAAAAATACTGGCTGTCAATATCGAGGAACTGTCGGATAAAGTTGCTGGCGCCGTAATTGGTTATATAAGATCCGTCTGGTTGTCCTACAGCGCTAAAGAACTTGCGATCCGGCATAGAATAATCGGTTTTGGCATAAGAAACGCCGGCTTTAAGCATGTGATTTTTGTTGGCAGTCAGCGCATAATCGCCAAAAAGCTGTCCGTTGAGGTAATTCGACTCAGAGAATTCATTGGTCCTGATGGTGCTTATAGATCCCGCAACGTTTCCGCCGGTATATCCGGTTTGATCCAATACCGTACTTTCAGTAGTGTGGAGGTACATGGTGTTGAAAGAAAGATTCAGTCTGTCTGTTTTATAATTCAATCCGATTAATGAAGTCGTCGAAGTCTCGAATGCATTGTCTACGCCATAAAGGCTGTTGTCCAATTCCCCATTTTGATTAAAGGTGTTGTTAAGGCCTTTTCTTACTTTGTATTTGTTGTCGTAATTCAACGAAAAGATATACGAGAATTTTGATTCATTTTTCAAATCAAATTTTTCCGAATGCAGGAAGCCGATGCTGGTATTGAGCGGGCTTTTGGTTTCATCCACATTCCAGTTGTCGTTAAACGCGTTATTGGAATCAGCCGTGCCAAGCGTTTTATTCGTCGGCGTATCGCCAAAAACAGTTGGAAGTTCACGGTCTTTTCCGTTGAAACCGAAATACCCTTTTGTAGTGTTGGCATCCGGAGCAATCAGGAATTTCTTGAGGTTGTTGTTGGTAGTATAACCCGCACCGATACTCAGTTTCGTAGTGCTTTTTCCGCTGAGCGAAGTGACGATATTGAACGTGCCTCCGGCAAAATCGCCTGAAATATCAGGGTTGAAAGTCTTATAAACTTCAATCACCGAAACAATATCTGTAGGGAAGATATCCAATGGGATAATCTTTTTAAACGGATCGTTTGTAGGCGAAGCCAATCCGTTAATCAATAAGGTGTTGTAACGGTCTTCAAGGCCACGTACAAATAATCCACGCGAACCTACTTTTGTGATACCGGTTATTTTAGTCAATCCTTCTTCAACACTACTCACACCTTTCCGCGACATTTCCTGCGCGCCGATGCTCTGCTTGATTTCGACCGCTTTTTTCTGGTCGAGCAATAACGCGGTTTCTTTTTCCCTGCCGCCGGTTGCCTTTACAATAACGTCATTTAAGGTATAGCTTCCGGAACCGAGTGCTTTATTGATGGTGATTTTTTCATCGGGGGCAATCGTAAAGGTTTCTGTTACATTTTCATAACCTAAAAAGCTGAATACGATCGTGTAAGTTCCCGCGTCAAGATTTATCGAGTATTTTCCGCTTTCGTCTGTGGTAACCGCAATCGCAGTGCCTTTAATTACAGCGTTGGCAAACGGAAGTGTAGCATTGTTGGCTTCTTTATCGGTAAGAACGCCCGAAACCGTACCTTTGCCTTGCGCAAAAGCCATCGAACCTATAAAGAATGCAATAAATAAGAGTCTCAATTTCATTATAAAGGGTTTGGTTTTATTTGGGGCAAAGTAACAGCCGTGTTGTAAAGTTCATGTTAGCGTCGCGTTACGATTCGGTTGGCTAAATGTTGCGAAATGGTTAACATATTAAATTACCGTTAACAGGTTTGGGCATATTGTTTTATCTTTACATTTACAGTCGGAAATCGAAGCGATTAACCCCAATTCTCAGTAATCATGAAGAAAAAAGACATTAAGATTTTACTCGTAGACGACGAACCGGATATCCTCGAAATCGTAGGCTACAACCTCGTTCAGGAAGGTTATCAGATCGTTACCGCCAACAACGGAAAGGAAGCGATCGCCAAAGCCAAAAAGGAGCATCCGCAGCTCATTATTATGGATGTCATGATGCCCGAAATGGACGGAATGGAAGCCACCGAGGCCATCCGTAAAATCCCCGAACTCAAAGAGGTTATCATCACGTTTCTCACTGCCAGAAGCGAAGATTATTCGCAGGTTGCCGGTTTCGATGCCGGAGCCGATGATTACATCACCAAACCGATCAAACCGAAATTGCTCGTCAGCAAAGTCAAGGCATTGTTGCGCAGGCTCAAGGACGACGAGGCCAAAAACTCCGAGACACTCAATGTCGGCGGAATCGAGATTAACCGTGAAGAATACAAGATTATCAAGGATAATATAGAGATTGTGCTACCGCGGAAAGAATTTGAATTGTTTTATTTGCTCGCATCCAAACCCGGAAAAGTTTTTAAAAGGGACGAAATCCTCGATAAGGTCTGGGGCAATGAAGTCATCGTCGGCGGCCGCACCATCGATGTCCACATCCGCAAATTGCGCGAAAAGATCGGCGACGATTTCTTCAAGACCATCAAAGGCGTCGGCTATAAGTTTGAAGTGTAAATGGCTGTAAATTTTAAGAAAACATATCGTTTTGCGGTCAAGTCGGCCTTATACATTACCCTTTTTTCAACAGGCCTGGTCACGATCTTGCTTTATTTGTTCTTAAAGATTTCGGTAGAATTCATCGTTTACTTCGCTATTTCTATCGCCGCATTTTCGTTTTTCGTACTCCAATACCGTGTCGAGCATTTCATCTATCGAAGGGTAAAAAAGATTTATGACGATGTGTCGCTGCTCGAATCCTCCACTTTCCGAAACCAGCCCGTAACCACCGATATGGCGACGCTCACACGCGAAGTCAAGAAATTCGCCACCGACAAGAAACTCGAAATCGAGATGCTGAAAGTGCGCGAAGAATACCGCCGCGAATTTCTCGGAAATGTGTCGCACGAATTAAAGACGCCGCTATTCACCGTCCAGGGTTATCTTTCAACACTGCTCGACGGCGCCATGAGCGATAAGAGCATCCGCAAGAAATATCTCGAGCGTGCCGAAAAGGGCGTCGAACGATTGATCTATATTGTCCAGGATTTGGATATGATCACCAAACTCGAAGTGGGCGACCTCAATCTCGAAGTCACAAGGTTCGACATCGTAAAGCTGGTGCAGAATGTCTTCGATTTGCTCGAAATGGAAGCTTCCAAAAAAGACATCCTTTTGCTGTTCGACATGAAATACAACAAACCGGTCATGGTGGAAGCCGATCGTGAAAAAATTGAGCAGGTCGTGATCAATCTCGTGGTAAATTCCATCAAATACGGCAAGGAGAAAGGTTCGACCGAAGTCAGTATCGAAAGCCTCACCGAAAATAAAATCATCGTCCGCATCAACGACAACGGCGAAGGCATCGAAAAGCAAAATATCTCGCGTTTATTCGAACGTTTTTATCGCGTGGATAAAAGCGGCAACCGGAATGCCGGCGGTTCCGGACTTGGCCTGTCGATCGTGAAGCATATTATCGAGGCGCACGACGAAAAGATTTATGTAGAAAGCCAGTTCGGCACCGGATCAGAGTTCTCCTTTACGCTCGAAAAGGCAAAATAAATTCTTCCAGTGGATGTCGCTTTCCACCGTCGGCAAGCCTCTAAAAAGATCAATCTCGAGCAAATTCCCCAGCCTGAAATCTTCCTGTTTCGCATACGGCACCAATCCGTCCTTCTTTAGTTTTTTTGCAAGATATTCCTGCTCGTATTGCCCCGGGGTCGGAATGAAAAACGCTTTCTTACCGAGTTTCGCCAAATCCATCACCGTCGTATAACCCGAACGGCAAAGCACCTTTCCGCTTTCGTTGAAGGCGATCTCGAGCTGGTCGGTCGTCATGAAATTGTAAAAAGTAATGTTGCCGGTTTGCTCCTTTCGCTGCGCCGCTTCGACCTTTCCGCAGATAAAAACCACATCGCCTTTGTATTGCGTCAGCTCATTGCGCAATTGGTCTTCGAGAATCCCGCGCTGCGGTTCGGGCCCGGAAAGGATAACCATTAAGTCGTATTTTTTCGGCATATTGCGCTTGTGCAGACGGCTCAGCGGGCCGATATACCTGATCTTGAGATCCGGTTTTTTGAGATGGCCCAGTTTTCCGGTAAGGTTGGGTTTGCTTTCCATATCAGGAACCCAGCATTCATCATATTTCTTGATGATAAACTGGTGCATTTTGCTCGAAATCCAGGTGGTGTTTCCCGTCAGGACATTGAGTTGGTGCGTCATAAAAACCGATTGCACTTTCTTGCTGAAAACGCCCAGCCGATTGTCTGAGATGATTCCGGTCAGGTCATATTCCTTCACCCATTTCTTGACGATTTTCTTTTCTGCCAAAATGGCCTCGATCATCTTTGGGACGTTTCCGAGCATCTTCCATTTGAAATTTGCGCCGTTTTTGGCATATTCGATCTCGTATGACGGCAGTTCCAGCGCCCGAAGGTGCGGAAATTCTTTCCGGAGCATCGCCAATGCAATCCCATCCGAAGCCAAAATCGGCGTAAATCCATTCTGCTCGAGCGCTTTTATAATCGGAATGCATCGTGTGGCGTGGCCCAAACCCCAATTCAGCGGGGCAACAAGAATATTTTTTTCAGCGGTCATACAGTTGAATTATCGGGCAAGATAAAAACATTTCCCGTCTTATATATTTCCCTAATTTTGCCAAAACATTAAATTAAATCGTGGGAAGTAAAAATAAGTTAAAAAGATTTAAGGAGAACGAGACTTTTGAGAACGTTTTCCAACCGACACGCGAGGAAGTCGTCTCCGGAAGTTTTCCGCTCAAGGGCAAATGGAACACTGATTTTTTCAAGAACAGCAATCCGTTGATCCTGGAACTGGGCTGTGGCAAAGGCGAATATTCTGTCGGATTGGCCGAAAAATACCCGGATAAGAACTTCGTCGGAATCGACATAAAGGGCGCAAGATTCTGGCGTGGTGCCAAAACCGCTGTCGAAACCGGAATGCATAATGTCGCTTTCGTACGGACGCAAATCGAACTCATCGACCATGTTTTCGGCGAAAATGAAGTCGACGAAATCTGGATCACTTTCCCCGATCCGCAAATCAAATACAAACGCACCAAACACCGGATGACCAACACGGAATTCCTGCAGCTCTATAAAAAAATCCTCAAAAAAGACGGCGTGATCAACCTCAAAACCGACAGCGAATTCATGCATGGCTATACTTTGGGATTGCTGCACGGCGAAGGCCACGAGGTTTTATATGCCAATCATAATGTATACAACAACGCTGGCGCGCCGTCGGAAGTAACTGAAATCCAGACGTTTTATGAAAAGCAATATTTGGAAATTAACAAAGCAATTACGTATATTCGGTTCAAAATAAAATAACATGGGATTTGCGCTGCCGTTGTTCTTGGGATTTCTCAGTTCGTCGCTGGGAATCACGCCTCCGGGCCTGATCAACATGACGGCGGCAAAAGTCAGCCTTAATGAAGGACGCGCACGTGCACTGGTTTTTGCTGCCGGCGCTTCTTTAGTCGTGTTGTTCCAGACGCTTGTAGCGGTACTTTTTGCCCGGTATATCGACAAGAATCCTGAAATCGTCATCATGCTTCGCGAATGCGGATTGGCGATTTTCGCCGCACTGACGCTTTACTTTTTCCTCACCGCCAAAAGAATAAAACCCCAAAAGAAGGAAATCAAACTGCATAGCAAGAAAAGCCGTTTTTTTATGGGCATACTGCTTTCGGCATTGAACTTTTTCCCAATCCCGTTTTATGTCTTTGTAAGCATTACATTGGCATCGTACAATTATTTCTCGTTTGAGAAATCCTATATTTATACGTTTGTGTTCGGTTCGGGCATCGGCGCTTTCTTCGCGTTCTATTGCTATATCGCGTTTTTTAAGAAGCTGGAATCGCGCACGCAGTTTATCCTCAACAACATGAATTACATCATCGGCTCCGTCACCGGACTGATATCCATACTCACATTGGTTAACATCCTGGAATATTATTTTGGCTAAGAAAAATCCCGATAACGACAATTTTTTCGAACGCGTGTATGAAATCGCACGCCAGATTCCGTATGGGAAAGTCACTTCCTATGGCGCCATTGCGAAAATCCTCGGCAGCGCACGCTCGGCAAGAATGGTCGGCTGGGCGATGAATGCCTGTGGCGGAAGGGAAGACGTTCCCGCGCACCGTGTCGTAAATCGCAAAGGATTACTGACCGGAAAGCACCATTTCGACGGGACGAACCTGATGCAGCAATTGCTCGAAAGCGAAGGCATTAAAGTGGTAGACAACCAGATTGTGGATTTTGAGAAGCATTTGTGGCAGCCCGAATTTGACGAATAACCGCAATCCAAATCGGCAGTCCAATCCGGTCTGCTGATTTTTTTTACACCCAATCCAACCATCAATAAATTCAATCCATTACCTTTTGATTCTGAACTTTTCCCACTATCTTTGCTATCTGAAATGAGTCTTAATTAAGACAGCAAAAAAAGTTATGAAATTAGACAGAAAAGAAATCCTCAAGGCGCTTGAAACCATTACGATAGCGGGAGAAGGTAAAAATATGGTCGAAAGCGGTGCGGTACAAAACGTGATTACTTTCGGAGATGAAGTGGTTGTTGATCTGCAAATCTCGACACCCGCGATGCACATCAAGAAACGCGCAGAAGACGATATCCGCAAATTGATTCACGAGAAATTCTCGCCCGACGCCAAAGTCAAGGTCAATATCAAAGTCGAAGCTGCCGAAAAACCAAACGAGATTAAAGGCAAGGCCATTCCCGGAATCAAAAACATCATTGCAGTCGCTTCCGGAAAAGGCGGTGTAGGAAAATCTACCGTCACGGCAAACTTAGCGGTAACGCTGGCGCGGATGGGATTTTCTGTCGGAATTTTAGATGCCGATATCTACGGACCATCGATGCCGATTATGTTCGACGTCGAAATGGAAAAACCAATTTCGGTAATGGTCGACGGCAAATCCAAAATGAAACCGATCGAAAGCTACGAAGTCAAAATCCTTTCCATCGGATTCTTCACGGCGCCAAGCCAGGCCGTTATATGGCGTGGGCCGATGGCTTCGAAAGCATTGAACCAGATGATTTTTGACGCCGATTGGGGCGAACTCGACTTTATGCTGATCGACTTGCCGCCAGGAACAGGCGACATCCATTTGTCGATCATGCAATCGCTGCCGATCACCGGAGCCGTTGTCGTCAGCACGCCGCAAGCCGTCGCTTTGGCCGATGCTAAAAAAGGTGTTTCAATGTTCTTGTCTGATGCGATCAATGTTCCCGTACTCGGAATCATAGAAAACATGGCCTATTTCACACCCGAAGAATTGCCTGAAAACAAATACTACATCTTCGGAAAAGAAGGCGCCAAAAATCTCTCCGCCGATTTAAACGTGCCGTTCTTAGGCGAAGTGCCGATCGTACAATCCATCCGCGAAGCCGGAGATTACGGCCGTCCCGCAGCCATGCAAACGGCTTCCGTCATTGAAGGTGTTTTTGAGGAAATCACCAGGAATGTTGTCCGGGAAACGGTCAGCAGAAACCAAAACCTGCCGGCGACCGAAGCCATCAAGATTACGACAATGGCCGGCTGTTCTGCAGTAAACAAGAAATAATGGGATTTTCGGATTTTCGGATTGTCAGAGCACCAGGTCTGAAAATCCGAAAATCCGACAATCCAACAACCTGAAAATATGAACACACAAGAATTAGAAATCAACGTAGAGAAAGCGCTCGAAGAAATCCGCCCGTTCCTGAAATCTGACGGCGGCGACATCACGCTCATTTCGATCGAAGACGACAAACACGTCACCGTTCGCCTCGAAGGCGCCTGCATTTCGTGCAGCGTCAACCAGATGACACTCAAGGCCGGCGTCGAAACGACCATCAAGAAATTCGCGCCGCAAATCGAAACCGTTGTTAATATTGCTTAAATAATTTACTGCGTCAGTTCGCTGGTGCTCGTGTGGGCGTTGCCTGCGGCCGGGCTTTACGTTACAATCTGTCATTGCGAATCACTATTGTCATTGCGAGCGAAGCATGGCAATCTCGCAATGCCAGGATTTCCACTGCAATCCTTAACGCACGCGTGTTCAACGTTCAATATTCGTTATTCATTGTTCGTTGTTGAATCCTAATAATGTTGAATGACGATTAACGAATGCTGAATTTTGAAATTCAGCCACTCAGCTACTCAAAACATGATTGAAACAGATATCCTCATCATCGGCGCCGGCCCAACCGGATTGTTCGCCGTATTCGAAGCCGGACTTTTAAAACTAAAATGCCACATCATCGACGCCTTGCCGCAACCCGGCGGGCAGCTCACCGAATTGTATCCCAAAAAACCAATCTTCGATATTCCCGGATTCCCCGAAGTCCTGGCCGGAGATCTCGTGCACAATCTCATGGAGCAGATCAAGCAGTTCCAACCCGGGTTTACCTTGGGCGAACGCGCCGAAACCATAGAGAAACTCGAAGACGGGACATTTATCGTAACATCAAGCGGCGGCACACAGCACCACGCGAATTCGGTTGCAATTGCAGGCGGACTCGGCAGTTTCGAGCCACGGAAACCATTGATCGAGGACATCGAATTCTACGAAGACAAAGGCGTGAAATATTTCATCAAGAATCCGGAAGATTTCCGCGACAAGAAAGTCGTGATTGCCGGAGGTGGTGATTCGGCTTTGGACTGGAGTATTTTTCTTTCGAATGTGGCTTCCGAGGTGACGTTGATCCACAGAAGGAATGAATTCCGCGGCGCTTTGGATTCGGTCGATAAAGTGCAGGAACTCAAAAATGAGGGCAAAATAAAACTGATCACGCCTGCTGAAGTCGTCGGATTGAACGGCGCCGAAAAACTCGAATCGATCGACATCGACGAGAATGGCGCACACCGGAATATTCCGGCCGATTTCTTTATCCCGTTGTTCGGATTGTCTCCAAAACTGGGCCCGATCGCCAACTGGGGATTGGAAATCGAGAAGAACGCGATTAAAGTAAACAATGCGCTGGATTACCAGACGAACATCCCGGGAATCTATGCCATCGGCGATGTGAACACCTATCCGGGAAAACTGAAACTGATTCTGTGCGGTTTCCATGAGGCGACATTAATGTGTCAAAGCGTGTATCAAAGGATGAATCCGGGGAAGAAATATGTAATGAAGTACACGACGGTTTCGGGTGTAGACGGTTTCGACGGAACGCGCAAGGAAGCAGAGAAAGCGGTTGTAAAATCTATTGATTAGCTTCTCGCTTCTTCTTTTGTCTTGAAACAAAAGAAGCAAAAATTCAAGCCCTAGACTGTTCGGCGACCTGCTATTTCGAAGATTTATAAATCAAAAGAACTCGCTACGCTCAGACAGCTTTTGATTTATAAATCTTCGAAATGCAGGTGCCCGCCTGCCACAGCCTTATGGCAAATAGCGGAAAGTCTTATTTTATTTTCGGCTTTCTGGCGAAGCGCCGAAAATCTTTCTAAGAACGTTCTGCTTTATTGATGACGTTTTATGTTCCAAGCGAAATAAACCCGTTCAATTACTACAAAACATTCTTCGTGAGGCTGCGCTTTGATTGCGCAGGCGGGCACCTGCTGTTTGCGGATGGCGTGAAATCAAAAGCTGTCTGAGCGTAGCGAGTTCTTTTGATTTAGCCATCAAGAACTTAGCAGGTCGCCGAGCGATCAGGCGCTTGACTTTTGCTTCTTTGTGTCAAGACAAAGAAGATCTAGCCCCGATAATAGCGGAAATCCTTTTTGCATTTTGAAGCGCAGCGGAGAAATGCAAAAAGATTGCAGTGGATAGCGGGAAAAAGCTACTAAAAAACTAATTTTGCATCATGGACGTAAAAATCAAAATCACCGACCGCGAAGGGACAATCCACGAAGTGCAGGCGCCGACTGATATGGCGATGAACATCATGGAATTGTGCAAAGCCTATGAACTCGCACCCGAAGGAACCATCGGGGTTTGCGGCGGCATGGCGATGTGCGCCTCGTGCCAATGCTATGTCTTGAATGATGTGGAATTGCCGGAAATGGGCGACGATGAGGAAGCGATGTTGTCGGAAGCGTTTTATGTAAAACCCAACAGCCGCCTGGGCTGCCAGATTCACATCACTGAAAATCTCGAGGGATTGGAAATTGAGCTGGCACCGGAATATTAACTACTTTTTTCTTCAAAATAACAGATCGCCAGGTTTTTCTGAGCCGGAAACAGGATGGTTTCAAAACCGTTCCCGCGTTCCATATTTGTGGAAACGAGATAACAATTGTTGGCGATGTCAATAAAAGTGAACAGCGGCGAATAAAAGGTAATCCCGATTTTGTGTTTCGCAACATCCATAATATCCGTGTTGACGATGTCGAGGCGGTAGTTCTCGAATGGGAAAAAAGTGTTTCCGAGCACATCCGCCACGCGGTGCAGTTTCCCTTTGAGCTGTTGTACGTAACTGTTGGCCGCGAGTCCGACGAGGTAATGCAGTTGTTCCGCCTTTTCGTTTTCGGCGAGTAATTCCCTGAAGGTGCGTTTCGGGTTTTCCTTCGAATTGAACAGTTGGTGCTGCATGCCATATTCCTTAAAAGTATCTTCAAAGACATAGCGGTCCCAGGTTGGGGAAGCCGTTTGGTCGATTTCGATGCGATACGCCAGCCTTATTCTTGAAAATGGATCCATAGTGTGTTTTCCTTACCAGATTAAATAAAAAAGGGAGAAAATCAATCCGCCCTTTTTTAACAACCAACTAAAATAATCAATCAAAATCGGTGCAAACCTATTCAACAGAAACCCAATTAAAAAAAAATTGAGGTAAATGGGTTTTATTCTGAGGCGGATAAATTTTGTAAATTATTGGTTTAAAGGAATTTCGAGCAGCAACAGCATCGCATTTTCAGACAAGGCTTCAAATGCTATTGTGTCTGCGCCTTTGATGGCAAGCCCGTCGCGTGATTCGATGAGACGGTTGTCGAATTCGAATGCGCCGTTGATCACGAATGCGAAGAGTCCGTTTTTGGGATTGCGCATTTTATAGACGCCTTCTTTCCGGCCTTCGTAAATTCCGATAAATCCGTAAGACCTTTCGTTGGTTTCGAGTATCGGATTTTTGTTGGTGCCGATGCCGAATATCGAAATCAGTTCGTTCTTTTTCAAATCAAAATCGCGCTGTTTCGAGGAAGGCACGAATTCCCTTTTGTCGTTCTTAATCCAAATCTGCAGGAAATTGACCAGATCTTTTTCATACTGATTTTCCAATTGATAGGAAGTTCCTTTTTTTGCCGAAAAAATTCGAATCTGATTGGTTTCCACTATATCTTCGTTGCCGAGGCTGTCTTTATATTTCACGCCGCCTACCAATGGCAGCAGGATAATATCGGCATCGGTTTCCACAAACCTGAAAATCTTATTTCCGGCTCCGAGTGTTTCGTCGTTCAGCGCGAGCAGCAAACCAAAAGGAACCCGCGAAGATTCCTTATAATCTCCATAATTAAAGGTCGCGAACCTTCTGAAAATCTCACTTTCGGTACGGCCACGCTGGTCCGCCTTATAAATCTGTGCCTGATGCTGACTGGACATCTTTTGCGGTATTTGGTTATCCTGGTACATTGATGTTGCTTTCTAAAGTATACCCGTCGGTATTATTTCCGGTGATTGTGCAGATTTCGCAGGCTGCAGAATCTGAAAACACATTGTCATTGACGTTGTAGGTGTAGCCGTTCATGCCTTTGTTGTAGCCATTAGCGGTAGATCCGTTTACCGTTTCCACCGCGCTGCCGCTTCCTTCAGGAAAAGCGATCTGTGTCACCAGAAGCGAATTTCCGGAAGCATTGTAAATATGCATATGGATGTGTGTCGAACGGCCATTGTACCAGCCCGGGAATTTCGTAATAAAGGAAACGGTCCCGCCGGCATCGGTGGTTTGCCTTCCGCGTAAGAAATGCACCGAAGTGTAATTGGTGGATTGCATTCCGCTGCCGCCGTATTCGGAATAATTACCATCTTTGTCGCAGTGCCAGATGTCTACAATCGCTCCTGCCAAAGCGGCGCCGGAGTTGTTCACATTGATGAGGTTGATGTTTACTGCAAGGTCGATTCCTTCCCTGTCGCTTCGGATGTCGTTGGTGACGAATGAAGCCGGAGCATGCGTTGGAAAAGGCCCTTCGGTTTCCTGGGGCGTCGTATCGCAGGATACGACCTGGTTGTTTGCTGCGGTGTTGTCGTCATCGCCGCCGCAGGAGCCAATAATGGGCAGGGCAATGGTTCCGAGGCCAATCAATCCCAATCCTTTTAAAAAATCTTTCCTTTCCATAACGGTAGTTTTTAAGTTCTGCAGTAAATGTAGAAAGGGAATATTGCCAATAAAAATTTATGAGGTTAATGCAGATTTTTATGCGGTAAAATCGTCTAAAATCTAAAATATTTCTTAAAAAGAAAACCTATTTGCCGTTAATTATCGAAAGGAAAGCCGATTCGTAACTCGCGCTCAGCGGAATCTCCTCTTCACCGATATAAATGATTTTGTTGCGCACTTTGTCAATCCGGGAAACGGGAACGATAAACGAACGGTGCACGCGTACAAATTCAGAAGCCGGCAGTTTTTCCAGAATCGTTTTCATCGTCATGCGGGCGACAATGGTTTTTTGGTTCTCGATATGGATTTTGAGGTAATCGTCGAGGCCTTCGATAAAAAGGATATCCGAAATCAGGATTTTGTTCAGGCTGTAATCGGCACGGATAAAAAGATATTGCTGTTCGGTTTGCGTCTGGTTTTTAGAATCGTAAATGTTCTTCACTTTCTCCACAGCCTGCATAAAACGGTCAAAGGAAAAAGGTTTCAGCAAATAATCTGTCGCATTCACATTGAATCCGTCGACTGCATATTCGCTGAAAGCGGTCGTAAAAATCACAAGCGTATTCTGTTCGATCTCCGCATAAAATTCCATCCCGTTTTGTGTGGGCATCTGGATGTCGAGGAAAATCAGGTCTACCGGCTGTTTCCGCAGATGCTTGTGCGCCTCTGAAGTCCTGGTAAATGTCTTTTCTAACTGGATATAGCCCACGCGGCTGCAGAAGCTCTCGATGACTTGCAATGCCAATGGTTCGTCGTCTAAAGCGATGGCCCTGATCATGAGAGGTTGACTTTTAAATGAACACGGAAAGTTTCCTTTTCGTCAATGATTTCAAGCGTATGTTTTCCGGGATAGATAAATCCCAGTCGTTTTTCTGTATTTTCAATACCTTGCTCGGTCATGTGTTCCTCGGGGAAATTTACCGGCACTTTGTTGTTTTTCACTTCTAAGATAAAGTCATTTTCAACAATCTCCAAAACGATGGCGATATGCCAGTCTTCTTCGGCATTGATACCGTATTTGAACGCATTCTCGATAAAAGGGATGATCACCAGCGGCGCGATGCTTTTGCCTTTCGGGTTTCCGATGATCGAATAGTCAAGGTTGCTTTCATCCGAAATCCGCAGCCTTTGCATGTCGACATAATCGGAAATGTAATTGATTTCCTTTTCGAGCGGCACAAGGTCGTTCGTGCTTTCGGTAACCACATAACGCATCATGTTCGACAATTTGACCACTGCATCGGGCGCGGCATCCGATTTCTGGATCGTCAATGCGTATAAGCTATTTAAGGTGTTGAAAAGAAAATGCGGATTGATCTGCGCTTTCAGGTAAGACACTTCGGCCTTGAGCTTTTCGCTGTGCATTTCACTGAGCTGGTTGTTCACGCGAAGCAGGAACGAAAAAGTCAGGATGAGCAAAAATTGGAAAATGGAGCTGCCTTCAGCAAACATAAAAAACACACGACCCATATGATTGTGCGGCGGCATATTCCCGTTTGGCAACATCATCGGCGGCGGCCCCATCTGACCATTCATCGAATGAAAACCTCGCGGCCCATGCGTAAACAGAAGATGAGGAGCAGCGGCAATCAGCGCAAAACTGAAAAGGACGAAAGCAAAATACAGGAAAGTACGCTTGGTGAAATAATACTTTGGGATGAAATAATAGTAATTCATGTAGAAAAAAACAAGCAGTAAAACGTAGCTAACAAAGTTCCTTTTGAAACCCTGGATCAGGAACAAATTCGTTTCCGTATTGAAATCGGGAGAGAAAAAAACAGGGATGCTCAGGAATGCTAAAATCCCAAACAGGTGGATCAGAATAAGACGGGTACTGTTAGCCATAATCATTTTAATGCGTCAAAACTACTCATTAAATATACAGCAAAATAAAATTTGCGACAAACGCACCGATTTATGAGGTGAAAGAGCAGTTCCTAATCTGATTTATTGGGAAACGGCGGCAAGCGCTTTCGGAAGGATTCTTTCAGCAAAACGCGCATAAGCAATCTGCGACGGATGCAAACCATCAGTCGTTACAAGATTCGGATTCGTCAAGCCTTCACGCGTAATGTCGGTGATGTTTACGAAGGCGATGTTATGCTGGATGCAGTAATTTTCCGCGAAAGCGTTATACTGGTCGATCTGTTCGGTAATCGTTGCCTGTGTGCCCGAATTCTGTCCATAAGGCGTAAATGCATAATCCGGAATCGAAACCACAATCACATTCGCCTTATCGCCTTTTGCCAAAGCGATGGCCTTGATTGTCAATTGCGGGAATTCGGTTTCATAAATCGAGAAAGGCTTGTGCTGGTATTGGTTGTTGACGCCGATGAGTAAGGTCACCAGATCATTATCTGAAGTTGGATTTTGGGAATTGATCGCGTCGATGAGGTTCGTGGTCGTCCAGCCTGTCGTTGCAATTATTGAAACATTAACGGTCGGGCTTGAAGCATCTGCTTCCATCTGTATTTTCAATTGCACCGGAAACCTGCAGGTTTCACATACGCTCTGACCAATCGTATAGCTGTCGCCGAGAGCAAGGTATTTATAAGTGGCAGGGTTTTCCGTTGGCGGATTTCCTGTCGGGGTTTGGGTTACGGGCTTTTGGATCTCATTCTCACCGGAGCACGAATGCAGCAAAAGGCAGTATATAAATAAGGTAAGGGCGGACGCTTTTTTCATCTTTTGTGTTTCTGATTTATACGATGAAAAAACGCGGTTGGTTTTAGGCCATTTCCGTTTTCATCAGGATTTGCTCCTCAATCGCATTCCACAGCCCAATTCTTTTTTCGAGCGCTTCAATCGAAATCACTTCGGCCTCTTTCCATTTTTTATCGTCGGTTCCGCAGAGTTCGACGATCATCTGCATTGCCATCGGACCGTGCTCGTCGGCGTCGAGTTCGATATGGCGTTCGAAATAATAAATGAGTTTGTCGAGATTGGTTTCGGGGAAATTCTGTTGGAAATTCCTGAGGATTTCGGTAAACATCGCCGGAATCAAATCTTCCCTTCCGAAAGTGAAGGCAGCGGCGATTTCGTGCGGTTTCCCGATTTCAATCACGCGGAACGTAAAATCGAGGAACGCTTTCACTTCCGGATGCAATTCACTTCTTTTGATGGCGACAAAAATATTCTGCAGTGAAAAGACTTCGGCTATGAATTTTTCGATTTCCAATGTATCCGCGCCCGAATCTTTCATCGCATCGAGATACATTTCAAAATGGCTCTGCCTCGTCCCGTTTATAGCAAGGTCGCTTTCTTCCGCAAGCACAATCTCATTGATGAGATAGCGCGTTTCCGGATTTTTGGTGGCGAACCACGGTGTGGTTGTGCAAGTCAGTTGCTGCTGTAAAGCTTTGAGCAGCGACATAAAATCCCAAACCGCATACACATGGTTTTCGAGGAAACAGTTCAGGTCTTCAATCGTTTTTACTTTTTCATACAGCGAATGTTGCAGCAACTGGTCCTTTTGTGGCTGGATGGCTGCGTTGATCGTGGCAATGTCCATGGGGCAATTTTTTTTGTAAAAGTAAAAAAGCTTCCGGTTTAAGGGAAGCTTTTTATGATATTTGTGAGTTGTCTAATTGTTATTTGAATGCCGGAATTCCCGTAATGTCCATACCGGTAATCAATAAATGGATGTCGTGCGTGCCTTCATAAGTGATCACCGACTCTAAGTTCATCATGTGTCGCATGATCGAATATTCGCCTGTAATTCCCATTCCGCCTAAGATCTGGCGTGCTTCACGAGCGATTTCAATCGCCATATTCACGTTGTTTCTTTTCGCCATTGAAATCTGTGCAGTCGTTGCCTTTCCTTCGTTTCTTAAAACACCGAGTCTCCAGGTCAACAATTGCGCTTTGGTGATTTCGGTAATCATTTCGGCCAGTTTCTTTTGTTGCAATTGCGTTCCGGCAATCGGTTTGTCGAACTGGATCCTTTCCTTGGCATAACGCAAAGCCGTATCGTAACAATCCATTGCGGCCCCGATAGCGCCCCATGCGATTCCGTATCGTGCAGAATCCAGGCAGCCCAGCGGCGCGCCCAAACCTGATTTATTCGGAAGCAAATTTTCTTTTGGAATCTTCACATTGTCGAAAATCAATTCGCCGGTTGAAGAGGCGCGAAGCGACCATTTGTTGTGCGTTTCCGGAGTGGTGAAACCTTCCATACCGCGCTCCACAATCAATCCATGGATTCTGCCTTCTTCATTTTTCGCCCAAACCACCGCGATATCTGCGAATGGTGCGTTCGAAATCCACATTTTGGCGCCATTAAGCAAATAATGATCGCCCATATCTTTAAAATTCGTGATCATGCTGCCCGGATCGGAACCGTAATTCGGCTCGGTCAGACCGAAACAGCCCATGAATTCACCCGAAGCGAGTTTCGGCAGGTATTTCATCCTTTGTTCCTCATTCCCGTATTTCCAGATCGGATACATCACCAAAGAGGACTGAACAGAAGCCGTCGAACGCACGCCCGAATCGCCCCTTTCAATCTCCTGCATGATCAAACCGTAGGAGATTTGGTCGAGTCCGGCACCGCCGTATTGTTCCGGGATGTAAGGCCCGAACGCACCGATATCGGCCAAACCTTTGATGATTTGCGTCGGGAATTCCGCTTTCTGCGCATAGTCTTCTATAATCGGCGACACTTCGCGTTTTACCCATTCACGGGCCGCGTTGCGCACCAATTTATGTTCGTCGGTCAGCAATTCGTCAAGGTTGTAATAATCGGGTGCCTGGAATAAATCTGGTCTCATTTTCAATTTGTTTTAAAAAACTGGGGCAAAAGTAGGCAAAGAAATAGAACTAATCAAAATAAACGAAACCGATTTCGCTGCGGAGATAAAATTTTAAGAAGAAAGATTGGAGTTGGCAGAATCAAGAATCAAGAGCCGAGAGTTTGCGCTGAAAAACTTGGCGCCTTAGTGGCTGATTATGGCAATCCGCAAGCGGCCGGGCTATTCGCTGCAATCTTTTTTTCGTGCCTCAAAAAAGTATTTTCGCTGCTATCCCTATTGCAATGACGTTCCTTATGATTACATTTTCAGGTAAAAGTCTTTCGTAAGCGCAATGTATTCTGGAGTATAATTATGCCTTTCAATCTCAATGATGAGCTCGTCAATCGGAAAGTTTTCAGTTTTATTTCTGCTGAAAGCCAGCAAGCTTCTCTTTATTTCCGTGTTTGCTTTTCCTTTGACGCGTGTGATTTTCATCGGGTACAATTCGAAATCATTTGCCAATGCGACAAATTTTTCTTCGGCGGAAAAAGGAATAATGACAGCAAAGACGCCGTGTTCCGACAGCAGTAAATCTGCAGCTTCGACCAGATCCTCAAAAGGGAGCGATTCCGTAAACCTTGCGCGGTCGCGCTTTTCGTCGCCCGAAAAATAATCCTCGGTATGGAACGGCGGATTGGAAACGATCAGATCGTACTCGTCTTCGGGTTCCTCCATGAATTCGTCGAGTCCGGCGTGGTAGCAGAACAATCGGTCGCTCCACGGCGAATTCTCGAAATTTTCTACGGATTCTTCGTAGGCGTGTTCGTCGATTTCCAAAGCGTCAATCTGCTGCGCCAGTTCGCCTTGCAGGTTCGGGTGGCCGGCGGCGCTTCTTTGGGCAAGCATTAAGGCAATGATTCCGGTTCCGGTTCCGATGTCTAAAATAGAAAAGGTATTTTCAGAAATTGGAGCCCACGCGCCGAGCAAAACGCCGTCGGTACCGACTTTCATGGCGGATTTGTCCTGGGTGACGGAAAATTGTTTAAACTGAAAGTTCATGTGGGTGGTTGTTTCGAAGTTCAAAGTTCGTTAATTGTTGTTCAAACTTCAGGCATCAATAACGAATATTGAATAACGAATGAAGAATGTTGAAAATTAGTATTGAGCCTAGCCCTGATGGAAGCGGCATCCTTTTATGGAGCGCAGCGGAATAAAAGATAGAGCGGACAGCAGGAAATAGCTTCAAATAATTATCAATTACAAATACATTTCAATCAAACCTTCGGGCAGATCCATTTTTACCTTTTTGTTTTTGCGGTCGATTTCGACGAGGAAATGGTCGATCATGGGGATGAGGATTTCGACTTCTCCGTTGAGGACTTCGAATAATGGCTGTGCCGTGGAATCGTTGATTGACTGGATGACGCCGACGACGCCGAGGCGTTTGTCCTCGACCTCAAAACCGATCACTTCGTGGAAGTAGAATTTGTTGCCGCTGAGTTTGGGCAGCATTTTGAGCGGCAGGTAAATTGGGCAATTCAGGAGTTCGTCTGCGTCGGCTTCCGAATCGACATCCTCGAATTTGATGCGTAGGAAATCGTTCTTGTGCAGCGAGCTCTGCTCAATAAAAAATGGAACCAGATTTTTGTTGAACTCAACAAATACTGATTCCATATTTTCATATAACTCTGGTTCGTCGGTGTCTAAATAGGCAAGGACTTCCCCTTTAAAGCTGAATTTTTTCGCGATCTTACCTAAATAGAAACAATCTTCTTTACGCATGGACCGCTGGGCAATTAAGCTTCTTTTTCTTCGTTATTTTCTTCAGCAGCAGGTGCTTCTTCTGTAGCTTCAGCGGCAGGCGCTTCTACTTCGGCAACAGCTTCTTCGGTTGCAGTTTCAGCAGTTGGAGCTTCGTCAGCAGCAGGTGCTTCTTCAACCGGAGCTTCTTCTGTAGCCACTTCAGCAGTGTCTTCTACAGCCACTTCTTCTTCAACTTCTTCTACAGGATTTTCAGCAGCAATTGCATCAGCTTCCGCTTGTGCAGCAGCAGCAAGACGTTTGGCGTTTACTTCTTTTTCAGCTTTCAAAGCTTTTGCTTTCACGTCGGCCTGGTCTTTTGTCAAACCTTCTTTTTTAGCATCTACTTTTCCGGCTTTCTCGTCTAACCAAGTCGCCAGTTTAGCATCAGCTTGTTCTTGTGTCAACGCTCCTTTGCGAACGCCTCCGTCAAGGTGGTGTTTCAATAACGCGCCTTTGTAAGAAAGGATTGCTCTTGCCGTATCGGTTGGCTGAGCACCGTTGTGCAACCATTGTACTGCGCTGTCGAGGTTCAGGTCGATCGTTGCAGGATTGGTGTTTGGATTGTAAGTACCGATTTTCTCTAAGTATTTACCATCTCTTTTTGAGCGTGCATCAGCAGCTACAACCCAGTAAAAAGGTTTTCCTTTTTTCCCGTGTCTTTGTAATCTAATTTTTACAGACATAATCTTGTGATTAAATTTTGAGGTACTCGACCCCTGTTAATTAAGGGCGCAAAGATACAATTTATTTTTAAAAATACTAACCCTGTTTTGTTTTTGGAGAAATAAATGGTTTAAAAACAAAACATTAACAGTTCGCGATTCATTTTATGACTTTTTATTTAGCAGATTTCACATAAAAAACTATTTTTGTGACTCAAATTTATTCACACATGAAAAAGATTCTCTCTTTCGTTATATTAGCACTTGCCCTGAGTTCGTGTAGCGAAGACCTAAAGTTCAACAATGAAGCTGTTTTTCAGGGAGTTAAGGATAATATGCCGTGGAAAGGCGGCGATGCGCATGCTACGGTTGTCGGTTCAACGCTGACCATTCAGGCCAGCACACTGATTGAAACGATGGCCTTAAAAGTACCGGTTCCGACAACACCGATAGATCCCAAGAACCCGGCTACATTTGTGACTTATGTTTTAGGGACGAGCAATGCCAGGACGGCGTCATATTCAATCACCGACAACGGCAACGACTATGAGTATGAGACCGCCATTACTGTAGGCGATGGAGAAGTGGTGATTAAAGAATACGACGGCGCATTTGTTTCGGGAACTTTCAGGTTCAATGCTAACAATACCGATCCCGATTCTGTGGCACCTGCAGTAGTCAATCTGCAAAGTGGCGTGTTCTATAAGGTACCGATTGTACCGGCGCCCTAATTGAAATAAAATTAAAAAGGCCATCCAGTTTTAGGGTGGTTTTTTTTTGGATGCACTTGAATGTCAGCCAAATCAATTTAAGTGCGCGCGTCGGGGCCAATATTTTTTTATTGTTATAATTAATCTAATATATAGTAGTTAAGAACAAAATAAGGTTATATTTGTTGGATAATATAAATTTGTACATATGAATATTTTTGTTGGAAGCCTTCCGTTCAGTATTGAGGAAGCAGATTTAAGAGAGTCTTTCGAGGCTTATGGAGCAGTTGATTCTGTGAAAATTATTACTGATAAATTTACCGGAAGAAGTAAAGGATTTGGTTTTGTTGAAATGCCTAACGATGATGAAGCATTAAAAGCGATTGAGGAATTGAACGGTGCAACTGTTCAGGGACGTGCAATCGTAGTAAACAAATCTGAGCCAAAACCAGAAGGCGAAAGAAGAAGTTTTAACAACAACAGCCGTGGTGGAGATTCACGCGGTGGTGGTGGTTACGGAAATAACCGTGGCGGTGGAGACCGTGGCGGAAGAGGCGGGTACTAGTTATCGCCTGAACGTTTAATCTACCATAAATAGATTATTTTCCTGAAATTAATTTTTCAGTACCAGCCATTCAAAAGTGGGATTCTTTCCAATTTTGAATGGTTTTTTTGTTGATAACTTATTGCCATTCCGTAGTCCAAAAAATCCTATTTTTGACTTTTACATTTTGTAATTTACTCCAATTGCAAAAGCCTCATATTCAGCTATGTATTTAATTTTCGACACCGAAACCACCGGATTACCGAAGCGTTGGGACGCGCCCATTTCCGATACCGCCAACTGGCCGCGATGCATCCAGATTGCGTGGCAATTGCATGACGAAGCCGGAAATCTCATAGAGCACCAGGATTATCTAGTAAAACCCGAAGGTTTCAACATTCCGTATGATGCCGAACGCATCCACGGGATTTCAACGGAACTTGCCGAAGCGCAGGGGATTCCATTGACGGAAGTACTCGAAAAATTCAACCTTGCTTTATCCAAATCCAAATTTATCGTCGGACAGAACGTCGGTTTCGATGTCAATATCATGGGCGCGGAATTTTACCGTTTCGGAATCGATTCGCCAATGGCAACGATGCCGGTGCTCGACACCTGTACCGAAGTCACTGCGTCATTACTGAAATTACCGGGCGGCCGCGGCGGAAAATTCAAACTGCCTACACTGACAGAATTGCACGAATATTTATTCCGTAAACCGTTCGCCGAAGCGCACAACGCAACTGCCGACGTGGAAGCTACGACCAGATGTTTTCTCGAACTCATCCGCCGTGAAGTTTTTACCAAAGAAGAACTCGATGTTCCGGCCGATTATTTTGAGGATTTCCAGAATAAGAATCCGCATGAAATCGAACTGATCGGGTTAAGGCATATCAACCTCAAAGCGGCCTCGGATAAAATCCGGGAACAATTCCAGCCCAAAGAAGCGCCGGTTTCCAATGTCATTTCCGAAGAAAGCAAAAAGCTCCTGGTCGATACCGATTTTGTGCACCTGCACAACCATACGCAGTTTTCTGTTTTGCAATCCACAATCAGCGTCGCGTCATTGGTGAAAGCCGCCGCCGCGAACAAAATGCCGGCCGTTGCCATTACGGACCACGCCAATCTGATGGGCGCTTTCCATTTCGTACGCGATATTTTAAACCATAATAAATCGGCGGAAACCAAAAATAAGGAATTGGCAGAAAAAGGCGAAGCGCCAACCGAAGTTCCGATAAAACCTATCGTCGGCTGTGAATTCTTCGTTTGCGAAGACCATAAAGACCGCACGCGAAAAGACAATGGCTATCAGATCGTCTTGCTCGCCAAAAACAAAAACGGCTATCATAATCTGGCAAAAATGTCATCCATCGCATACACCGAAGGGTTTTATTATGTGCCGCGGATCGACAAGAACGTCATCGACAAATACAAAGAAGACATCATTGTCCTTTCGGGAAATCTCTATGGCGAAATTCCGAACAAGATTTTAAATATCGGTGAAAACCAGGCCGAAGAAGCATTGCTCTGGTGGAAAGAAAAATTCGGCGACGATTGCTATATCGAAGTCATGCGCCACAACCAGGAAGATGAAAACCGCGTCAACACCGGACTGATTACACTTGCCAGGAAACACGACGTCAAAATCATTGCGACCAACAATATTTTCTACATCGATAAGACCAACGCAAACGCTCACGATATTTTGCTCTGCGTTCGCGACGGTGAAAAACAGGGAACACCAATCGGCCGTGGGCGCGGTTATCGTTATGGTATGCCTAACCAGGAATATTACTTCAAGTCGGGCGAAGACATGAAACAGCTGTTCAAGGATTTGCCCGAAGCCATTTTGAACATCCGGGAAATCGTCGACAAGATTGAAATCTACAGTCTGGCAAGGGAAGTGCTGCTTCCGAAATTTGAGATTCCAAATGATTTTTTGGTAGAAGAAGATATCGCCGATTCCGGGAAACGCGGCGAAAACAAATTCCTGCATTTCCTTACGTATGAGGGCGCCAAAAGGCGTTATCCTGAAATTACGGACGAGATCAAAGAACGCATCGATTTTGAATTACTGACCATTGAAAACTCTGGTTATCCGGGATATTTCCTTATCGTGCAGGATTTCATTGCCGAAGCCCGGAAAATGGGTGTTTCCGTTGGCCCCGGCCGTGGATCCGCAGCCGGTTCTGTTGTGGCTTATTGCCTCGGGATTACGAATATCGATCCGCTGCTGTACAATTTGCTTTTTGAGCGTTTTCTCAATCCCGACCGTGTGTCGCTTCCCGATATCGATATTGATTTTGACGATGAAGGCCGCAGCAAAGTCATGGATTATGTCATCCAAAAATATGGTTCCAAACAAGTCGCACAGATTATCACTTACGGAACGATGGCCGCCAAATCGGCAATTCGCGATACCGCAAGGGTTTTGGATTTGCCATTATTCGAAGCCGATAAAATCGCCAAACTGATCCCGTTCAACTTAAATCTGGCCAAGATTTTCTCGATGGACGATGCCAAATTGAGAGCGGCGCTGCGTCCTGAAGATTTCGATAAGGTCAAAGAACTGATTGCCTTGGCGAATGCGAATGACCTTGGCGGAGAAACGCTGCAGCAGGCGCAAATCCTCGAAGGGAACTTAAGGAATACCGGAATCCACGCGTGCGGCGTGATCATTACGCCAAGCGATATTACGAATTTCGTCCCCGTCGCCACCGCCAAAGATTCCGATTTGTATGTGACGCAATTCGACAACTCGGTCGTGGAAAGCGCCGGGTTGTTGAAGATGGACTTTTTGGGACTCAAAACCCTGACCCTGATTAAAGATACCGTCAAATTAGTAAAATACAGAACAGGAGTCGATATCGATCCCGATGCGTTTCCAATTGATGATTTAAAAACCTATGAGCTTTTCCAACGCGGAGAAACGGTTGGGATTTTCCAATATGAAAGCGCCGGAATGCAGAAATACATGAAGGAACTCAAGCCGACGGTTTTCGGGGATCTGATTGCGATGAACGCGCTCTATCGTCCCGGACCGATCGCTTATATCCCGAGTTTCATCAAACGAAAAAACGGCGAAGAGCCTATCGTTTATGATCTTGATGCCTGCGAAGAATTGCTCAAAGACACCTACGGAATCACGGTTTACCAGGAACAGGTAATGCTTTTGTCGCAGAAACTCGCCGATTTCTCCAAAGGCGATGCCGACGTTTTGCGTAAGGCGATGGGAAAAAAGCAGAAAGAAGTCCTCGATAAGATGAAGCCCAAATTTATTGGCCAGGCCGTCGAAAAAGGGCACGACGCGGTCAAACTCGAGAAAATCTGGAAAGACTGGGAAGCGTTTGCCGAATATGCGTTCAACAAATCCCACTCGACCTGTTATGCCTGGATCGCTTACCAGACGGCCTATCTCAAAGCGAATTATCCGGCCGAATATATGGCGGCGGTGCTTTCGAACAACATGAGCGACATCAAACAGGTTTCGTTTTTCATGGAAGAATGCAAACGCATGGGTCTGCAGGTTTTGGGTCCGGATGTGAATGAGTCGTTCTATAAGTTTACGGTAAACGAAAATTACGCCGTCCGTTTTGGGATTGGCGCGGTAAAAGGCGTCGGGATGGGCGCTGTACAGACCATTGTCGAAAACCGCAAAGACGCCAAATACAAATCGATTTTCGATATGGCCAAACGCATCGACCTGCGCGCGGCGAATAAAAAAGCCTTTGAAAACCTGGCATTGGCGGGAGGTTTCGACTCGTTTACCGATACCAAAAGATCACAATATTTCCACGATGAAGGCGACGGGATTACGTTTCTTGAAAAAGCGATTCGCTATGGCTCGAAATTCCAGGAGAATGAAAATTCGGCGCAGGTAAGCCTTTTCGGCGAAGCGAGCGACGTGCAGATTGCCGAACCGGTCGTTCCGCCATGCGAAGACTGGAGCACGATGGAAAAACTCGCCAAGGAAAAGGAAGTCGTCGGGATTTACATTTCGGGGCATCCGCTCGACGATTATAAATTTGAGATGGCGTATTTCTGCAACGCGAAGCTCGAGGCGCTCAAAAACCTCGAACAGCACGTCAATAAGAACCTGACATTCGGCGGTATCATTACGAATGTACAACATCGCACCGCGAAGAACGGCAAGGGCTGGGCATCATTCATGCTCGAAGGTTACGACGAGAGTTATGAGTTCAGGATTTTTGGGGAGGAATATTTAAAGTTCCGCCATTTCCTGATCCAGAACAATTTTACGTTTATGCGTGTACTCGTCAAGGAAGGCTGGGCCGATAAGGAAACCGGCAAGAAAGGCGAGCCAAGGCTGCAGTTCCAGCTCGTGCAATATTTGCAGGATGTGCTGCCGACGTTTGCGAAAAAACTCATCATCCATTTCAATATTAAGGATTTGCAGACGGAAACAATTACGCGCCTGAGTGAACTGTTCCAACTCAACAAAGGCGATCACCAGGTGGCTTTTGAGGTTTTGGAAGTTGAGAAAATCAAGAAAATGGTCGAAATGGAAGCCGTGATCCCGAACCCGGCCGAAGTGATTGCAGACCCGGATTCTGAAATGCCCGATATGGAAACCGAAGAGATCCAGGTCGCGACCGAAGTGGAGGAAACGAAGATCATCACCAAATTGTCGATGCCGAGCCGGAAACTCAAAATCCGGATTTCGAATGAGTTGTTGGTGGAATTGGAGAAGTTGCAGATTAATTTTAGGTTGAATTAAATCGGTTTGATGTGAGAGAGATTGCCTAGCCCTGATAGCAGCGGAAATACTTTTTATTGCATTTGACAAATTTTCTCTTAACGACAAATGTTGATTGCAATAAAAAGATTAGAGCGGATAGCAGGAACAGCTCCTGATCGCTTCGTTCCTCGCAATGACAACCTGAATAACGGACAAATCAGATTCGCCAATTCCCGAATAGCCAAAACTGATTTTGTTAACAAAAATTTCAATTTAAATTGCCTAATTTTGTGCTATAAAACTTAAAGAACATAATTATGGCACAAGCAATAACAGACGCGACTTTTGAAGAACTCGTGTTGAAATCAGATAAACCGGTAATGGTAGATTTTTGGGCAGCATGGTGCGGACCTTGTCGTATGGTAGGGCCGATCATTGACCAGATTTCGGAAGAATATGCCGGAAAAGCAGTAATTGGTAAAGTTGATGTAGATGCAAACCAGGAATTTGCCGCGAAATATGGCGTGAGAAATATCCCGACCGTATTGGTTTTCAAAAACGGCGAAGTTGTCGGAAGACAGGTTGGCGTTGCACCGAAACAAACCTATGCTGATTCATTAGACGCATTGTTGTAATCTTCGGATTGTCTATATATAAAGAAGCCTGACTTATTTGAGTCGGGCTTTTTTATTGGATTTAAATTTTTTTAGCCACGAATTGCACGAATTAGCACGAAACAATTTGTGGTAATTCGTGTTTTATGGCTACTTAGATCTTATTGGAATATCAATGTGAATGTGGTTCCCGAATCGGGATTTGGGTCAACTAAAATTTTGCAATTGATCGCTTTGGCAAGGTCGCGGATCAGATGCAGGCCGAGTCCGGTTTTAATTCCAACGACTTCTTTCTCGTCGTAAAGCGCCCGGAATTGTTCTTTCGTTCCGCCCGGACCATTATCCGAAATGGAAATATATTGTTCGCCACTGGCCGTGTAAGCCTTTAAGTTTATTGTGGCATTTTCTGTTTTTTCCAAAGCTTTTATCGCATTTCCGGTCAGGTTCCTCAGGATGGTTTTGAGGTAATTCTCATCGGTGAACAAAGCCATGTCTCCGGGATTTTCAAAGCTGATTTTTACCCGCTCAATGCCTGAAAAATGTTTGTCCAGATCTTCAAAAACCGAACGGATCGTAACATTTTCCGGATGCGGCTTGAAATTTTCCATTTGGCCTTTGCTCCATAATAGAATATCTTCCATCGATTCGAGCAGGTTTTCTGCCGCCGAAATCGTTTTGTTCTCCATGCGTTGGCGGCTTTCTTCGGTGAGCAGTTCCGGACTTTCCTTTTGCAGATGCAGGAAATTGATCAGGCTCGAAACCGGGCTCCGCAAATCGTGGTTCAGGATGCTGAAGAAACGCGCCTTGACTTTATTGGCAGAATCGAGTTCGGAATTTAAAAGCTGCAATTGTTCATTGTTCTTTTTGCGGTTGCGGCTTTGCTTGTAAATGAACCCGGCCGAGATCAGCAGGAATCCGATCCCGAAAATGTACAGCCATTTTTCCTTTTCCTTCGATTGCAGCGTAAGCTTGTTGAGCTGGATCTGCTTGTCCCGGAGTTCGATGGTGCGTTTGTCTTCAATATTCTTGATCGATTGCTTATTGTCTTCGTTGAAAACCGAATCTTTGTAAGCATACGCCAGGGCATAAAACCCGGTCGCTTTTTTGTAATTGCCCAGCATCGCATGTGCATTAGACAAATGCAGGTAAGCATCCCCGATTTCTTTAACGCTTTGCAGGTTTTTTTCAAAAGCCAGCACTTTGTTGAAATTGACTATGGCTTGTTCGAGCAGTATTTTCCGCTCAGCTTCACTTTTTGCCTTTATTGATTTTTCGAAATAGATGTCGCCAATCAGCCCAATGCTGTGCGAAATGTTCCTTTCCTCATTGATTTCTTCGCTCAACTTCAATGATTCCTTTGCATATTTTAAGGCGTTGTCGTAATCGTAAATCTTCCAATATGAATTTGCTATGGCACCAAGATTAATGGCCTTGTTTCCGATATCGCCAAGATCGTCATTGATTTTAATCGCGTGGAAATAATATTGGATCGCTTTTTTATTTTGGGCCAATGCCGAATAGCAATTTCCCAGATTCCCCAGATTGTTGGAGAGATAGCCGAGATTGTTCATTTCCTCATTGATCTTCCGCGCTTTTTCATAATAGAAAATGGCTTTCGGATAATCAGCCAAATCGAAATAAATAATCCCGATGTTCGATAAAACTGCCGCAACGCCTTTCTTGTCCCTGACTTCCTCACTCAGCTTCAAAGCCTGCATATCATAATCGAGCGCCTTGGTGTAATTGTTCTGATAGGTATAGACAAGCCCGGCACTTCGGAGGATTTTGCTTGTGATTTTTTTATTGTTGGTGGATTTAAGCGCTTTCCGGTAAAATTCGAGTGCCTTGTTAAAATCGGAATCGATCGAATAGTTGATGCCGATATTCCGGTATGCCATCGCAATGCCGTCGTTCCATTTGATTTTTCTGGCCAGATCCAAGCCCTGCTGCCCATATTTGATTCCGGCGATCGGGTCGATATATTGATAAGACTGGCACAAATCATTGAACGCATTTACTTTTGTGGTGTCTTCCCTCATTTTGGGAAGTTCCGTCATCAGCGAATCGATCAACTCCTGGCCTTCCTTTTGGGAAAAGGAAAACAGTGGCAATAGCAGTACTAAAAGAAGTAGAAGTTTTTTCATGGAAAAGGAAATGCTATTGCTAAAATTACATCTTTTTTATCTTAAAATCATGCGCCGTTTGGAATGGATACCAAAAATTCCGTACCCTGTGAATCTTCTTCAGCAATCCGAACGGTCGCGCCTATAAGCTCGGCCATTTCTTTTACGAGTGTAAGTCCGAGGCCCGATTTCCCGCTGTCGACATTAATCGCGTCAGAATTAAAAGCATCTTTCTGCACGGGCGGGATCCCTTTTCCGTTATCGGAGATTGACAGCGTAATCTTTCCGTCGGATTGGGTTGCTTTGATGGAAACCGTGTCGTTTTCAGGAGAAAATTTGAGTGCATTCTGTAAAATGTTACGCAGCATTATCGTCAGGATGTTGCGGTCGGAAATAATGCTCAGGTCTTTGGGAATGGCAATTTCAAGATGGATATTCCTTTGCTCTGTCTGTGTCTGCATCAGTTCGGCAATGTTTTCGACGGCTTGTAAAATATTGATCTTTTCCTTCGAAACACTGAACTGCTGCATTTGTGATTTTGACCAGATAAGCAGGTCTTCCATCGTTTCCAGGACCGTATTTGCCGCTTTGCTGATGCGATTATTATGCCGGATCTTATCGGCTTCGCTAAACAATTCGGGCTCCGTTTTCTGCAAATCGAGAAACTGGTAGATGTGGCTTATCGGGCTGCGCAGATCGTGGCTGATGATGCTGAATAGTTTGGCTTTCGTCTGGTTGGCATTGTCGAGTTTGCCATTCAGAAGCTGGAGTTTTCCATTGGTTTTCTTCCTGTTTTGGCTTTGCCGGAAAATCAACCCTCCAATAATGACCAGCAACCCCAATCCGATGATGAAAAATACCCGCTGCCGGTTGGCATTTTCTATCGACAGGTTTTTAATTTTATTTTCTGCCGAAAGCATATTAATTTCGCCTTGTTTTTTCTTGTTCTGGTATTGCGCTTCCATTTTGGCGAGATTGCTTTTGGCCTTTTCGGTCAGCAAGTTGTCCTGCAATTCCGAATAGGTATTAAAATGCCGGTAAGCCAGTTGCCAGTTGCCCAGGGCAGCATAGGTTTCTGCAAGTGATTTTTGCAACAGGCTGTAATTCAACGGCGAGTCTTCTTTGATTACCGGTTCTGCTTTTTCCAGATATTCCAGTGCCTTATCGTATTTTTTTTGTTCGAGGTAAATCTTACCAAACATTTGGTTGACTTGCGCGATCTGGAAATTGTAGCCATATTTTGGCACAAGTTTTTGCGAACGATCTGTATACTGTAAGGCCTGCGCAATGTTTTTTTCCTTCAGGTAATAATCGGCAAAAGCCAGGTTGGCATCGATGGCGACCGAGTGACAGTAAGTGCTCACTTCCGTTGTCAGAAAAGCGGCGAGCTTTTTATAATTTTTAAGTGCTTCGTCGGGTTTTTTTTGCATCAATGACGTATCAATCAGGTCTTTATAAGTAGTGGCAATGCCTTCGGGATAATCGAGGATAAAACCCTGGCTTTCCTTAAGGTATTCCGATGCCTTTTGGGGATTTTTCATCTGAAGATACAGTTCACCCACGTTTACAAGCGCCACCCCAAAATTGATGGAGTCGTTGTGGTCTCCCTTGTCGAGATAACTCCTTATTGCCTTGATGTCTCCCAGGCGGTAATGCATGCCTTTTTCATATTCGCCAAGATTGATGTAATAGACGGAAATGCTGCTGTCGAGATTGCCCTTCCGTCGGGAATCTTTTACCGTATCGGCTCTTTTCAGGAGCTCGGACAGGATTTGCTCCTTTTTATGCACTTTTCCGGGAGTGGAATAGGCAAGCAGCAACTGCATCAGGGTTTCTTCGGTGCGCCGCTCTTTAAGGTAAAGGCGGTTGAGCCGGGAATATTTGAGCGATTGTTCCAGATAGTGAACCACGCTGTCGTTTTGCTTGATAAAATCAAATGAAATACCGACATAAAAGTTAAACAATGACTGATGCCAATAATAGTTTTTAGGTGTCATCGCAAGTCCTTTTCTAGCGGCTGGCATCAAAGATTTATGGTCTTCTACAAATAAAAATTCGTCGCAATAGCGCGCCCATGCCGATAATTTTTGGTCTTTCGTTTTGTATTTGGAAAGATCGGGTTGTTTTTGGGCTGTCGAAAAGACTGGAAAAAAATAAAAAGACAAGACGCACAGCAGCCATATTCCGGCCGGTTTTTTAGGTTTTTTGTCTTTTTCCAATAGCAGGCAGATTGGTTAATATAAAAATTTCAGGCTGTCTTTATAACTTCTTCCTACAGGAATCAACACATCATTGTTGAGCTGTACTTCATTCGGCAGTATTTTCTGCACAAATTGCTTTTGCACCGCATAACTCCTGTGAACCCGGATGAAAGAACTGAAATGCGCTTCTTTCAATAATGTACCCAGCGTGGATAAGACACAATGTCTTTTTTGCGGAGTGACGATTTTGGTGTAATCTTTCAAGGCTTCAAGATAAAGAATATCATGGAGCTTTACCTTAGTCTGCTCATGGCCTTCCTTGATGTAAATGGTGTCGCCGCCGATGCTCGACTCGAAAAGAAGCGCCTTGAGTTTGATTTCCATATAATCGGAAATGCGGTTGACGGTTTGTGTAAAGCGGTCGAGCTTTAAAGGCTTCACGATAAAATCGAGCGTGTCGAGTTCAAAACTTTCCACGGCATGTTCGGGATGCGCTGTGATGAAAATGCAAACCGGGACATGGCTGGCCATTTTGCGGAATTCAATACCGTTGAGTTCGGGCATATCGATGTCGAGAAACAGGATGTGTACTTCTTCTTTTTCTAAAGTGAACAAAGCGTCCCCGGCATCCGAAAAAACGCCCACAATATTCAGTGCGGGGAATTTTTTAGCAAACGAAACGACGGTCAGCCGGTCTATTTCGTCATCGTCGATGATGATACAGTTGAATGTTTTCATATTTCATTGAGGCTTGCTCAAATGTATAAAAAATAAAGCAATTCTGCCGCTTGTCTGTTTAAAATGTTGGTCTGCCGCAAGCCAGGGCTTTTTTATTTATAAACATATTCGTCTTTGTAACAGCAAAATAGTGTTTCGTTTACCAAAATGCGCCGTTGGTATATTGTCATTTTCATCGCGTCGCATAATGTGGCAGCTTTACACTATTAATAATCAAAATTTTATCGACTCATGAAAAAATCAATTAAACTTTTAATGCTCCTGGTTGCAATATTTGCCGTTAGCTGCAACAAAGACGATGATCAAGGTTATGTTCCAAATCCGAACCTGTTGGCCACGCCGGCCACACTCGAAAACAATTCCGAGTTGATTATCGCGGACGGGACAGGATCCGGCTGTGGCAATACAATAACCGGGCATCCTGTAGAAAACACAATCGTTATCGACAAAGAAGGGACGATCGTCGATCCGTCCAAAGTAACCATAGAGCTTAATTTGGTGCATCCCTGGTGCGGCGACCTTGTGGTTGAACTCATAGCGCCGGACGGCGGAAGCTGTACGCTGATCAAACGCTTGGGCAGTACTTCGGACACGTCTTGCGGAGTTGGCCCAAACTTCGTGGCAGCAAATATCCTTGCGTTCAACGCCTCTTTCGAAACCCAAATTAATGTCACCGGACTTACCGCGGCAGACAATATACCCGCCGGAAACTATGCGCCTTCATCAGGTACCTCAATGTTTCCCGAAGCCGCGGCAATGGTCAGTCTGCAGACTTTCCTGACCGGTAAAAACATCAAAGGCAACTGGAGGCTCAGGGTTGCTGATTATGGTACTGGTGATGTAGGAACCGTAAATGGCTGGAAATTGAAATTTGAGCCGGGCGGCCTGCTCTAAATATATTTTTTGGTTGAAAAGGAAGTCCGCTTAAGCGGACTTCCTTTTTTATGTCCTTTACCGATGGGAATGGTCGTCTGTCTATTTAAACCGGCGTTGGTCTATTGGCTGTTTTTTTACCGGATTTTCAGAACCAACTTTGTGGTACAGAATACGCGCAAGCGAGTAATTTACCACATATCATGAAAAAAATGCTACTGATTGTCCTGCTGTTCGCTACAGCCGCAATCGCCACAGCACAGGTCGGCATCGGAACCACAACACCAAAATCCGTACTCGACATTCCGGCAACGAACATCGCAACGCCCGCCAATACGGATGGGATCCTGATTCCGAGAATCAATGCCTTTCCGGTAACGAACCCGACCGTCGACCAAAACGGCATGATGGTTTTCCTGACCGCCGATTTGCCCGGAAAGCCTAAGGGATTTTACTATTGGGACAATCCATCGACAACATGGAAAGGTATCGGAAACGACAAGGGCTGGCTGCTTGCAGGAAATACTACGGCGATCGACGGCAGCGATTTCATCGGGACAAACAATGCTGCGGATATTTTCTTCAAGAGAAGCGGAACCAATGCAGGCAGGATTGGCACGGCAAACGTTTCGCTTGGCGTGAACGCCATGAACCCTTCGACGACCGGACAGTATAATGTCGCCATTGGCGGAAATTCGCTTGCCGGAAATGCAAATGGTTACAACAATACCGCTTTTGGCGATGGCGCGTTGCAGGCCAATACGAATGGACAAAGCAACAACGGCTTCGGCTCTGATGCCCTGCGCGCCAATCTTTTAGGAGAGAACAACATCGCCACCGGCTATTTTGCAATGCATAACAATACGAATGCGAGTAAAAATATAGCGATAGGCAACAATGCTTTGGATAATCAAAATTTTGCCAACGGCGGGACATCTTTCAGTACCGATAATATCGCCATTGGCTACCAGGCATTGATGACAAACAACCCGACTTCGACCACTGACGGGATACAAAATGTGGCTATTGGAAATTATGCGCTAAAGAGTAGTACAACCGGCGTAGATAATATTGCTGTCGGTTTCCGCTCCATGTTTGCCAACACTACGGGTACGCACAATGTTGCTATTGGAAGTTACAGCCTTCAAAGCAACAATACGGGCTGGAACAATACGGCACTGGGCTGGCATACGTTAGGATCAAATACGGATGGTATTGACAATTCGGGTTTTGGAATTGGCGCACTTAATTCCAATACGCAAGGACATCGAAACACGGCTATCGGTACTTCGGCCATGGCTGCAAATGTCGATGGAGATAATAACATCGCCGTGGGTTATGGTTCGTCAGGCAATAACCTGACAGGAAATTTTAATACGGTTGTGGGCGACATGGCTTTCTCATCCAGTAAGGCAGCTTCCAATGCGACTGCCATCGGTTATCATGCCATGTATAACGCTAATAATACATCGACACTTTATACCAATTACAATACGGCAGTTGGTTATGAAGCCATTACAGGCGGGTCAAATCCGGCGGTCAATACCGGGAATTACAATACGGCAGTAGGTTATCAGACGCTTTTTAGCAATACCGCAGGCGGAAACAATGTGGCGTTGGGCTATCAGTCTTTATTTAGCGATACCTCAGGGCAGAGCAATACGGCCATTGGCACAGCTTCGCTTTTTTCGAATGTGAATGGGAGGCAAAATATAGCCATCGGGTCAAATGCCTTGTCTGCAAATGTGGCGGCAGACAGTAATACCGCCATTGGCTATAGTGCCCTTCGTGACAATTCAGGCCCGGTGGCGACCATGAATACCGCAGTCGGATTTGGCAGTCTTGGAGGTAACAGTTCGGGACAGTTAAACCTTGCTTTGGGTGCCTCTTCCATGGCAAATTCTGAAGGCGGTGTTTATAATATTGGAATCGGCACGTCTGCATTGAATTTAAATACAGGAAGTTACAATGTCGGAGTTGGTACCGGCGCATTGGAACAAACAACGAATGGCAGTTGGAATGTTGCCGTGGGGCCAAGTGCAGCAAGAGGAAATACTACCGGTAATTACAACACTGCTGTTGGAAATGGCGCCTTATATGGCAACGGTCTCACATATGCAGGTGGTACTAACACTGCAGTCGGAAATGAAAGCCTTTACAAAATCTCAACGGGTTTTTCAAATGTGGCAATGGGAGCAGAAAGCCTGCATGAAAACACATCGGGCAGCAATAATACTGCTTATGGCGTTTATTCACTTCGCAATAACAGCAGTGGACAAACCAATACGGCCGTTGGTAGTTTCGCTTTAGCATTGAATTCAACCGGAACAGGAAATGTGGCTTTAGGCAATAATGCCGGATATAATGAAACTGGGTCAAACAAACTTTACATCGAAAACAGCAACACAACGACGCCATTGATCTACGGGGATTTCGCTGTCGATTTGCTGCGCGCCAATGGCAATTTTCGGGTGAATTCCACCACCGTTGCCGGCGAGGAAATGCAGGTCAAAAACAGCAACCTTTACATACATACAGATGATGTCAACCTCAACTTCGGCACAGGATCGGGTTCTTTCATGATGTCTACGCAGGACAGTTCCACAGGCAATGAAACGGGCGGCATCCGCGGAGACGGTGATAATGTGGCCATTTGGTCGCCTGGCGACGGAAACAGGCTTGTGCGTTTTCTCGATGAGGATTCCTGGACAGACAACAACGGAAATCCTTATGACAATGGGGCAGAGAAATCCTATATTGATTCCAATGGGCAGTATTTCCAAGTGTCGGATAAAAACAAAAAAGAAAACATCCAAAAAATTGGAAACCCGATTGAGAGATTGGCAAAAATCAACGGGTACACCTATCAATTCAAATTGCTCCCGAATGAGATTGCCAAAGGGCAAAAAGCGCTTTCTTCGAGCGGCGTATTGGCGCAGGAAATGGAAGCGGTGTTGCCCGAAGCGGTGCAGAAAAATGAATCGGGAGAATATTCCGTCGACTATGCCGCCATCACGCCATTGCTGATTGAAGCCATCAAAGCACAACAGCAAAATTTCGAATCCGAAAAAGCGAAAAACGCCAGACTCCAGGACGAAATCAACGCCTTAAAAACCAGCCAGCTTTCGCTTGAAAACCGCCTCAAAGCGATCGAGGAAAAATTAAAGTTATAATTCAGGATCCCTATCTTTTAGATTGTAGTTGGTGAGGAACCCTGGTGGAAACGCCGGGTTCTTTCGTTTATAAGACGGTCGTCGATTTAAAACGGCGTTGGTATATTGGTTGTTTTTTACTTGGAATAATGCATGCAAATTTGAGTAACTTATTAACTATCAACATTATGAAAAATTTATATTTTATGGCCGTCCTGTTGCTTTGCTGCAGCTATGGCTTTTCGCAAGTGGGCATCAACACGGCCAGGCCAAACGCCCAGCTCGACATCAAATCGAGCAATCCCGCATCGCCATCCAATACAGATGGCATCCTCATTCCCAACATCGATGTGTTCCCATCCAAAAAACCGGGCGCCGAACAAAACGGGATGATGGTCTATCTCGCCAAACCGGCTGCAGGGCTCGAACCGGGATTTTATTTTTGGGACAATGACGCAGCACAATGGAAAAGCATTGCATCGCCGTCAAGCGGAAAAGCAATACCCAATCCCAATACGGTCATGACCGGTCCAACGTGGCTTACCGGCGGTAACGCAGGAGTGACTGCCACCGATTTTATCGGCACGACCGATTTTGCCGATCTGGTTTTTAAAAGAAACAATGTGATTGCCGGACGGCTTGGATACCAGAACACGGCCTTCGGGACAGGAACATTGACGCTGGCATCAAACGGGGCATGGAATACGGCCATTGGTGTTGATGCACTTGCCTCAAACGGATCGAATGGCATGAACAATGTGGCTGTCGGATTTTCATCCATGAATAAAAACACCACCGGCTCCAGCAATGTGGCCGTTGGCGATCGCGCATTGGAAAAAAACACGACAGGATCAATCAATACGGCTTTGGGGGCGAATACCCTGGCACAAAACCTTACCGGCGTCTGGAATACTGCTGCAGGTGTTTCGGCATTGGCCAATAACACGACGGGCAATTCCAATACAGCGATGGGTTCGATGGCCATGTACTACTGCACGACGGGAACAGATAATGCCGCTTTTGGCGACTCGGCACTGACTTCTGTGACTACGGGTTATTTAAATACAGGCCTCGGCCCTTATGCTTTGGGCAGCAATACGACCGGTGCCCGAAACATTGGTATTGGATATATGGCGGGATTCAATGAAATGGGATCAGACAGGCTCTACATCGAGAGCAGCAATTCGGCCACACCATTGATTTACGGCGAGTTCGATAATGATTTGCTTCGGTTCAATGGCAAAGTGAAAGTGCACAATGTGGCCACGCCGGCAAGCGAAATGATGATCAAGAACAGCAACAAATTTGTGCACAGTACCGATATCAACCTGAATTTTGGTGCTGGCGGAAATGATTTTATCCTGTCTTCCAATGAAGGGATTGCAGAAACTGCCGGCATCCGCGGCGACGGTGACAATGTGACCATCTGGTCTCCGGGCGACGGCAACAGGATTGTACGCTTTGTAGATGAAGATTCCTGGAGCGACAACAACGGAAACCCATACGACAATGCTGCCGAAAAATCCTATATCGATGCCAACGGGCAGTATTTCCAGGTGTCTGACAAGAATAAGAAAGACAACATCCGAAGAATTAACAACCCGATTGAAAAACTGGGGAAACTCAACGGTTACACCTACCAATTCAAACTCGCGCCTGAAGAAATAAGCAAAGGCCAGAAAGTGGCATCGTGCAGCGGTGTATTGGCCCAGGAACTGGAAATCGCATTTCCCGAAGCGGTGCAGAAAAATGAATCAGGCGAATACTTTGTCGACTATGCGGCTGTTACACCCTTGCTGATTGAAGTCGCAAAAGTACAGCAGCAGAACTTCGAAAACGAAAAGGGAAAAAACGCACAGCTGGAACAAAAAGTCAACCTGCTTGAGCAGAGGCTGAAAGGTTTTGAAGAAAAATTAAGTAAAATAAGATAAAGGCAAAGCTGTTTTTGCAACTTGGGTCAGGTTTGGTGTCTGGCCCTTTTTTAGGCCCTTTACCGATGGGAATGGTCGTCTGTCTATTTAAACCGGCGTTGGTCTATTAGCGGTTTTTTTAACCGATTTTCAGAACCAATTTTGTGGTACAGAATACGCGCAAGCGAATAATTACCACATATCATGAAAAAAATGCTACTGATTGTCCTGCTGTCCGCTACAGCCGCAATCGCCACAGCACAGGTCGGAATCGGAACCACAACGCCAAAATCCGTACTCGACATTCCGGCAACGAACATGGCAACGCCCGCCAATACGGATGGAATCCTGATTCCGAGGATCAATGCCTTTCCGGTAACGAATCCGACCGTAAACCAAAACGGCATGATGGTTTTCCTGACCGCCGATTTGCCGGGAAAACCCAAAGGATTTTACTATTGGGACAATGCCACGGTAAGTTGGATTGGCGTTGGTGCCGATGCGAAAGGCTGGGAGCTGACGGGAAATGCAGGAACCAACCCCGCCACGAATTTCATCGGGACAACAGATAATGTACCTTTGGTTTTTAAAGTTGGTGGCGAAAAAGCAGGACGCATCGGAATTACTGATGAAGTTTTTCTCGGTTATAAAGCCGGAAATGTAAATTCGGGAGGGACAAATACCGGAATTGGTTTCCAGTCCATGCTGACTAATGCCGGCGGAAGTCAAAATACAGCCATTGGCTACAGAAGCTTGTATCAGAATGTCGGCGGCTATTGGAATACGGCGCTTGGGATGCATACACTATACTTCAATGATGAAGGAGGAATGAATACTGCTTCAGGAGTGGCTTCGATGCTTCAGAATAAAACGGGTTCGCAAAACTCGGCTTATGGTGTGGAAACGCTTTGGTCTAACGTCAGCGGGTATGGCAATGTCGCCAGCGGACGAAACGCCATGCGCTATAATATTGATGGTGACCAAAACGTAGCCTACGGGCGGGAATCCTTGTTTTATAATGTGAATAGCGACGGCAATACGGCTATTGGAAACGAAGCCCTCCATGCGAATACCGGTGAGTATAATACCGCAATCGGCTACCAGTCTGGAAATTTAAATGATACCGGAGGCCATAACATTACAGTTGGCGATAATGCGAACGTACCAGTTGTCACATCGAGCAACCAGCTTTCGATAGGGAATGTTATTTACGGCACGACGATGAGCACGACCGCTTTGGGGAAAATCGGGATTGGTGAACCGGCGCCTAGTGCGAAATTTCAAATATCTTCGGCCACTCCGGCCACTCCGGCCAACACAGACGGAATCATTATTCCAAGAGTCAGCACACTCACTACAGCCGGAAGCATGACCGCCGCTCAAAACGGGATGATGGTGTTCTTAACGGCGTTGTATTCCGGAAAGCAACCCGGATTTTACTATTGGGATAATATGACGACAAGCTGGAAAGGGGTCCAAACCGAAAAAAGCTGGTCACTTAGCGGAAATGCAGGAACCGACGATGCGGTTAATTTTATTGGCACAACAGATAATAGCGATGTCGTCTTTAAATTTTGGAGCGACGAATCGGGACGATTGAACCAATTCAATACTTCTTTGGGATGGAATGCTTTTAACCCCACGAGTTTCGGAAGTGGAAATACCGCCATTGGGACATTTACCTTACATGCCAATACCACCGGGATTGACAATACCGCCATCGGGATGAATGTACTGAACAATAACACCACAGGTTCTTATAATGCAGGTTTGGGCAGGGAATCTTTATCGGCTAACATCGGCGGATCTTCCAATACGGCATTTGGCAGAAGTACCTTGGGAGCGAACACCTATGCTTCAAAAAATGTGGCTTTGGGTGAAAGGGCCTTATATTTACAAAACTTTGCCAACGGCGGTGTTGCATTCGATTCCAACAATGTTGCAGTGGGCTATGAGGCTTTAAATGACAATAATCCCACAAGTACATTTACCGGCATCAGCAACACGGCTATTGGAAATTACGCACTGAAAAGCAATACGGTCGGCTATTGGAATACGGCAGTCGGAACCAATGCATTATCCGGCAACAGCACAGGGATATATAATACGGCCATGGGTTATGAATCGATGCTCGGCTCGGCTACGCCTGCAAACAATACAGGATACGGGAACGTTGGATTGGGAAACAGGGCGTTGCGAAACAATACTTCCGGCAACTTGAATGTAGTCGTAGGCAGTAATGCACTGTCACAAAATGATTCGGGCAACAATAATCTCGTTATCGGGGAAGAGGCGATGTGGCGGCCTACAAAAAGTTCCAATGTCACGGCTCTTGGCACTTTTTCCATGTTTTTTTATGGCAATGGTTTGACAACGGCGTTTACCAATACCAATACGGTTGTCGGGTTTCAGGCCATGTTAAGCGAGCATTTTGGGTCTTTGCCTGGTTCAAACAATATCGGGTTGAACAACACGGTGGTAGGATACAATTCCCTGCAAGGCAATTCCACCGGATCCAACAACACATTGTCGGGATATCAAAGCATGTTTACCAATAAGACAGGAAACAGCAATGTCGCCATCGGACAGGAAACGCTGTACAGCAACATATCGGGTTCCAATAATATTGCCATCGGCTACCAGGCAGGCTATAATGAAACGGGTTCCAACAAACTTTACATCGACAACAGCAACACTATAGCGCCTTTGATTTACGGCGATTTTGCCACCGATTTATTGCGTGCGAATGGTAATTTTCGTGTGAATTCAACGACAATTGCCGGCGATGAGTTACAGGTTAAGAATAGCAATTTGTACATCCATACAGACGATGCCAACCTGAATTTTGGTTCCGGATCCGGCTATTTTATGTTGTCAACCCAGGACAGCGCAGCCGGTAATGAAACCGGCGGCATCCGTGGCGACGGCGACAATGTGGCGATCTGGTCACCGGGCGACGGCGGCAGGCTTTTGCGTTTACTGGATGAAGATTCCTGGGCCGACAATAACGGCAATCCTTATGATAACGCGGCTGAGAAAGCCTACATCGACCAAGCGGGCCAATATTTCCAGGTATCTGATAAAAACAAGAAAGACAACATCCAAAAAATTGACAACCCGATAGACAGGCTCGCGAAAATCAACGGGTATACCTATCAATTCAAATTACTTCCGAATGAAATCGAAAAAGGCCAAAAAGCGGTAACCGCAAGCGGCGTCTTAGCACAGGAAATGGAACTTGCGATGCCTGAAGCCGTACAAAAAAATGATTCCGGCGAATATTTCGTCGATTATGCTGCCATCACGCCATTGCTGATTGAAGTGGCAAAGGCACAGCAAGATGAAATCGCTGGCCTCAGGAAGCAAAACGAATCCCAGCAAAAAATAAATGAACTGCTGCTCGCCAGATTGGAAAAATTGGAGCAGGCAAATTCCAAATAAGATAAGGTTGTGTTGAAAAAATAGGTCAAGCCTCTTCTTCGATATGTGGTATATTCAAATTTATGCTTGGTCTTAAAGTCCGGTTTGCGCCGGGCTTTTTTATTGGAATGACAGGTGAAATTGCGTACCCGAACCTTCCCCCGTTTTCATGGTAATCTCACAACCGATCGCTTTCGCCAGATCGCGGATCAGGTGCAATCCCAAACCCGACTGGATTCCGGAAATTTCCCGGTCGTCATAAAGCGCCCGGAATTGCTCCTCTTTTGCGCCCGGGCCGTTGTCGGTGATGGATAAGAATATTTTTCCGCCCGTTTCCCAAGCTTTCCAGGAAATGACCGGGTTTTTGGTTTCGGAAAGTGCTTTTATGGCATTCCCGGTGAGGTTCCTGACAATGGTCTTGAGGTAATTTTCATCAGAGAATACTTCCGCATTTTGCTTGTCCTCATAAGTAAAATCGATGTTTTCCACCGCCGAAAAATGATTTTTGGTCTCTTCAAAAAGCGATGCTATTTTGATGTTTTTAGGCTGCGGCTCAAAATTTTCCATCTGGTCCTTGGTCCACAGCAAAATGTCTTCCATCGAGTTCAGCAGGTTTTTTGCCGAAGCCAGCGTCGTATTTTCGATCCGGGTTTTGGTTTCGGTATCCAGCAGTTCGGGGTTTTCTTTCTGAAACTGGATAAAATGGATGAAACTGTTCACCGGGCTTCGCAAGTCGTGGTTAAGGATGCCCAGCAACCGTGTTTTCAATTTATTGGCCTGCCCGAGTTCGGTGTTCATCAGGTTCAGTTTGCGGTTGGTTTTCCTGCGGTTGTTGCTTTGGTAAAAAAGCAGGCATCCGATAATTCCGAGCAATGCCAGCCCGAAGACGAGATACCATTTTTGCCTTTCCTTGGCCTCGAGACTGATTCGGTTGATTTTTATCTCGTTGTTGCGGAGCTCAATCGTGCGCTTGTCTTCGAGGTTCTTAATCGTTTCCTTATTATCGGCATTAAAGATCGCATCTTTGTAAACCGTCGCCTTTTGGTAACATTCCAGTGCGCTTTTGTAATTGTCCTGCAATCGGTACGTTTCCGTCAGGCTCGTGTAATCGTCGAACAGATCGCGCAGGCTGTTCAGTTCTTTATGTAAGGTTATGGCTTTTGCCAGATATGAAACGGCGCTGTCGAGGTACATGCGGTTATTGTTTTCCTCCTTCGCCTTTTCCTTAAACGAATCGCCAATGACACCAAGGCAAAAGGCGGTATTCTGCTTGTCGGCAATCTGTTTCGGAATCGAATTCAGGGACCATTTGCTGTATTGTATGGCCTTGTCGTAATCTTTGAGGTTGAAATACACCAAAGTTGCATCCGATTGTATGCTCGCCTTGAGCGCCGGGTCATTTGCCCGATCGCACATCGCAATGCCTTTGCCAAAGAAATCAAGGGCTTTTTGGGTTTCTCCAAGGCTGTTGTAAACGCTGCCCAGATTGCGGTATAACGTCGCCATGGCATACGTATTTCCGCTGAACTGGTTGATTTTTAGCGCCTTATTAAAAAATGAGATTGCTTTCGGATAGTCTTTCAACCCGAAATAAACGGATCCGATATTCACGGAAATTTCGGCGATCTCTTTTTTATTGCCGAGTTTCTCATCCGACTGTAAGGCCTGCAGGAAACAATCCAACGCCTTGGAATACTTACTTTGATAGGCATATATGCCGCCGATGTTGATCAGGATTTTGTTCCTGAATTTTTGATCGGAAGTAGCCGCGAGTGATTGGCTGAAATACGACAGCGCTCCTGGATAATTGAAATTGGCGCTATAATTATTCCCGATGTAAAAGCAAGACCGCGAGATCCCTTTTTCCCATTCCAGTTCTTTGGAAAGCAGCTGCGCGTTTTTGCCATACCGGATGCCTTTGGCAGAGTCGATAGCCATGTAGGCAAATGACAATTCATTGAGCACATTGACTTTTTGGGTGTCTTTTTTTGTCTGTGGAAGTACCGCCAACAGGGAATCGATCCGATCCGTATTTTTTTGCTGCGCCATTGCAACCTGTGCCAGAAACAGCAGCAACGCCATAGCCGGCCTCATTGTAAGTTTCTGAGATTTTCCTTGAAATTCCTGCCGACCGGGATCGCAACATTGCCCGGAAGAAAAACTTCCTGCGCGGTGATTTTCGTGATGAAATGTTTCTGTACTGCAAAACCGCGATGCACACGCACGAATGCCTGAAAATTGGGGTCTTTCAAAAGTGTCCCGATGTTGAGCAGCACCCGGTGCTTCTTTTCTCCGGTAACGACCAGCGTATAATTTTTGAGGGCTTCGAGATACAGGATTTCGGGTAATTTGACTTTGGTTTCCGAATGCCCTTCTTTAATAAAGACGGTGTCACCGCCGATACTCGATTCAAATAAGGAAGCCTTGCTGCGCATTTCCATAAAATCTTCTACGCGTTTCACCGTATGCGAAAAACGCTCAAAATGCAAAGGCTTAACGAGGTAATCGAGCGCGTCGAGTTCGTAACTGTCGAGCGCATATTCGGAATGTGAGGTGATGAAAACGCAAACGGGAACGTCCAGCGCTTTTTTCCGAAGGGCAATCCCGCTGAGTCCGGGCATGTCGATATCGAGGAAGAGCACATCGATTTTTTCGGTTTCCAACGCAGACAATGCCTCAATCCCCGAGGCAAAAACGCCGACGACTTCGAAGAAAGGAAATTTTTTCACATAAGCAAGCACCGTCAGGCGGTCTATTTCAATATCATCGACAATGATGCACCGCAGTTTTGCCATAAATATTTGATTATAAGCAAACTTATCAATTTTTTTATGGATAATCACGTAATCTGTCCTTTTAAAAAGCCGTTCGTGTATCGGCACTGTTTTAATAGGCTAAGGTTCAGTTACTTTGTGTTCGAATGTAAACGAACAGGACGATGTTTTTGAAAAATGCAGCACTCACGGCAACCGTACTTTTTTTCGGTTTGAATGTCTTTTCGCAGGTCGGGATCAATACGGTTTCGCCAAATGCGCAACTCGATATCAATTCGGGAAACCAGGCTGCGCCTTCCAATACCGACGGTATTTTGATTCCGCGTATTGATAAATTTCCCGTTGCCAATCCAACGGTTTCCCAAAACGGCATGATGGTTTTTCTGACTACCGCCGTTGGTTTAAAAGCGCCCGGATTTTATTATTGGGACAACACCGTTTCGGGTTGGATCGGAATCGGTTCCAAAAGCAATTGGGGCCTTAATGGAAATGCAGGTACGAATCCCACAACAAATTTCATCGGAACCACCGACGGCCAGCCGCTGGTTTTGGGCGCCAACAGTTCAGAAAAGATGCGGATTGAAGCCGGCGGCAATACCGGAATTGGGATTTCCAGTCCACTCGCAAAATTGCATGTGCGGAATAACGCCTCCGGAATGGTCCCGAATGCAGAAGCTGTGGGTGTCATCGAAAACAATAACAATACTTATCTGAACCTGCTTTCGGGTACCGAATCGGGAATCCTGTTCGGCGCCAACGGAAACGCCACCAACGGCGCCATCATTTATAATCCTGTTGGAGTCACTGACGGCATGGTTTTTCGGACTAATGGCAACACCAACCAGATGGTGCTTTCTTCGGCGGGGAATTTGGCGATCGGTGGTTTCATTCCCACCTATCCTTTGCAATTCAATTCGGTTCTCGGCGATAAGATTTCGCTTTGGGGCGGAGCGGGCGCACATTACGGTTTTGGGATCCAGGGCAGCTTGCTCCAGATCCATACGGTAAACGCAGTAAGTGATGTGGCTTTTGGTTACGGAAGCAGTGCTGCTTTTACCGAGACGATGCGCATCCGTGGAAACGGCAGTGTGGGCATCGGGATTGCGGCTCCGAACGCGAAACTGCAGGTCAAATCCTCGAATCAGTCGGCGCCGGCTAATACAGACGGGATTTTAATTCCGCAGATTCTCGCTTTCCCACTCACAAACCCGACCTTTTCGCAGAACGGCATGATGGTTTTCCTGGCCACGACCATCGGAACCAAAACGGCCGGATTCTATTATTGGGACAACAGTTCGACCAGTTGGATTGGCGTCGGCAGCGACCACAATTGGGGACTCAATGGCAATTCGGGTACAAATCCGGCGGCTAACTTTATAGGCACTTCAGACAACAATGATTTTTCAATTGGAGCCGGCAATGCTGTAGTAATGAAAGTAACGGCAACAGGCAATGTCGGTGTCGGAAGCGGGACGCCACTGCAGAAACTCGACGTCAACGGCAATATGAACCTGCGAAACCAATCGAACAATTTCAGGATTGGCAACGCCCCGGTACTTTCCATTTCCAATTCCGCCGCCAGAAATATCCTCGCAGGCGCCAATGCAGGCCCGATTTTAGGCGGGACCGACAACTGTTTTCTTGGCGAATCCGCAGGATTTTTAAGCAATGGCAGTTATTACAATTGCCTTATCGGATCGAAAGCAGGGTATAACAATTACCAAGGCATTGATAATATATTTATAGGAATGCAGGCGGGTTATACTGCGGCACAGTCGCATGCCAACCTGTATATCGGCAATTATGCAGGTTTTTCAAGCGATAACGGAAGTTCGGAAACGGTATTGATCGGACACGAATCCGGAAAAAACCTGGCAGGAAATACCAAAAACACTTTTGTAGGTTTCCACACCGGAACTTTGGGTACCGGCGGGAACAGCAATTCTTTTTTTGGTGCGGAATCGGGTTACAACAATACGGCAAGCGGCAATTCTTTCTTTGGTTCGCTGAGCGGTTCCAGCAACACTTCGGGAGCCTCAAATTCATTTGTCGGGTCCGGCGCAGGGTTTGCAAATACAATCGGCAGCTATAATTGTTTTTTTGGGGATGATGCAGGTTTGCAGAACACGACGGCCTCGCTGAATTCTTTTTTCGGATCGCTTTCAGGGTTTCAGAATACCATAGGAACCGCAAACGCCTTTTTCGGTTCCTACGCGGGAAATAAAAATGATGCGGATAACAATTCCTTTTTTGGTGCCAGTTCCGGCAGCCTGAATGTTACCGGGACCAACAACACCATGTTGGGATACAGCGCCGGACAGAACAATGTTTCAGGAGCCGAGAATACGCTCGTGGGCGCCAGTTCCTGTGTGTTCAACGCAGGCAGTTTCAACACGAGTCTGGGCTACAAATGCGGCTTCAATAATTATTCGGGCAGCAGCAACACATTTATCGGCTACAAAGCAGACGGAATCGCAGTCTTAAACAATGCCACGGCCATCGGTGCCAACAGTATCGTCGGAGCCAGCAACAGTTTGGTTTTGGGTGGCGTCGGGGCCAATGCGGTGAAGGTTGGGATTGGCGTTTCTGTTCCGACAGCCGAACTCGAAGTCAACGGTTACACCAAATCAGGGAGCAACGCGCCGGCCGTAAAATTACTCAAGCTGACAGGGACAACCGGCTCGTCGCAGGGCGTCACCACTCCGGTAATACATGGACTGGATAGTTCGAAAATCTTAAGTGTGAGCATACTTCTGGATTATTCAGTCGGAAACAGCATTCCGCCGTCGTATCACGGTTCGGTTAATTACGAATACGATTATTACATCACGGGCACTACCATTGTCGTTTGGACAAAAAGCGGCAATTCGGCCAATATCCTGTCGAAACCTTTCCGGATTTTAATCACTTATGAGCAATAGGAAATGACAAGACAAACTGGATTCCGGAATCAATCCCGTTCCCGATTGTTATCCGGCACCGGATCGCTTTTGCAAGATCGCGAATCAGATGCAGCCCCAAACCAGATTGGATGCCGATGACTTCGGTATCGTCATAAAGCGCCCGGAACTGTTCTTCCTTACCGCCCGGCCCATTATCGCTGATTGATAAGAAATATTGCCCGTTTTCCCGCCAGGCTTTCCAGATGATTATTGGATTTTCGGTTTCCGCCAATGCTTTTATCGCATTCCCGGTAAGGTTTCTCATGATGGTTTTGAGGTAATTCTCATCCGTGTTGAGGTGGACGTTTCCTGGATTTTCAAATCGGATGCTGGTGCTTCCGAACCCTGAAAAATGGTTTTTGAGATCTTCGAAAAGAGCGCCGACGGCCGTTTCCTCAAAATGCGGACTGAAATTTTCCATCTGGCTTTTGCTCCACAGCAGCAGATCTTCCATCGATTGCAGCAGGTTTTCGGCAGCAGCGATATTTTTGCTTTCGATGTTGCTTTTCATTTCGGAATCCAACAGCTCCGGACTGTCTTTCTGCAGATGCAAAAAATGGATCAGATTATAGACAGGGCTTCGCAGGTCATGGTTCAGGATGCTGAAAAACCGCGCATTCGTTTTGTTCGCCTTGTCCAACGCCGCATTTTTTTGGTCGAGATCGTCGTTCAGCGAGAGCAGTTTTTCATTGCTTTTTTTGCGGTTTCGGCTTTGCTTGAAAAGCAACCCTCCGATAATCGCGAGTAAGACCAAACCGGTGATCAGGTACCATTTTTGTTTTTCCTTATTGGCCAGCGTTAGTTTGTCGAGCCTTATTTTCTCATCGCGCACCAGGATTTTTTTCTCGCTTTCGAGTGCGGCGATCTTGTTCTTATTTTGCTGTGAATAGATCGAGTCATTGAGAAAAAGCGTATTTCTCAAATTGTCACTGCACTCCTTATATTTCTGCGTATCGTACAACAATAATGAATAATTATAACCGTGGTTCAGGATGGCGTTCAGGTTCTTTTTCCTGTCGGCGATGTCAAGGCAGCGGATGTAATATTTTTCGGATTCCTTTAAAAGTGCCGTTTTGCCCTTTGGCATTTTTGGATTTTTGATGGCGTCGACGAGCGAATCATCTTTAGCGATTAGATAATAATTCAGCGCGATGTTGCCCAGGTTCATGATCGACATGGTGTTTTCGGGAGCGATCCTGTCCCAGATTTGCTGCACTTCGAGTTCTTTTTCTGTGAGTTTCAGCAAATCATTCTCATAGCAAAGCGACCAATTGGTCAATACCCAGGCGATGCCGTGCTCGTTGCCGATGGCCATAAATAAGTCGTAAGCCTTCTTAAAATATTGATTGGCCAGATTCAGGTTGCCCTTGAGCCGGTAGATTTCTGCCAATGCGCCAAGCGTATATCCTTTTTGGGTACTGTCGGTTTTCAGTTTTTGGTAGGCCAACGATTTGGTGGCAAATTCCAACGCCTTGTCAAAATTCTTCTGGTCGCAATACGACATCGATAAACCGCGATAGCTTTTTTGGATGAGCACATAGTCCTTGCTTTTTTCGGCAAAAGAAATGGCTTTGAGGAAATGTCTGATCGAATTCACATAATCGGATTGCCTTTCAGAAATCAGCGCCCTATTGAAATGATTTTTCGCCAGTTCGCCAGAATCGTTCGCCGTTTGGTGGAATGCCAGCGACTGGTCGTTGAGTTTTATCGCTTCGTCAATCGCCGTCAGGTAAATCTTCACCAAAGCCATTGTCGATTCGGCTTTTGCCAGTTGCGACAGATTGCCGGATTTCGTCGCATTGTCCAGAATGACCTGCGACCGGACGAATGCTTCTTCGGGGTCGGAATAGGCCAATTGCTCGATGTCGGTTCTTTTGGTTTCAAAATCGGTGCTGGCGGTTTTCGTCTGCGAATAGGCATTCACAAAAAACGCAAGCAGCAACAGTTGAAACAGCTTTTTCATAGCAGTGTATTTAGGTTCTCTTTGTAGCTTCGGCCAACCGGAACCTGCGTCTGATCGGCCAGCGTCACTTCATGCGCCGACGTTTTAACCACGAACAATTTCTGGACGGCATAACTCCGATGGATGCGGACAAAAGAAGTAAAAGGCTCTTTTTTCAACAGCGTCCCAATGTTCGACCACACGCAGTGTTTTTTCTGTGGCGTGACCAGCAGCGTATAATCTTTCAAGGCCTCAAGGTATAAAATATCCGAGAATTTAATCTTGAGCTGTTCGTTTCCCTCTTTGATGTAAATCATATCTTCCCCAAAACTCAGCTCGAAAAGCGTGGCCTTGGCCCGGATTTCCAAAAACTGCAGCACGCGCCGCATCGCTTTCTCAAACCGCTCGAACCGCAAAGGCTTTACGATGAAATCGATCGTGTCGAGCTCGAAACTTTCCACGGCATATTCGGCATGGCCGGTGATGAAGACGCAGGCCGGAATTTCAGCCGCTTTTCTCCGGAGTTCCAGGCCGCTGCCGCCGGGCATATCGATGTCTAAAAAAAGGATGTCGATTTTTTCTTTTTCCAATGCGGCCAATGCTTCTGCAGATGATCTGTAAAGGCCTGCAATGTGAAGCATCGGAAACCTTTTGGCAAACGACAGGACCATGAGCCGGTCGACGTCTTCGTCATCTACTATGATACATTTCCATTGGTTCATCGGGAAAAGCTTTACTCTTCAAAAATAAGAAATATTAACAAATAACGGGTCGTTGGTATAATATAAATGACGTTCGTATAAATTGCGGTTTTGCCATGATTTAAACGAACAACTTTGCAGATGATTAAATGCAAAGATTATGAAAGCGACAATGATATTCCTGGGATTTATGCTGTGTTTGGTGCAAGGCCACGCACAAGTCGGAATCAATACCACGGCACCGGCGGCACAACTGGAAGTGAAATCCGGCAACCAGGCGGCGCCTTCAAATAAGGACGGGATGCTGATCCCGAAAGTGGATGTTTTTCCTGCCATTAACCCAACCGCAGCGCAACAGGGCATGATGGTTTACCTGACTATGGTTTCGGGAACCAATGCGCCGGGTTTTTATTATTGGGATAACCCGACGGCGAACTGGATCGGATTCGTGTCAACCGGAAGCGACAAAGCCTGGTTTGAAGAAGCCACAACGATTGTGCCCGACGCTATTACGGACGATATGTTCCATACCGGAAATGTTGCGATTGGGAAGAACATCGCCAATTTCCCATTGGAAGTGCAAACGACGGCATTTGACAACGGTATCCGGAATGCCTTCACGGCCGGTGCGACCAATTCAATCGATAAAATCGCCATCAATAACTTGGTGGTTGGAAACACATCCGACCTGGTTTTTGGGATCCGAAACGATTTAAGCGGAACCGGCGGCGGCGACTTATACGGCAATTATGTATCGTTATACAATTCCGGCAACGGCCTTCAGCATGGCTTCCGGAGCGTGCTTTATGGAACAGGATCGGGATCGCACGTGGCTTACTCAGCCCTCATCAATGGCGCAGGAACCGGCGCCCAATACGGCCTTCAGTCGGTCATTCTCAATTCGGGAAATGCAAACCATTACGGAACAGACAATACATTTTCAGGGACAGGGAACGGCTATCACACAGGAACGATCAACCGTTTTTCTGCGGGCAGCGGTAACCTTACCGGCTACTGGAACGAATTTTCAGGAGCCGTGGGCAACGGCAACCAGATCGGGCTGTTCAGCAATTATTTTGCGGGAGGCAATGGTATTCTGGCGGGAAATTATACGCAGATACAAAATTCGGTCACAGGAACCGGCCAGCATTTTGGAAATTTTTTCTTTGACGAAGGTACCGGTGGCGGAGAACATTTCGGCAGTTACCACGCATTGACCGGAACCGGAACCGGCAACCAATACGGTGTGCAGAACATGATGACGAATTCGAGTAATGCCGAGCATTTTGGTGTCCACAGTACTTTTTCAGGAAACGGAAGCGGCGGCCACATAGGTGCGATGAACCGTTTTTCTGCCGGAATCGGTAACCTGACCGGTGTGGCCAACGAATTTTCGGGCACTTTGGGCAATGGCAACCAGATTGGCGCGTTCAACAATTATTTTGCGGGCGGCAATGGAATACTGGCTTCAACGTATACGTGGATTCAGGGATCCGTTACCGGAACGGGTTTGCAATACGGCAACTATATCGCAAATGCCAGTCCGGGCGGCGGAACACATTTCGGCAGCTACCATGAATTGGCGGGAACGGGAACCGGAAACCAATATGGCGTCCAGAACGTCATCTCCAATTCGAGCAATTCGGAGCATTTCGGAACCGACAATACCTTTTCGGGAACCGGAAGCGGTGGCCATGTGGGCGCTATGAACCGCTTTTCAGCCGGAACCGGAAACCTTACCGGCGTGGCGAATGAATTTTCGGGGGCATTGGGCAACGGCAACCAGATCGGCGCATTCAATAATTATTTTAGCGGAGGCAACGGTATTTTGGCCTCGACCTATACCTGGATCAACGGCAGTGTAACCGGAACCGGACTGCAGTATGGCAATTATATCGCGAATGGCAGTCCGGGCGGCGGAATACATTACGGCAGTTACCACGAAATAGCCGGAACCGGAACCGGTATTCATTACGGTGTCGAGAATATATTAAGCGGCTCGGGCGCGGGAAACCAGTTCGGAACGATGACAACCATCTCTAATACTTCGAACGGATTGCATTACGGTACAAGGTCGGTTCTTTCTGGCGACGGAGCCGGTACGCATTACGGAACTTACAACACGCTGTCGGGAGTTGGGTCGGGCAATCAGTTTGGGACTTATAACGTACTCAACAATGATGGAAACACGACCCATTACGGAACCAAGAACGATCTTACTGGCGACGGTTCCGGAGTACATTATGCAGTCAATAGTTATATTGCCGGAGCTGGCACCGGACTTCAATACGCCATGTACAACACCATCGCCAACACCGGGCCGTCGCCGCGTTACGGGGTCTACAATAATTTTACGGGCGCCACGACGGGCTCGGTGAATGGTTTCAGGAACGATATCGATGCGACCTCAAATGCGGTCATGTATGGCTACTACAATAACGTTCTGGCCGGGGCAACGGGAACCGGCGCGAAGTATGGTTATTATGCCAATATGGCTGCGACGGCAGGCGGTACGCAATACGGATTTTATTCGAATGTGCAGAAAGCGGGCAGTTATGCGGGTTATTTCGCCGGTGATGTGCGCATCGGGAACGGTGATCTTCTGATGGTCGGGAATATCAATCCGTCGATAAATATCAATTACAATATGGGCTCGGCCGCAGTGGCGTGGAATAATATCTATGCGAACAACTTCAACAACGTCAGCGACAGAAGGCTCAAGGAGCATATCAAACCGTTGGATTACGGATTGGAAACGATCGGCAAACTCAATACGTTCCGTTATAATTTCATCGCCGATGCGCAGAAGAAAGTCCACCTCGGATTGATCGCCCAGGAAGTCGAAACCGTCATTCCCGAAATCGTCAGCACCGGAACCGACGCCAACAAAACCAAAGCCATCGACTACATCGGATTAATTCCTGTCCTGATCAAGGCCATGCAGGAACAGCAAAAAACCATCGAATCTTATGAAAAGAAAATCGGGACGCTCGAGGCGCGGCTCAATGCCATGGAGGCCAAACTGAATCCGTAGTTTTTAAGGAGCACAGCATTGGTTTTCCGATTTGGCAGTTGTCCCGCTGTCCGCTATATCTTTTCCCGTCAGTTCGATAACGCCTTTACAGGCGCACTCGAACTGACGGGAAAAGGATGCCGCTTCCATCGGGGCTATTTTAACACGTCTGCATTCCGGATCAACGCATATCGAATAACCAAATTAACTATCTTTGAAGCATGAAGATCGACTCACAGATAGAAAAGATTTCGAGTTTCCAGCATCTCGAATTGTTGGCCAACCAGGTTGTCGAAGGCTTTATTTCAGGCATGCATAAAAGCCCTTTCCATGGTTTCTCTGCCGAATTTGCCGAACATAAGGTGTACAATTCGGGCGAAAGCACCAAGCACATCGACTGGAAACTGTTTGCCAAAACGGATCGGTTGTATACCAAACGCTACGAAGAGGAAACCAATCTGCGGTGCCACCTGATTATCGACAATTCATCGTCAATGCATTACCCGAAACTCGAAAATAACGAGCCTTTCTTTTACAGCAAGATCGGATTTTCTGTGCTGGCCTCGGCGGTTTTGATGAATCTTCTGAAAAAACAGCGCGACGCGGTCGGACTCAGCGTTTACTCCGATACTTACGAATATTATGCGCCTGAGAAAGGTTCGGACCGGCACCACCGGATGTTATTGAATAAACTCGAAGCGCTGCTCGACCATTCGAAAACATCCAAAAGCACCGATACGATTACGTTCCTGCACCAGATTGCCGAGAAGATGCACCGCCGTTCGATGATTGTTATCTTTACGGATATGTTCCAATCGGAAAACGAGGAAGCGCTTTTCAACGCACTTCAGCATTTAAAACACGACAAGCACAAAGTGGTCTTGTTTCACGTGATTGATAATAAGACAGAAATCAGTTTCGATTTCGACAACGCACCACGCAAATTCATCGATCTCGAATCTGGTGATGAGGTCAATATTTTTGCCGACAATGTCAAGGAAGCGTATGAAAAGGAAGTCAACAGCTATTTTAAGAAACTCGCACAGACCTGCGCACAGAACAAAATAAAGTACGTTCCCGTTAGCGTAGGTGCCGATTTCGAAAAAATACTGACTACATATTTGGTTGAGAAACAATCCTTTGGATAGCACGCTAAAAGATTAAAGAATATTTTTACCACAAACGTTTGCAGATATGAAAATGTATAGTATATTTGCAACCGCAATTAAGCAGAGGTTTGGTAGTTCAGTTGGTTAGAATACATGCCTGTCACGCATGGGGTCGCGGGTTCGAGTCCCGTCCAGACCGCTAAAATTGGGGAAAGGTTTTCAGAGATGAAAACCTTTTTTGCCCAATAAAAGTATCCTCTGATGCAAGTCTTTTAAAAAGAAAGGCATCCAAAATAGTTGTGTTGTTTCGAGGCGAAAGCCTCAGGTTTAGTAGTTAGACCAATGAAAAGCTTTCCACTTTTGTGGATAGCTTTTTTGATTTAGGGTAGTTTGTGAACTGTTTTTCTTCACTGTAAAATTGGTTGCAATGCGCCTCATTTCAATCACTAGGGCCGCAATTTTGCACAGTCAGGTTCAATGCTTATCGATATAACCGACGCTTTTTCCCGAACCGTTTACGATTTTACCCTGCGGTGCGATGTACAAGTAATTGTAATTCTTATCCGAAAGCATCAGCCTGTAGCCGCGGCGGTTTGATTCGGCCAGCCTGCCGATGAGGTAAACGGAATTGTCATCAACCGTGACGAGATCGCCTTTCGTAGTGATGAAATAATCGCTGTCGGCATCTTCGTCAAAAGACACATCGAAAGCGATAAGGCGTTCGTCTAAAACAGCCTGGCTGGTTTGGTGATTTTCGATGACGACCGGTTTTTGGATATCGGGATTTGATTTCCTGGAAGTATTAGCGATCGCTCCCGATTGCGTATTGGCATTGTTCCAGCCATTAGCAATCGAAACCAAACGATCTTTGCGCGCCGGATGCGTATGCGAGGATTTCTGCGAAGCCGCCACATTCATCGCCGCCTGTGCGTCCTGTTTGCTGGCGCCAAGCTTGCACAATACAAAACCCGAAAACTCGTCGGCTTCGAGCTCAAGATCGGGGCGGCTGCCACCGGACTTTAAAGTATGCCCGTTTAAATGATGTCCGATCTCATGCGCAATAATACTGATTCCGGCCCAATCATTCCCCGAAACATAATTGATCTGGTTGATGAATTTTGGGTTGTATAAAATGTAGCGTTTGTTGTTGAGGATGACCGCCGCGGCATTGGGAACGTTGGCAGAGCGGATTTCAAAATTCGGCTTCAGCCCGACGACAGAAAGGATTTTCTCTATGATTTCACTGGCGCCGTCATTGGTTTCAGCAATCGTAATATCGGGATTGATGGTTTCGCCATAATAGCTGCAGAATAAAGGCGAACTTTTTTCCTGTGCATGAACGGCAGTGCTGAGCAGCCAAATGGCGACCACACACAAAATGAGCCTGAAGGTAAATCCGAAGAGGTAGGTTTTGTTGTCCATAAATCCGCAATCTTAAAATCGGTTCCTATCTAACAAAATAAAAGCCCGTTTTAGTATTCCGGAAATCATAAAGTTTTCTAAAAGCCGCTCCGGTAGTGCCATGCGATGGCAATGAAGAGCCCGAGGAAGGCGACACAGACAACAAATTTCATAAAGCCCGAAACCAAAAATCCGATAAACGAACCCGTTGCCGCCCTGAGTGCGCGGTTGTGGTCTTTCGAATTGTAAATCAGCTCTCCGACAAAAGCGCCCACGAAAGGCCCGATGATGAAACCGAACGGAACCGGTGCGAAAATCCCGACGACCAATCCGATATTCGTTCCCCAAATCCCATAGGGACTGCCGCCGAAACGTTTCGTCCCTTTGGCCGGAATCACATAATCGAACACCGAGATCACAATGGTAAGGAAAAGCGTGATTCCCAAAATCCAGTAATTCACCGGAACCGCTTCCGTCAAATATAAAAGCAGAATTCCAATCCAACTCAATCCCGGCCCGGGCAAAACCGGCAGGAAACTCCCGAAAATTCCGCCAACCACACAAAGCAATCCAATAATCAGCAGCACAATATCCATAACGTATTTTTTAGTATTTTTGAAAATTAAAATTGTATTTTTAGGCCGGCTAAAAAGCCATTTGTTCCGATAACGAATATGAGAAAAATAATTCCAATATTGCTTCTTTTTCCGCTGTTTTTCAGCGCCTGCCAGTACTTCAATACGCAGGTTCCGTCCGAAGAAGCCTTGTTGAAAAAGGAACTCCAATCGATCAATTGGAACGAGGTCGACGAATTTCCGTCGGTGGTTTCGTGCGATTCGGTTACCGATAAGGAACAAAAGAAACAATGTTTTTTCGAATACCTCACAGAACTCATCCAGGACAAGCTCAACGCCGACACGCTCGCCATACTCGACCCAAAACTCGATACGATCAACGTCAAGGTCACTGTATTGCCGAACGCCACGATGCAATTCGAGCCGCAACTTAGCGACAGCCTCACCTACAACCGCAGCAAAATCGACAGTATCATCAAAATGCGCCTCGTCGATTTCCCCGAAATCCATCCCGCACTCAAACGCGGCATGCCGGTAAAGACACAATTCGTGCTTCCGGTGATTTTAAAAGTGGAATAATAAAACATTCTTATAAGGAAGGTCATTGCGAACGCAGCGAAGCAATCTGTTTCTTTTACCTAATTTTTTCGGAAGTCAAGATTTAAACTTCCGTCCTTTCCAGACATACCCGAAAGCCATCGCATACAGCGCCACAGCTACACTAAAGAACGGATAAAGAATTGCACTTAAAAACAGGAAACGCATCCGTTTTTTCGACAGGAACTTGTTCGTCTTGTACAACAAAACCGTATCGACCAGAAATTTGATTCCGCACAAAGCGGCCAAATACTGCCAAGCGAATACTTTCAAAACCGCCAATACCAAAGCGACCAAAACCGCCACATTGCCAAAGAAGACAATCAGCGCCAGGTCTTTCCCGAAAACACTTTGGTATGAATCCGTTTTCGAAGCCCAACGCACGCGTTGCTGGAACAAATCGGCCCAATTGTCCAACGCTTTCGTCTGTACGATATTATCGTGTGATTTGAGATAATGCACCTTTTCAGGAAATTGCGCTACGGCTTTCTGCAGCAGGAAAACATCGTCGCCACTTGCCGTATTGTTGTTCCCGGCAAAACCGCCGAGCTCAAGGAATAACGATTTGCGGTAACAGAAATTCGCGCCGTTGCACATAAAACCCAATCCCATCCCAAAGCTTCCTATCGTCGCGCCCTGCAAACTGGTTAAATCCAATTGCTGGAAATGGCGGATGAACGTTTTTTTCTTTTCATACGAAACCGAACCGACGAGCATCGATGCGTCGTGGTTTTGGATATAATGGTCCAAAGTCAGCAGCCAGTTTTCGGGAACGGTGCAATCGGCGTCGGTCGTAATTACCCAGTCGTTCTTGATGATTGGGATCGCGCGCGCAATCGCGTCTTTCTTCGGCGAACCCGAAATTTTGATATTCTCGAGCAGCGTAAACTGGAATTCGCCGTTTTCCATCCGCCAATTGTAGACCAGTTTAACCGATTCGTCTTCCGAGAAATCGTCGACCAAAATGATTTCGAACAGTGCTGCAGGGTAATTTAATTTCCGGAAACTTTCGAGTAATCCGGGTAAATTTCTAGCCTCATTGCGAAAAGGGACGACAATTGCGAAGAAAGTTTTGGGCGATTCCTGGGTCGGGAAATATTCTGAAACCCTGTCAAATCCATGAATCAATTGCGCAATTGTCACGGTATAAATCAGGACCACCAGAAGCAAGAGAAGAAAAATCATACGGTTCGCTGCGTTTTAAATTGCAACACATAATAGCTTCCGATGACGACGGGCAAAACCACGTTGAGAAACCACATCAGTGTCGTTATAAATATAACAATCCATTCGTTTATACCCAACAATCCGAAGAAATAAACCGCGACGCTGCCTTTGACGGCGAAATCGAGGAATTGGAATGTGGGCAACGAAGACGCGAGGAAATACACGCTTGCAATCGCCGAAAGCATCATCAGATAAGGCAATTGTACATCGAACGCCAGAAATAAAAAATAATATTGGTGCGAGAAAACCAAATAGCGCGCGATCCCTAAAAAAATGTTTTTGCGATGGATGTGTTTTGGGATTTGGTTCATCTTATGCACGAATTTCTCGAGCGAATAACCTTTGACCGTGAATTTTTTGAAGCAGAAAGAAGCGACAAAAAAAACGACAGCGATTCCGAAAATGAAAGCAACCGTCCGTGTCGTAATGATGTTAAAATTCGCATTGAAATACAACAGTCCGAAAATTCCGAAAATAACGCTCAGGATCATTTGGATGCCGTTATTGATGAGGTTCAGGAAGATGATTTTTTTGCTTTCTGATTTTTCGAAATACAACGCTTTTCCCGCATATTCACCGATGCCGTTGGGCGTAAATATTGAAGCGGTCAACGCAGCCAGCACCTGTTTCGTTGCCTCAGAAATCGAAATAAAACGGAAATAAGAAACGAGGTTTTTCCACTTCATAATCTCCAAAAAACGATTCATAAAACTCAGGAAAAGGATAAATGCAATCCCGGAAAACGACCAGTTGTTGTGGAATTTTTCTGCGAATCTTTCCCAATCCAGTTTGTCATTATTGGCGAGTTGGCTGTAGATGAAAAAAAACGCGCCGCCAACAATCAAAAGTTTGACCAACGCAATCAGGAATTGTTTAGCTTTGTCGGGAATTACGAGCATTCGGCAAAGAAAGGAAAAATCTTTGTGAATCTCTGTGAACCTTCGCGAATCTCTGCGGAATAAATACCAGAAAGTGTCAAACGAACGCATCATATTAGGAATCGACCCGGGAACGACCATTATGGGTTTCGGACTCATCAGGGTGGTCAGCAAGAAGATGGAATTCATCCAGCTCAACGAACTGATTTTGTCCAAATACGACGACCATTACACCAAACTCAAGGTCATTTTCGAACGCACGATCGAGCTCATCGAAACGCACCATCCCGACGAAATAGCGATTGAAGCGCCGTTTTTCGGAAAGAACGTCCAATCGATGCTCAAACTCGGGCGTGCACAAGGCGTGGCGATGGCGGCCGGATTGTCGCGACAGATTCCGATTACTGAATACGAACCCAAGAAAATCAAGATGGCGATCACCGGAAACGGAAATGCGAGCAAGGAACAGGTGGCGAAAATGCTGCAACAGCTTTTAGGCTTGAAGGAATTGCCTAAAAACCTCGATAGTACGGATGGCTTGGCGGCTGCGGTTTGCCATTTCTTCAATTCGGGGAAAGTCGTCGGAAACAAGAGTTATACAGGCTGGGATGCTTTTGTGAAACAAAATGAAAACAGGATAAAGTAACGATTTCAAAAGAAAAAGATTAACTTTACCATAAGTAATTGTATATGAAAAGAATACTTCCTTTTGTTTTTGGGTTGCTGGTATTTTGCGCCGGATGTTCAGGCAACGATGACGATAATGTGCCCGCTCAGGCTGATGAATTGTACTTTCATTTCAATGAGAATGGAACAGAATTGTCATTGTATCCGCAAACTACGCTGGATCACAGCGGTGTGCAAAGATTTGGAGATATTTTTTATATCAAAACAGGCTTTGGCTATGGTTATGATTCGGAACAACAACACCAGTTAACCATCACTTTCGATCACAATGGCGCACTAATATCAGCAGTGCAGGAATCCCAAAGCGAGGAATATGGAAGCTACGATTATTACAGCTATAAAAATTTCCCATCCCATTATTTCAATATCAATATCATTTCAATTGACGAGGTGAACAAACGTATCAAGTTGACTTTTTCGGGGACTTTATTCACTGATGAATTGGATATGAATTCCGAGTCGGTTGATATAAGCGGTGACTTAAATATGGATTATATGGAATACGAAGAAATTACTGGAATCCCATATAGCCAACATTATTGCAACGCTAAATTTAACGGCGCCGATTGGGTTGCGCACTTTGAAGAACCCAACGGTACTTTTACAGCGTCCGATGCCTACAGGGTTCAGGTCCATTTCGGGATTGATGCAGCTCCCAACAGTTATAATTTCAATAGCGACAGCACAGAGAATTATGTTAAGTTCTCCAAATTCAATACCGTTACGCTGCTGTGGGACTATTATACCGTGAATGGCGTCGTGGCACCAAGTTACAGGGAATATCATGGTAACGCAACCTATTCCTTCATCGGGACTTTTGACTTCGTTGCCACAAATCCGAACGATGCATCGGATGTCATTCACGTTACAGACGGGACTTTCAGGTCATTTCAGGTTTTTTGAAAAATTATATGATGAAAAATACACTCTCAATTTTATTTTGTATCATACTGGCGACAGTCGCAGGTTGTTCATCAAATGATGACGATCCCGTAACGGTTCCGGTAGTGGAAACGCCTTCGGTATTTAAGATGGATGTCAATGGCGTAGAAAAATACAACATTTCCAGCGCGGTGGTCTTTAAAACAGAAAACACCATTCTTATCAAGCTCAGCAACACTAACAGGATTTCATTTGATGCATCAGGGCAATTCGGTTTTTTTAAACTCGACCTCGATTTGCCTTCCCCAGGTCAAACGAGCCTGTTTTATTCTTTCCGTGAGTTCAGTTCAAATTATTTTGATTTCAATCTGGAACAGATAGACGAAGTCCACAAAAGGATAAAGGGAACCTATTCCGGTTATTTATACGCTAACGAGGCCAATCTCAATTCAGAAATCAAATACGTCAGCGGGTATTTTGACCTTGCCTACAGGGATCTTGTACCCACAGTTTCCGGATTGAAAAATCACGCCAGAATCAATGGAAATGACTGGAACCGGACCAATAAATATTCCATACAAGCTGCTGACGGCATCGGCACACATGTCATACAGCATGATCTCAGCGATGGGGAATACAAGATTATGGTAAATTACGATTTGACGCACACTCCTGTAGGAACATATAATTTTATCCCTGCAGACGCCACCAATAAAATCCAGCTTGCAAAATTTGACACGGTCACAAACACCTATATCAATTACAATTGTACCGGCACGCTCGTGATCACGAAAAGGGAAGGGGATATTTTTGGGGGAACTTACCAGTTTACCGCTGTTAATCCAAATAATCCTGCCGATGTCATACAGGTAACTGACGGCGATTTTAAACTGGTCTATTACTACCAATCAAACTGATCTGACAGCATAAATTTTGGCCGGAATCTACATCCACATCCCGTTCTGCAAACAGGCTTGCCACTATTGCGACTTCCATTTCTCGACTTCGATGAAACACAAGGACGCGATGGTTTCGGCTTTGGCCAAAGAAATGGCGATGCGTAAAAGTCAATTCGAGTTTGAAGATGAAGTTGTTGAAACGATTTATTTTGGCGGCGGAACCCCGAGTGTCCTGACTTCCACTGAAATCAATTTCCTGATTAATTCGGTTTACCAAAATTTCAATGTGGCTGAAAATCCCGAAATCACGCTCGAAGCCAATCCCGACGATTTGTCCGACGAACGTATTAACGAATTGTCAAATTCCCGAATCAACCGCCTCAGTATCGGAATCCAGTCGTTTTTTGATGACGATTTACAGATCATGAACCGCGCGCACAATTCGGCCGAAGCCAGAAAATCACTATCGGAAGCGGTGAAGTATTTCGACAATATTTCCATCGACCTGATCTATGGGATTCCAGGAATGAGCAATGAAAAATGGCAGCAGAATATCGAAACCGCGCTGTCGTTCGGAATCCCGCATATTTCAAGCTACGCGCTGACGGTTGAACCCAAAACGGCTTTAAAGAAATTAATCCAGGAAGGAAAAATCGGAAAACCAAATGATGAAGTTGCGAGCCAGCATTTTCAGATTTTGGTCGAAACGCTCGAATCTGCTGGCTTCGTGCATTATGAATTGTCGAATTTTGGGAAAGAAGATTATTTTTCAAAAAACAACTCGGCTTACTGGCTCGGAAAGAAATACCTCGGAATCGGGCCTTCGGCACATAGTTACGACGGTATTTCCCGGAGTTGGAATGTGTCTAACAATTCGCTTTATCTCAAAGCGATTGAATCGGATTCGTTGCCAAATGAAAAGGAAATTCTCTCTGTCATGGACCGCTATAACGAATATATCATGACCGGATTGCGCACCATCTGGGGCGTTTCCCTCGATAGGATTGAAAGGGATTTTGGCAAAAGATACGTCGATTATTTACTGCGTCAGGCACAGCGGTTTCTTGCAGACGGATTGCTTTCTCTCGAAAACAGGGTTCTTAAAACCACCAAAAAAGGGAAATTCCTTGCCGATGGGATTGCGAGCGATTTGTTTTTAGTGAACTAGGCTTTTGCGACTAGAGTTTCCGCAGCAAACTGTTTATCGTTCCCATGACCAAAACCGACTGGATATTGGTCGCGCCGTTCGGGTTCAGCGAATCTGTGCGTCCGTAGATGCTATTATTGAACATAAACCCGGAATTTTTGTACTGGTATTTTCCGCCGCCGGTGGTATAATTGTCGTTGACCATGGTCGTCGGATTATAGATGGAAAACGGCCTTTCGGAAAAATCGTATTTGGTGAAATCGATCTTGAAATTGGCATTTTCGAAAGTTGCAGTCAGACCCAGAAGTGGATTTGAATTGGCAAATAACGCGGCCTGCCTGTTGAAATTTTGCGCGGATAAGACAGAAACGGATAAAATCGTCAAAAGGGAAAGTATCTTTTTCATAACAGCAGTTTTAATTTTGTCCCCTAAAGGTAAGAAAAATACTTTGTCTTTTTGCTTTGTCGAAATTTCCGTAATTTGGCTGGACAAAACCAATAGCATTTTCATTGAAAGCAACAATCCGCCATAACGACCAGACATTCGATATTGATTTGTCCAAACCCATCGATATCTCCATTCCGCTGACCAATACCGACGCCAATCCAATTGCGTGGTATCTCGAAAAGCCGGTGATTGAGCCAGTGCGTTTTGACGATTGGATCGGAAAAGTTTCGGAGGGAAAATCGTCGACCAATTTCAATAATATTTTTTTCAACCCGCACGGACACGGTACGCATACCGAATGCCTCGGACACATTACGCGCGATTTTTACAGTATCAACCAAAATCTAAGGACGTTCTTCTTTTTGGCGGAATTGGTTTCCGTAAAGCCCGAAATCCACGGCGATGATTCCGTAATCACGAAGCAGCAGATTAAAAATGCGCTCAATGGGAGAAGGCCGGAGGCGGTCGTGATCCGTACGTTACCCAATGAAGCGGCTAAAAAATCGATGAAATATTCGAATACCAATCCGCCTTATCTTCACGAAGATGCCGCGCGTTTCATCCGCGAAAGCGAAATCAGACACCTGCTGATTGATCTGCCCAGCGTTGACAAAGAGCACGATGAAGGAAAATTATTGGCGCACAAGGCTTTTTGGAACGTTACGGATGTAAACGATCTCAATGCCGATGCGCGTTTGGATGCGACGATTACGGAACTGATTTTTGTTTCGGAAGATATTCCCGACGGCAGCTATTTGCTGAACCTCCAAATCGCCTCTTTTGAAAATGATGCGAGCCCGAGTAAACCGATCCTTTATAAAATATGATCACCATTTCGACAGATAAAAGCAAGCTGGATGTGCCGTATATCCAAAATTTCCTGACCGATATCTATTGGGCGAAAGGGCGCACGGTCGAGGAAGTGCAAACTACGATAGACCATTCGTTCTGCCTTGGGATTTACCTTGACGCAAAGCAGATTGGGTTTGCGAGAGTCGTGACCGATTATGCGGTTTTCGCGTATATGATGGATGTTTTTATCGATCCGGACCAGCGCGGGAATGGCTATTCTTCGATGCTGATCGATAATCTGGTGCACCGTCCGGAGTTGAAAGAGGTCAAAATCTGGCGGCTCGCCACTTCGGATGCTTTTTTCCTTTACCGGAAATTCGGCTTTACGGAATTGGCACACCCTGAAAAATTAATGGAGAAAATTATTAGATAATCACGATATGAAAACACTTATTCAATTAGAAGAGTCGGGATTGCTGCTCCTCGGTATTTACCTTTTCAGTCTTCTGGACTACCAATGGTGGTGGTTTTTGGTGCTGATCCTGGCACCGGATTTTTCGATGATCGGTTACGCTGCCGGGAATAAAACAGGCGCTTACGTTTACAATTTTTTTCACCACCTGGCCATTGCAGTGTTGGTTTACCTTGTCGGAATTTATTCGTCGAACAGCCTGTTGCAGCTCACCGGAGTCATTTTGTTTTCGCATTCGTCAATGGACCGGGTTTTTGGTTACGGATTTAAATATGAAAGCGGTTTCAGGACGACGCATCTCGGAGAAATCGGAAAACAATCATTATGAACATACAGCAATATTTCGAATACTGCCTTTCCAAAAAAGGCGTCACGGAACATTTTCCCTTTGACCAGGATACGCTCGTGTTTAAAGTGGGCGGAAAAATGTTTGCCTTGTCGTCGCTGCAGCAATGGGAAAAGGGCGAGCCTTCGGTGAATTTAAAATGCGACCCTGAAAAGACAGAAGAGCAGCGCGCCAACTATGAAGCGATCAATCCGGGCTGGCACATGAGCAAAGTGCATTGGAATACGGTCGATTTCAACAAAGATGTTCCCGACAAAATGATGCGCAGCCTCATCGACGATTCCTATGATTTGGTTTTGAAAAGTTTAACCAAAAAACTGCAGGCCGAAATCGGCGAATTAGAAAATTAGATAGTACTTTTGTGGTTAATTCCGAACAACGAACATAGAATTTTGAAATATGGAAATGAAAGAACAAATAAAGAAATTCCTCAACGAAGAGCAAGATCCGAAAGCCATTGAAAAAATCACGTCAAAGCTTAACGACCTGCTGATGAAAAACGAGGAAATCGGTTATATCGGTGTGCAGAAAAAGCCCGCCATCAATGTTTTCCCCGACAGCATCGTGCTCACGAACAAAAGGATTATCATGTGCAAGCCAAAGAATCTCGGCCTGTCTATGGATTTCACTGACTATTCCTGGGAAGATATTGCAGGCACTTTCGTGAAAGAGAATATCCTCGGTTCCGAATTCTCCTTTTCAACCAAAACCGATATCCAGGTTTCGATCGATTATATTCCGAAAACCCAGGCGCGCAGGATTTATACCTTTGCAAAAGAACAATTGGAATTGTTGAAAGAAGGGAATGTTGCCGCGGTAAATCCAGTTTCAGAATCGATTCCGGAGGAAAAACCACAGCCGGTATACGAAGCTGTAATTGAAAATCAGGACATCATTGAAGAAGTGGAAACAGAAGAAGTGACGAACTTTGCAGAAATTATTCCGGTTTCCCAATCCGGTTACCGCGATGAAAAACAACATCCCGATGCAACGCCGGACGCCGAGAATGCGAAAGAGAAATCACTGACAGAATTATCGGGCGAAGAGCTTTTCGAAAAACTCCAGAATTACAAAAAATTATTGGATAACGGATTGATCCTGCAAGGCGAATATGACAGTCTGAAGAAGGAAATTTTAGGTTATATGTAAATAGTCAAAAGGCGAAAGGCTGGAAGAAGAAAAAGAAAAGTCTGAAAGTAGTTTTACAACCGCTTTCAGACTTTTTTATTTTCAACTATCGCCTAAAAAGTTTTCTTCTGTTTCTCTACAAAATTATTCGCCTGCATTTCGAGCAATTCCGTCGCTTTTCGCCTTTGCAGATCATACAATTGCTTGTCTTCCGAAATATCGGCATAAACCCTGTCATGCATAGTAGCGGAAGTTTTCACGAGTAATTCGCGTTGGTATTTGTCCTGTGATAAAGTCGCTTTCAACGCCGTTTCCAAATCTTCAAGCTTGAAATCATATTCGCCTTTCGGGGATAACAATTTGGCGATGATCGGCGAAGTTTCAATCGCAAGAAACAACAGCATAATAAAGAACGAAGGCAGCCACGGCAGTTTATTGAGCGCATTGATTCGCGCCATCAATCCGTCGAAGCCATCGATAATCGGCTGCGTGTCGGTTACTTTTTTATCGAGGTCGGCCTGCAGTGTTTTGGCTTTTTGCTCGTTTAATGCGATTTTGGCAAGGTTACTTTTTCTAATCGTATCGAGTTTGGCCCTTTCCAAATCGTGCTTGGCGATCTTTTCTTTAAAAACCGGACCTTTGCCCAGTTTCATGGTGCCTTTGGTGCCTTCGGCTTCGGTGATATAGGTTTCGTACAGGCTGTTGACTTCCTTTTCTTTTTTGGTGATTTCCGATTTCAGGCTGTCGGTTTCGGCTTTGTTCTTGTCGAGATCCGACTGGAAATAATTGGCGACCTGTTTCTTGTTGGCAATCGCCATCGCGTTTTTTTCTTTTAATAAAACGGTGTTGATTTCCTTCTCGAAAATCTTAATTTCCAATGGTTTTGAAATGACGATTGCAATGATAACCGCCAATACAATCCGCGGTGTTGCCTGTAAAAACTCGCTTCCAAAACTATCCCTTTTACGGATGGTCGAAACGATAAAGCGGTCAAGGTTAAAGATCAGTAAACCCCAGACCAATCCAAATGCAATCGCGGGATAAATACTGTCGAATACCGTAAATAGCGCATAAGCACTCGCGATAAAAGCCATAACGGCGGTAAAGAAAACGGTGGCGCCAATGCCTGCGAATTTGGTTTGTTCGCCTTCGGAGCAGCCTTCGAGCAGTTTTTTGTCGGCCCCGGAACAGAAGATGAAGAATTGTTTTAACATGATTTCAAAGTGATTTTGTGATTGATGATGTTTCAGCCTGAAAAACCATCGGGCGTCGACTTTACAAAAGTAACGCCAAAAAAAATATTATGTTGCAAAATGCTGAGTATATTTGGATTAGCACCTTGTTAAAGTTTGGTTTCCCGGATTTTTATTTTTGAAAGGATTTGAATTTAAAACCGTTATTTTGCAATAGAAATCCACCAAATGCAAAACGTCCTGATCATCGGCTTTGTATGGCCCGAACCCAATTCGTCTGCTGCCGGAACGCGCATGCTGCAGCTTATCGCGTTGTTTCAGGAGCAAGGCTGGAAAGTGACGTTTGCATCGGCTGCGGCCGACAGCGACTTTATGTTTGATGTGACTTCAATCGGAGCTGAAAAAGTTTCGATTGCGCTCAATGATTCGGGTTTCGACACCTTCGTCCGAAAACTGAATCCGGCGATTGTATTGTTCGACCGCTTCATGACCGAAGAGCAATTCGGCTGGCGCGTGGCTGAAAATTGTCCAAAGGCGCTGCGGATTCTCGATACCGAAGATTTGCATTCCCTACGCCAGGCGCGACAATTGGCGTTCAAAGAAAACCGCGAATTTTCCAAAGCAGATTTGTTTTCAGACCTTGCCAAAAGGGAAATCGCCAGCATTTTTCGATGCGATATTTCACTGATTATTTCCGAAACCGAAATGGCTTTGCTTCAAAACGATTTTAATGTAAACAAGGAATTGTTGTATTACCTGCCGTTTATGGTTGATGCACTTAATGAAACGGATATTCAAAATTGGCCTGCGTTTGAAGACCGCAAAGATTTCATCTTCATCGGCAATTTCCTGCACGAACCCAATTGGAACACCGTCCAATATTTAAAGGAAATGATTTGGGCCAAAGTCCACAAATCACTTCCGGAAGTTTCACTGCGGATTTACGGCGCCTATCCTTCACAAAAAGTGCTGCAATTGCACAAGCCGTCTGAGAATTTCCATATCATGGGAAGGGCAGAAAACGCTGCCGGGGTTGTAAAAAATGCGCGTGTCGTTCTGGCGCCAATCCGTTTTGGGGCAGGGGCAAAGGGCAAACTCCTCGAAGCGATGCAATGCGGAACACCCAGCGTCACCACGTCGGTCGGGGCCGAATCAATGACTGGAAATTTACCGTGGAATGGTTTCATCGCCGACAATCCGCAGGAAATCACAACCCACGCCGTAACATTATACACTGATGAAAACCTTTGGAAACGAGCACAAAACAACGGAATCACGATCGTAAACCAACGGTATTCCAAATCGCTTTTCGCAGAAGATTTTATCAGGCAGATTTTAATCATCCAAAGCAACCTTACCGAATTCAGGCAGGATAATTTCATCGGTGCGATGCTGCAGCACCATCAGAATGCCGGCACCAAATATATGTCGAAATGGATCGAGGAAAAAAATAAGAAGTAATATCTTAGGATGCCAGCGTTAGGGATGGAAGCGAAGTGCCGCGCACTGCGGACAGCCCGGGCCGAAGGCAACGCCAAAAAATAAAAGCAAAAAAAAGGTTCACAAGTTGCCTAATGAACCTTAATTTCTTAAAGGTAAAATTTTAAATCGCTATTTTTTAGACAGTTCCACAAAATATTTATAAAAAAGGGGTATTGTCTCAATTCCTTTTAAATAGTTAAAGATTCCAAAATGTTCATTTGGGGAATGGATCGCATCGCTGTCCAAACCAAATCCCATCAATATCGTCTTGCTTTTCAATTCCTTCTCAAACAGTGCTACAATCGGGATGCTTCCACCCGAGCGCACCGGAATCGCCGGAACGCCAAAGGTTTCGGTATACGCCTTATTCGCGGCCTGGTAACCGATGCTGTCGATCGGTGTCACATAACCCTGCCCGCCATGGTGCGGTTTCACTTTTACGGTTACGCCGCTTGGCGCGATGCTTTCAAAATATCTGGTAAACAGTTTGGTGATTTCCTCCCAATCCTGGTTCGGAACGAGACGCATCGAAATCTTGGCAAAAGCCTTGCTTGCAATGACGGTTTTGGCGCCTTCGCCGGTATAGCCGCCCCAGATTCCATTTACGTCCAATGTCGGCCTGATCGAATTGCGTTCGTTGGTCACATAACCTTTCTCGCCATAAACATCGTTCAGGTCTAATGCCTTTTTGTAATCGTCTAAATTGAACGGCGCCTTGGCCATTTCGGCCCTTTCTGCTGTTGATAATTCCTGGACCTTGTCATAAAATCCAGGAATCGTGATGTGGTTGTTCTCGTCGTGCAGCGAAGCGATCATCTTGGCCAATACATTGATCGGATTCGCCACGGCACCGCCGTACAATCCCGAATGCAGGTCGCGGTTCGCGCCGGTCACTTCCACTTCTACATAGCTCAAGCCGCGCAGGCCGGTCGTAATCGACGGTTGCTGGTTCGAAATCATTCCCGTATCGGAAATTAAAATGACGTCATTCTTCAGTTTTTCCTGGTTGCGCTCCACAAACCAGCTCAGGCTTTTAGAGCCGACTTCTTCTTCGCCCTCAATCATAAATTTCACGTTGCATGGCAAAGTGCCCGACTGCACCATGTATTCCAAAGCCTTCACGTGCATGTACATCTGGCCTTTGTCATCGCAGGAACCGCGAGCGAAAATGGCGCCTTCGGGATGGATTTCCGTTTTCTTGATGACCGGTTCGAACGGTGGCGACGTCCACAATTCCATCGGATCGGGCGGCTGCACATCATAATGGCCGTAAACAAGTACAGTCGGTAAGTTTTTATCGATGGTTTTTTCGCCGTAAACGATTGGGTAGCCCGGCGTATCGCAGATCTCGACAAAGTCGCAGCCCGCTTTTTCAAGGCTTACCTTTACAGCGTTTGCGGTGTCGATGACATCCTGCGAATACGCGCTGTCGGCACTCACGGAAGGGATTTTCAGCAACTCGATGAGTTCGTCAATGAAACGGTCCTTGTGTTGCTGAACGTATGATTTGATAGTATCCATTGTTGGTTTTGATTATTATATGAAACCAAAAGTACAAAAAAGAGAATAATTATTTTTCGGATAATTTCCTTTGAAAGTAAGAAGTTATGATTATATTTGCACCCACGTTTGCTACGCCAGTCGCTAGTAAACTGCTCTTGCCGCGGATATGGTGAAATTGGTAGACATGCCAGACTTAGGATCTGGTGCCGCAAGGCGTGTAGGTTCGAGTCCTATTATCCGCACAAAAAAAGCTTCCCGTTAAGGAAGCTTTTTTATTTTGATTTGACAGAAGACTTCTTTCCTTTGCGGTTATTTTTTACCCGTGATAAACCCGCGAAGCGATAATTTTTCCATCTCTTACCTCCAAAACTTCCGCAACGGGCATGTCTTCTTCACCAGAAACCGTGCGTACATATTCCATAAAAACACGGTCGCCATTCGCAGTTAAGGATTTTACTTTGTAATGCAATGTCGGCAATCTGTCGAAAGAATCTTTCCACCATTCGCGCATTGCCAGTTTTCCTGTAACCAAACCTTTTGTTTCGGGCATCCTGATTTTGAGTTTCGGACTGAAATGTTCGGCCTCGTCGTCATACAAAGCCAAAAGCTGCTCGAGGTTGTGGCTGTTAAATGCGTCGAACCAACGGAACGCTATAGATTGTAATTTTTCTGCAGTCATTGTTTTATTTTAAATGAAAAATCCCAAATGTGTTTTGGGATTTTTATCTTCTATTTGATATTCTTAAGGTTGATGATTTCCTGATCCGTCAGGAAACGCCAGTTGCCACGCGGCAGGTTCTTCTTCGTGAGTCCGGCGAACGAAACGCGGTCGATACGCAAAACGTCATATTTGAAATGCTCAAAAATCGCACGAACGACTTTAATATTCGAGGTTTTCAATTTCAGGCCGACTTCACTTTTCGGCTCGTTTTCAATATAGCTGATTTCCTCAATCGCCAATCGGTGGTTGTCGATAGTCACGCCGCCAGAGATTTTCTCGAGGTCTTCGTACTTGAGGTTCTTGTCGAGAGAAACCTGGTAGATTTTGGAAGATTTCTGGTTCGGCAATCCGAATTTCCGAATCATATCGGTATCGTTCGTGATCAATAAAAGCCCGGTGGTATTCTTGTCCATACGTCCAACAGCCGCGACTTTCGAATTGGTAGCGCCGCGAACGAGCTCCAGAACATTGCGGTATTCGTTGCCTTCATCCAAAGCCGTCGTAAAATTCTTCGGCTTGTTGAGTAAGATGTATTCTTTCTTTTCGGGAGTCAAAACCGCGCCGTCAAAATTGACCGTATCGCCCGGTTTCACCATATAGCCCATTTCGGTTACGGGAATGCCGTTCACTTTCACATTGCCCGATTGGATATAAATATCGGCGTCGCGACGCGAACATGCGCCCGAGTTCGAGATGTATTTGTTCAGGCGGATCTCGTCTGCAACTTTCGGTTTCTTCGGCGCCTGGTTCGGTTTTTTTTCCGGTTTAGCAGCCGCTGCTGCAGCTTCGGCCGCTTTGGTTGCGGGTTTTACTTTCTTCGGGCCTTGCGCGCGCTTGGCCATGGCAGGTTTCGGCTTGTTCGAATTCGGCCTCGTCCTGTTGGATCCTGAGCCGCCGCGACCACTATTGCCTTCCTTGTTGTTCATAATATTCTGTAATTTGCTGCAAAGATAGGCAATTGTAATTGATTACGACGTCATTGCGAGCGAAGCGTGGCAATCAGGAGCTATTTCCCGCTTTCCGTTGCAATCTTTTATGGCTTCACTGCGTTGCGCCACAAAAGGATTTCCACTACAATCGGGGCTAGGGTAATCCGGTTCTTTGGACGATGCGATTACAATGGATATTCGCGCCTAGCCCTGGAAGCGGCATCCTTTTGTGGAGCGCGGCATTTGAAATTAAAAGGAGGACAGCCAGTGGCTGTCAGGTATTTATTTGCGTTAGGGATAGAAGTGTAAAGCCCGCAGCGCAGCGAGGACTTGAAACGTATAGCCCGGCCGCAGGCAACGCCCAAAAGATAGAGCGGACAGCAGGAACAGCTTCAAATTAAACGCGAAGATTGCTTCGCTGTCGGTCGCAATGACGTTAAAAACGCAAAGCCGGGAGGTAATTGCGACCGTGAACCAAAACCGACGGATTGATCAATACGATGCTGAAAACGCCCGCGACGATAAGGATTTTAAGGACGTTGTGAAGTTTAAGGAATTGTGGCCTGGAATTGGCTTTCCAAAGGAAAATCGCGAAGAAAACCAACGAAACCAGGCACAGATAAAAATAAATATCCATGTAGCCGACTTCGTACACATCGGTCAGGATGTAGACAGGAAACACGGTTGTAACGCATAGGAAAATGATGGCAGTTTTGGCAATCTTTTCGCCATAAACCACGGGAATTGTCTGGTAATTGTTGGCCAGATCGCCTTTGATATTTTCGAGATCCTTGATGATTTCACGGACCAGCAATAGCACATAAAGGAAAATGGCGTGGGCGAAAATAATTCCGGTTTCGATTTCATACGTGTTGTACAATTCCTTTTTGTAGAAGTAGATCAGGATTCCGAAAAACGGAAAAACTGCGAGGAATGCGGCCGTCAGATTCCCGATGATTGCATATTTCTTAAGCTTGTGCGAATAGAACCAAATCAGGAAGATGTAGGCCGAAAAGAAAATTACGGCGCGCCACGAAATGAAAACCGCGATAAAAACCACAAGAAAGTTAAGTGAGAAATACACGTACAGTTTGGTTTTCTGGCTCACCAAACGATCGAGCATCGATTTCCTTGGACGGTTGATCAGATCCTTAGCCGAATCGTAAAAATTGTTGATGATATAACCCGAAGCGATCGATAAGCTCGACGCCAAAACCATGATAAAAAGCCGCCAATCCAAAATGACATCCAAAGCGCGCATGCCTTTTGGTGCCAGGATAAAAATGGCGGAAAGATATTGTGCGATAACGATGATGGGAATGTTGTAGCCGCGGACAACAGAAAACAAACTGACGATTTTGAGTCCGAGAAGCCTGTTCTTTCTGTTTGACATTGGGTAAGCTTAAGACTGTTTTGCTAAAACTGGTAAACGACTTCGAGTTTGTAATCCTTGAGCGAAGCTTTTGCCTTTTCCAGATCCTGAGTGAAACCGAGGATGTAGCCGCCGCCGCCGGAGCCGCATAATTTTAAGTAGTAATCGTTGGTGTCGATGCCTTTTTGCCAGATGCCGTGAAAAGCTTCAGGAATCATCGGCTTGAAGTTATTGAGGACCACTTTCGACAATTTCTTGGTATTGGAAAACAACGACTTCATATCGCCGCCGAGGAAATTCTCAACACAGGCGTCAGTATATTTGACGAACTGGTTTTTGAGCATCGTGCGGAAACCTTTGTCCTTGAGGTTTTCCATGAAAATGTTGACCATCGGTGCAGTTTCGCCAACGATTCCGGAGTCGAGTAAAAACACGGCGCCTTTGCCGTCGAAACTTTGCGTCGGGATTCCGGTCGCCTCGATATTGTCTTTGGAATTGATCAGGATTGGGATGCTCAAATAGCTGTTGAGCGGATCGAGTCCGGAGCTTTTGCCGTGGAAAAAGGATTCCATTTGAGCGAATATATTTTTAAGCGTGAGCAATTTCTCGCGCGTCAGGTTCTCAAGTACGGTGATTTTATTTTTGGCGTATTTGTCGTAAATCGCAGCCACAAGCGCTCCGCTGCTGCCCACGCCATAACCTTGCGGGATGCTCGAATCGAAATACATGCCGTTTGCGACATCTTTGTGCAGTGAATCCAAATCGAAAGTCACCAAATCCGAATGTTCGTTCTGAAGATTTTCAAGATAGAAGACAAAGCGGCTTAAGCTCGCATTGGATTTGACCGCTTCTTCAGAAGGATTTTCCGAAACCTTGAGCGCGCCGTTATAAAAATTATAGGGAATGGATAAACCTTTGGAATCCTTGATGATTCCGTATTCTCCGAAAAGGAGGATTTTTGAGTAAAATAAAGGTCCTTTCATATTTAATTGATAATTGATAATTAACAATTGATAATTAGTGTTTTTTCGACTTAATCGAAAGATTTCTCTTTAAGAACATTTCTTTTCATGATTTATTGTATGGCGTGTATAAGGTCAAAGGTAGGCAATCATTATCAATTGTTAATTATCCATTGTCAATTAACTTTTCTGCTCCGCTCCCAATTTCATCACAAATGTACTGACCATTTTGACAATAGCCAACCAATTCATCCTTAATAAATTGCAAAACGTCAACAATAACGTTTTCGGGATACAGCATATGGACGTTCGCTCCGGCATCGAGTGTAAAGCAGACCGGAATATTGGTCTCCTTGCGGAATTTCCAGATGCGGTTGATGATTTCGAGCGTATTCGGTTTCATCAGGATAAAATAGGGTATGGATGTCAGCATCATCGCGTGTAAAGTCAGTGCTTCGCTTTCGACGATCTTGATAAAATCTTCTAAATTTCCGTTTTGGAGGATTGCATTTAATTTGTCCAGATTCTCATGCGCCTGCTCAAATCGCCTTTCGGCAAACGGATGGTTGTGCATCAGGTCATGGCCAATCGTACTCGAAACCAGCTTTTCGCCTTTGTCCACGAGCAAAATCGTATCCTGGTAATTGTTGAAATTCGGATGGATTTTATTTGGAAACCCGACTCCGAACAAATTGGAGCTTCCCGCAATATTGGCGTGATTTCCCCAAACGACCACATTTCCTTTTACGCTGCGACAGGCGCTTCCCGAACCCAATCTTGCTAAAAAGGATGCTTTTTGATAGAAATAATCTTCAGGCATTTCGGGATTCAGTTCTTTTTCCAGGCTCATTAAATTCACTGCCAAAGCTGCCATTCCGGAAGCCGAGGAGGCGATTCCTGAACTGTGCGGAAACGTATTCTGTGTGTCGATCGTGAAATGATAGTCTTTTAAAAACGGCAGGTATTCGTATATGCGTTCGAAGAATTTGAGGATTTTCGGTTTGAAATCTTCCTTGGGCTTGCCTTCAAAAAGCAAGTCGAAAGAGAAATTTCCGTTCGGCTCTTTTTTGGCGAAAGCCAATGTGGTGATGGTTTTGCAATTGTTGAGCGTAAAACTCACAGACGGATTGGCCGGAATCTGGTTTTCTTTTTTCCCCCAATATTTCACCAGCGCGATGTTGCTGGGCGCGCTCCACGTGAAAGAACCTTTGTCGGCAGAATGTTGGTATTGGGATGGAATAAAACCGGCTGCTGTAATCATATCTGAAATTTTACTTTGTCAGTTTGGCCTAAAGCCTCGTGTGGCAAAGATACTTTTTTGGTTTATACGTTGATTCGGAAACGGAAAGATTTGACTAATTTTGGAAAAAAGACCATGCACAACAAATATGTAAAAATCCTGATTTTCGTGGTCACCTGCATCGGTGTCGGATTTATCGCCGGAACGGCAACGCAAAGCGGCGTCACGGAATGGTTCCCGACACTGGTCAAACCATCTTTCAATCCGCCAAACTGGGTTTTCGCGCCAGTCTGGAGTTTCCTGTATATGATTATGGGAATCGCCGCCGGACGCGTTTGGGGACGGATCAATTTCGAAAGGGAAGCGGTCAGGAAAGCATTGACTTTTTTCTTTATCCAATTGGCATTAAACGCACTTTGGCCGGTTTTGTTCTTCGGGCTGCACAATCCGTTGCTGGCACTGATCGAAATCGCATTGTTGTGGCTGATGATCTATGAAACTTACACGCAATTCAAAAAAATCGATAAGATCGCCGGACTGATTTTCATTCCGTATCTGGCCTGGGTGAGTTTTGCGGCGGTATTGAATGCAAGCCTTTGGTGGCTGAACAGGTAATTATTGGATGACCAGTTTCTGTGTCTGGCGCAGGTTGTCTTCAGTCGTCATTTCAACTATATAAATGCCTTTGGATAAATCCGAAACATTAACTGTTGATTGATGTGAGCCAAAATTTGTTTTTATCAAAACTTTTCTGCCGGTGCTGTCAAATAGGGTTACTGTCTTCAATTTTTTGGCTGGCGTCAGAAAGAGTTATTTCGAAACGGTCTTTCGCAGGATTCGGAATCATTAAAAATTGCTGTTCCGCAAAAGGCATTGTTTTTAAACCATCGGCAGTACAATTGGCGACGCCGCTGTAAAGTGTGGTGTTTTGAGCGCCGGTATGGAAAGGTTTGTTATAGATCATTTGGTTAAACGGATTTATGAATTGTAACGCCGGTTTCATTGGGAAAAAGTCCGCCCATGTTCCAGAACAATTCAAACGGATGATCATGACAAAGCGCTACTTCAAACGTAAATGTTTGCTCAGCGGCATTTGTTGGGTCGTTCAGTTGGGCCACCAATATGCCATCCTGAAAAACACTCATCGTTTCGCCATTCAAACCGTCACCAAAACCGTCTAAAAGTGTAAAGGTGTAAATACACTGTTCCGAGGGATTGCATTGCGAATAGGAAAAGGATCCCGAAAAAAGCGTGCAGAGAAAAAAGAAGAGTAAAAGTTTCTTCATGATGCTAACGTTTATATTTTCAAATATACTGAGATTAAGTCAGTTATCAAATAGACTGCGCCACAATAAACCCGCTCGTCCACGCATTCTGGAAATTGAATCCGCCCGTAATCGCATCGATATTGACGATTTCACCCGCAAAATAAAGGTTTTCATGCAACTTGCTCTGCATGGTCTTGAAATTAATTTCCTTTAGGTCGATTCCGCCCGCCGTGACAAATTCTTCCTTAAAAGTGCTTTTGCCGTTCACCTGGAATTGTGCATTGGTCAGTTGGTTTGCAAGGTTGGCCAGTTGTATTTTTGATAAATCCGCCCACTTTGTTTCGCCTTCAATCCCCGACGCCAAAACCAAACTTTCCCACAAACGGTTGGGAAAGTCGAACGGCGATTTTTTGGAAACCGCTTTTTTAGAATGTTCCTGTTTCAGATTGCGCAGGATCTTTTCGGCATCTTCAAAATCCATATCATTGAGCCAGTTCACAAAAATCGTAAACTGGTAATTCTTCTCATTCAAAATCCTTGCGCCCCAGGCCGAAAGCTTCAGGATTGCAGGGCCGCTCATGCCCCAATGGGTAATCAGCAAAGGTCCGGTTGACGTAAGTTTGGTATCTTTCACCTTGACAGAAACCAACGCCGAAACGCCCGGCAATTCTTTTATCCGTGAATCTTTGATATTGAAGGTGAATAAAGAAGGAACCGGATTGATTACCACATGCCCAAAATTTTGCAGCATTTCCCAGATTTTCGGGTTGCTCCCAGTGGCGAGGATGAGTTTTCCGGCTACATAATTTTCGTTTTGCGTATCGATTTTCCAGCAATTTTCTTTTTTGAATATCGATTGCACACTTTGTCCCGTCAACACTGAAATTCCCAGTTTTTGGGTCGCTTTAAGGAAACAGTCGATAATCGTCTGCGAAGAATTGGAAACCGGAAACATACGTCCGTCTTCCTCAACCTTCAATTCGACGCCGTGCTTTTCGAACCATTCGATCGTATCGCCCGAAGCAAATTGGTGGAACGGTCCGCGCAGTTCCTTTTCGCCACGCGGATAAAACTTCACGAGTTCATTCGGCTCAAAGCACGCGTGCGTCACATTGCAGCGTCCGCCGCCCGAAATGCGCACTTTTTCCAAAACGCCTGCGCCGCGTTCGAGGATGGCGATTCTTACCTTCGGATTTTTCTCGGCAATATTGATCGCCGCAAAAAATCCGGCAGCGCCGCCGCCAACAATAATGATATCGTAGTTCTGGTTCATGTGGAATAATTCCCTGCAAATATCTGATTTATATCTTCGGATAAAAAATCCTAAACGCGATAACTGCAGAACACAAAAAATGTCAAGGCTGTTTTGGTAAAAATCAGACCCGTTCCGGAAAATCAGTAATGATTCCGTCTACTTTATAAGATTTTATTTTGTCGATGTCTTCCAGTTCGTTAATCGTCCAGGAGAAGACTTTAAGATTTTCGCTTTGCATCGCTTTCGTATTTTCTGAGGTAAGCAAATGGAAATAGGGATGGATGGTTTCGGCCCTGATGAATTTGGCGAAAGCCACAGCCAGATCCAAATCGGTATGTGTCAATACGCCAAGCGGGATCTCTTCATGCAAGTCGCGCACTTGCTGCAATGCTGCCCAGTCGAAGGAGGAAATCAGGAATTCCTCATATTTCCAGTGCTTTTCCACAACGTATCTTTCGATCAGGTCGACTACCGGCTTTGCGGTTTCATGCGCCTTGAGTTCAATATTGATCAGGCATTTATGATCCACCAAATCAAATACTTCTGCAAGCGTCGGGATTCCGAACCGGTTTTCAATCCGCAGTTTTTTCAATTGCGCCAAAGTCAGTTCTTTCACCAAACCGCTTCCGTTCGTCGTGCGGTTGGCCGTTTCATCATGGATGACAATAATTTCGCCATCGACGCTCAAATGCACATCGAACTCAATTCCGTCAGCGCCCAGATCAAGCGCCCTCTGAAAACTTTCCAAAGTGTTTTCGGCAATATGGCCTTTGGCGCCGCGATGCCCGATATTGAGGATTTTGTTCATGTCGTAAAAATAAAAAACGCCCTCGTTAAGAAAGCGTTTTTATGATTTTTATTTGTTCATTTCCAGGAGGACGAAGGTAAAATCCGAATCGAATACGACCCTGCCCTTGTCGACAACCAATTCTTTTCCGGAATAGGTATCGCGCAATTTTGTCCCGTCTTTAAATACCGAAGAAACGGTGATGATTTTCCTACCGGCTGGTAAATCGAGCCCGATAATCACACGATCGAGGTAATCGCCCATGATGTAACCGCGGCTGAAAACATAAGGCGCCGCCGAAATCTGACGGTGAACGCCCGCGCCGATTGCGGGATGGTTTTTCCTGAATTGCCCCAGTTTTTGCCAATGCTCAAGCGCTTTCTGCTTTTCCGGACTGTTTTTCAATTCGTCCCAGTTCATGAAAGAACGCAACGTGGCATCGCCTTCGGTTCCGGGAACTTCGAGCGAACGTCCGGTTTCGTCGCCATAATAAATCTGGCATACACCCGGGGACAGCAATAATTTGGTACCGCTTTCGATGGTTTTTTCGCGCTTGGCATCGAATGGCGAGCCGTCATCATGTGAAGACAGATAGTTCAGGACGCTGAAGCCTTCGAGTTCCATATTGAGTTTGGTGGAATATTTCGAAAAGATGTATTCGTATTCGCGCTGTGCATCCCATTTGAATTCGAAGTTGATCATGTTGTTGAATCCATTGGCAAAATAGTTCACTTTCCGGTCGCCGAAATCAAAATTCTTGCCTGCGCTGATGCCATAATTATAGACTTCTGCAATGGTATAGAAATGGTTGTCGTCGAGCACTTTTTCAGGATTTCTCTTTTTCCAGTCCTGAAAAGAATATTCGCATTGGGTCTTGAAATCCGACCAAACGCCTTCATCCGTATGCTTTACGGTATCGGCGCGGTAACCGTCGATCCCGAATTCGGAGACATAATCCGACAGCCATTTGATGATGTAATATTTAGGCAATCTCGGATAACCGGTTCTTTTGAAGAAAGCATCAAGCGACGCTACTTCCTGGTCGTATCGGCCTTCGGTTTTCCATTTTTCAACGAGAAACGGCGGCAGCGAAACTTCCTGCGTGCTTTCGGTTTTAACGTCGGGCAGGTTTTTCACCAAAGTGCATTCGGTCGTTCCCTGAAAAGTCTTGTAATCGCATTGCGGCCCTGTGCGCACCCAGTCTTCGGGCCAGACCGTATCGATCGCAGTAACCGGTCCGGTGTGGTTGATGACTGCATCGAGCAAAATCCGGATGCCGTGCGCGTGTGCTTTGGCTACGAGTTCGGCGAGGTCTTTTTTGGTTCCGAAGTTCGGATCTAAATTCGTCCAGTCGCGCGTCCAATAGCCGTGAAAGCCATAAGACAGACCGGTTCCTTCGTCAACGCCGTCGTGAATCTGCTCGACAATCGGTGTCAGCCAGATGGCATTGACGCCGAGCTTGTCAAAATAGCCTTCCTCGATTTTCTGCGTGATGCCTTTGATGTCGCCGCCTTCAAAACCGCGCAGTTTTCCGGGTTTTTTAGTGCGGTTGAAATTAACGTCATTCGTTTTATCACCGTTGTTGAAACGGTCGGTCATTAAAAAATATAAATTGGCGCCTTCCCACACGAACGGCGTTTTTTGTTTTACGGTTTTGCTTTCCATTGGAACATTGTCTTTTGTCTGTGCCGAAGTAAAATTGGCAACCGACAGGATTGAGACTAAAAGAAGGGTCGCGGTTTTTCTCATTTAGAGTTCGATTTTGATTTGCCTCGTGGTTCCTTTTTCCAAAAGTACCGGAATCTCCAGGGCGTTTTTTGTGGTTTTAAAAGTAACGATTTTTCCGTCAACTGTCACTTTTTTCGGGGTTGAAAAGTTGTGGATAACCAAAGTGATGTTTTTATCGGAGACGGTGTAATGGTCTTTTTTTGGACTTGCCGTCAATTTCACCGCAATCATTTTGCCCGTTACGCTGCTGCTGAAGCCGATGTTTTCGTAGGCGCCTTTTTCATATGCATCGGGCATTGCGCCATCGTCATTGTAAAGTGCGCCGCTACTTTGGGCACTTTCGGGATCGTAATAAAAATGCAGGTCGAAATCCGCGAGTGAATATTTAGACGTATTCGGGATCGGTTTAATCATCGGGATAAAATCGCCGCCGCGTACAAAAACCGGAATGTGGTCTTCTGTCACGGCTACATTTTCTGTTTTTCCGCCAACGTGTTTTTCATCGGAATAGAAATCGAACCAATTGTTGCCTTTCGGAAAATAAACGGCTGTCGATGTGATTCCGGGTTTTAAAATCGGCGTCACTAAAAAACTATTGCCCCAAAGATATGATTGCGTGTAGTTGAAAAGCGCCGGATTATCCGGTTCTTCAAAAATCAAAGGACGCATCAAAGGCGTTCCGAGGCGTGTATTCTCGAAAGCGATATTATAATTGTAGGGCAGGAGTTGGTAACGCAATTCCACCTGCTTCTTCGCTTTTTCTTTGGTCACGATGTCTTTGTAAACCGGTTCCGGCGCAACGTCATCGCTGGCATGCGGTCGGAATATCGGTTGGAAAACGCCATATTGCAGCCAACGCAGATAGAGTTCGTTATCGAAATAATCGCCTGCAAATCCGCCCAGGTCAGAATGCATGTAGGCGATTCCCTGCATGCCCATTTCGAGTGCGATTTCGGGTTGCGACTGTAATCCGGCCCAGCTTCTGCTCACATCGCCGCTCCACGGAATCATGCCGTAACGCTGCGAACCCGAATAACCGGCGCGCATGAGGATAAACGGGCGCACATTTGGGAAATCTTTTTTGTAGCCGTCGGCGAGCAACTTCGCCCAATTGTGTCCGTAAATATTGTGTACTTCGTCGGCGGTTCCTTTGGCGGTGATCGCTTTGGACGGGAAAGCTTCGGGTTCGCCCAGATCGCCCCACCAGCCGCCAACGCCTTGGTTGACCAGGTTTTTGTAGATGTTCCAGAACCAGGTTTTGCCTTCGGGTTTGAAAATATCGACGATTCCGGTATTTCCGAAATAGAAATCGTATTGGAACGGATTGCCGTCTTTTCCGACTGCGAGCACTTTTTTATCCACCGCTTCCTGCCATTTGGAGGAAGTGGTCAGGATAAACGGCTCGGTGATCAAAATGGTTTTGATGCCTTTTTTATTGAGGTCGGCGATCATTTTTTCTGGATTTGGGAAAGTCTCCTTGTCCCATTCGAGATTCCCCAGCGTTCCCTGAACCGTTTTCCCGAACCAGTATAGGTCGAGAATAATGGCATCGACAGGAATTTTGTCGTCTTCAAATTTCTTAATCGTCTTTTCTACATCGGCTTGTGACTTATACCCAAAACGGCTTGAGAAATTCCCAAAAGCCCAGCGCGGCGGCAACGGCTGCCTTCCGGTGAGCTGCGTATAAAGTCGCGTGAGTTCTTCCCAGTTGTCGCCGGCAATGACCTGATAGGTTTTTCTTCCCGATATCGTTTCGTAAGTCAGCGTGTTGTTCTTTTTGCTGTCGAGGTCGAGGCTTCCGATGGCGGCGTTGTCGAAATGGACGGCGTATATTTTTGAGGACAAGACCAACGGAATACAGAAATTCAGCAATTCCGCGCGATCGCCATAACCGTATTGCGCGCGGTTGTATAGCTTGAGCAGATTGCCGCGGCGATTGAGTCCGAGTGCCCGGGAGCCGCCGCCATAAAGCGCTTCCGTGGCGTCGATGTTGAAATCGATGGTTTGCGTACTGTCTTTTTGGGTGAAGCCGTTTTTCTCGGAAAGGATCTCATTTCCGTTGTAATTATAGGAAATTTTAAATGGCGATTTTTGGATGACGACCTGTATTTCGCCGGTGTCGAGTTTTAGGAGATTGCCGGTTTGGCTGAATTTGGCTAAAGCCACATTGGGCGGCATTACTACCGCATGCGATTCCGGATTGAAGGTTTCGTCTTTCGGGATGAAGGTGGTTTCGAAAATCTTATCCGTGTAGCTTTTGATGGCATAGTCGCCGTCGGAGGTTTTGACGGTGAGGATTTTGTTCTTCCAGGAATGGGAAAGATATTGCCTGTTGGCGTTTTGTCCGACTGCGAGTCCGGAAATGAAAAGAAGTAAGATTAGAAAGTGTTTCTTCATGGTTGGTTTTTTAGCCCCGATAGCAGTGGAAATCCTGTCATTGCGATTGCGGAAACGCTCAAAAGATTGCTTCACTTCGTTCGCAATGACAGATTGCAACGGATAGCGGGAATGGCTTCAAGTTAATTCAATTCTAAAATGCAGGCCGATTTTGGTTCGATGGAAATATCGGTTTTCAAATCGACGGTTTTTCCTGAAATCACGTCTTTTCCCGATTTGAAATTCCTGATATTTTCTGCGAAACGATCGGTTTTGAAGGTTTTATTTTCTGCGGAATTGTTCAGGATTACCATTACGGTTTGCTTTTCGTTGTAGCGGAAATATACATACACATTGTCCTGCGGCAAATACTGCGTGGTTTTTCCGGTGTGGATGACTTCGGAAGTTTTTCTCCAGTTGAACAATTTGGAGGTAAAATCGAAATATTGATTTTGCTCTGTGGTTCGCCCTGATTTGGTGAACGCATTGGCCGTATCGCCGTTCCAGCCACCCGGGAAATCGTGGCGGATGTCGGCATCGCCTTTGCCTTTGTCGCCGTCCATCCCGATTTCGGAACCGTAGTACAATTGCGGGATGCCGCGTACCGTAGCAACCAAAGTCATTGCCATTTCATATTTCTTCAGATCGTGGTAGGTTTGGTTAAACCGTTGCGTGTCGTGGTTTTCGGCGAAAACGAGAATGCTGTTGGTGTTCGGGTAGAGGAAGTCGTTGGCGAAATTGTTGTACAATCGCGGCATACCGTTGTCCCAATCCTGTTTGTCTTCGTTGAAGACTTTTGTGATTGCAGTGAAAAGCGTAAAATCCATGACGCTTGGCAGGTTGGAATTGTAATTCTGGATCGCGCCCACTTTCGAATCCTTCTGCCAATAGGCCATTTGCGCCTGGTCGTCCATCCAGACTTCGCCCACGATGTTGAAATGCGGGTATTCGTCCATAATCGACTTGGTCCATTTGGCGATTCCGGCCTTGTCGCAATAAGAATAGGTGTCGACGCGAAAACCGTCGAGGTCGGCGTATTCAATCCACCAGATGGCGTTTTGTGTGAGGTAATTCAGCACCAATGGATTCGCCTGGTTCAGGTCGGGCATATTTTTGACGAACCAGCCGTCGACACAATATTTCTGGTCGATTGCCGAAGCATTGCTGTCGAACTGCGTCGCCATGCGGTAATTGGATTGCCCGTAACCCGGAAATTGGTGGATCCAGTCGTAAGCCGGTAAATCCGCGATCATCCAATGCTCAGAACCCCAATGATTGGTAACGTAATCCATGACGAGTTTCATGTCGCGTTTGTGGAGTTCGGAGGATAATTGGAGATATTCTTCATTGGTCCCGAAACGCGGGTCGATTTTGTAGACATCGGATTGGGCGTAACCGTGATAGGAACCGCGGGCGGCGTTGTCTTCGCAAAGTGGCGTGTTCCAAACGGCTGTCGCGCCGAGTTCTTTGATATAATCGAGGTTTTTGATGATGCCTTCGATGTCGCCGCCGTGGCGCGAACCGGGTTTGGAGCGGTCGGCTTTTTCGGCCATATCGGCAGCACTGTCGTTGTTCGGGTTTCCATTGGCGAAACGGTCGGACATGATCAGGTAAATCATATCTGAGGAATCGTAGCCCTGGCGCAAAGCGGAATCCTTACGGCGTTGTTTCAGCGAATATTTCTGGGTAAAGGCGACTTTGTTTTTGCTTTTGAAGGAGAAAGTCAAATCGGAAACCGGGATATTTTTGGTATCGATCGTGATGAAAATGTAATTCGGATTTTCGGTTCTGGCGACATTGGTGATCACGATATTATTGGAAACCGAAGTTTCGTACTGCGCGATATTTTTGCCGTAGAACAGGATTTGCAGTTCAGGGTTTTTCATTCCGGAGAACCAGAATGGCGGCTCTACTTTTTGGATTTGCGCGAATGCTGATGTTGAAATGAGGAGCAGGAATAGTAGTTTTTTCATAATTTGTGTTGTTTTACTTTCTTTTGCCTTGATGCAAAAGAAACAAAAAATCAAGCCTGCCTGAAAATATTCTAAAAACTACCTCGAAGTTTCGTTCCGCGCCCCGAACCGCTCGTGCGTTGCACTCGGCTAAGCGGAGTGCTGCCACTGCACTTCTCGTTGTTTTTCACGAATATTTTCAGAAGGGCGGCTAGCTTCGCCCAAGGATTTTTATATTTTATTTTTGGCTTGCTGACGCAGCGCCGAAAATTTTTCTAAGAACGTTCTTCTTTATCAAGGACGTTTTTTTACGTTCCAAGCGAATGAATTTGTTCATTTACTACAAAACGTGCTTCGTGATGCCGCGCTTCGATCGCGCAGGCGGGCACCTGCTGTTTGAAAAGGGCGAAAAAATCAAAAGCTGTTTGAGCGCAGCGAGTTCTTTTGATTTCGACCTTGAAAACTTAGCAGGTCGCCGAGCGATCGGACGCTTGAATTTTTGCTTCTTTTAGCTCACCAAAATAATATTTTGTTTTGGTGTTCGCTGAACCTCACAGGCTCGGTTTGTTTCAAGACAAAAGAAAAGAACGTCAATTAAACCGAAATTGTGTCGGTTTGCACAAAATTGCGTCAGGGATGGAAGCGGTATCCTTTTGCGGCCGCAGCGTAGCGAAGGCCGTAAAAGATATAGCGTACAGCCCGCCCGTAGCGCCCTATACCGTTACCAAGCTATTCGGCCCGACCGTAATCTCAACACCGTTGACAAAAACTTTAATTTGCTTCGCCTGTTCGCCCGCGCCCTGACCATTACCGCCTTCGAGTGAGAATTTGGTTTCATTCGGATGTACCGAAACTTTTAAAACCTGGTTCCTGAAATTGATCTTGAACGAATACGCATCCCATTGTTCCGGAATCCTCGGCTCAAAATGCAGCGCGTCGTTTTTGACCCGCATGCCGCCGAAACCTTCCACGATGCTCATCCACGTTCCGGCCATCGAAGTGATGTGGCAGCCTTCCTCAACTTCTTTGTTGTAATCGTCGAGGTCGAGTCGGGAAGTCCTTAAATAGAACGTATACGCCATATCCATTTTTCCGAGAACGGCAGCCTGGATCGAATGCACGCAAGGCGAAAGCGAGCTTTCATGCACGGTAAAAGGTTCGTAGAAATCGAAATGTTTTTGCAATTGTTCGGTCGAAAAATGATCTTCAAAGAAATAGAATCCCTGTAAAACGTCGGCCTGTTTAATGTAAGGCGAACGCAGGATCCGGTCCCACGACCATTTCTGGTTGATCGGGCGCTGTGATTTATCGAGGTCGGACACTTTTACCAGATCTTTATCGAGAAATCCATCCTGCTGCAGATAGACGTCGTGTTCCTCCGAATACGGGAAATACATCTTGTCGGCAACCTGTTTCCAGCGTGCCATTTCCTGGTCGTCGAGTTTTACTTTTGAGATGATTCTCGAATGATCGGAAGCATATTCAGATTTTACCTTTTCGATCTGTTCCATCGCATATTCGATGCACCATTTCGCCAGGTAATTCGTGTAGAAATTGTTGTTGACGTTGTTTTCGTATTCATTCGGGCCTGTAACGCCGAGGATGACATATTGGTTTTTCTTGGTCGAATAGGTCGCCCTTTGATGCCAGAATCTTGCGATCGCAATCAATACTTCCAGACCTTTTTCAGGAATATAGGAATAATCGCCCGTGAATCGGTAATAGTTGAAAACGGCAAACGCAATCGCGCCATTCCGGTGGATTTCCTCAAACGTAATTTCCCATTCGTTGTGGCATTCTTCGCCGTTCATCGTCACCATCGGATACAAGGCCGCACCGTTTGTAAAGCCTAATTTCGCTGCGTTTTCAATCGCTTTGTCGAGTTGGTTGTAGCGATACGTCAGCAAGTTTCTCGCCACATGCTGGTCTTTGGTCGCCATATAAAACGGGATGCAATACGCTTCGGTATCCCAATAAGTAGAACCGCCATATTTCTCTCCGGTGAATCCTTTCGGACCGATGTTGAGCCTCGAATCTTTTCCCAGATAAGTCTGGTTCAGTTGGAAAATATTAAAGCGGATGCCCTGCTGCGCTTTGGTATCGCCGTCGATAGTGATGTCTGACATTTCCCAGATTTTCGCCCAGGCGCCAACCTGTTCCTGCAACAATTGGTCGTAGCCTTTCGCCAAAGCGGATTTGATGACATTTTCAGCCGCCGAAAGCGTGTTGTCATGGTTTAAGGAAACGGTATAGCCGCCGATTTTCCGGATGGCTGATTTTTCACCACGGGCAACGTTTACGGAATACGCAAACTGCACTTTCTCTTTAGAAGCCTCGGTGATTTCCGTAGACAGATTGAGGTTTTGGCCATTTGACAGGATGCTGTTGTGCATAAAAGTCGTCACGTTGAAATGCGTCTTAAACGTACGCGCGGTTACAAAAGCGGCATTTTCGGCGTGCTTCACTTCCAACGGTTCCCAGAATTTCTCTTCCCAATTGGCGTCGAGATTGGAAACGCCTGCGTCGATGTATGGTTTGTAGACGATTTTCGCGTCTTTGTTTACAGGCGTAATTTCATAATGGATGAGTCCGGCTTCGTCGAGATCGAGCGAAAGGAAACGGCGCACGTTGACCGAAATTTCGGTGCCGTTTTTAAGGACGGCCTCAAAAGAACGGTGGTACCAGCCTTGTTTCATGTTGAGTTCGCGGTGGAAATTATTCACGGAAGTGCAGCGGTTCAAATCGAAATTCTCGCCGTTGATTTCGATGTCGATGCCGATCCAGTTTGGCGCATTGAGCACCTTGGCGAAATATTCGGGATAGCCGTTTTTCCACCAGCCGACTTTGGTTTTGTCTGGGTAATAAATGCCTGCGATATAGCTGCCCTGGAACGTATGTCCGGTGTAGGTTTCTTCAAAATTGGCACGTTGCCCCATCGCGCCGTTGCCAATGCTGAAAAGGCTTTCGGACGATTTTACTCTCTCTGCATCGAATCCTTCCTCTATGATGGACCAATGGTCTGGTTTGATGTAATCCTGATTCATTTTATTTGGTTTTGCATTTTAAAACCGGACAACCGGCTTTATCATTTCGTGATTTGATGATTGATTTATTTTTTGATGATGGCTTCTATGAAACTGGTGTCTATATGGACGAAATCGGGAAAATTGTACTGTGCTTCTTTCAAAATCAGTTCGTCCCCGATTCCGATACTGGTCATTTTTGCAATATTGGCGGCTTGGATTCCGGCTACCGAATCTTCAAATACGATAGAATTCTCATTTGAAATTCCCAATAACTGTGCGGCGCGGACAAAAACTTCGGGATCCGGTTTGGCATTGGTTACGTCATTTCCGTCTACGATCGCATCGAAATAATGGATGATTCCGGTTTTTTCCAGAATCGGCCTCGCGTTTTTGCTTGCCGAACCCAGCGCAATCGGCTGGTCTTTTTCTTTCAGGAATTGCAAAATGTGCAGCACGCCCGGAAGCAGTTCGCTCTGGTCCATATTCACGAGATAGGATAAATAATCCTCGTTTTTCCGGGAGAGCCATTTGTTTTTATCTTCCTGGGAGGCGCTGACCCTTCCCAATTCGAGAATCAGATCCAAAGAACGCACGCGGCTCACGCCTTTTAATTCTTCATTGTGTTCGGGTGTGAATTCGATCCCGAGTTCCGAGGCGATTTTCTGCCACGCTAAAAAATGGTATCTGGCCGTGTCGACGATTACGCCGTCAAGGTCGAAGATGAATGCTTTATTCTTATTCATTAATATCAATCTTTTTATTTGTAGAAACGCCGAGCGTCAATAATCCTGCAAGAATCATCGAACAGCCTCCGACGATGAGTGCGTAAATGGGTTCGCTGTTGAAGAATTCCTTCACTAGAAATCCTAAAATGGTTCCGGCAACAATCTGCGGGATTACGATAAAGAAGTTAAAAACGCCCATATAATAACCCATTTTGCTTGAAGGCAATGAACCCGAAAGCATAGCGTAAGGGATAGACAAAATACTTGCCCATGCAATTCCGACGCCAACCATAGCTAATAATAGTCCGACCTTATCGGAAAGGAAATAGATGGAAATCAGTCCCAAACCGCCGGCAATCAATGCCAGCATGTGCGTGAATTTGTTGCTGGTTTTTCGTGCGAGCACCGGAAGCAAAAATGCTACAGCTGCAGCGACTCCGTTATAAACGGTAAACATGACTGAAACCCAATCGGCTGCGTCATTGTAGATTTTTGAAGTCGAATCATTCGTATTGAAAACGTGTCCGGTTACTGCTTTTGTCGTATAAATCCACATCGCAAACAATGCGAACCAGGAGAAAAACTGTACCCAGGCGAGCTGTTTCATGGTTTTAGGCATGTTGAGCAAATCGGTCACGATGATGGTGAATCCGTTCCTGACTTCACTTTTCCGCAATTGCGAAACCAAAGCGAAAAGAAATCCGACGACGAGCAATCCAACCGAAAGAATATACAATTCCTTATGTTCGTTACCTGCGCCCTGGGAATTAATGTGATGTACATACGCGGAAGCAATTGCGCCGACAATCAAAAGAAACAATCCGATCATGAACTGTCTTTTGACCGTCACGCCGCTTTGGGTCGCCATTTTTTCGTGATGCCCTTTGGTAGACTGCTCTTTTTTACTCTCTTCAAAAGCCTCGAGCTCTTCGGGAGAATATTCTTTGGACTTGAAAACGGTCCACAAGACAGCAAGCAGAAAAACGATTCCGCCTACATAAAACGACCATTTCACTGACGGCGGAATGATGCCTTCGGGGGCGGTGTTGGAGATGCCGATCCAATTCGTGAAAACGTAAGGAAGCGCCGAGCCGACAACTGCACCGAGCCCGATGAAGAAACTCTGCATCGCAAAACCAAGAGTCCGTTGCTTTTCGGAAAGATTGTCGCCAACGAATGCGCGGAAAGGCTCCATGGAAATGTTGATGGACGAATCCATAATCCATAAGGTTCCGATGGCAATCCATAGTGTTGGTGAATTTGGCATTACGAATAATGCGATGGAAGAAAGGATGGCGCCGACTAAAAAGTACGGTCTTCTTCTTCCCAATCTGGTCCAGGTACGGTCGGAAAAATAGCCGACAATCGGTTGAATAATCAGCCCTGTTAAAGGGGCTGCCAGCCAATAGAGGCCAATTTTGTCGACGTCTGCTCCGAGAGTGTCAAAAATTCTTGAAGTATTTGCGTTCTGCAGTGCAAAACCAAACTGAATCCCTAAGAAACCGAAACTCATGTTCCATATTTCCCAGAAACTTAATTTACGCTTTTCCATTATCGTCATTTAAAAATGAGGTACGATAAGCGCGATGCTTATCAAAACTTACTAAATTTTCGAAGTATAGTATAAGTCCTGATAATTGAACGTAAAGATATAATAAAATTTGTTTGAAAAACGCTTTGTCAGAATTTAACATTTGTGAAATTTCTGTAAACCGGGGCATGATTAATTGAAAATTAGATGGTTACGAATACTACAACGTTGGCGTAGATTCCCGGATTACCAAATGTGTTTCGATCACTTCTGTCTTGTAATGTTCTTCTTCCTCATCTTCCGACTCGAGTCTTTCAATCAGCATCTTGGCTGCTTTTGCGCCCATTTTGATGCCGTTCTGGCTTACGGTGGTGATGCTTGGCGAAGAATATTTGGAGATAATCCCGTCGGTAAACCCAATGACGGAAATGTCTTCTGGCACTCTGAGATCCAGTTTTTTAGCCGCCTTGATCGCGGTTACGGCAAACAATTCGTTGACGGCAAAAATGGCGTCGAGTTTATTTTTGCCCATCAGGTCTTCTATCTGGTCGGAGCAATTGTCGATGTCCTCGATCTTTAAGATCAGGTTTTCATCAACCTTAATGTCGTTGTTCCTGAGTGCCTTGATGTAGCCTTCGGTACGCAGTTTTCCTACGCTGACATAATCTACGGTGGTGATGAGTGCGATTTTCCTGAAATCGTTATCGATTAAATTCTGCACCGCTTCAAAAGCCGCGAGGCTGTCGTCGATGATCACCTTGTCGCACAAGATGTCGTTGGTGACGCGGTCGAACATCACGACCGGCATGCCCTGGTTGATGACTTCGGTGATGTGGTGGAAATCCTTTTTATGCTGCGTTTCCTTAGACAGCGACATGATGAAGCCGTCGATGCTTCCGTTGGCCAACATTTCCATGTTGATGACTTCCTTGTCGAAGGATTCGTCGGAAAGGCAGACGATGACATTATAGCCTTTCTCGTTAGCTACATGCTCAATTCCGCTGATGACCGTGGCAAAAAAATGGTGCACGATTTCAGGGATAATGATGCCTATGGTTTTTGTTTTTTTGTTTTTGAGGCTGAGTGCAATCAGGTTGGGTTTGTAGTTGTATAATTTGGCGAAAGCCTGGACTTTCTGGCGGGTATCTTCGCTGATTTCAGGACTGTCTCTGAGGGATTTGGAAACGGTTGAAATTGAGACATCAAGCTCTTTTGCAATCTGTTTCAGGGTAACTTTTCTTTTCATAGCAAAAACCGATAAATAGTATTTTCTGAATAAAGATAATTTTTATTTCTATTAATCGAAATTTTCCCCTTAAAAATATGCGTATTTGGGAAAGTTTTCAACACGAAAACGTTTTCGGTAGACAATTAACAAGGACGGATTAGTAAAGCTAGAATTTTTGCTTAAATTTAACATTCGAAGTAAAGTATAAGCTCAAAAAAACTAACTCTAACTTAAACAAAACGTATGAAAACAATTTACAAAAAGTTGTTATATTTATTGCTGTTGTTGCCGTTTGGTGTCCTCGCCCAGAGCACTTTACAAGGAACCGTTATTGACAAAATATCAAAGCAGCCGGTTCCTGGGGTAAACGTGACAGTTCAGGGCGCCGCGAGCGGAACACAGACCGATTTTGACGGGAAATTTAAGCTCGGCAATCTGAAGAAAGGCGATGTGGTTCTGTTCTCTTTCCTGGGTTACAAAAGCAGCACGGTGACTTATGCCGCGCAGACCGATGTAACCGTCAGCCTTGAGGAAGAATCCAACCAGCTCCAGGAGGTTGTGGTGCAGGTAGGTTACGGTTCCGTAAGGAAAAAAGACGCTACCGGAGCAGTTGAGCTGATTACAGCAAAAGACTTCAATAAAGGCGCGATTACCAGTGTTGACGGTTTATTGAATGGCCGTGCTTCGGGAGTTGTCGTTACGAGTTCAGGAACACCCGGGGATAATCCGGTGATCAGAATCCGTGGTGGTTCTTCTCTGTTGGCGCCAAATGATCCACTCATTGTTGTAGACGGCTTGCCGTTGGACGGCGTAACATTAAACTCCATCAATCCAAACGATATTGAAACGTTCTCAATCCTTAAAGATGCCTCCTCGGCAGCAATTTATGGTAACAGGGGTTCGAATGGAGTTATTCTTATCACCACCAAAAAAGGTTCTAAAAAAGGAATCCAGGTTAATTTCAACAGTTTTACTACCTTAAATACACTGGCTAAAAAGCAAGAGGTTTACGGCGCGGATGAATTCAGGACGTTAATCGCTGAAAAGGTTCCTGCGCAGGTAGGCCAATTGGGAAATGCCAATACCGACTGGCAAAAGGAGATTTTTAAAGATTCCTATTCTTCAGACATCAGTGCTTCGGTTTTAGGCAATATATTTGGAAAAGTTCCCGCAAGGCTTTCACTGGGTCACACCGATAATAACGGTATTCTTTTAACTTCTGAGTATAAAAGAACAACGGGATCTTTTGCATTGAATCCGAGTTTGTTCGAAGATCACCTGAAAATAAATTTTACGGGTAACTATGCCTACACTTACAGGCGCAATGCTGATGAAGGTGCCATTGGCAGTGCGATTTCATTTGATCCGACACAGTCTGTTTATGATGAGGCTTCGCCATTTGCGGGCTACACAGAATCTTATGATGTGATTGGCAATAACCTCACACCACGCGGTCCTTCGAATCCGGTATCTCAGTTATTGGAAAAAAGAAATACAAGAGATGTAAAACGGTACTATGGTAATTTTAACCTCGATTACAAACTGCATTTCTTTCCTGATTTACGCATAATCCTTAATTATGGTTATGAAAGAAACCAGGGTACTGCTGTAAACAGGACCAATCCTTTGTCACGTTCCGGATTTAATACCACGATCCAAAGTCTCGGTACTAGTTATTTGGATGGCCAGGTTGGAGAATATTCCAGACCGCAGGATGATAATTTTACCAGGACCAACGAAAACCGCAATGCACAGTTGAATTATACCAAAGCCATCGGAAAACTCAATGTAGATCTTCTTGCGGGTTACGACTGGCAGCAATTTGATGAGTTAAAATATGGCTCCGGCAATTATTACTTGTATGGACTGAATCAAGGCGCAGAAGGAGTTACGGATACCTATACCAGTCCGGGAAATAACCTTCAGGCTTATTTCGGACGTTTGAACCTTGGTTTCGACAACAAATACTTAGTGACAGTGAACTTCAGAAGGGATGGTTCCACCAAAATCTCACCAGTTAATAAATGGGCGAATTTTTGGGGAGCTGCTTTCGCGTGGAAAATTAAAGAAGAAAGCTTCCTGAAAAATTCTAATGTATTCTCTGATTTGAAATTAAGACTTAGCTATGGGGAAACAGGTGATCAAAACCTGCCGAACCCATACGCATGGATCAAGAAATATAATGTTTCCAATGGCGCTTATTATCAGTTCGGTAACGAATTCATCTTTGTGGCGCGTCCTGATGGTTATAATGAAAACCTCAAATGGGAACGAAGCACAAAATACAACGTCGGAATTGATTTTGCATTTATGAACAACAGGCTCCGCGGAACTTTAGATGGTTATTTTTCAGAAACAAACGATTTGTTTGCTAACGCCAATCAGGGTGCGCTTGGAAACCTTTACATTTACGGACCAACAAATGTTGGGTCTTTGGAAACTAAAGGAGCGGAACTCGGTTTGAATGCCGATGTCGTAAAAAGTGACAATTTAGACCTTTCTTTCAATTATAACGTAAGTTATACTAAAATTAAACTGACCAGCCTGGCGACGGATAATCTTCCGGTAAATAGCTTATCTGATGGATTGTATGCCCAGACGCAAAAAGTAGGTTTGTCCCCGAATTCCTTTTGGCTTTATGAGCAGATTTATGATGCCAACGGAAGGCCTATCGAAGGCGCATATGTAGACAGAAATGGTGATGGTGTCGTAAACAGCAAAGACAAATACAATGCTGGTAAACCACAGGCAGATGTAACGATGGGCTTTTTGACAAATGCCACGATTTATAAAAACTGGGATTTCTCGATGGCGTGGAGGGCAAGCTTTGGAAATGATGTATATGACAGAGTGTCTGCGGATCGTTCGACGCTGGGTGGACTTTATAGTTCTTTTGGCGCGACTGTTCAAAATACGACGACAGATTACAGCAATACCAACTTCACAGCTTCTGTAAAAGAATCGGATTATTACATGAAAGACGGCAGTTTCCTGAAATGCGACAACATCACCGTTGGATATAATTTCAGAAACGTGCTCAATACCAAAGACAACACAAACGTAAGATTATACGGAGGTGTTCAAAACGTATTTATAATCACCAAATACAAAGGAATCGATCCCGAAGTATTCAACAACGGTGTAGACGGAACGATTTTTCCGAGAGCGAGAATGTTTATGTTAGGCTTAAATGCTAATTTTTAAAAAAAATGAAAATGAAAAATTTTAAAAGAATTAATCTGTTGTATATCCTGCCAATGATACTGCTCTTTTCGAGTTGTGAAAAGGATTTGGAAATATCACCAAAAGATGACGATGATTTTACCAGCGAGCAATTTTTCGCAAACCCTGCGTCTTACAAACAGTTTTTAGCGAAAATTTACGGTGGTCTGGCTTTGACCGGACAGACAAATCCTGCCGGTAATGGTGACTTAGGTGATCCGGCGCTGGGGGCATTAGACGAAGGCTACACGCAATACATCCGGGGATGGTGGCAATTGCAGGAAGCTACTACCGATGAGGCAATTATTGCATGGATCGACCCGACACTACCGGACATTAGCTTCAATACCTGGAATGCCGATAACGTTTATATTGAAGGATTTTTCGCAAGGGTTTTCTACCAAATCGGATTGTGTAATGAATTCCTCAGAGAGACTACTGAAGAGAAGTTGTCTTCAAGGGGCGTTACAGAAGATCTTAAAGCGCAAATCAGAATGTTCAGGGCTGAAGTCCGTTTTATGAGAGCGATGTCTTATTATCACGGTATAGATACTTTCGGAAACCTTCCTTTTGGTACAGAAAACGATTTGTTGGGAACACCGCCACCACAACAGTCAAGACAATATATCTTTGATTATTGCCTTGCAGAATTGGATGCGATCAACGCCGAACTGGCTGCGCCAAGAAGTAATGAGTACGCAAGGGTAGATCAGGCAGCAGCCTGGATGTTGAAGGCAAAATTACTCATTAATGCAAAAGTGTATACCGGAACCGACAGAAGCGCTGACGCTTTAGTCGCAGTAAACCAGGTAATCAATTCAGGTTACATTATTGCCAATATTCCTTTTGCCAACTTGTTTAAAGCAGATAACGATGTCAATGGCGCACAAAACGAAGTCATTTTTCCAATTGCCAATGATGGTACAAGAACCCAAAGTTATGGAGGAACGACATTCCTCGTTCATGGCGGCGCAAACAATGCGGTTGCAGCGACTTTAGGTGTTGATTCAGGATGGGGCGGTTTCAGGATTCGTCAGGAATTCTACAATACCGTCGGTACTTCAGATGCCCGCGTAATGTATGTGCCTGGCAACACTGATCCGGCATCTATCAGCAACCCTACAACAGCGACAAGTTCGACTGCATTTGATGAAGGTAAGAAATTGATCAAATTCTCAAACATCAGATCGGATGGCAACCCTGGAGCAAATGCTGCTTTCCCGGATACTGATTTCCCTTTGTTCCGTATGGCTGACGCTTATCTCATGTATGCAGAACTTGCTGCAAACGGATTTGGCGATGTTGGGACAGCTGTAGGATATGTCAATGCCCTAAGGTTAAGAGGAAGCGCTTCGGCAGCTACAATTACCGCAGCAGATCTGACTCCGGACCTTGTTCTCAATGAAAGAGCGAAAGAATTGTATTGGGAAGGATACAGAAGACAGGATTTGATCAGGTTCGGAAAATACCTGAGCACTTACAACTGGCAATGGAAAGGCGGCGTACAATCAGGTGTAGCTTTACCGGCTTACAGGTTGTTGTTCCCGATTCCAACCAAAGAGTTGAATACCAATCCGAATTTGAGACAAAACCCTGGTTATTGATACTAAACTTATAAACGATGAAAAATATATTAAAGACAATAATTTTCGCTTTTGCTCTTATTGCGTTTGGATCGTGCGAACATGATGCGGATCCGATAGTTTCAGCAAATGGATTTACACTCCGCACAGCGGAATCCCTATCACCTGTGGTATTAATACCACAAAATGATGCCAATACTGTTGCCACCCTGCAATGGGATAAAAGTGACAATGGCGGATTCACTTCAGTTTCCCAATATAAAGTTGAAGTGGCGGAAAGCGGTACAAACTTCGCGGCTGCTATTACGGCAAATAGTGGAAATCCGGCCCCTGAGAGTTACTCTTATGTACTGACGGTAGCCGAATTAAACGCGCTTGCCAACCAACTCCCGGGATACCAATGCGGTGTTCAGATGGATATCGATGTCAGAATTAAATCAACACTTGGAAACGGTTATTACAACGAGTTTACACAGTATTCGTCAAATGTGATTACATTGACTGTCACGCCATATTCTTCGGCGCTTCCAACTTTGGCTTTTTCAGCTACCGGTACAGGCCTGGACTCAGCTCCAAAATTGGCTGCCTCAGCAGTTTTAAATACCGACTATGAAGGCTATATGTGGCTTGACCCGGGAACTTATAAATTCTACAAACCAAATGCTTGCGGCGGCTACGATTCTCCTGCAGTATATGGTGATGATGGCGGCGGCTCTTTCAATACGCTTGTTGCAGATGGCGCAGGTTATCAGGTGGTTACCGCTGGATATTTCCTTGTGAAAGCGGATACGGTCGAAATGACATACTCGGTCAGACCGACAACATGGAATGTTTTCGGTACCGCCAAGCAAAATTTCCCGCTTTTGAATGTTCCTATGGTTTACAACCAGGCAACTAAAAAATGGGAGCTCAATATCACGCTGGCAAATGGTTATGGCGTTAAATTCAGGTCAAACGGCAACTCATTCCTTTTGGGCAAATTCCTTCCCGGAAGTGTCAACACGAGTGATTTTGGCGGAAATACATTAAGTTATGTGCCTAACACACCAGATCTGGCTTCTTTGCCGAATAACGAATTGATCGTCCCGGGCGAAAAAACCAATCCGAAGACTCTTGTAAATTATGATATTGCCTTGGATTTAAGCAGTCCCAGAAATTATACATACACGATAACCGTACACCAATAGGTTATCAAAATCCAATAAAAGGGCTGTTTTTTTGCAGCCCTTTTTCTTCTCTTAAATACAATGGCTATGAAAAAAAATATCTTACTAAGTTTTGCCTTTTGCCTGTTCGCAATGATTGCATCGGCACAGGTTACAATTACACCTCCGACGTTTAGCGTAACCGACCAGATTACCATCACGGTTTCTTTTGCGAGCGCTACCTGTAACTCTATGGGTACGAATCCGGCAAAGGTTTACATGCATGCCGGAATCGGAAACGATGCCAATGCTTTCGGTTTTTCTGTAGTTGGAAACTGGGCCGCCGACGATGAAGTGGGCGTCATGACCAACAACGGCAACGGAACATGGAGCAAAACCCTAACGCCTTCGGTTTATTTCGGACTCACAGCCGGTCAACAGTCGAGCGCTTCCAAACTCGGAATGGTTTTCCGCAACGCATCCGGTACGCAGACGCTCAAAAAACCGGCAAGCTGTGGCGATTTTATCTTTAATGTGGGTTATTTCCAATCGATCCTGATCACACCCGCGGTCAACAGTGCGACAATTATCAATTCTGGCGGAAGCTTAAATATCCAGGCTTCCAATACCAATGGCAATGCGACTTACGACCTCAAAGCAAACGGAACAACCATCAACATGGTTTCCAATACTGCTTCTTACACATTCAACCATACGGGAATTACAGAAAACCAAAACTACGAACTGCTCATCACCCAAGGCACTTCAGTGCAAAGCAGGAAGTTTTCGGTGATTGTAAATCCGGGAACCATTTCGCAGGCCTTGCCATCGGCGACACTCGAGGAAGGAATAAATTATGATCCCAACGATGCTTCGAAAGCCACGCTGGTGCTCGATGCGCCATTAAAAGATTTCGTCTATGTGGCCGGAAGTTTCAACAACTGGCAGCCGTCTTCGGATTATGCGATGCGTAAAGATCCGTCTTCGACAAAATTCTGGCTCGAACTTACGGGATTAACGCCAGGTACGAATTATTCTTACCAATATTGGGTTGCCGACACTACGCCACTTGCGGGTTCGCCTGCATTGGTGAAAACCGCAGATCCGTTCTCCACTTTGGTATTGTCACCTTATGACGATCAGGATATTCCGGCATCGACTTATCCGAACTTACCGGCTTATCCGGCAGGACAGAACTACGAAGTGACCGTTTTGAAAACCGGGGAAATACCCTACAACTGGCAGGTGACGAATTTTACAAAGCCTAAAAAAGACGATCTGATTGTTTATGAAGTCCTTATAAGGGATTTCGATTCACACCGCAATTTCCAGGACCTGATCGACAGGATCGATTATTTCAAGAACCTAAAAGTGAACGCCATCGAGCTGATGCCGGTGATGGAATTCGAAGGCAACGAAAGCTGGGGTTATAATACGGCTTTCCATATGGCGCTCGACAAATTTTACGGGACGGAAAACAAGCTCAGGGAATTCATCGACTTGTGCCACCAAAACGGAATTGCAGTGATTCTCGATGTCGCACTCAACCACGCTTTCGGAAGAAACCCGATGGACAGGATGTGGATGAGCGATCCTGACGGCGACGGCTTTGGCGGACCAAGTACGGAAAATCCTTATTTCAACGTTACGGCAACACACGCTTATGGCGTCGGAAATGATTTCAACCATTCGCAGCCAAGAACCAAGACTTATGTGAAAAGGGTTATCAAGCATTGGATCGAAGATTTCCATATCGACGGTTTCCGTTGGGATTTAACTAAAGGCTTTACACAAGCGTGTACATCAGGAGATCAAACCTGCACCAATGCCTACCAGCAAGATCGCGTAGACATTCTTAAAGATTACGCCGATTATTCCTGGAGCCTCGATCCTTACCACTATGCCATCTTTGAGCATCTGGGTATCGATAGCGAAGAGCAACAATGGGCCAATTACAGGGTCAATGAAACGCCGAGCAAAGGCGTAATGATGTGGGGCGAATTGTACGAACCATACAAGCAACTCGAATTGGGATTTGCAAGCAACGCCGGTATTACCAGAATGGGTCATGTGAGCAGGGGATTTACAGCCAAACGATTGATGGGTTATCCTGAAAGCCACGATAAAGACAGGCTGATGTATGAAGCGCTGACTTATGGAAATACTGCCGGGACCAATCCGCCGTTCGACAATTTGACGAATTCCCTGACACGGATGTCGGCGATCGGAGCGACTTCTTTGTTGATTCCGGGTCCGAAAATGATCTGGCATTTTGCCGAATTGGGAATGGAAAATTCCATCTGGACGTGTACCGACGGCTCCGTAAATAGCGACAGCGACGCCACTGCCGGAGATTGCAAACTGGCCACCAAGCCACAGCCGCAATGGGCCGACAACTGGCTGGGTGATCCGCAAAGGGCAAAAATTTACAACGATTGGTCAAGGATGATTGCGCTCAAAACCACCGAACCGGTATTCGAAGGCAATTACGCCATCAGTCCGAACGTTTCGGCACTCAAGCCAAGGATTTACATTTATGATGATTCTTTGCCGGCAACGCAACTGAAAAACGTCGTGGTTTTGGCAAATTTCTCCGTATCTGCGACTGATGTGACGCCTGATTTCCCATATACCGGAATCTGGTACAACCTCATGGACAATTCGGTTTTCAACGTGACCAATACTGCCGAAGTGATCAATCTTGGCCCGGGACAATTCCGCGTTTTCGGAAATAAGCCGGTCGTACTGAACACCGATGCGTTTGAACTCAGCGACGGGATCAGCCTTTATCCAAACCCGTCTTCCGATTATTTCGCAATCAATACAAACACCACCAAAGTGGAAGTGTATTCGGTTGCCGGACAATTGGTCAAGACTTTCGGAAAACAGGACAGCGATTACCAATACAATATCAGCGACCTGAGCAACGGGCTCTATATGGTGAAAGCCACAGATGCCAACAATCGCGAAAAAACAATGAAATTAGTTAAGCAATAAATTTTTTGAGTTAGTTAAATTTATTATTTTCCAAAGCCTTTCTTCCGCCATAAAGAAAGGCTTTTTTTATTGCTTTTAACTTGTTCAAAGTTTTCAATAGTAGTAATTTTGCCGAATGAAAAAAACGGTTAAAGCAACGGCAGTCAAAGTCTTGAAGGTAATGGCAATCTCCATTTCGGGGTTATTGCTTATTTTGTTTTTAATTCCGGTCCTGTTTCCGGGACAAATTGCTGAAAAGGTTAAGGATTTTGCGAATGAGAAACTCGAAGGCGAACTCAGCTTTACCGAAGCCAATCTGTCGTTTTTCAATCATTTTCCATCGCTGACGCTGACTTTAAAAGATTTCAAGTTAAAAGGCTCGAAGCCATTCGAGAAAGAGACGCTGATTTCCGCCCATGAGATTGCTTTCGGGATTAATATCAAATCGTTGGTTTTCGACAGCACCATTCGCATCGACAAGATTTTCCTCGCCAATGCGCTGATGAATGTGAAAGTCGACGCACAAGGCCGCGCGAACTATAATGTTTATGTCTCCGATTCGAAAAAGGAAACCAAAACCGATTCGGGTGAAACGTCGCTCAAGCTCGAAAAGATCGACATCCGCGACAGCCATCTGGTCTACAGCGACCAATCGGCCAAAATGCTGATCGATGCCAAAGGATTCAATTACGTCGGGAAAGGCGATCTGGATAAAGCAGTTTTCGACATTTATACCGAAGCCAAAATCGATTCGCTCGACTTCACTTTCAACAATGAAACCTATCTCAAAAATAAGAATGTCAAGGCCGACCTGATCACCAAAATCAACACGAACTCGCTGGCATTCATTTTCGAGCAGAACAATCTTAAAATCAATAAGCTTCCTGTAGAATTTACCGGAAAATTCGATTTTCTCGAAAATGGCTACGACATCGATTTTAAAATTGCCTCCAACGACAGCAAACTCAACGACTTCTTTACCGCGCTGCCGCCGCAATATATTGCCTGGCTCGAAAAAACCAAAGTTGCAGGAAACACCGATATTCTACTGACGCTGAAAGGAAAATACATCGCCTCCGAAAATAAAAAACCCGATTTGACTTTCAATATGAAAATCCGCGAAGGCGAAATCGAATATAAAAACGCACCTTTTCCGGTTTCGAATATCTATATGAATTTCCGGACGATGCTTCCGAAACTTGATACGGCCGGACTTAAAGTCGACGTCGATTCGATTTTCTTTAATGTAGGAAAAGATTATTTCAAGGCAATTGTCAAATCAAGCGGAATCAGGAATCCGACCGTAGAAGCCAGAATCAGGGCATCGATGGATTTGCAGAAAATGGACAAGGCATTCGGATTTGAGAATATGGACCTCAAAGGAATGCTCAAAATCGACATCAATGTCAAAGGGAAATACGACAAGGCCAACAGTATTTTTCCGGTAACCAAAGGCAGTTTCTCGCTCACAAACGGTTTTGTAAAAACGCAATATTATCCGAATGCGATTGAAAACATCAATGTGAATGCCGCACTGTCCAACGGAAATGGCGCTTTCGCGGATACGAAAATCAGCATTGATCCGGCGTCATTTGTATTTGAAGGCAAGCCGTTCCACCTTAAAGCGAGTTTCGACAATTTCGAAGATGTCGCATACGATATCAAGGCCAAAGGCGAAATAGATGTGGCGAAAGTCTACAAAGTCTTTTCCCAAAAAGGACTGGATTTGCAAGGTTATATCAAAGCCGATGTCGCTTTCAAAGGAAAACAAAGTGACGCAACAAACGGAAATTATAACAAGCTCCAAAACAGCGGAACATTGGCATTGCGCAACATCAGGACAACTTCCGAATATTTTCCGAAACCGTTTGTGATCCGGGAAGGGCTGTTTACTTTCCGTCAGGACAAAATGGATTTCAATAATTTCCTCGCGGCTTACGGACAATCCGATTTCAGGATGAACGGGCATTTGCAGAATGTGATCAATTATATGCTTTCCGAAAAGGAAATCCTAAAAGGAAACTTTACGCTCGACGCGGATTACATCAATGTGGACGAATTCATGTCGGCTCCCAAAACCGTTGCGGAAACCCGGAAAGATTCGATCGCGGCCGCTTCGGCAAAACCAACCGGAGTGATTATCATTCCGTCCAATCTCGACATCCAGTTTACGGCGAATGCGCAAAAGGTGAACTTTGACGGACTCGATATCCGGAAGGCAAAAGGAAATCTGGCGGTGAATCAGGGCAGGCTGACTTTAAAGAATACGGGTTTTGACCTGATTGGGACCAACGTGCTTTTCGAGGCTGCTTATCAAAACGAAACCACCAAAACTGCTGATTTCAACTTTAAGATTCTCGCTAAGGATTTCGACATCAAACGCGCTTATAACGAAGTGAAAATGTTTCGCGAAATGGCTTCTGCAGCCGAAAATGCGGAAGGAATTATTTCACTGGGTTATAAAGTCAGTGGGAAACTCGATGGAAATATGCAGCCGATTTATCCTTCGCTTGTTGGCGGCGGTGTACTTTCGGTTAAGAATGTCAAGGTCAAAGGCTTTAAGATGTTCGGCGCCGTGAGTAAGGAAACAGGTACGGACGCGATCAAAAACCCGGATGTTTCCAAAGTCGACATCAATACTTCGATCAAAAGCAATATCATCACGATCCAGAGATTCAAGTTTAAGGTTGCCGGTTTCCGTCCACGGATTGAAGGCGCGACCAGTTTCGATGGCGCGCTCAATATCAAGATGCGATTGGGATTGCCGCCTTTGGGAATCATCGGGATTCCGCTGACGATTACGGGAACGAAAGACAATCCGAAAGTGAAAATCGGCCGCAAGACGGAAGATTTGCAGGAAACGGAATACAAGGCGCCTGAAACCCCGAAACCCGAAACCAATACTGACGTTCCGGGAAGCGTCGCTAAATAAAAATCTTCTTCAGGCCTTCGGCGATGCTTCTCCAGAAGAAGTTGTAGAATGATTTCTCGGGAATCCTTTCGAGTTCGACCTTAGTGCCTTTAACCTGTCCTTTGGTGTCGTTTTTTACGAACAGATTGCCAACGGCCGTGAGGAATTTGTTTTTCTTTTCGCGGTTGTTCTTTTGGTAAAAGGTCACCTTAAAATCGTCATATTTGATGGCGAATTCCCCGTGCGCCTTGGCGTCATTTCCGGTAAAATTAAAATAGACTTCGTTGAGCGTCCCTTCGGTTGTGGCGTTGATGTAAGGTTTGGAGAACGCGGCGATTTTTTTGGAATCGAAATCCATGATGCTGCCCCTGATGTTGAAACCGTCGGTTTTGTCCATGACGTTGAGCTTCCAGTCGACTTTCATCGGCGACGTATCCATAAATCTACAGCTGATGTGTATTTTCAGGTCGGGCAATTTTTTCTTTTGGAAACCGCTGCGGATATTAACCGCCGTGAGGTCGAATTTATTAAAGACCAATTTCCCGGAGCCTTTATAAAAATCCTTTTCCTCTTCATAAGCCAACAGCGAATGGCGCACTTTGAGCGTATCGACTTTCATATTGAAATCGAGATCGCGCAATAATTTGTTGTACAGGTATTTTTTGCTGAGATCGTCTTCGGGCAGCTTGTTGCGGTAAATATCTGCAGAGACGCCGTCGAGATTGACCGAATTTGCATTGGCAAACAAAACTTCCGAATCAAAGCCCCAGTCGAGATTTTTGATGTGGATGTCCTTGGCGGAAATGACGAACAAATCCTTCTCTTTCGGGATTTTCTTTACGAATTCACGCCGCGTATATTCGGGAATCATCTTAAAGGTACTGATTTGAAGATCCGATTTTGTAGCGGTGATTTTTTGCGTGGTGAAATGATAAAATTCATTGGCGCGGTAGTACAGGCTGTCGCATTTCACGCTGTATTTTTCAAAAGTGAACGGGATTTTTCGACCCAGCGTCTCATCGTCAACCGCGATGCCGTCGAGCCGGATGTTGATGTTGCTGATGCTCAGGATGGCCTTTTTGGTTTTGACATAAACGATTTTGATATCGCCATTATAAAGGTAGATGTCCTTCACGGAAATGACTTTCTCAAACGGCGCAACAACGGCATTCCGGATGTTTTTAGGGTTTACCGTCTTGTCGGATTTCTTGTAGAGAATGACTTCGGGTTTGATGATCGTGATGCTGTGGGCCTTGATGCGGTCGCTGAAAAGAACGCTCCAGATTTTGAAATCCTTCACTTCGATTGAGTTGACCTTGGCGTAGATTCCCGATTTCAGCGTGCTGTCCTCCACGGCCGTTTTTGGCAAAATGACAATGCCTTCGGCTTTGATATAGCCGTCGATCAAAGAATAATTGAGGTTTTTATAGGTAATGGAATAAGGCGATTTGTTTTTCTCACCGATTATTTTCGGAAGCTGGTATTTGATCCAGAAGTTGACGCTAACGCTTAACAGCAATGCAATTATAATAAATACTAATATCCCGATTCCTGCTTTGTGCGTCCATTTCATCCTTTAGGTTCTGAAGTTATCCGAAAGGCGAAGTTATTGATTTAGGCGCATTTACCCTTTACAAGAAATCCATATTAGGTTATGTCATTATTGGAATGCATGACTTTCGTTATTGAAAACTGCATAAAACGAAAAACCCGAATATTGCTATTCGGGTTTCAGTGGTACCTCCAGGGATCGAACCAGGGACACATGGATTTTCAGTCCATTGCTCTACCATCTGAGCTAAGGTACCGTTGCTTTCGCGGCTGCAAATATAGGATGATTTTTAATTTATCCAAAACAATTATTAAAAAAAATCAATTCGTAACTTCGCAGCCTCAAACCATTGCCCATGCTTTTAGCCATTGATGTCGGGAATACCAGAATCAAGTATGCTGTCTTTGAACGCAATACCCTTTTGGAATCTTCTTTTTTCCTCAAATCGGAACTGCTGCCGAACACCGAAAAGATTTTAAAACAGCATCCCGAAATCACCGATTTGATTGTCGCTTCTGTAGGAAATGTCGAAAAGGAAGCTTTCCTGAAGTATGAAAAAGACATCCGGATTCACTTCATCAGCCATTCCGACAAATTCCCGTTTGCCAACCGCTACGCCACGCCAACAACGCTCGGCATAGACCGGATGGTGCTCGCCACAGGAGCCGTTTTGCAATTCCCGAAACAGAATCGGCTTGTCATCGATGCCGGAACCTGCATCACTTACGACTTTATCGATTCGGAAGACAATTACTGGGGCGGCGCCATTTCGCCCGGAATCCGGTTGCGGTACGAATCACTTCACAATTATACCGCGAAATTACCCTTGCTTTCAAAGTCGGAGCCCGCTGATTTTATAGGAAACTCCACCGATGAATCCATCCATTCGGGGATTATAAACGGGCTGGTGCACGAAATCGATGGCTTTATCGGCCAATATCGCGGACGCTACCCAAAATTTATAATAATTTTAACTGGCGGAGACGCGGATTTTTTGGCTAAACGATTAAAAAATACCATATTTGCCCATTCAAATTTCCTACTCGAAAGCTTGAGCCAAACATTTCAACATAAAATCAAAAATGATTAAAAATCTTTTACTGCCTGTTTTTTTACTTTTTTCATTGGCAACATTAGCCCAGCAAGGAACGGCATCTCCTTATTCGTTCTACGGAATCGGGGAAATCAAGTTTAAAGGCGCAGCCGAAAACAGGTTGATGGGAACCGTCGCGGTCTTTCCCGACAGCATCCACATTAATATGCAAAATCCGGCTTCGTATTCAAGCCTGAAACTGACTACGTTTACCGTTGGCGGAAGCTTCAATTCCTCAAAATTTACAACCTACCGGGAAACTGAAAATGCGCAAAGAAGCACCGTTGATTATCTTGCGGTCGGATTGCCGGTTGGCAAAAAAATCGGGGTGGCTTTCGGACTGATCCCATATTCTTCTGTTGGTTACAGGATCAGGTCGGTAGATCCGATTAACGGAACCATCAGGAAATATAACGGTACAGGCGGACTTAATAAGGCATTCGTAGGTTTGGGTTATAAAATCAATTCTGATTTTAGCGTTGGGGCCGATTTCAGTTACAATTTTGGAAAGGTGGAAACGACGAATATCGTTTATGTCCCTGGCGACCAGTTCGGTACCGAAGAAATGGACAATTCGGATTTATCCGGGGTGAATTTCAACCTCGGCGCGATGTACAAAACCAAAATCCACAAAAAATACGATTTCTACGGCAGCCTGGCCTTTACGCCGCAGAGCAATGTGACATCGGATAACGAACGCATCCTCGGAACCATTGTGTTTGCGGATGACTATACGCCGGGAATCATCGAGGCACTGGATACACAAAAGACCAAAGTTACCATTAAGTTGCCGTCGAAATTCGCTTTCGGTGCAGGATTCGGAAAAGAGCGCAAATGGCTTGTCGGTACAGAAATCACTTTGCAGCAAACCAGCAATTTCGGGAACAGGTTTACCGATATTTCCAACGCGACTTATGAAAATTCCATCAAATACGCGGTCGGCGGTTATTACATCCCGAACTATACTTCGTTTTCGAGCTATTTAAGTAAAGTGACTTACCGCGCCGGATTCCGATATGAGAATACCGGTTTAGTGCTCAACAACGAAACTATCAGGGATTATGCCGTTTCGGGCGGATTCGGTTTCCCGTTGGGCGGCACTTTTTCCAACCTCAATATGGGTGTCGAATACGGCAGAAAAGGTACGGCAAAGGCGCTTTTGGTCGAAGAAAATTACCTCAATGTGATTTTCAGCCTGTCGCTCAACGACCAATGGTTTGTGAAAAGGAGATACGATTAATTCCGGACCGACCGGAATTGCCCAATTTGAAAGACAACACATGACCTTTAAAAAGCGTTCCGTTTTCTTAGCCCTTTTTGCGGTTTTGGCCGCGATGCTTTTTTCGTGTGAAAGCAATTTCAAGGAAGTGCAGAAAATCAATTATTCGGAGTTTATCCCGAGCGGAGAAGCCATCGATTTCAATCTCAAATATACCGATTCGGGCAGGATCAAGTCGATTTTACTGAGTCCGAAAATGCTCGATTATGCCACGGTCGAATTTCCGTTCACCGAATTCCCGCAAGGTATAGACGTAACGATGTTCGATGCCAAAGGCAAAAAGACTTTCGTCAAATCCGACTACGCCGTGACTTTTAAAGGCACCGATATCATCGATTTGCAGAAAAACGTCGTCATTACCAACGAAACCGGACAGAAGCTCGAAACCGAACAGTTGTATTTCGACCAGAAGAACGAGTGGTTTTTTACCGAAAAAAAGTTTAAATTTACAGACCCGAAAGGCGTCTCCAATGGCGAAGGGATTGATTTCAGCAAAGATTTCAAGATCGTCAATTCGCAGCGGATTAACGGGATTATCGACGAATCCGAATAAAAAACACACCATGAATTACTTAAAATTTACGCAATACGTTTACCTTGTTTTCGGAATTTACTTCGTGTACTACGGCATCACGCAATGGCAATCCGGCGAAAGCCCATGGCTCAGTTTCATCATTGCGGGACTGGCGGTTTTCATGTTTTTCTTCAGAAGGAAATTCGCCAAAAAATTTGATAACCAGAATCAGGACCAGAACCAGAACAAGCCGTAAATCATGGAGATTAGTATTATCATATTGTGTTTAATACTAGCCGCTTTTTTTTCGGGAATGGAAATCGCGTTCATTTCTTCCAATAAGATTTACCTTGAAATCGAGAAAAAGCAGGACAATTTCATTTCGCAGATTCTGACCAGGCTTACTGAAAAACCATCCAAATTTATCGTTTCGATGCTCATCGGAAATACGATCGCGCTAGTCGTCTATGGGTTTTTTATGGGCGAAGTGGTCATGCGCTGGATCGTTTCGCTGGGTTTTAACCTTACGGAAATCTCACTCATTTTCCTGCAGACGACGATTTCTACCTTAATTGTGCTGGTGACTTCCGAATTTATCCCGAAAGTCTTTTTCCAGATTTATGCCAACAGCCTGATCAAGTTTTTTGCCTTTCCGGCTTACGGATTTTACCTGCTTTTCTATTACATTTCGACATTCGTCCTTTGGATTTCCGATTTTATACTGAAAACTTTCTTTAAGACCGAAGGCGACCAGATCCCGCTTTTCTTCAGCAAGGCCGAACTCGGCAATTACATCACCGAACAGATGAGCACTGTTGACGACCAGGATGACGTAGATTCTGAAATCCAGATTTTCCAGAATGCGCTTGAATTTTCGGGTGTGAAAGCACGCGACATCATGACGCCGCGAACGGAAATGTCGGCGATTGAGATCTATGATTCGGTTGTTGAATTGAAAGAATTGTTTATTGAAACCGGCTATTCGAAGATATTGGTCTACCAGAATTCACTCGATGATATCCTGGGTTATGTGCATTCTTTCGATTTGTTCAAAAAACCGCGCACGATCAAGTCGGTGCTGATTCCGGTGGAATTCGTCCCCGAAACGATTTTCATCAAGGACGCGATGGGCCAGCTGACCAAAAAAAGGAAAAGTGTTGCGATTGTGCTCGACGAGTATGGCGGGACTTCCGGAATGATTACGATCGAGGATATCGTTGAAGAGCTTTTCGGTGAAATCGAGGACGAGCATGATTCGGAGGAAAAATTGATTGAAACCGAAACGGCAGAGAATGTTTACCTGTTTTCGACAAGGCTCGATGTGGAATACCTCAATGAAACCTATAAGCTCAATATTCCCGAAAGCGATTCTTATGGAACACTCGGCGGGTTCATCGTGAACCACACCAAAGAAATCCCTCAGAAAGGCGATGAAATTGTCATCGAAAACTTTCACTTTATCATCGAGGAAGCCACCAATAAAAAGATCGAATTGGTGAAAATGACCATAGAGGATTAAAATTTTTTAAAAAATAACATTTTCTTGTAAAATAAAAAGCAAGGAGTGTAATTATTAAATAGATAATTGTATTTTCGCAAACTGAATTCAAAAAATAACAACAATAAAAATGGCAGTTTTATCAAAAATTAGACAACGTTCACTACTTCTAATACTAGTTATTGGTTTTTGTTTATTAGCATTTATCATTGGCGATTTGTTCAATAGCGGCAAGTTCAACCACACTTCAAAAGACGTCGGAAGCGTTAACGGCAAAGACATTTCGTTTGAGGAATTCCGCGTAAAAGTGGCAAATGTTGAAAAAAGCGGACAACAGGGAATGACGCCAACCAATGCGGCAAACCAGGTTTGGAACCAGGAAGTGGCGATCGCTTTGCTTTCGGCACAATTTGATAAACTCGGCATCCGCGCAGGCGAAAAGCATATTATCGAGGCGTTGAAAGCCGACCAGAATATCGGGAAAAACCCAATGTTCCTGAATGATGCGGGTGTTTTCGACCTGGCTAAATTCAAGGAATATTTCAAATCCAATCCGGAGCAGGCACAATTCATCAAAGACAGGGAGAAAGACGCCGAACTCAACGCGAAATACCAAATCTACAACACTTTGGTCAAAGCCGGGATGTTCACGACAGAACCGGAAGGAAAACTCAAATACGAAATGGAAGCCAACAAGGTGAATTTCGATTATGTAGCCGTACTTTATTCGACGATCAAAGACAGCGACGTAAAAGTTTCCGATGCCGAGATCGTGGATTACATGAAGAAAAACGAAAAAAAATACAAAGCGGATGAAAACCGTGAAGTGGAATATGTATTGGTGGATGACAAGCCTTCGAAAGAAGACGAAGCCGATGTGAAGCAAAAACTCGTGTCGCTTTTGAGCCCACGTGTCCAGTTCGTTGAAGCTACAGGTAAAAACGATACCGTTCCGGGTTTCAAAAATGCACCGAACACAGCTGAATTCGTAAACGAAAATTCAGCGATTCCTTACGACTCCACTTACGTAGCTAAAAAAGACCTTCCTGCGGCAGATGCGGAAGCGTTGTTTAATTTACCTGCAGGAGAAGTTTACGGACCTTATGTTCGCGGCGGATACTATTGCATCTCAAAATCGATGGGAAGAAAAGCCGGAGCGAACGCAAAAGCAAGCCATATCCTGATTTCTTACGAAGGCACACAGGTTCCGAACAAGAAAGAGAAAAGAACCAAAGAACAGGCTAAAGCCAAAGCGGAAATGTTATTGGCGCAAGTAAAAGCAAATCCGTCAAGCTTCCTGATGTTGGCTTTGACCAACTCTGATGACTCGTCTGCACAGCAAGGCGGCGATTTGGGTTATTTCAGCCAGGGACAAATGGTGAAGCCATTTAATGATTTTGTATTCAACAACCCAATCGGTACGATTGGTTTGGTTGAGACCGATTTCGGTTTCCATATCATCAACGTGACCGATAAACAGGATGCTATCCGTTTGGCGACTATCGCAGAAAAAATCGAGGCTTCTGAAGCGACTACCGATAAACTGTATACCAAAGCGGTAAAATTTGAAATGGACGCGAGTTCGAAAGATTTCGAAAAAACGGCTAAAGATGCAGGCTTAACGGTCAATCCATCGATCAAGGTAAAACAAATGGACGAAATGTTCGGTGGTTTGGGCGCACAAAGACAAATGGTAAGATGGGCTTTTGAAAAAGATACCAAAGTGGGCGACGTGAAACGTTTTGAAATAGCCAACCTTGGAAACGTGATCGTGAAACTGAAAAAAGTAAACGAAGAAGGACTGACTGCTATTGACGAGGCAAGGCCAATGATTGAGCCAATCCTCAAAAACAAGAAAAAAGCAGAAAAGATCAAAGCTAAAATGAAAGGTGCAACTCTGGAAACGATTGCTCAGGCTTCGGCTTCTACGGTTCAGCAAGTAGCCGATATGACCATTGACAACGCTAACCTGCCAGGCGCAGGTCCGGAGAAAAAAGTGGTTGGAACGGCTTTCGCTACTGCAGTGAATAAAGTTTCAGCGCCAATCGAAGGCAATTCGGGTGTATTCGTGGTAAAACCTACATTGGTGACAAAAGCCCCGGCTTTGAAAGACCACAAAGATTATACGGCGAAAGTAAAAGCACAGGTTCAGGGTTATTCCGGACGTGTAATTCCAGCCCTGAAAGCGGAAGCCGACATCAAAGACAGCAGAGCAGATTTCAATTACTAAGATTGAAAAGCCATAAAAATAAAAAATCCCGATTCGTTCGGGATTTTTTTTTACAATATCATTTGGGAAAAAGGAATCACAGTTTCGAATCCCTTTGCAGAAAAATAAGCGGTTGGATCCTCTTCCGCGGCGGCGAGTATAAAATCACCGCCCCAGGCACCGAGGCTTTTTACGGTTCCGCGGAAATCGGCAAACAGGTTTTCTTTGACGGTTGGCATTTGCAGGATTTCGCCCAGTAAATTTTCATGCTTTTCCAATTGGCTGCAGAAAAAAGCAAAATCATCTGTTTTTAAAATCGATTCGGTAATCGCGTTTACCATTGGAATAACAGCTTCGAGGTTTTTGCGGTTGCTTTTATAGGAAGCAATCGCCGATTTGCTGCTTTGCTTTTTATTAAGGTACACAAAGTAAAGCCTTTCCGAAAATTCCGGATTGAAACGAACGGTTTCTACAATAGGATTTCCGTTTTCCAAAGCATAGACAATTGGCGTATCGTTTTGGGCGCAGGCGATATCGTAACCGCTTCCGCCGAAACTGTTCCTGAGCAATTCGAATGCGTCGATTTTAAGCCACTGGGCAATATTGCTGATCAAAGTTGAAGAAGTGCCCAACCCCCAAAGTTTAGGAAATGTGAGCGCCGTGGTGATGCTATAGCCTTTGGACTCGAGAAATTCGGGATTTAATTTATGGGCTTCGTGCAGAATTTCAATTAGTGTGTCTTTTATTGGATTGCCAAAGACTGCTTTTTCGATGATATCTGTAAACGAAATTAAATCCTCGAACCAAATGCTTGCGTCATTATCAAAACTTTTCCATTGAATTGCCTTCCCGGAACTCTCATCAGCCACAAGGTTCTGCCCAAATTTGGCAGGCAAGGCCAATGCCTTCGCGCCATCAAGAACCAAATATTCCCCTGTGATTAAAAGTTTACCGTTGCTATAGAATGTTTGTGGCATTTTATTTTTAAGATTATTTGAACGTTCGATTATTTTCTCAAACTCCCAATAAATTCAACCACGGCCGAATGCGAAACCGCATTTGCCTTAAAATGTTTTTTGATTACCGAACGTTCCTCATCCGTCGCCTCAAACTGGTTAATGATATTATTGAGGTGCATTTTCATATGGCCTTCCTGGATTCCGGTGGTTGTAAGCGAACGCAATGCCGCGAAATTCTGCGCCAATCCTGCCGAAGCGACAACCTGCATCAGTTCGCGAGCGGTCGGTTTTTCGAGCATCTGCAATGCAAATTTCACCAATGGATGTAAGGATGTGAGTCCGCCCACAGTTCCCAAAGCCAACGGGATTTCCATCCAAAAGGTAAATATGCCGTCTTCGATTTTGGCGTGCGACAAACTTTCATATTGCCCATTTCTTGAAGCATAAGCATGGATTCCGGCTTCTACTGCACGGAAATCATTTCCCGTTGCCAGAACCACCGCATCGATGCCGTTCATAATGCCTTTGTTGTGCGTCACGGCGCGGAAAGGCTCGACTTCGGCAATCTGTATCGCCTGGATGAATTTTTCGGCAAACTGCTGTGGGTTTTCGATATTTTTGTCCGCCAATTCGGCCACTTTACACGAAACTTCGGCACGTACGACGCAATTCGGGACATAATTGGACAAAATGCTCATCACGATGCGGATGTTTTTCTCTTCCTTCGAAAACGGTTCATGCGCCGCCGCTTCATCAATGAGGGTTTTGGCAAACTGTTCGAGGCAGGAATTGATAAAATTGGCGCCCATCGAATCCTTCGTTTCAAAAGTCGCATGCAATTGGAAATAGCCGGGCATCAAAGCCGTTTTATTGCGAAGTTCGATATCTGAAATCCCGCCGCCGCGTTGCCGCATATTTTTGGTCAGGCTTTCGGTGTTGCTGAAAAATTTGGGTTTGATGGTTTCGAAAAAACGCTCCAGTTTGGACACTTCGCCATTGTAGGTGAAATGCACCTGCCCGATTTTTTCGGTACCGATGACTGTGGTTTTGAATCCGCCGCGCGCTGCCCAGAATTTGGCCGATTTCGCCGCTGCGGCAACTACCGAACTTTCCTCAATCGCCATTGGAACCGTATAATATTTGCCGTTGATGAGGAAATTGGGAGCGATTCCGAGCGGCAGGTAGAAATTCGTAATCGTATTTTCAATGAACTCGTCGTGTAGTTTTTGCAACTTTTCGTCCGTATTCCAGTAATTTTTAATGAGGAAAACTGCCTCTTCGGGATTGGAAAAATACGTGTTGGCAATCCAGTTGATTTTTTCTTCTTTGGATAATTTGGAAAATCCTGCAACGGCTTCGGTCATCTTAAATTGGTGTTGAATGCTGTCGCAAAGATAAGTTTTCCATTGAAATATAGGGGTTTGATTTTGAACTTTCCAAAGGTTGGAATTTTATCAACAACGCCCAATTTTTAACTTTTGAAATTTCGTTTTCATCCATCCGAAATGTAATTTTAGAAACAAACTTATGAACGACGAAAGCCAATATATCAAAGGAAGAGGTGCGCAGAAAAATGTGCACAACCGCTTTTTTGCCGAATCTCAGGAGATGCTCGACGATTTCCTGAACTATTGTCATGTGGAAGGCGATTCGGCCGACGACAACAAAACGAGTTTCCTTGAAGTCTTTCCAAAAACCATTGTCAATAAAGTGGACAGCCCCGATGTCGGGATGGGATATTCGATGAACCCGTACCAGGGCTGCGAGCACGGCTGCATTTATTGCTTCGCACGCAATTCCCATGAATATTGGGGTTACAGTGCGGGATTGGATTTCGAACGCAAGATTCTCGTCAAGAAGAATGCGCCGCAGCTATTGGAGGAAAAACTCAAAAGCAAGAACTGGCAGGCGCATACGATTGTGATGTCGGGCAACACGGATTGTTACCAGCCCGCAGAGCGCAAATTCCAAATAACAAGACAATGCCTCGAACTGTTCCATAAATACCGGCATCCGGTGGCGATCATTACGAAAAATGCGCTGATCACGCGCGACCTTGATATCCTGACCGAATTGGCCAAAGACAATCTCATCGGTGTCAATGTCTCGATAACGTCGCTTTCGGAAAAGACACGCCAATTGTTGGAACCGAGAACGGCAACAATCCAAAAGCGGCTCGAAACCGTAAAAATCCTTTCGCAAAACGGAATTCCCGTAAATGTGATGCTCGCGCCGATTATTCCCGGAATCAACAGCCATGAGATTTTGCCATTGGCGAAAGCCGTTTCGGAAGCCGGAGCATTGTCCATTGCTTACACGGTTGTACGATTGAATGGTGCGATTGGCGAAATTTTTACCGACTGGATCCGAAAAGCGATGCCCGACCGCGCCGACAAAGTGCTGCACCAGATTGCCGAATGCCACGGCGGAACGTTGAACGACAGCCGTTGGGGCGACCGCATGCGCGGCGAAGGTGAGTTTGCGCAGATGATCCGGGCCCAGGTAATCCTTGCCAGGCGTAAGTTTTTTGTTGGGAAAGAGTTTCCGAAAATGAATCTTTCCCTTTACGAACAATACAAAGGCGGCCAGTTATCATTGTTTACCTAAAGATTTTCAGGGGCGTAACAAATTACAATTTGTGCGTCTAACAAAACTGTTACCCAAAAATTGCATTTAACACATTAAAGTGCCGTTATATGCAAAATTTTCACTAAAATTGACAGTTTTTATCTTATGAAAAAATTTATGTATTCAAACAGGATTACCGCATTGCTTTTATTCTTGTGCTTTTCGGTATTTGCACAGCAAAAAATTACGGTTGAGGAGATTTACGGAGGCGCTTATCGTGCCAAAGGAATGGAAGACCTTCAATCGATGAAGAACACCAACCAGTATACGGTGCTCAATTTTGACCGCCAGAGCAAGGTGACGACGATGGATCTTTATGATTTTGCCACGCTTAAGAAAGTCTCCACTTTTATCAGTTCCAAAGATTATGCGGAACTTAGCAACGGAATCGATTCGTACTCTTTCAGCAATGATGAAAAGCAAATCCTGATTGCCGTGAATTCGGAACAGATCTTTCGCCATTCCTTTACAGCCGACTTCTATTTATACGATATCGCCACGAAACAATTCGCCAAATTGTTCGACCACGTCCAGGAACCGACCTTTTCGCCTGACGGAAAAAAGATTGCGTATGCGAAAGAAAACAACCTTTTCGTATATGACATCGCTTCAAAAAATACGACACAGATTACCAAAGACGGGAAGAAGAATTCCATCATCAACGGCATCACCGACTGGGTTTATGAAGAGGAATTTTCTTTCGTAAGGGCTTTCGACTGGAGTGCCGACGGCAGTAAAATTGCGTTTATCCGTTTTGATGAAAGCGATGTGCCCGAATTTTCGATGAGCGTTTTCCACAAAGATTTGTATCCGAAAATCGAAACGTTCAAATACCCGAAAGCGGGCGAGAAGAATTCGCTCGTGACTTTGCAGTTGTATGATGTGAAAACGAATGCAACCAAGGAAGTGAAATTGGGCAATTATTCCGATTTCTATATCCCAAGGATCAAATGGACGAATGATGCCAATGTATTGAGCGTCCAGGTGATCAACCGCCACCAGGACAATCTCGATTTATTGTTTGTGGACGGAACTTCGGGCGTTGCAAAAGTCATCCTCAACGAAAAGGACAAAGCTTATGTCGACATCACCGACAACCTGACATTCCTTAAAAACAACAGTTTTATATGGACCAGCGAAAAGGACGGGTTCAACCACATTTATGTATATGACAATACCGGAAAGCTCGTGAATCAGGTAACCAAAGGCAATTGGGAAGTGACCAATTATTATGGCTTTGATGAGAAATCAAGTACGGTTTTTTACCAATCGGTGGAAAATGGCTCGATTAACCGCGACATCTACAGCGTCAGCCTGAATGGGAAAAATAAGAAAAGGTTGTCATCGCAGACCGGAACCAATGCGGCGACTTTCAGCCCGAATTTCCAATTCTACATCAATTCCTTTTCAAGCGCGACGCAGCCGCCGACGTATACACTCAACAATGCGAAAGACGGAAAAACGGTGCAATCGATTGTAAACAATGATGCCCTGGCGGAAAAACTCAAAGGCTACAATTTGCCATCGAAGGAATTCTTCGTGCTCAAAACGGCAAAAGGCAATGAGCTCAACGCCTGGATGATCAAGCCGAAGGATTTCGACGCATCCAAAAAATATCCGGTTTTCATGTACCAATATTCGGGTCCGGGTTCGCAGCAGGTCAACAACGACTGGAATGCAGCCGATGATTATTGGTTTATGATGCTCGCCCAGCAAGGTTATATCATTGCATGTGTGGACGGAAGAGGAACCGGTTTTAAAGGAGCCGAATTCAAAAAGATGACACAGAAGCAACTCGGCAAATACGAAGTCGAAGACCAGATCGACGCCGCAAAAGTAATCGGGAATTACCCTTATGCAGACAAATCACGCATCGGAATCTGGGGCTGGTCTTATGGTGGTTTCATGGCTTCGAACTGTTTGTTTAAAGGAAATGATGTTTTCAAGATGGCGATTGCCGTGGCTCCGGTGACGAACTGGCGTTTTTATGATTCGGTTTATACCGAAAGATACATGCAGACGCCGCAGGAAAACCCATCGGGATATGACGACAATTCGCCGATTAATTATGTGGACAAACTCAACGGGAAATTCCTGCTGATCCATGGTTCCGGCGACGACAACGTGCATGTGCAGAATTCGATGCAGATGATGGAAGCGCTGATTCAGGCCAACAAACAATTCGATTCGCAGATTTATCCCGACAACAATCACGGGATCTACGGTGGCAAGACCAGAATCCAGTTGTATAATAAAATGACTAATTTTATCAAAGAAAATTTATAACCTAACAAACTAAAACCCCTTTTAAAATGACAGAAACTCAAGTAAAAACAGCACATCCAAAAGGACTTTGGGTATTATTCGGAACGGAGATGTGGGAGCGGTTCAATTTCTACGGAATGCGCGCCTTATTGACCCTGTTCCTGGTAAATTCATTAATGATGAAAGAAGCGGATGCTTCCTTAATCTACGGCGGTTTCTTAGGATTGTGTTACCTGACGCCATTATTGGGAGGCTTTGTGGCCGACCGTTTTTTTGGCAACCGGAACTGTATTTTACTTGGAGGATTGATGATGGCCTGCGGGCAATTGCTGTTGTTCACCAGCGCCAGCGTTTTTGGCACGAACTTAAGCCTTGCCACAACATTGATGTGGAGCGCCCTGGGAATCATCATTTTCGGGAACGGTTTTTTTAAGCCGAATATCTCGAGCATGGTGGGAAGCCTTTATCCAAAACAGGAAAAAACCAAACTCGATACCGCGTTTACGATTTTCTATATGGGAATCAACATCGGTGCGTTTCTGGGGCAATTCATCTGTCCGTTTGTAGGTGACGTAAAAGACTCGGGCGGTATCCGCGACATCCATGCCTTCAAATGGGGATTTTTAGCCGCTGCGATCGCCATGTTGATCGGAACCGTAGTTTTCTATGTGTTGAAAAACAAATATGTCGTGAATCCTGAAGGGAAGCCAATCGGAGGATTGCCATCTAAAAATGATTCTGGAGATTATGAGGAAGGCGAAGCGCAGAAAGCCAATTTTTCTACAATGTCGCTTGTTTTAGCGGTCGCAGGTTTCTGTGGACTGTTCTTTCTTTTTAATTACCTGACCGAAGGCGACAATCCTGTAAAAACACTCATTTATCCAATTATATACGCGAGCGGAATTACACTGGCCTGCCTGATCCTGTCCGATAAGACACTTACCAAGGTTGAAATCCAGAGAATCTGCGTGATTTACATCATGTCGTTTTTTATCATTTTCTTCTGGGCTGCTTTCGAACAGGCGGGATCCTCGCTCACATTTATCGCCGACAACCAGACCGACAGGAATTTCCTCGGTATTTGGGAAATGCCGGCTTCGATGGTACAGATATTTAACGGGCTGTTTGTAGTCATTTTTGCCGTACCGTTCAGTATCCTTTGGGATAAATTGCGTGCCAAAGGGAAAGAGCCACTCTCTACGATGAAACAGTCTTTCGGATTGGCATTAATCGCATTGAGTTACTTCATCATCGCACACAATGTAAAAGATCTTGGCAACGGAATGCTCGCGATTTACTGGCTGATTTTATTATACCTTATCCAGACTTTCGGTGAGCTTTGCCTTTCGCCGATCGGATTGTCACTGGTTGGAAAATTATCCCCGAAACGTTTCGCTTCATTGGCTTATGGCGTGTTTTTTATCTCGAATGCCGCAGGTTATGCATTATCGGGAACTTTGGGCTCGATTCTGCCTCCAACCGGAGATAAATACGAAATTGCCGAAAAAGCGCACATCGACCTCAAAGCCATTCTTGATGACAAGAAAACAGCCGACGGAACCGAATTGTTCACCCTCGCCAAACTCAACCTTGCCGAAGTGGACAGCAAAAAAGCGAAAACCAGCCCACTCAATATTGAAGCGAAAATCAAGGCTGTAGCCGAGAAAAAAGCGGCAAAAGAAACGGCAGAAAAAGACAAGAAAGAATTTATCGATACCTACAAAGCGACCGATACGACCTTTACTGCAGCGGAGTTTACTCAAATCAAAGACCAGCAGCTCATTAAGGCGGAATATCCGGCTTTCGTAGGATACAAAATCTCCAACCTTTACGATTTCTTTATGGTATTTGTGGTGCTTTGCGGAATTGCCTCGGTAATTTTATTCCTGCTTACGCCAGTGCTTAGAAAAATGATGAACGGCGTAAGATAATATGGAACAAATACCAGTAGCTGATTTAGAGCAAATCCAGAATTTCAAAGGCAAGTACCCAAAACAATTGTGGTACTTGTTCTTCAGCGAGATGTGGGAGCGATTCTGTTTCTACGGAATGCGCGGCATGCTCGTCGTTTTCATGGTCAACCAATTGATGATGAACGACACCGTGGCCAATTTGCAATATGGCGCCACGCAAGCATTTGTATATGCCTTTACTTTTATCGGCGGTTTGTTTGCCGACAAGATTCTGGGCTACAGGAAATCATTGTTCTGGGGCGGAATCCTGATGATTGTCGGAAGTGTCATTTTAGCCATCGATCCGAAACAATTCTTCTTTATCGGCATCAGTTTCACGATTATCGGAACCGGTTTCTTTAAGCCGAATATCTCCACAATGGTCGGAAAGCTCTATAAAGATGACGACAACCGACGCGACGCCGGATTCTCACTGTTTTACGCAGGGGTAAATCTGGGTGCTTTGATCGGCGGTTATATCTGTATCGCAGTGGCCAACGGAAATATGCTTTCGTCAATAATTCCGGAACATCTAAGGTGGAACGTCGCTTTCGGATTTGCCGCATTGGTGATGGTGATCAGTTTGCTGACTTTCGTACAGACACAGAAATCGCTCGGAACGATCGGACTTTCGCCATTGATGGAAGTGGAAACCTCCAAAAGGAAAACCTACGAAATCATTACCTATATCGGATCAATAGCGGTTATTCCAATCATCATCCTGCTCGTTTCCAATTCGGGTTATACCGATATGTTTATGTACATCATCGGGCCGCTCTCATTGATTTACCTGCTGTATGAGATGCGGAATTTCTCGCTGAATGAAAATAAGAAACTCATAGCGGCATTGGTTTTCATCCTGTTCTCGATTGTTTTTTGGGCTTTTTTCGAACAGAGCGGCGGTTCTTTGAGCCTGTTCGCAGCCCATAATCTTGAGAATACGGTGCTTGGCGTCAAGCTCGATCCGAACGGCGTCAACAATTCGGCCAATTCATTATTCGTGATTATCTTTGCGGCTTTGGTCGGAATGATCTGGCTTTGGATGGCCAAACGGAAAATCGAACCCAATACGCTGATCAAGTTCGGACTCGGATTCTTGTTCCTTGCCGGCGGCTTTTACGTTTTCTATTACACCAGATTTTTTGCAGACGCCAACGGAATAACCTCATTGGATTTATTTACTTTTGGATGGTTTGTGATTACCTTTGGGGAATTGTGCCTGTCACCGATCGGAATGTCGATCATGACCAAATTGTCGCCGCAAAGATTACAGGCGGTCATGATGGGGATGTGGTTTCTGGCAAGCGCTTACGGACAATACTTCGCCGGGCTTTTAGGGGCGAATATTTCTTCGGCAGCCGAGAATTCGACCAACCTGGAGAAATTGATAATCTATGCGGAAGGATACAAACAGCTCGCGATTTATGCTCTCATTGCCGGATTGATCCTGATTGCAATTTCACCGCTCGTTAAAAAACTGATGCAGGAAGTAAAATAATTTTGCCGGGCAACGGCACTGTTTTTGGTAAAAAGGAATTTTAAAATTTTAAAAAAATGAAGAAGATATTTATAACGTTATTATTGGTTGCAGGATCGTTTGCAGCGCAATCACAGGAGTTGACCTGGGAAACCAACCTCAACAAGGCAACTGATGTCGCCATAAAAGAAAAAAAACCATTGCTGCTTTTCTTTACCGGAAGCGATTGGTGCGGCTGGTGCATCAGGCTCCAGAATGAGGTTTTGAAAACACCCGAATTTGCCGCATGGGCAAAAGAAAATGTGGTTCTCGTAGAACTCGATTACCCAAGAAGAACGCCACAGCTTCCTGAAATCCAACAGCAGAACATGCAATTGCAGCAAATCTTTGAGGTGCGCGGCTATCCGACAGTCTGGCTCGTCTCGCCTTCCAAAACCGATGGCAAAACCAATCTGGGCAAGCTGGGAAGTACGGGCTATGTAGCTGGCGGTCCGTCGAAATGGCTTGAAGGCGCCAACCAGATTCTGGCCAATGCCAAAACTGCGGCGGTGACCCCGACAACCAGTCCGCAACCAGCACTAAAAAAAGGATAAAAACAAACCATATGCTATAAAAAAACCGATTACAATATTTCTTTGTAATCGGTTTTTTTATTGGTTTCGGAAGTTATATTCTGAAATAACCCATTTCGGCTGTGGCATGAAAAGGGAGGTTCTGCTTTTCACACGTCTGCTGCCAAAGTTTTACATACGACTTGTAATTACTGCCATCGGCTATGATTATTTTTGGTCTGTAATCTTGCAGCAATCGTTCCAAATTCATCTTTGGCGATTGCCGGATCAATAATATGTCAGGATTAATTTTAGTCGAATATACTCCGGAACTGTCGATAATCAGAATTTTTTTGCCATTGAAAAAAGCAACATTTTGTACGGGTTGCTGTTTTGTTATTTTTGAAAAATTTGCCACGGCATAAGTCTTCAGCATTTTATTCTTTTCTATGTTTTCATTGCTAAAAATGGTGATTTTGAAGCCTGATTTTTCTGCAATCAAGGTCGATTTTTTCACATCAAAAACCACCCATTCCTTTTGCTGGCGGTTGGCCGAAATAGTTCCGAAGCACGCCAATTGGAATACAATCAGCGAAACAAACGCAAAAGCCATTTTTCTGAAATTGGGTTTTTTGAGCCAGATGACCGATGCCACAATCAGCAAATAAAGCGTCAGCATCATGTATTGATTGAACGAAATATCCTGGATGATGAATTGATCGAATGACGCCACCCCGGCGATAATCTTATTCAATGCAAAGATGCTTAATTCCAATGTCTTTACAAGTAAGACGGGCGTTAATCCGAAAGTCGCGAGTACCATGACCACAACGCCCAAAGCCATAATAATACTTAAAAACGGGATAATAATCAGATTCGTGACAAAGAACAATCCCGGAAACTGGTGGAAATAATAGATGCTCAAAGGTAAAGTCCCAATCTGTGCCGCGAACGAAACGGTCAGAATCTGCCAGAAATAATTGATGATTTTATTTCTCGGTTGCCAGATTTTCGCCAACATTGGCTGCAACCAAAGGATAAAAAACAGGGCGATATAACTCAACTGGAATCCGACATCAAAAAGGAAAGACGGCTCAAAAAGTAAAATCAGCAATATGGAAACCAGCAATGTGTGGAAGATATTGGTTTTTCTTTTCAGGTGCATACCGACGGCGACAAAACTGAACATCGTTACCGAACGGATCACCGACGGCGAAAGTCCGGCTAAAACGGCAAAACCCCATAATCCCAAAATGATTGTAAAGAGCTTGATATAAGAAGTCCATTTGTTTTTGTGCAGGAAGTTGAGCAGGAAAGTCAGGAACATCAGGATAAAGCCGATATGCAAACCTGAAACCGACAGGATGTGAATGGCACCTGCGAATTGGTAATCCTGCAGAATTTCCGGATTCATATCCTGCTGCTGTCCCAAAATCAAAGCGGCAGCGACATTCAGTTCAGTTTGGCGGAATTGGCCCTTTTCAAGGTTTTGAAGAATTTTGCAGCGCAGCAAATCGGAATAATAAAAAATATCCTTATCAAGGATTTTTCCAACTTTCACGTCAGTGGCGCCAACGAAAACCTGTGCCAAAACGGATTTGTTTTTAAGGTAATTCCCATAATCGAACTGGTCGGGATTGTTGGGCTTTTTATGCTTCAGAATGATTGCGGTCAGTTGCAGATTTGTTCCAATAGGGAACATTCCGCCAAATTCATCCTTGTGCAGATTGACCAGTATTTTTCCCGTACACGGCTTTTGGTCGATACGTTTTACATTGGCAAAATAACGTTGGTTGTATGCGGAACTTTTCAATCGCTCCCTCAGGACGACTTCCAGTTGGTGCTGTTTTTCCGGGTTGTCGGCGTGATGGATGTAATTGCTTTGCTGAAAATCTCCGGAATGCACAATCAGAGTTGAAGCGCCAATTAAAAATGAAACGCCATACGCCAATAGCCCGAAATGCATTTTCTGCAGCAGATTTTTTTTCGAAAAATAAAAGGAAACTGTAAGAAATAATGCGAAAATGGCAAGTAATGGAAACACAAAAGAAGCTGCCGGATTGGCATAAAATGCAAATAAAATCCCGGCAACAAACCAGATCGTGATTTTCGCTAAAGGGAATTGCAGTACTTTCATGTTTCTAAAGTACTTGATTCCGGCGGGTAGTTGTTACAGAAAAAACTTTAATTTACGATTATTCTGTTGGCTTGTGCAAAAGTCCTCCCGTAGTAAGGTTCTTTGGTGGAAGAAATGATGACGCCTTTCTGTGTCGACGAATGGATAAACTTGATCTCATCGTTTGAAACCTCGGTTACCATCCCGACATGGTTGATGACGCTTCTACCGTTGGTCTTGAAAAACATCAGGTCGCCTTTCTGGATTTCGTCGTCGTCGAGTTTTCTGCCAACCTTAGACATGTCGTTTGAAGAACGCGGCAAAGTGATATCGAATTTCTTAAAAGTGCTGAACATCAGCCCGGAGCAGTCAAAACCACTGTCGGGATTCGTGCCGCCGGTGTGGTAACTTGCGCCCAGATTGGCTTCGGCAGTATTAATTAGCTGCTTTACGATATAGCTTGAATTGTCGGATGCCACATCATAATCGTCATCATTTTTGTTATTGATGACCGATTTTTTTGGACGTTTCCTGGCAGAAAAACTTGCCTTTTCAGGCATTTCGGATTCGGAAGAGCGTCTCGAAGTATTGTTTTGCGCCACCGCTTTTTTATTTTGCGGGGTTCGGTAAATGCCTCTTTTCTCTGCTTCCGATTTGGAAGTGATGATGTTGCTTGTGGGCTTACAACTCACCAGGAAAAGGCACAAAAAGAATAGGTAGGTTAGGTGTTTCAAATCGTATAAAATTTTTACAAATTTAGATAAAATATTTTAAAACGGGATATTTATAGATTTCGTACAATCAATTGCGCGGTTTTTTCGCTGGCACCGACGCCACCTAATTTTTCCTCCAGCACGTCATATTGCTGCAGCAGCTGTTGGCGGTAACCGGGATCGAGCAGTTTTTGCAATTCTGTCCTGATATTTTTCTTGTTGCATTTTTCCTGAATCAATTCGGTGACGACTTCCTTATCCATAATCAGGTTTACAAGCGAGATGTATTTGAGCGTAATGATCCTTTTCGCAATCTGATACGAAGCCCAGCTGCCCTTGTAGCAAACCACTTCCGGAACTTTGAACAGCGCGGTTTCAAGCGTTGCCGTTCCCGAAGTCACGAGCGCCGCAGTAGAATGGCTCAGCAAATCATAGGTCTTATTCGAAATAAAGCGCACATTCTTATTTTTGAGGAATGGCTCATAAAACGAATAATCCTGGCTCGGCGCACCTGCAATCACAAACTGGTAATCGGGAAAATCACCCGCTACGCTCAGCATCACCGAGAGCATCTTGGTGATTTCCTGCTTGCGGCTTCCGGGAAGAATCGCAATAATTGGTTTGTCGTCGAGATTGTTTTCTTTGACAAACGTACCTTGGTCGGTCTCTACGCGATTGTGGATTGCATCAATCAATGGATGCCCGACAAATTCCACCGGAAATCCGTGTTTCTTCTCATAAAAATCCTTCTCAAAAGGCAAAATCACATACAATTTATCGACGTCGCGTTTAATGGCTTTGATGCGGTTTTCTTTCCATGCCCAAATCTGTGGCGAGATATAATAATGCGTTTTGATGCCGCGTTCCTTTGCCCATTTGGCGATGCGCATATTGAATCCCGGGTAGTCGATAAAAATGATGACATCGGGTTTGAAGTGCTCAATATCCTTTTTACAGATTTCAATATTGCTGAGGATTGTTTTCAGGTTGAAAATCACCTCAATAAATCCCATAAAGGCGAGTTCGCGGTAATGCTTCATCAAAGTACCGCCGGCTTGCTGCATCAGATCACCGCCCCAAAAACGGATGTCGGCTTTCGGGTCTTCCCTGTAAAGCGCCTTCATCAGGTTCGCACCGTGCAAATCTCCCGAAGCTTCGCCTGCTATAATGTAATATTTCATCTTAAATGAATAATGTGATTATGGTCAGGATTATGGTTCCCAAAACAACGCCACGCGCCATGAGTTCTTTGTCGAATTTGAGCAAAATAAAGAATACAATCAGATTCAAAATGGCACCCAAAGTAATTACCTTTCCCAGGTTTCCCTGCGCGCGTATCGTGCTGATACCTTCCATAAAGCCATAGTTGGTAAACGCCTCGATAAAAATGAAACTGCCAATCACCGAAGCGGCAACCCCAATAAAAACGCCAATCAGCAAATCAATTTTTTTCATTCAGATTCCATGTGTTAAGTTCCTGTATCGCATAATGCGCCGTCATGTCGAAATGCACCGGCACGACCGAAATATAGCCGTTTGCCAAGGCCCATTCATCCGTATCGTCGCCATTGTCCTGGTTTACGAATTCGCCAGTAAGCCAGTAATATTCCTTTCCGTAAGGCGTTGTCCGCTTGTCGAATTTCTCCATCCAGATCGCTTTCGCCTGACGGCAGATTTTGATGCCTTTAATGTCTTTTTCCTTCAATTTAGGAAGGTTCACGTTCAGGACCGTTCCCGGAGTGAGTCCGTTTTTCAAAGTTTCCAAAGCGATTTTTTTAATGAACGGTTTCGCCTGCTCAAAATCGGCGTTCCAATCGTAATCCAGCAATGAAAACCCGATGGCCGGTATGCCTTCAATCCCGGCTTCCACAGCCGCACTCATCGTTCCCGAATAAATCACATTGATTGACGAATTTGAACCGTGGTTGATTCCCGAAACGCACAAATCAGGCTTCTGTTTCAGGATTTCATTCACGGCGAATTTCACGCTATCCACGGGCGTTCCCGAACAACTGTACTCGGTAATCGCAGCGTTTTCTGCAGAAATCTTATTCAGATATAAAGTATTGTTGATCGTAATGGCATGTCCGGTCGCGCTTTGCGGCTTGTCTGGCGCCACGACCAATACGTCGCCGATTTCCGACATCACGGCAATCAGCGCGCGGATTCCCGGAGCGGTGATGCCATCGTCGTTGGTGACTAAAATTAGTGGTTTTTTCATGTTAAATGTCATTGCGGGCGCAGCGTGGCAATCTGTTGAATTTTTCTATAATGAGTTGAAATGACTGCAGGATTTTAAACTATTTCGGGTAATTATGCGTTTGAAATAGTATTGCAAAAATAAGCAATTTTGCAAGGAAGTTACTATTTTAGCATCTTTAACAAAAAATTAGCCAGCGTGTATGGCTGTGGCATGTAAATTTGCTTAATTTAGATTTAAAATTTAATGAATGCTATTATTAAATATATGAAAAGGAATTATAAGTTATTACTGGTAATCGCCGCACTTTCAGTGGCGTTATGGAGCTTTATGCCGAGGGTGAAAGAGGGCGATCCGGAAAAAGACAAACTGCTGTTGGAACTGCTGACTTTTGTCATCGAACGCGGGCATTATGACCCGGCGGTGATGGATGACAAATTTTCCAAAGGTATTTACAAAGATTATATCGAGGCGCTGGACCCTTCCAAAAGGTTTTTCCTGCAATCGGATATTGACGAATTCGCCAAGTTTGAAACACAGCTCGACGATCAGATCAAGAACAAAGATTTGGCATTTTTCAACCTGACCTATGACCGGTTGATGAAAAGGATCGCAGAGAGCAAGGATTTCTACAAAGATATCCTGAGCAAACCTTTCGATTATTCGGTACAGGAAGATTTCAATACCGATTATGAGAAACTGCCTTTTGCAAAAACCACTGCCGAACTCAAGGAAAAATGGCGCAAACAGGTCAAATTGTCGACGCTTTCTTCTTTGACCGACAAACTCAAAATGCAGGAAGATATCAAAAATGGCGTTTTAAAAGACAAAGCGGAGACGGTCGACGAATTGAACGGGGAAGCCAAACTCAATCCGGCTGAAAAGGACGCGCTGAAGAAAAACGACCCGCCGAAATCTTTCGAACAATTGGAGAAAGAAACACGTGAAAGCTCGCTTAAATCGTTGAATGAGTATTTCGATTTCATCAACGACCTGGATCAGAACGACTGGTTTTCGGTTTATGTGAATGCCATAGCTTCGCGCTTCGACCCGCATACCAATTATTTCGCACCCGATGAGAAAGAACGTTTCGACGTGAGCATCAGCGGCAAACTTGAAGGAATCGGTGCGCGTCTGCAAAAGAAAAACGACTATACCGAGATTTCCGAATTGATTTCGGGCGGACCGGCATGGAGAGGCAAAGAACTCGAAGCCGGAGATATTATCATGAAAGTGGCGCAAGGCAAAGACGAACCGGTTGACGTGGTCGGAATGCACCTTGACGACGTCGTGAAAAAAATCAAAGGGACAAAAGGAACCGAAGTCCGCCTTACGGTCAAAAAAGTCGACGGAACGATTAAGGTTATTTCCATCGTCCGTGACATCGTTGAGATTGAGGAAACGTATGCGAAATCAAGCGTTGTTGAGAAAAACGGCATCAAATACGGCGTCATCTATCTTCCGAAATTCTACATCGATTTTGAGAATAACGACGGCCGCGATGCCGGAAAAGATATGGCTCTCGAAGTGGAGCGCCTTAAAAAGGAAAACGTTCAGGGGATCATTATCGATGTGCGCGACAATGGCGGCGGTTCACTGAAAACCGTGGTCGACATTGCCGGATTGTTTATTGAAGACGGCCCGATTGTCCAGATTAAATCTGCCGGAAAGAAAAAAGAAGTGCTGTATGACCACGATAAAAGAGTACAATGGGACGGTCCGTTGGTGGTTATGGTGAACAGTTTCTCTGCGTCGGCATCTGAGATTTTAGCCGCAGCGATCCAGGATTACAGACGCGGCATCATCATCGGAAGCAAACAGACTTATGGAAAAGGAACGGTGCAGAATGTAATCGACCTGAACCAGTTTGTACGCGGAAGCACGATGGGCGACCTTGGCGCATTGAAAACGACTACGCAGAAATTCTACAGGATCAATGGCGGTTCGACACAGTTGGAAGGCGTAAGCAGTGATGTTGCGATTCCGGATCGTTACGCCTACCTGAAAATGGGAGAGCGCGATATCGATAATGCGATGCCCTATGACAAAATCGACCCGGCCGTTTTCAACTTCTGGGACAAGCAGACGAATTTTGACCAGGCAATCGACAACAGCAAAAAGAGGATCGCCGATAATCCGAAATTCAAGCTCATCGAAGAAAACGCCAAATGGATTGACGAAAGAAATAAAGAAAACGTCTACAGCCTCAACATCGACAAGTTCAAACAGGAGCAGGCTGCCATCGAGGAAAAAGCCAAAAAATACAAATCGATTGCCGATTATGAAAACTCGCTTAAATTTGAGTCTTTGCCATATGAAGTAGAAGCAGAGAAAAACGATGGCGTTCTTAAGGAAAAAAGGGAAAGATGGCACGAAAGCCTTTCCAAAGACATTTATGTGGAAGAAGCCATCAACATCCTTGACGATCTGCAATCAAAAACGATTATTAAGAAAAACGTGGTGACCAAAACCAAAAAAGACAAATTGGTTAAATCGTAAAGATTTCTTATCAAATAGAAACTCCGGAAGTTCAGATGAATTTCCGGAGTTTTTTATTTGTTGCATACGGTCTAGCCCTGATGGGAGCGGTATCCTTTTCTGTCTGGACTGAAAGTAACGTTTAAGCAGAAAGTGGGAAACAAAAAAGATTACCTCACAAGATAATAATTTAATTCGGTGTTCGGTCAGTTCGCTTCGCTCGGGTGCAGCGACAGCAGGAACCAGCTTCTAAAAAAATCGAATGCTACCATTCATTTACTTTGTTCGCATCCATTTTTAGGAAAATGAACAATAAGATGGTGAAACCCCAAAGTCCCGAACCACCATAAGAAAAGAACGGCAGCGGCACGCCGATGGTTGGGAAAATACCAGCAACCATGGCAATATTTACGAAGAAGTGTATGAATAAAATCGCGGCGACACAATAGCCGTAAACCCGGCTGAATTTGGTCTTCTGTCGCTCGGAGAGGTAAATAACCCTGAAAATCAGCGCAAGGAAAAGAAAGATAACAACGATGCATCCCACGAATCCCCATTCTTCGCCAACGGTGGTGAAGATGTAATCGGTGTGTTGCTCCGGAACGAATCCGCCTTTGGTTTGTGTGCCTTCAAGGAAGCCTTTGCCGAACCAGCCTCCGGAACCGATGGCGATTTCAGATTGGTTGGTGTTGTAGCCAATGCCTTTCATATCGACTTCTTTTCCCAATAAAATATTGAAACGGTCGCGGTGGTGCTGCTTGAAGACATTCTCGAAGACATAGTCTACCGAAAATACGAATCCCGATACGAGCACCATGATGATGGCGCTGGCCACGATATTCCTGTCGACAATCCTGCTTTTAAAATATACGAAAGCCGTTACACCCAATGCCATAAGAATGACGGCCCAAGGCTCAAAAACCAACGACAAGACGAACAATACAATGGCGGCGAAACCAGTCCACAGGTACCATGGCGGCAATCCTTCGCGGTACAAGACCAACACAAACATTGCGTAAATCAACGCACTTCCCGGATCATGCGGAATAATCAGGATGACGGGCAGGAAGATGATTCCCAATGCCTGGACCTGTCGGTTGACATCCTTTAAGTTCACCTGGACATCACTCAGGTATTTCGCCAATGCGAGTGCTGTTGCCGCTTTAGCGAACTCGGCCGGCTGGATTCCGAATGACCCGAACGAATACCAGTTGGCCTGGCCTTTTACCGTTTTTCCAAAGACAAACAATCCTGCAAGTGAAAGCAAGGCAATCCCGAAAATAATGCTCGAGAATTTTTCATAAAATTTTCCGTCGACAGCCAGGATCATAAAGATCAACGGAATTGTAAATACGATGTACATGAGCTGTTTGCCGTAGAATTGGCTCAGGTCTAGAATGTCGGTATTGTTTTCTGAAGTCGAAAGCGAGGACGAATAAATGTTGAGCCAACCCAAAATCACCAGGATGATGAAGAGGATGACGCTGATCCAGTCTAAGTTATTGGTTACGCTTTGGTTTTTCATTAGTTTTCGGTTTCGACGTCGGCTTCTTTTTCCGGTGTTGGCGGCACAAGCGGTTTGGTCAGTAGCAGGCTGTCGGTTTCTTTCTTTCCGGTATATTTGGCGTATTCGGCCTGAAGGCTTCCCTCAAGCATCCTTTTCTCCAGATCGGTCCGTGTAATTTTTCCCCTAAGGTATTTCTCGATCATCAAACTCGCGATCGGTCCGGCCCAGCGTGCTCCCCAATACCCATTCTCAACCAAAACGGCAACCGCGATTTTCGGATTGTCCTTTGGTGCAAAAGCCACGAATATCGAGTGATCCTGTAACTTCACCCGTTTGCCGTTAATTTTGGCGAAGTTTTCCGCCGTACCGGTTTTTCCGCAGATCTCAATGCCTTCTACCTGTAACGCATGTGCCGTTCCAAGATTGTACACATCGAACAACCCCGAAACGACCGGCTCGAAATATTTATGGTCTACGGTTGTGACATGTTTGGTACGGAATTTCTTATCGATCACTTCACCTTCAATTTTCCGGATGATATGAGGCGTATAATAATAGCCGCGGTTGGCCACAGTCGCCATCATATTGGCGAGTTGGATTGGCGTCATCAGCACTTCACCCTGGCCAATGGCATTCGATACGATAGCAGTGCTTCTCCAGCCGCCATTCGGATAAATCCTTTTATAGGTTTTGGATGTCGGCGCTTTTCCGCGTCTTCCCGTCGGCAGGTCATATCCCATAAATTCTCCGAGCCCGAAGCTTTTCAAATGTTTGCTCCACACATCGACACCGTCGGCAGGCCGTACATATTTGTTGATCGTTTTCATATAGACGCTCGCAAAATAGGTGTTGCAGGATTCGTAAATCCCACGGTGCAATTGCATCACACCGCCGTGACAGTGACATTTCATAAATCGCCCCCTGGCATAGCTGAAACCGTGATGACATACAAAAGACGTCTGTTCGTCGATGACGCCTTCCTGGAGCCCGATGAGCCCGGTGAGGATCTTGAACGGTGAACCTGGAGGATATTCTGCCAATAAGCCCCTGTCGTATAAAGGTTTTGCAATCGAATCGCGGTAAAGCATCGTGTAATTTTTAGAACGCTGCCTTCCTACCAAAATTGCAGGATCATAGGACGGTGCCGTCACCAGCGCGAGTATTTCTCCTGTTTTCGGTTCAATCGCAACGATCCCGCCGCGTTTATTGATCATCAGCTCCTCGCCATATTGCTGCAGCGTGGCATCGATGGTCAGGTTGATGTCTTCGCCCTGAACGGCAATTGTATCAAATTCGCCACCTTTGTAGGAGCCGATTTCACGGTTGTATTTGTCTTTCTGGATATACTTAACGCCCTTTACGCCGCGCAAAGTCGTTTCATAGCTTTCCTCAACGCCTTGTTTTCCAAGTAAATCTCCGCTGTTGTAATACGGATTCTTCTTGACCATTTTCTCATTTGCCTGTGTGATGAAACCGAAAACATTGGCGCCAAATTTCACCTGATAATCCCGAAGCGATCTTTTCTGGATGTAAAATCCGGGGAATTTTCTGATCTTTTCCTGGAATGCGGCAAATTCGGCTTTGTTCAATTGCGGCAGAAAAACAGAAGGCAGTCTCGGGCTGTAGACTTTCGCCTTGGCGATAATCCGGATGTAATCTTCCTTGGCAATATTCAATAATTGGCAAAACTCGAGCGTGTCGATATTCTTGAGGTCTTTTGGGATCACCATGATATCGTATGATGGCTGGTTGGCCACGAGCAGTTTCCCGTTCCGGTCATAAATGTAGCCTCGCTCGGGATAATCGTATTGGATTTTAATCGCGTTATTTTCCGATTTCAATTTGAATGAATCATCAATAACCTGCAGATAAAAAAGCCTCAGTATCAACAATATACTTGCGATAATAATGACGGTAGGAAGCAGTACTTTTCTCATCGTCTGTTTGGCTTAATGATATAGATGATAATGATGCAGATCAGGATGGTGAACACCGTACTCAGGACAGTTTTGAGCAAAATCTCCCATATAAATGTGAGGTGGAAAACTTCGAGCAAAAAGAGCGCAAAGTGATGGATGACCACGGCAATCAGGATGAATGAAAATCTTTCGGGTGTGAGTACGTCATTGAGTTTCACCGTTTGGTATTCATAGCTCAACCCGAAGGAGAACTTGAAGATGTACGGCCTGTAATAGGCCAAAGCCACACAGGCAGCCGCATGCACGCCACCCGAATTGCAAAACATGTCCATGATGATTCCGAGAAAGAAACTCGCCACAAGCAAACCATACTTATTTCCGTTTACCGGATACAGGATGATGAAAAGCATGTATGGATACGGATTGATATAACCCAGAAAATTGATGTTATTGAAAATGAGGATCTGTGCCACAAGCAGCAGTACAAACCGGGCGATATTGACCAAGAGTGTGCTATTCATTTTCTTTTTTCTCCAGGTTAATAATTTCCTCGCGGTCCTTGCTTTTGATGATATACACATGGCCAAGGTTGGTCATGTCGTTGAAAAGCTTAATGTCGAGCGTGTAATAATGCGTTTCCTCGTCGGTGTAGACTTTGCTGATGGTGCCAATTCCGATGCCTTCGGGGAAAATCACCGATTGGCCGCCGGTTACAATCGTATCGCCTTTCCTTACGGAAGCCAGACGCGGCACGTCGATCAGTTGCACAAAACCGGTACTTTTTCCGTCCCACATTAGCGACCCGAAGTGGTTGGACTTTTTGATTTTCGCATTGATGCGCGATTTCATATTGAGGATACTCACAACGGTCGCGTAATTTTTCGAAGTCTTGTCGATCACGCCATAATCCCGGCACTGTTGATTACGCCCATATCCGATTTGATTCCGGCTACAGAACCGCTGTTGATCGTCAGGTAATTTTCGTGTGTGTTGTACGAATTGTGGATGACTTTTGAAACAATCAGGTCGATTTTACGCACGCCTTTGATGCTGTCGATTTTCGGGACAACGGTCGAATCCTTAATGTTGAAAAGCAAACTCTTCAGCCTTGCATTCTCATGTGCGAGTTCTTCATTTTTGTTTTTGAGCGCCAGGTATTCACTAAACGAATTGACCTGCTCGTAAACGCCGCCCGTAAGGAAATTGGCAGAGCTGATTACCTTGCTCCGATGGTAAGAATGGGATTGGATTGTAAGCACTAACGAAGTACCCAAAAGCAGCAAAAACAGCAATCTATAGCTGTTTTTAAATATAAAATTAAATATTTGCTGCATTTTTTAAGTGTTCAGATTTCAGTTTGCCGAATCAGTTTCCTGATATTGAAAACCAAATTATTATTTAATTAAAATGCTTCTGAATTTCGGGATATTTTTGAGCGCCATTCCGGTTCCGCGGACAACGGCACGCAATGGATCTTCGGCGATGTAAACCGGCAAATCTGTTTTTTGTGAAATACGTTTGTCCAAGCCTCTTAACATAGAACCGCCGCCGGCAAGATAGATTCCGGTGTTGTAGATATCCGCTGCCAGTTCGGGAGGTGTCTGCGATAAGGTTTCCATTACGGCATCTTCAATCCTCTGGATGGATTTGTCTAAGGCTTTGGCGATTTCACGATAGGAAACGTCCACCTGTTTTGGTTTTCCGGTCAAAAGGTCGCGGCCCTGAACCGACATATCGTCCGGCGGGGTTTCGAGTTCCTCCAACGCGGCTCCGATGGTGATTTTTATTTTTTCCGCAGTAGCTTCACCAACAAATAAGTTGTGCTGCGTTCTCATGTAGTAAACAATATCATTGGTGAAAACGTCACCCGCAATCTTCACGGATTTGTCGCATACGATTCCGCCCAAAGCGATTACGGCGATTTCTGTTGTTCCGCCACCGATATCCACGATCATGTTTCCCTTCGGCTGCATGATGTCGATTCCGATTCCGATAGCTGCTGCCATTGGTTCATGGATCAGGTAGACTTCTTTTCCGTTCACGCGTTCACAGGATTCCTTTACCGCACGCATTTCCACTTCAGTGATTCCGGAAGGGATACAAACGACCATGCGAAGGGCAGGGGTGAACATCCTTTTTTTCAATGCCGGAATGCTCTTGATAAACATGCTGATCATTTTTTCTGAAGCATCGAAATCAGCGATAACCCCGTCTTTCAAAGGCCTGATGGTTTTGATGTTTTCATGCGTCTTTCCCTGCATCATGTTTGCCTCTTTACCGACGGCAATGATTTTGCCGGAAACGCGGTCGCGGGCAACTATGGATGGACTGTCAATGACAACTTTATCGTTGTGAATGATCAGTGTGTTAGCGGTACCAAGATCTATCGCGATATCCTCGGTCATGAAATCAAAAAATCCCATAAGTCTGTTAAGGGTTTAAATATTAATAAAAATTTAACGCACAAAGTTAAACAAATTAATGTTTAAAATGACGCGTTCCTGTAAATACCATCGCAACTTTATTTTCGTTACAATAGTTAATACTCAACTCATCTTTTATCGAGCCACCGGGCTGAATTACAGCGGTTATCCCTGCTTCTTTGGCAATCTCCACACAATCGGGAAATGGGAAAAAAGCATCGCTTGCCATAACGGCTCCGTTTAAATCAAAATGGAATGAATTTGCTTTTTCAATCGCTTGTTTCAAAGCATCAACTCGTGATGTTTGTCCGGTTCCGGAAGCGATCAATTGTCGGTTTTTTGCAAAAACGATCGTATTCGATTTGGTATTCTTGCAAATTTTAGACGCAAACAGCAGGTCTTCGATTTCTTCGGCAGTTGGGGCCGTAGTCGTAACGGTTTTTAGGTGCGCTTTATTGTCGGTGATGTTATTTTTATCCTGCACCAAAAATCCGTTTAATGCAGTACGCACCTGGCGCTGTGGTAATTCCACTTCTTTCTGTACTAAAATAATCCTGTTTTTCTTTTCTTCAAGGATGGCAACGGCCGCTTCATCGTATTCGGGAGCGATCACCACTTCACAGAAAAGCTTGTTGATTTCATGCGCAGTATCGGCATCGATTTTTTTATTGGCGATTAAAACGCCGCCAAAAGCAGAAGTCGGATCGGCAGCCAATGCATCGAGATACGCCTGTTTCATCGAACTTCTTGTCGCTAGTCCGCAAGCGTTGTTGTGTTTCAAAATCGCGAAAGTCGGATCGTTGTCTTTGAATTCCAAAATCAGATTTACCGCCGCATCAACATCCAGAAGGTTGTTATAGGACAATTCCTTTCCGTGCAATTTGGTAAACATCGCGTCGAAATCGCCAAAGAAAAACCCTTTTTGGTGCGGATTTTCGCCATATCTCAAAACCTGTCCGTTGGCCAGACTTTCTTTGTAAAAAGTATCGTCGGTATTGAAATAATTGAAAATCGCCGTATCGTAATGCGAGGAAACATGGAACGCTTTTGTGGCGAACAATTTCCGGTTTTCCAAAGTCGTCGCGCCGTTTTGTCCGGAAATCAAATCCAGCAATGGTTTGTATTGGTCTACCGAAGCGACAATCACCGTATCCTTGAAATTTTTCGCAGCGGCACGGATCAGCGAAATCCCGCCGATGTCAATTTTCTCAATGATATCGGCTTCAGAAGCGCCCGAAGCCACCGTTTTTTCGAATGGATATAAGTCGACGATCACAAGATCGATCTGCGGAATTTGAAATTCTTCCATCTGCTGCACATCGCCTTCATGGTCCTGGCGGTTTAAGATGCCGCCGAAGATTTTCGGATGCAAAGTTTTCACCCTTCCGCCAAGGATTGAAGGATAAGAAGTCACATCTTCAACAGGAACTACTGGAATTCCAAGGTTTTTGATGAATTCTTCCGTTCCGCCGGTAGAATAAAAAGTGACGTTTTGTTCGTGTAGTTTGCGAACAATCGGCTCGAGCCCGTCTTTTGAAAAGACAGAAATCAACGCCGATTTGATGGTTTTAGTTGTGCTCATTTTGTAGTTGTGTTTAAAGGTGCAAAAGTAGTTTTTTTGCGTTTAATATTCAATCCGATTGGCCAACAATATTTTAAAAATCGCAATTGCGTTTTTGCATGAAATTTCATTAGGTTTTTGGCAAAAAACTCCCGATTTTTACGATGAAATAATGGAACCCTTATGATTGTCTACCTGCGGCTGCTTGGTGAAAGTTTTAGTTTTGCGATGAATGCGCTGCGAAACAACAAGCTGCGCACATTCCTGTCGCTTTTGGGCGTAACGATTGGGATATTTTCGATTATTGCGGTGCTTACGGCTGTGAATTCGCTCAACAGCAAAATCATGAAAGACCTGAGCACGCTTGATAAGAACACCATTTTCCTCACGAGCCAGTCTTTTGGGCCAACCGACATACCGGAATGGAAAAGGGAACAATTCCCAAAAGTGAATTATGAGGAATACCAATACCTCAAAGACAACCTGAACCATGTCGAGAATTCCTGTTTCCAGTTCTTTACGGGCCGCGAAAGCCTTAAGTATGATTCGAAAAATGTAGACGATGTCAATATTGTCGCGGTCACTTTTGAGTTTTCAGACATCCAGCGGCTTGAAATCGAAGAAGGGCGCTTCTTTAATGAATCGGAATCCAATTCCGGTGCCGCAGTCGTCGTCTTGGGTTACGAAGTCACGAAAGGGCTTTTTGGCGAAGTGGATCCGATTGGAAAAATGGTACGCCTGTATGGCAGGCGTTTCAAAGTGATCGGGGTTACAAAAAAGCAGGGAATGAGTATGGGATTGGGCGACAGCAATGATACTTCGGCTTTTATTTCCTCCAATTTTCTGCGGAAACTGTATGGGGAAAACAGCGATAAGATGCTTCCGGTCATTTTAATAAAACCTGAAAGAGGGACAGATATTGCCGGACTCAAGGGCGAGATTTCCCAAAAATTTCGCAACCTTCGCGGCATAAGATCGGAAGAAATCGATAATTTTTTCATCAATATTTTATCTGGTTTTACGGATATGCTTGACAGCCTTTTCGCCAACCTCAATATGGGCGGCTGGGCGATCAGTGGATTTTCTCTTTTGGTTGGCGGATTCGGGATTGCGAATATCATGTTCGTTTCGGTAAAAGAGCGCACGAACCTCATTGGCATCCAGAAATCGCTCGGCGCTAAAAACAAATTCATCCTGTTCCAGTTTTTATTTGAGTCGGTTATCCTGTCACTTTTTGGCGGTTTGATCGGATTGCTTTTGGTTTGGGTTATTGCCGCCGTTTTGACAAATGCCCTCGGGTTTGAATTTATTTTGAGCGTTGGAAATATCATTCTTGGCATATCGGTTTCTGCGGGAATCGGATTGATATCGGGAATTTTACCAGCCATTTCCGCTTCGCAACTGGATCCTGTGGAGGCGATCAGGACGGGGATATAATGTTGGATCATCAGAAATTTTTCCCGGTTGTTAGTGTGAAGGATACCTTCGGTCAGTTCGGCCGTTGGCCTCGGGTGCAGCTAAGTGGTGCACTGCGGAAAGCCTGATGGCGGCGCAGCGCAGCCGCCGACACGCCCAAAAACGTATTGTCATAAAAAACCCACTTTGTAATTAAAGCGGGTTTTTATTTTTATCGTATTTCCTGATCCAAAATCAGATCAAGGTATAAATTAATCTTGTCTTTCAATTCTTTTCGCGGTGTGATGAAATCCAGAAAACCGTGCTCCAATACAAACTCTGCCGTCTGGAAACCTTCGGGTAAATCTTTTCCGGTCGTATCTTTTACAACCCTCGGGCCGGCAAAACCGATCAAAGCGCCCGGTTCAGAGATATTGACATCGCCAAGCATTGCATAAGAAGCCGTGGTTCCTCCGGTTGTCGGATCGGTACACAACGAAATGTATGGAATTTTAGCTTCGGCCAGCTGCGCTAATTTTGCGGAGGTTTTCGCCAATTGCATCAGCGAATACGCCGCTTCCATCATCCTAGCGCCGCCGGATTTCGAAATCATCACAAACGGGACTTTATTCTTGATCGAATAATCGATACCACGTGCGATTTTTTCCCCAACGACTGCACCCATCGATCCACCGATAAAGGCGAAATCCATACAGCAAATGACCAGATCCCTGCCTTTTGATTTTCCTACCGCCGTGCGGACCGCATCTTTAAGCTTTGTTTTTTCCTGCGCATCCTTAAGGCGATCGGAATATTTTTTGGTATCCACAAAATGAAGCGGATCTTTCGAGGTCATGCTCTTGTCAAGCTCGTTGAATTCGTTGTTGTCAAACAAAATTTCGAAATATTCCTTACTGCCGATCCTGACATGAAATCCGTCTTCCGGACTCACATACAGGTTTCTCGCGAGCTCATCGGCATCGATGATCTTACCGGTCGGCGATTTGTACCATAAGCCTTTCGGGACGTCTTTTTTATCTTCGGTTGCGGTGGTAATTCCTTTTTGAGTTCTTTTAAACCAAGCCATATGTTTTTAATTGATAATTGACAATTGACAATGCTATAATTATCAATTGTCAATTGTTAATTGTTAATTACAAAGTGTTTACGTTGTTGAGGTCGGCGAAAGCCTGCTCCAGCCTTTTGTTGAAAGTTATTTCGCCTTCGCGTACCCATTTTCTTGGGTCGTAGTGTTTTTTGTTTGGAGATTCCGGCCCGTCCGGATTTCCGATTTGCGTTTTGAGGTAATCGATGTTTTTTACCATATAATCGCGGATGCCTTCTGTGAAAGCAAACTGCAGGTCGGTATCGATGTTCATCTTGATGACGCCATATCCGATCGCTTCCCTGATTTCTTCCAATGTCGAACCTGATCCGCCGTGGAAAACAAAATCAACAGGGTTTTTCCCCAAGTTGTGTTTCTTCTGGATATAATCCTGAGAATCCCTTAAGATTGTCGGCGTAAGCTTGACATTTCCGGGTTTGTAAACGCCGTGAACGTTTCCGAAAGCCGCAGCTATGGTAAAACGCGGGCTGATTTTTCCGAGCTCTGTGAAGGCGTAATCCACGTCTTCCGGTTTGGAATATAATTCAGAATGGTCAACGTCTGAGTTGTCAACGCCGTCTTCCTCGCCTCCGGTAATCCCGAGTTCGATTTCGAGCGTCATGCCCATTTTGCTCATCCTTTCAAGGTATTTTTTGCAGATTTCAATGTTTTCGTGAAGCGGCTCTTCTGATAAATCGATCATGTGCGAACTGAACAATGGTTTTCCGGTTTCGGCAAAGTGCTTTTCGCTCGCATCGAGCAATCCGTCAAGCCAGGGCAATAATTTCTTGGCGCAATGGTCGGTGTGCAGGATTACGGTCGCGCCGTATGCTTCGGCCAAAGTATGGATGTGTTTGGCTCCGGCGATTCCGCCTAAAATGGCTGCCTGCTCGTTCGTATTCGGCAATCCTTTTCCGGCATTGAAGGCCGCGCCGCCGTTTGAAAACTGGATGATAACCGGCGCTTTTAATTTCGCCGCCGTTTCAAGGACACCATTGATAGTACTTGATCCTGTTACGTTTACGGCAGGAAGTGCAAATGCTTTTTCCTTCGCATACCTGAAGATTTCCTGAACCTGATCGCCTGTTGCAACACCTGGTTTTATATTGTGAGCCATGTTCGTTTTGTTTAAAATTAATTCTGCCCCGAAACTTCAGAAACGGGAGTGTAAAAATAATAATTTATAAATTTAGAAAGGATAATTTATTCCAATATTTATGACGGAGCTTCCAAAATTGTAATCGCGGAACCATTTCTTGTTGCTGTCGTCGGCCGGATTGTAGGTCTTAAAGCCAAAATCGAGGCGGATTACAAAAAAATTCAGGTCGTAACGGAGCCCGAATCCGGTGCCAAGCGCCGTGTCTTCCAACGATTTAATGCCGCTGAAAACCGCTTTCTCATCTTCCACATTGTCAAAAACATTCCAGATATTCCCGGCATCGGCAAAAAGCGCCCCGTTGAGCCTTCCGAGTATGTTAAAACGGAATTCGGTGCTGGCCGCAATCTTTAAGTTGGCCTCATTAAAGTCATTAATCGATGCGCGGCTTCCCGGCCCGAGCGCATACGATTGCCAGGCGCGGTTGTCGTTGGAGCCGCCCGCGAAATAACTTCGGGAGAACGGAATGCTGTTCGAATTGCCATACGGAACGGCAATGCCCACAAAACTCCGGAACGCCAGGACTTTCCTGCGGCTCAGGTCCCAATGCTTGATGTATTCGATTTCCCCCTTAATATATTGCGAATATTCGACTTCAAAAATCGTATTGTTCCCGTTCTGGTTTTTGAGCTGTTTGGAAGCGGCGGCGATCAGCGACAGGAAATTCCCGGCCGATTCGAGCTTGGTCTTAAAAGCATAAAAACCTTCGTCGTTGATGTCGCTTTTCGTCGTTTTTGAAAACGTATAGCTCGAGGCAAAGATCAGGTTGTTCTCGGTGAGCCGCGTCCTTCTTTCGCTGATACTGCTGATGGTTTTGCGGTCGGCTTCGGTGGTGACGACCGAGCCGTCGACAAGCACGTCGTTGATGAATTCATTCGTCCCCGAATCGATAGTCAGGTCGCCGTTCGCGTCCAAATAATTCGGATTCGCATTGTAGATTTTGGCGAGCGTATTTAAAGTTCGATACGAGGAATTATACACCTTGAAATAATTCCCGATGTTGATGTTCTTTACATATTGGATGTTGAAAAGGTCGAAGCGCGCGCTGTTATTCCGTTTCGGCGTCCAGGCGTAAGACAGGGCGCCCGTAAAGTTCTCCTTATCGAGCCCGATGTTCTGCTGCTTGGCAAATCCTGCGCTAAGCGTCGTATTCGGGATCATACTTTTCGGGATGATTTTCTCGGTTCCGAAAGGCAGGAAAACCCTCGGGAAAGTGAGTTTCATATCGAGGCCGTATTCCGAAACATTAAAGAAATGATCATTCGGATTCGCCAGATCCTTAGAAGAACCGATATTTCCCCTGGCTGCAATATCCAAAGTTTCCGCGCCATTGAAGATATTCCGGATCGTGACCGATGTGGTTCCCTGGATCCCGAAATCCTGAATGTTCGAGTGCGTAAAATCGAGCGAATATCCGAAACTGAATTTATCGCGCGGCGTCAGGTAAACATTGGCGATCAGCGAATTGGAGAGCGAATCGCGCTTGTCAACTTCATATTGTATCGTCGGATAATTGAAAATCCGGAGGTTGCTCAAATATCGGGTGGTAAGCGTCGAACGGAAATCGGCATACAGGTTTCCTTTATTGATAAACACCGCATCGGTGATCGCTTTCGGCCGATATTTGAGTTTTTCGTGGCTGAACAGGTTGAAGTTCTTGTAAACGGTTTTCACGGTATCGCTTACGGTCTTGTTTTTTGTCGGTGTATAATCCGTATAGATGTTGACTTCGCTGATTTTGTAGACTTTAAACGGCTCCGTTTTGGTCGAATCGCCGTCGCGGTAGCTGTAATCGCCGATTTTGAGATTCACGTTCGCGAGGTAATTCATATTGAGCGTGTCGATATCGAAGTTGATGTAATTCTGTTGGAAATTATAGACGCCGTTGTTCCTGAAATGGGTCGTGATACGGCTTCTTTCGCTCTCAAAATCTTCCGTCTTGTATTGCGCCCCGCGTTTGATAAATGAATTGGCTTTTCGCGAAATGTACATCGAATCGAGAACAGGCGTCAGGATTGTGGTGCGGATTGAGTCTAAAAAGAACGCATTCCCTTTGGTCACAAAATACCGGATCTTTGCTTTTTTGTCGTTGATCGTATCGATCTTGAAATCTGTCTTCGCCTTGAAGTAGCCGTTGTTGTAATACAACGAACGCAATCTTTTGGAAGATTTCTCGGTGCTTTTCTCGTCAACAATCACAGGCGGTTCGCCCGTATCGCGCAGGAAATTATGGATTCCGGCATACCAGAAAGATTCCCCGAGGCGGTTGACCTGCTTGGCGGAAAGAAATTTCGATTTGCGTTTGTATTTTTCAGGATCCTTGATGAATTTCGCCTGGTACACAGAATCGTGCTTCAGGTTGGCCAGGTTGTAGAGATTGAGCCGCAGCCGATAGCCCAGAATCGAACTGTTCGGTTTTTGGTATAGGAGGTTGTTGAGATTTTCGTCGTTTTTCTTTTCGTCGTTCACAAAAATCTCATTTTTCGTCAGGAGCTTTTTGCCGGCGGGAACTCTTTTCGTCGTGTCGCATGCCGATATAATTATCCCTGTTAGAATAAATAATGATATTTTTGTAAGCGAGTTTCTCAAGAGTCGGGAATATTTAATTCAAAAGTACATTATTTCTATGGTTAGTAAAAACCAAATAAAGCTAATAACGGGTTTGCAGCAAAAAAAATACAGGCAGGCGCAGGAATTGTTTTTTGCCGAAGGTGTGAAAGTGATTTCTGAACTGCTGCAATCCGATTTTGAGTTGGAACATTTGTATGAAACCGAAGATCTGTTTGCGGATGTTCCCACTTCCAAAAAAACACGAATCAGCGAATCCGACCTGAAAAAAATCAGCGCATTGGCAACGCCTAACAATTGTCTCGCGGTTTTCCGAATCCCAAAACAAAAACCAATTGATGAAAAAGGATTAATCGTGGCACTCGACGACATCCGCGATCCGGGAAATCTTGGAACGATCATGCGTTTGTGCGATTGGTTCGGAGTTGGGCAATTGATCTGTTCTGCAGAAACCGTCGACATTTACAACCCAAAAGTGGTGCAGGCGACAATGGGATCGATTTCAAGAGTTGCTGTTCATTATGCCGACCTGAAATCGTTTATCGAAAAAACCAATCTTCCGGTTTTCGGGACCTTTACGGACGGCAAAAATATCTATGAAGAAAAACTGCCGCAGGAAGGCATTATTGTCATGGGAAATGAAGCCAATGGAATTTCGCCGGCCATCGAAAAGTTAGCGACAGCAAGAATTTCAATCCCAAGGTTTGGGAAACTGCAGCAGACGGAAAGCCTTAATGTGGCGACGGCAACGGCAATAATCCTGAGTGAATTCAGGAGATCTTAGTGGAAAGTAAAATTGATCAAAACCGCGCGCGTACTCATGCTTTGCACGTTTCCGGTCCACGGGCTGTTCGGGTCGGCATCGGGAATCAGCTCATTTCCTAAACCGAAAACACCGCGTATTGAAGGCGAGAATTTGAAATATTCCAGGTACAAGTCCAATCCAAAACCAATCTCATAATTCTTGGTCCACTGCTTCACGCGGAAACGCTGCTGCGCATTGTCGTCCAGCGATTTGGAATTGCTCGAAAGGTTCATGGTTGTAGAAAGTCCGCCCACAAGATACGGACGAACGTTCCCGGTGCGCAAAGCTGAAAATTTCAGCAACAGCGGAAAATGGATATAGGTTGCGGCCACTTCGCGCTTTCTGTCGATCGGTTTTGTCAATTCGGGATAGGTTAAATTACGCGTCGTATAATACAGTCCTGGCTCAAAGCGCAGGTTGACGTATTCCTGTAATCTCAAATCTCCGACGAGGCCAACATTGAATCCGGTCGTTCCGTCGACAATAATATCGGGTGCGACGGTTTTGTAGTCGAATTTGTAATCGTAGAAATTGAATCCGAGGAAATAACCCCAATAAACGCGTTGCTTATCGAAGTTTTCGTGGTTGATGATCGGGTCTTTGCTGAATGTCTTTAACGGATTCTGCTGGGCATTCGCATTCATGGCAAGACACAATAACAGTATGGCGATGAGATTCTTCATATTATTTTTTCGAGGCAGTATAAATGGTGGCTACGCCAAATGTCTGGGGCATAGCTGCAACGTCTATAAACCCAATTTTTCTCAAAATATTGTTTAACGCTTCGCCAAAAGGAAAAACCGAAGCCGATTCCGACAGGTAACCGTAGGCCGCATTGTCTTTGGAAAATAACTTCCCGATGAGCGGAAGAATATATCTGGTATAAAAAATATAGCCCTGTTTGAAAGGCGTTTTTTCAGGATTGGATGTTTCGAGTATGACGAAAATTCCGCCCGGTTTAAGGACGCGCAGGATTTCGGAAAGGCCTTTTTCGAGGTGCTCGAAATTGCGTACCCCGAAAGCCACGGTGATAGCGTCGAAAGTATGGTCTTCAAAAGGCATGTTTTCGGAATCGGCCAGGAGCAGTTCAATCTTATCGGAAAGGTTTTTCCCGGCGATTTTTTTCTTCCCGACCTCAAGCATTCCCGCGGAAATATCAAGTCCGATAATTTTTTTGGCGGAGGTATTGGCCATCAGGATGGCGAGGTCTCCGGTTCCGGTGGCAATGTCCAAGATAGTTCCGGGGTTTTTATCCGAGACCAGTTTCAAAACCTTTTTGCGCCACTTCACATCAATGCCGAAAGAGATGACCCTGTTGAGGCCGTCATAGTTCCCGGAAATGTTGTCGAACATTTGGGCAACCTGCTCTTTTTTGCTCAGTGACGACGTTTTATATGGAGTGACATTTTTTGACATGGCGAATTTTCGACAAATATAAGACAAACTATACAAACAGGAAATGGCTTTGTGATTTTATGGAATTACCCTGTTTGCAAGGGAATCAGAATTTTTTGCCCCGTTTCACTTCTCACTAAATTTAGTGAGGCGGCCACCAAATTTAGTGAGGAGAAAAATATACCTAAAAGTGGGTATTGTACAAGCCGCAAAGAAAGTGGAATTTTACATTATAGCAAACACAACTAAATTTTTGTATATGTTATCAAGAGTTATAGCAGCCGAATTAAAATGGATAATATTGGCATTTATTATCTCCATTGTTCTCGTAAGCAGTGTCAATAGTACGATCTTTTCAAGTGAGTCTAATGGCTTGGTTAATACGACCTTCTTTGGGTTGAATTTGTTTATGGAAATTTTAGTTTTTTTTATCTTTAGTACCTTTGTGGTATTTGGTATTAAAGGTTTTTTTGAGATGTATTCTCAAAAAACGGCCAACTTCATCATCTTCATCACTGGAGTAATAATGATAGTGGCTGTGTTTATTTTAACTTACCAGATACTGTTTTAGAGAAGCCGGCTGCTTCTTGTAACATGAAATTTAGTTATTTCCTTAACATCCGCACCCTGCGGATGTTTTTTTATTTTCGAAGGTAGGTTTTATAAGTGAAGGAATAGGCATGGTCGTCATCGGGCGGGTGGAATTCTTCGGCAACAACTTCCCATTCGGCATTGTCGATTTCCGGAAAGAAAGCATCGGCTTCAAAACTGGCATAGACATGCGTGATTTCGAGTTTGTCTGCAAAAGGCATGGCGAGGCTGTAGATTTCGCCGCCGCCAATAATGAATCCGTCTTCACCTTTCGGCACCAAAGCAATCGCATCTTTAATGTTGTGGACGACGATACAGCCTTCGGGATGATAATCTTTCTGGCGCGTGATCACGATATGGGTTCTGTTTGGCAATGGTTTCGGGAAGCTTTCGAAGGTTTTCCTTCCCATGATAATGTGATGGCCGGTCGTGAGTTTTTTGAATCTTTTGAAATCATCGGGCAAATGCCAGATCATCTGGTTTTCTTTTCCAAGCCCGTTGTTTTCGGCAACGGCAGCAATCATTGTAATCATTTGTCTTCGTTTTTATCGGGATCGGTTTCCTTCGGTTCCATCTGGCTGATTTTATGCTGCTGCTTGGCAACAAGGCGGTCGATCTGTTCGCGTTCCCAATTCTTATTCATAAAACGGTCGGTAATAAAAACCTTGATGAAATGCAGGATGAAGACAAAAAGCCAGGCGCTGATGGCCCATTTATACCATTGCTGCGGTTCGCCGACATGCATAAAATGATTGGCGACAAACATAAACAGGCTTGCCAGCAGAAAAAATACAAAATGAAAGTACAGGTACTTTTTCTGATTGAGCCTTTTTCGGGCATATTCGTACAGTTCGTGTTGGTCTTTTTCCATTTTTTGCGGTTTTCAGCTCTTAAAGATAAAATTTATTTTGCAAACAGGCGCTTTTGCATCTGAGGATAATTTACTACGCCAACGTTTTCCTGTTTCAATACCGAAATATAATCTGCTTAAAATTAAGAATTTATATAAAAATAAGGAAGCTTTCTGAAATATTGGCAATTCTACCATGGCTTCATCAATTCTTCACCTGAATTTATTTTCTTTGTGCCATAATATTAAAAATGAAACAGTTATGGCAATTAAGAAACAATTTATAAAAACAAAACCGGTTTGCAAAGTAACTTTCAGCATCGAAGCTAAAGAAGCATCTACTGCAGCAGTTATTGGAGATTTCAACAACTGGGATCCAAAAGCGGGCGAATTGAGCAAATTGAAAAGCGGTACTTTTAAAGCCACTTTCGATTTGGGTATAGGCGCCTCACACGAATTCAAATATGTGATTGACGGTGCTTTCATCAACGAGCCGGAAGCGGATGCTTTCAAATGGAACGATTACGCAGGGGCGGAAAACAGTGTTTTGGCATTGTAATTTTCACTTCAGGAAAAAATAAAATCCGCCTTTAGAGCGGATTTTTTGTTTAGTTGCCGGACTGGATATTTATTGGAAGGGAATACAGTACGCTGATTTTGACGCCGCGCAGCATTCCGCTGTTCCAGGGCGGACATTCACTCACGACCCTTATCGCTTCCCTGTCGACCTCGGCGCCCATACTCTTGATAATTTTAACGTCACTGGTCTCGCCGTCTTCGCCAATGACAAAGCTTATGAATACTTTTCCTTTAAGACCTTCGTTTTCAGGAACTCTGAAGTTGTGCGCTACATATTTTTTGGGTCCCAGTATTGGTCAATTCTTAAGGCCGAATTTTTATCGCCTTCTTTTTCAGCCAATAGGTATTCGCCTTCTAGTTCTTTATCGCCGTTTTCATACCAAGAAGAATAGGGCCCAATCGGAGCGGATTTTTCATAATTGATTTTCTCCTTCTGATTGCCGTTCTCGAAATAGGAGACAAATTCCCCGGTTTTGACAAGATTGCGGTTATCGGTTGTATAACCTTCGGCATAAATCTTTCCAGATTTATAATAATCAGTTATCTTGTAAGTTTGCCGGTTTTTGTAAAAGTCATGGATGACACGGTAATACGATTGATTGAACTGGTTTGTTTCCCTAAAAACGGAATCAAGATAGATGATACGGTCAACCAGTTCCTGCGCACAAATTACCGGGGAAAAGATTAAAAAACAGATATAAGCTAATGTGATTTTCATAGGTTAAACAGCCACCGCGCCTTTAATATGCGGATGCGGCTCATAACCTTCAAGTGTAAAATCGTCAAAATCAAAGTCGAAGATGTTCCTGATTTCAGGATTCAGGATCATTTTTGGAAGCGGTTTCGGATCGCGCGACAGCTGCAATTCGAGCTGTTCCATATGGTTGTTGTAAATGTGCGCGTCGCCGAAAGTATGGATGAAATCGCCCGGCTTCAAATCGCAAACTTGTGCGATCATCAAGGTCAGCAACGCATATGAGGCGATGTTGAACGGAACGCCCAGGAATATATCCGCGCTTCTTTGGTACAATTGGCACGACAATTTCCCATCGGCCACATAAAACTGGAAGAACGCATGGCACGGCGGAAGCGCTACTTTCCCATTGGCCACATTTTCTGCAAAAGATTTGGAAGTATCGGGCAAAACCGATGGATTCCATGCCGAAACCAACATCCTTCTGCTGTTCGGATTCGTTTTTAAAGTTTCGATGATTTCGCTAATCTGGTCGATTTCCTCAGAATTCCAATTGCGCCACTGGTGGCCGTAAACCGGTCCGAGTTCGCCGTCTTCATTGGCCCAGTCATCCCAGATTTTGACACCGTTTTCTTTAAGATAAGCGATATTCGTTTCGCCTTTCAGAAACCAAAGCAGTTCATAAACGATCGATTTCAGGTGAAGTTTTTTAGTCGTTACCATCGGAAAGCCTTCGCTGAGGTCGAATCGCATCTGGTAACCGAAAACGCTTTTGGTTCCGGTTCCGGTACGATCGCCTTTTTGGGTTCCGGTTTCGAGGACGTGTTTTACTAAATCGAGGTATTGTTTCATTTTATTGTGGATGCGTTAAGTTGTGGATGCGTTGATTCGGAAGTAACGAATAGCCAAATTCACAAATCAACAAATTAACTTTCTCTCTTGGAAATCTCATCGCGGATTTTCGCCGCCTTCTCATAATCCTCATCGTTCACCGCGCCGTCTAAAAGTTCATGCAGTTCCGACAGGCTGTGTTTCGTATAGGTTTCGCCCGATTGGTTCGTTTCTTCCATGCCGAAAGTTTCCGGATTTGTCAAAACATCATCTATTTCCTGCGGCTTGTCACCGTCAACCGGATTGGCCTTTAAGTAAATTCCGGCTTTGTCAAGAATATTTTTATAGGTGAAAATCGGGGCAGAGAAACGCAGCGCCAGCGCAATTGCATCGGAAGTACGTGCGTCGATGATTTCCTCAATCTTATCGCGTTCGCAGATAATGCTCGAATAAAAAACACCGTCAACGAGCTTGTGGATAATGACTTGCTTCACGACGATGTCGAAACGGTCGGCGAAATTCTTAAACAGGTCATGCGTCAAAGGGCGCGGCGGCTTGATTTCCTTCTCCAGAGCAATCGCAATGGACTGCGCTTCGAAAGCGCCAATCACAATTGGGAGTTTCCGTTCTCCGTCCACCTCATTTAAAATCAACGCGTACGCACCGTTCTGCGTCTGGCTGTATGATATTCCCTTAATCGTTAACTTAACTAAACTCATAATTGCAAAAGTACGATGTATCTTGGTGATGTAAAAAGAATTTTTACAAAAAAAAGGCTGTCTGAACTTTCTGATCCAGACAGCCCTTTAATAGGCACAATTTATAAAAATTTATGAATTCTGTGCTTTAAAAGCTTTTAATTTTTCAGTCAGTTTAGGAACAATGTCAAAAGCGTCGCCTACGATTCCGTAATCGGCTACCTTAAAGAATGGCGCATCCGCATCCGAATTGATTACCACTTTCACTTTCGAAGAGTTGATTCCCGCAATATGCTGGATCGCTCCCGAGATTCCAATTGCAATATACAAGTTCGTCGCAACCGGTTTTCCGGTCTGCCCAACGTGTTCGCTATGCGGCCTCCAGCCCAGGTCCGAAACCGGTTTCGAGCAAGCCGTAGCCGCGCCCAAAACGCCGGCCAGTTCTTCGAGCATGCCCCAGTTTTCCGGGCCTTTCATGCCACGTCCGCCAGAAACGACAATATCTGCGTCGGCGATTGTGACTTTCCCCGAGGATTTCTCAACCGATTCCACTTTTACGCCAAAATCATTCTCGCCAATCGCCGGGTTGAAATCCTCTTCGGTTAAGTTAGAAGCATTCTCAAAAACGCCGTAAGAATTTTTAGCCAACCCCAAAACCTTCACATCGGTGCTGATTTCGGTAATGTTGAACGCCTTGTTCGAAAACGCATTCCTTTTTACCTGGAATGGCGAAGTGCTCACCGGCAATCCAACAACGTTCGAAGCGAAACCTGCGTTCAAAGCCACCGCCACCAAAGGCGCAGCATACAAACTGTCGGTTGTAGACGACATTAAAACCAGTTTCACATTTTCTTTTTCCGCAGCCTGTTTGATGACGTCCGCGTAGGCTTTTGCCGTGAATCCCGATAATTTATCACTGGTCACTTTCAAAACCTTATCCACGCCGTATTTCGACAATTCGGATACATTCCCTGCGTTTACGGTCACAGCGGTCACCGAAGTTCCCATAGATTCCGCTACTTTTTTGGCATAGGAAGCCAGCTCGAAAGCCACTTTCTTGAATTTCCCTTCTGCCGATTCTGCATATATTAATATAGACATGATTTGTAATTTAAATATTTTTATTTTTTTGGCGTGCCCCTGCGGGTCGCGCTTTCGGCTGCACGCGGTGCTTGCCTCAATCGCTCACGCAAACTCCAGTTCCTAGATTACTTTCGCCTCGTTGTGCAACGCATTGATCAATCCGTCGATATCGTCGGCAGCGAACAATTTTACCGCTGATTTTGGCGCCGGTTTTTCAAATTTCACCGCTTTCGTTTCAGAAGAAGCCGAAACTGGTTCTAAAATCGTCAACGCTTTCGTCCTTGCGGTCATGATGCCGCGCATATTCGGGATTCTCAAATCTTTCTCTTCCACCAGACCTTTTTGCCCGCCGATAATTAAAGGCAAAGAAGTAGCAACGGTTTCTTTTCCACCGTCGATTTCTCTGGATGCCTTTACGTTGTTTCCGTCAACGGTCAAAGAAATACACGAGTTCAGGAAGTTGTAGCCTAAAATTCCGGCCAGCATTCCCGGAACCATTCCGCCGTTGTAATCGAGAGATTCCCTTCCGGCAATGATCAGGTCGTAACCGCCATTTTTGATGACTTCGGCGAGTTGCGTCGCCACGAAAAAACCGTCGGTCGGCTTGGCGTTGATGCGGATCGCTTCATTGGCGCCGATTGCGAGCGCTTTTCTTAAAGTCGGCTCGGTATCAGGACCGCCAACATTTACAACAGTAACGTTCGCGCCTTGCTGCTCCTGGAACCAGATCGCTCTTGTGAGGCCGAATTCGTCGTTCGGGTTGATCACGAATTGCACGCCGTTGGTGTCGAATTCGGAATCGCCATTCGTAAAATTGATTTTGGAAGTAGTATCAGGCACGTGGCTGATGCAGACTAATATTTTCATTTTTTTAAATTTTATTGTGTAATTGCGGGCACGAAATTAAACATTTATTTTTAAAAAAGTACTATGCATGCATAATAATATGGTGCATTATATCGATTTCGTGACCCGTTTTTAGCCCCGATTGGAAGCGATATCCTTTTGGCCGCTTCTTTTGCGGACGAAAGATAAAGCGGAAAGCGGGATTGGCTCCCGACAATTTAAACCAATTTTATGCTTTTACTTGTTTAAAATATTTATTTTTGCTGTTCAAAATTACAGACATAACATATTATATGAGAACGATACAATTCAGGGAAGCGATTTGCGAGGCGATGAGCGAAGAAATGCGCCGCGACGAAACGGTCTATTTAATGGGCGAGGAAGTGGCGGAATACAACGGGGCTTATAAGGCTTCCAAAGGAATGCTGGACGAATTTGGTCCGAAACGCGTGATTGATACGCCGATCGCAGAGCTTGGATTTGCCGGAATTGCAGTAGGCTCGGCGATGAACGGCTGCCGCCCGATTGTAGAATACATGACATTCAACTTCTCTTTGGTTGGTATCGACCAGATCATCAACAACGCGGCAAAAATGCGCCAGATGTCGGCCGGACAATTCCCGATGCCGATGGTTTTTCGCGGCCCGACGGCTTCAGCGGGACAATTGGGCGCGACGCACTCACAGGCTTTTGAGAACTGGTTTGCGAATACGCCTGGTTTGAAAGTCGTTGTCCCGTCAACGGTTTATGATGCGAAAGGATTATTAAAAGCGGCCATTCGTGACAACGACCCGGTAATTTTTATGGAATCGGAACAGATGTACGGCGACAAAGGCGAAGTGCCGGAAGGCGAATATACGATTCCGCTTGGCGTTGCAGACATTAAAAGGGAAGGAACTGACGTGACGATTGTATCTTTCGGGAAAATCATCAAAGAGGCGCACATCGCGGCCGAAGAATTGGCGAAAGAAGGCATTTCGTGTGAGATCATCGACTTGAGGACGGTTCGCCCGATGGATTACGAAGCGATCCTGACTTCCGTAAAAAAAACAAACCGATTGGTAGTTTTGGAAGAAGCCTGGCCGTTTGCGAGCGTTGCTTCTGAAATCACTTATATCGTCCAGGAACGCGCTTTCGATTTCCTGGACGCGCCGATCCAGAGAATCACAACCGCCGATACGCCGGCACCTTATTCGCCTACCTTATTGAAAGAATGGCTGCCGAACAGCAATGATGTTGTGAAAGCGGTTAAAAAAGTAATGTATAAGAAATAATTGATAATTAACAATTGATAATTGATAATGCTGTCGCCGAATAGACAACTTGTTTTAATTGTCAATTATCCATTATCCATTATCAATTAATTAAATTATATTTGAAACTTCATCAGAACACCTTGATGGAGTTTTTTTTTGCCTGTATGAAAAAAATATTACTGAGCTTTTGTTTCTTCCTGGCGTTTCTTAACGCAGCCTTTGCGCAAACCAAAGTCAGCGGTATTGTCGTTGACGATACGAACCAGCCGGTCCCTTATGCCAATGTGGTTTTTAAAGGCTCAAGCGAAGGGATTGTCACCAATGAGGACGGGCGTTTTTATATAGAGTCCGATAAAACCTATACGACTTTGATGGTCTCGTTTGTCGGGTTTGAAACCAAGGAAGTCAAGCTGCCAAAGGCGGTCAATTACGATTTTACCATTAAGCTCGGCAGCGGCGAAAACCTCAAGGAAGTGGTTGTCTATAGCGGGAAAACTTCCAAAAAGAACAATCCGGCGCTAGACATCCTTCGCAAAATCTGGGCGCGCAAGCGAAAGAATGGCTTGTACATGTTCAACCAGTACCAGATGGAGAAATATGAGAAAGTGGAATTCGACATGAACTCCATCGACAGCGCCTTTATGAAGAACAAGATTTTTAAGGGCATGGAATTTATCTTCAACCAGATCGATACGTCAAAAATCACCGGGAAAACATACCTGCCGATTTTTGTCAACGAGGCGCTTTCCAATGTCTACGGCGACAATAAGCTCGGAAAAGTCAAAGAAGTGCTGAAGGCGAACAAAAACTCTGGATTCAACACCAACCAGCAGATCATCGCATTTGTAAAGGACCTGTATTCCGATTACAATATCTACGACAATTACCTCACTTTTTTCGATAAAGGATTCACGAGTCCGTTGTCGAAAACGGGAATCGACGTCTACAATTATGTACTCACCGACAGCGCCTACATCGACAAGAAATGGTGCTACAATATTGTGTTTTATCCGCGACGCAAAAACGAGCTGACCTTTAAAGGTGATTTTTGGGTGAACGATACGACGTTTGCCATCAAGAATATCAATATGGCGGTGACGAAAAGTGCCAACATCAACTGGGTGAAGGACATTTACATCGAACAGGAATTCGAGGTTCTGAACGATTCGGTTTTCCTGCTGACCAAAGATTATATGATGTCGGATTTCGCCTTAAACAAAAGGGAAAAATCCAAAGGCGTTTATGGAAAGCGTACGACATTCTTCCGAAACCACGAATTCAACAAAGAGAAACCCAAGGATTTTTATAAGGAGGAAGTCAACTATGTCGACAAATCCGCTTTTGTCAAACCCGATGAATATTGGGAAGAGAACCGTTTTGAAAAATTAAGCAAAGACGAACAGGGCGTTTACCACATGCTCGATACGCTCAAAACCGTCAAGAAATTCAAGCGATTGTACAATCTTGTCGCGATTTTAGGAAGCGGCTATATCGAAATCCCGTCGCTGCATCTCGATTACGGGCCGATTTTTTCCACAGTCGGGTATAATGAGGTGGAAGGTTTTCGATTGCGCGCGGGCGGAAGGACCTATTTCGGGCCCGACGACCAATGGCGACTGCAGGGTTATACCGCTTATGGATTCGATGACGACAAATTCAAATACGGATTGTCCGGAAAATGGATGATCGATAAGAAAAGCCGCATTATCCTGTCAGGAGGAAACCGCCGCGATATCGAACAGATCGGTGCAAGTTTGACCACAACAAATGATGTTTTGGGAAGAAGCTTTGCGTCGTCGTCGCTGTTTTCAAGCGGCAGCAACGGAAAACTGACCAATATCAATCTGTCGACTTTCGGGTTTGAACTCGAGCCGGTCAAAAATTTAGTTGTCGGAACGCAATTTTCCTATAGAACATTAGAATCGGCGTCGCCAACATTCAAGCTCGATTATTACACCGACGATACGCACACGACCACACGAGGCGACGTAAAGCAATTCGAGGCCGCACTCCAGCTCGATTATACGCCCAACCGCAAAACCGTCGGGTTTGGGGTAGAAAGGGATATCGTCGACAGTCCGTATACAAGAATTTTCGTCAATTACGCCGCAGGCTACAAAGGCATCGCCGACAGCGATTTCGATTACCAAAGGTTGCAGGTTTATGTCAAACAGCCGTTGCTGATCGGGCCAATCGGAAGGTCGAATTTTATCGTAGAGCTCGGGAAAACTTTCGGAGCCGTACCGCTCGGACTGATGAGTATCGTTCCCGGAAACCAGACCTATTTCACTATCGAAAATACTTTCAGCAACCTCAATTTCTACGAATTCGTAGCCGATGAATATGCGACTTTCCAATGGGAACACAATTTTCACGGTAAGATTTTCGCGCGCGTGCCGTTGCTTCGGAAACTCAACTGGCGTGAAATTATCGGTGTTCGCGGCGTTTACGGAACCGTTTCGGACGAGAACAAAGCGATCAATGCTTCCGGATTGATTTATCGCGCGCCCGAAGACGTCTATTGGGAATACAGCGCCGGAATCGGGAATATCTTCAAGGTTTTCCGCCTCGATTTCTCATGGCGCGGCAATTACCTCGACACGCCCGATGCGCAGAAATTTGCGATTAAAGGGTCGTTTGGGTTCTATTTCTAACTTCAAACCGCGCACCGTCATTGCGAGCATAGCGAAGCAATCTGTTGCGGTTTCACGATAGTTTTCAGGAGCCATTTCCTGCTGTCCGCTCTATCTTTTTCTTGCTTGATTGCTTCGTTCCTCGCAATGACAAGCAAGAAAAAGGATGCCGCTTCCATCAGGGCTAGGCATTCAACATTCTTTAATTAACTTTGAGCGTTTAATGTTGAACAACGAACAACGAATTTTGAATTTTAGAACATGCAAGAAGCCATCGACTTCCTTTCCGAAAAAGAACCCATCTTTAAAACCATCATTGAAACCATCGGGCTTCCGAAAATCCCGTCGCGTCCGCAGGGTTTCCAGACCTTGGTGCTTTTAATCCTCGAACAGCAGGTATCGATTGATTCCGCGAAAGCGACCTTCAACAAACTCAAGACCAAATCGGAATATTTATCCCCGGAAGAATTATCGGCCCTGACCGATGCCGAATTCCGCTCCATTGGCGTAAGCCGCCAGAAAACGACCTATATTAAAGGGTTGGCAAATGCCGTGCTGGACAAAGCGATAGATCTGGAGAGCCTTCCGTCAAAATCTGCTGGAGAAGTCCGCGACGAGCTCATCAAACTCAAAGGCATCGGCAACTGGACGATTGATGTTTATCTCATGTTTTCGCTGCAATCGCCCGATATTATTCCGCTTGGCGATATCGCAGTTGTCAATACAATCAAAGAATTGCTCAACATCCACGAAAGGGAATTGATGGAAATCCATGCGCAGAACTGGAGTCCGCACCGCTCGATGGCCACCTATCTTTTATGGCATTATTACCTTCACAAACGCAACCGCAAAGTCGAATATTCGCTTTAAAAATAAGTCGCAACAAATTAACCCTCAAAAGTTGTTTTTTGTTAATGTTTTGTTACTTTTGCAGGCGATTAAATTAAGAACAAAAATTACATTTATGGGATCATTAATGATTTATGTGCCAATAGTGATGGCATTGATAGGCCTTCTTTTTATGGCGGCTAAAAGAGCCTGGGTTTTGAAACAAGACGCCGGCGACGGTAAGATGAAAGAGATTTCAGATTACATTTATGAAGGCGCTTTGGCTTTCCTTAAAGCAGAATACCGCTTATTAGCGATATTCGTGGTACTCGCGAGTATTGTTTTGGCCGGAATCACTTTCATTCCTGGTGTTAAAACCAATATATTAATTGTGGTTGCCTTTATTTTTGGAGCCTTTTTCTCAGCTTTGGCAGGGAACATGGGAATGAAAATCGCAACCAAAACCAATGTAAGGACTACACAAGCAGCCCGTACGAGCTTGCCACAGGCATTGAAAGTTTCTTTCGGCGGTGGTACCGTAATGGGTCTTGGCGTTGCGGGTCTTGCAGTTTTGGGATTGACTACATTCTTCATTGTATTCTTTAATGTTTTCATGCACGGAACATGGACTTCAACCGAGGACATGACTGTCGTTCTTGAAACATTAGCCGGTTTCTCTCTTGGAGCGGAATCAATCGCATTGTTCGCACGTGTTGGTGGCGGTATCTATACCAAAGCAGCTGACGTTGGAGCGGATTTAGTCGGAAAAGTAGAAGCCGGAATCCCGGAAGATGATCCAAGAAACCCTGCGACTATTGCAGATAACGTTGGAGATAACGTTGGCGACGTTGCCGGAATGGGTGCCGATTTATTTGGTTCTTATGTAGCGACTGTTTTGGCTGCGATGGTTCTTGGAAACTATGTGATCAAAGATATGGGTGGAAAAATCGAAGACGCTTTCGGCGGAATCGGACCGATCTTATTGCCGATGGCAATTGCAGGTTTCGGAATCTTATTCTCTATCATCGGAACGACGCTCGTAAAAATTACTGACGAAAATGCTAAAGAAGCACAGGTACAAAAAGCATTGAACATCGGAAACTGGGTTTCTATTGTGTTGACTGCTATCGCTTGTTTCTTCTTAGTACAATATATGTTGCCAACTAACATGAAAATGGGATTCTTCGGTGAAGGATTGCAGAATATCTCTTCAATGCGCGTATTCTATGCCACATTGATCGGATTGGTTGTTGGAGGAGCGATTTCTTCAGTGACGGAATACTACACAGGATTGGGAACCAACCCGGTTTTGAAAATCGTACAAAAATCATCAACAGGCGCCGGAACTAACGTAATTGCAGGTTTGGCGACAGGGATGATCTCTACGTTCCCAACGGTTTTATTGTTTGCTGCTGCAATCTGGTCTTCTTACGCTTTGGCTGGTTTCTACGGTGTGGCTTTGGCTGCTTCTGCGATGATGGCGACTACCGCGATGCAGTTGGCTATCGATGCTTTCGGACCAATCTCTGATAACGCAGGTGGAATCGCTGAAATGAGCGAATTGCCTAAAGAAGTCAGAACAAGAACAGACATTTTGGATTCCGTTGGAAATACAACTGCTGCAACCGGAAAAGGTTTTGCTATCGCTTCTGCGGCATTGACGTCTCTGGCTTTGTTCGCCGCCTATGTGACTTTTACGGGAATCGACGGGATCAACATTTTCAAGGCTCCGGTTTTGGCGATGCTGTTTGTCGGTGGAATGATTCCGGTAGTATTCTCTGCTTTAGCGATGAACTCGGTAGGAAAAGCAGCAATGGACATGGTGTATGAAGTACGTCGCCAGTTCAGGGAAATTCCGGGAATTATGGAAGGAACCGGAAAACCGGAATATGCAAAATGTGTTGATATTTCTACAAAAGCGGCATTACGTGAAATGATGTTGCCAGGAATCATGACGATCGGTTTTCCAATTGCAATCGTATTGTTGGGGAAATTGGTTTACATGAATGATGTCAATGCAAATTCATTGGTTGCTGAAATGTTGGGTGGTTATATGGCCGGAGTTACCGTTTCGGGTGTGCTTTGGGCTGTGTTCCAAAACAACGCCGGTGGCGCCTGGGATAACGCTAAGAAATCTTTCGAGGCTGGTGTGATGATTAACGGAGAAATGACTTACAAAGGTTCTGATGCGCACAAAGCGGCTGTAACCGGAGATACTGTTGGAGATCCGTTTAAAGATACTTCAGGTCCGTCGATGAACATTTTGATCAAACTGACCTGTCTGATTGGATTGGTAATCGCCCCGATTTTAGGGAACGGAAGCCACACGATGACAGAGAAAACCGCTACTTGTTGTACTGTTGAAGGCAAATGCGCTTCAATGTCTAAAGAAGAATGTCTTGCAAAAGGATGTACGAATCCAACCTGTGAGCACATGCATCCGACTGCAGTGGTTAAAGAAGAATCAAAACAAATAACGATCGAGAAATCAAATGTGGACGGAAAAGTACAGGCTACGGTTACTACAACTGTAAACGGTCAGACAGATGTTCAGAAATTCGAAGGGACTGATGCGGAAGTGCAGACCAAAATCGATTCGCTGAAATAAAATATTTTACAGCATACAGAAAGAGCCTCACGAAAGTGGGGCTTTTTTATTTAACAGAAAACCCGCCGTAAACCCATCCGAAATTTATAAATTTGGAAAACTAATAACTTATGCCATAACCATATGAAAAAAACTTTATTACTCATCGCTTTTTCATTTTTTACGGCCGCAGGATTTTCCCAGACAGACAAAGCCTGGACAGCTGCAGCCAATAAAAATATCAAAGCTTCCAAAAACACCGAAAGGCTTTCCTTTCCGACCGAATTCAAACTATTCCAATTGAATCCCGAGATGCTCCGCCAGGCGCTGCAAAATGCTCCAGCGAGAAATTTCACCTCAAAACAATCCGGGGTCATCATTTCACTTCCAAATACGGAAGGCAATCTTGAGAAATATGAAGTTTTTGAAGCTTCGAATTTCACAGCAGATCTGCAGGCGCAATTCCCAAATATCCGTTCTTATGCCGGAATCGGGATCGATGATAAAAAAGCAGTATTGCGCATGAGTGTTGGCGCGAAAGGAATCGAAGCGATGATTTTCCGTACGGACAAGCGCAATGAATTTATTGAAGCTTACTCAGCCGACGGCAGCGTATACGCGGTTTTCAACTCTTCAAGAAAAAAAGGTAACCTGCCATTTACCTGTTCGACAGAAGACAAAATGGTGGCAAAAGACATCAGCAAAAACGGGGAAACCAACCGTTCCAATACTTCTGAATTGCTCACATTCAGGCTGGCATTGTCTTGTAATGCAGAATACACCACTTTTTTCGGAGGTACTGTTGCCGGTGCATTGGAAGCGATGAACGCAACCATGACCAGGGTCAACGGGGTTTTTGAAACGGATTTTGCGATCCATATGAATATGGTCGACAATACTTCGGTGATTTATACAAACGCCGCAACCGATCCTTATACGAGCCTTGGCGCATGGAACGGTCAGTTACAGGCAACGCTTACCGCTAATATCGGCGAAAACAATTACGATATCGGTCACATGTTCGGGGCAACGGGCGGCGGCGGAAACGCAGGCTGTATCGGTTGTGTATGCGTTAACGGCCAAAAAGGAAGCGGCATCACTTCGCCAGCTGACGGAATTCCGGAAGGCGACAATTTCGATATCGATTATGTAGCACATGAAATGGGCCACCAATTCGGTGGAAACCATACTTTCTCAAACAATACCGAAGGAACAGGTGTAAATGTAGAACCGGGCTCTGGCTCAACGATTATGGGATATGCCGGAATTACGGCACAGGATATCGCGGCGCATTCTGACGATTATTTCGTATATGCGAGCGTCAAACAGGTTCAGGACAATATGGTTGGAAAAAGCTGTCCGGTCAGGACACCTTTAACTAATGTTGCGCCAGTGATGGATGCCGGTGCCGATTATATCATCCCGATCAGCACGCCATATGTGCTCACAGGAAGCGGAACCGATGCCAATGGCGATGCGATAACGTATTGTTGGGAGCAGAACGATTCGGCTAATGGAAGTTCACAGACGGGAAACAACAGCCAGGCTTCGCCAACAAAAGCGGGCGGACCGAACTGGAGATCATACGACCCGACCGCTTCACCGAGCCGTTATTTTCCGCCATTGGCAAGAGTGGTGAACAACCAGCTGACTTCAGTCTTTGGTTCGATTACGACCGAAGCGATAAGCTCAGTGGCAAGGGTTTGTAATTTCACCCTGACCGGAAGGGACAACATTCTCGGAGCGGGACAAACCGGTACCGATTTTATGAAAGTAACGACTACTGCGGCAGCCGGGCCATTTTTGGTTACTGCGCCAAACACTGCAGTATCTGTTGTAGCAGGAACGAATCAGGATATTACCTGGGATGTGGCCGGAACAACCGCTAATGGTGTAAACGCTACCAATGTGGACATTTTCCTTTCTACAGACGGCGGATTGACTTTCCCGATTTCATTGGCCAGTAATGTCCTGAACGACGGATTACAGACTGTCAATTTTCCGGATATACCCGGAACGACCAACCGCGTGATGGTAAAAGGACATAACCAGGTTTTCTATGACATTTCGAATACGAATTTCACAATTACCACTGCAGCGTCTACATTTACATTGGGCGCACCTATTGACACACAAAATTCTTGTCAGGGAACTGAAGTGATTTATGATCTTGGGTATAACATCCTCAACGGATTCAACGGGGCTACGACATTTACTGTTTCAGGCCAGCCTGCCGGAACAGTCGTTACTTTTACGCCAAACCCTATTGTAAATCCGGGAATCGTCGTTTTCAACATCAGCAACACGGCCGGGGCAACGCCGGGAAATTATCCGATAACGATTACAGGAACTTCGGGAACCGAAATCAAGACACTTACAGTATATTATAATTTATATGCTGCCACTTTCCCCGCAATGAGCCTTACAACTCCTGCAGACGCAGCCGTTACACAGCCGACAGCGCTTACTTTGACATGGGCCGCTAATGTCAATGCGACTTCGTATGACGTTCAGGTGGCGACAGACTCGGCCTTTACAACAGGACTTGTTGAAGCAACGGTAGACGTCAACAGTTATGATTTGACGGGACTGACTTCGGCGACTACTTATTACTGGAGAGTTTTACCTAAAAATCCATCATGCAGCGGTGAATTCAGCACACCGTTCTCTTTTCAAACGGGATTGGTTGCGTGTAATGTTTCGACATCGACAAACGTACCGATTGCCATTTCAACAAGCGGGATACCGACAGTCAATTCGACTTTTGTCGTAGCTGCAGGTTCAGGTGTTGTGATTTCCGACCTCAGTGTTTCTGTAAATATTACGCACACATGGGTGAATGATTTAATTGTGACTCTAATCAGCCCATCGGGAACGCAAGTCAGATTGGTAAACCGTCCGTGTAATAGTGTCGCGCTGAATAATATCGTCGCTACTTTTGACGATACGGCCATCGCGCTGATCTGTGCCAATAACCCTGCGGTTGGCGGTACGATACTTCCGGTAGATGTTTTATCGGCATTCAATGGACAGAATACGGAAGGAACATGGACATTGCGCGTTTCCGACAATGCCAACCAGGATGGCGGTGCGATCAACAGCTGGAGCATGAATATTTGCAGTACGACCGCTTTGGGCGTGGCGCAAAATGAGCTGAGTGAATTTGTGTTGTATCCGAATCCGAATAATGGAAACTTCAACATCCAGTTCAAATCAAACACGACTGAAGATATCAAAGTGAATGTACACGATATCAGGGGCCGTCAGATTTTTACAAAAACGTTTAAAAACACCGGACTTTTCAACGAGAATTTACAGTTGAACGGCGCCGCTAAAGGCATCTATCTGGTAACCGTTGAAAACGGGAACAACAAAGAAGTCAGGAAAATTGTGGTGGAATAATTTCCATACCTGCATAGAAAAAGCCTCATGAAAATGAGGCTTTTTTATTTTATAATCAATCGATTGGACTAAAACAGTCCGTTCAGTTCCGCATTGATCTTGTTCATAATCATCCCCAGATCTTCGGGATTGTTGACGAAATCAATATTGTCGACATCGATAATCAATAATTTTCCCTTATTGTAGGTCTGGATCCAGGCTTCGTAGCGTTCGTTCAGACGGCTCAGATAATCAATCGAAATGGAATTCTCATATTCGCGGCCGCGCTTGTGGATCTGGTTGACGAGATTCGGGATCGAACTCCGGAGGTAAATCAGCATGTCTGGCGCTTCCACCAAGGATTCCATCAATTCGAAAAGCGAGGAATAATTCTGGAAATCGCGGTTGGTCATCAAGCCCATCGCATGCAAATTGGGCGCGAAGATATGCGCATCTTCATAAATCGTCCGGTCCTGGATGATCTTTTTTCCGCTTTCGCGAATCTGAAGTATCTGACGGAAACGGCTGTTGAGGAAATAAATCTGCAGGTTAAACGACCAGCGTTCCATCTGATGGTAAAAATCGTCGAGGTAAGGATTGTCGACTACATCTTCAAAATGCGGTTCCCATTTAAACTGTTTCGCCAGTAAGCGTGTCAATGTTGTTTTCCCTGCGCCGATGTTGCCTGCTACTGCTATGTGCATTATGGTAGTGTGATTTTATAATTCGTAATTCCTTCTTTTGTAAAAATAGATAAAATTTGCGCTTCGCAATGAAAACTTTTAAAGGTTTTTTCATCAATCTGAAGTGCAAAATTTTTGTCGTTTTTCACATCGTGGGCATATAATTTGTCCGCTTTTGAATAGAAAAACCAGTTTTCGTTTACAATTTGAAAGTGGTCAAAATCGGAAACCGTTCCATATTCCGAAACCTTCCCGTAAACATCGCAGGCAAAGCGGTTTAATTTGTCGTCAATCCAATAAAAATAATTGAAATCGGATTCGTAATATCTGAGCCTTCCCGCAAAAGGCACCGTAATCGGCATATAATCATTTTTGAGGTAATCGAACAAGCCGATCTGCTGCGACAGGCTGTTGTAAATCCAAAGCCGGTTCTGCGAAGCCATTCCCGCTGCCGCCGCGACAATCGGAACGGTATTTTCGGAAAAAGGGATTTTCTGCGTTTCATTGAGCTGGTTGTCAAGGATAATCACCGTATTAAAACTTTCATAGAAAAGAACGATCCGCAGTGGATTCTGCAAATCGACTTTCCGTAGTTTTCCGAGCGCGAGGTTTTTGTATTGTAAGATCAGCGAATCTTTCTGTTTGTTGAACGTGTTGTTGACGATGAAATATTTCCAGCCGAAACTGTCATAGCCGACAAATGCGTCTGCCTTGAGCGCTTCCGAGTTGATTTTTGAAAGCGCAATCTTTTGCTGTTGCGCAAAAGCAACGGATGAGCAGAGGAAAAACAGTAGCAGCAGCGGATTTTTCATATTTGCTAAAATACGATTAAACATTTTATTATTCAAACGATATTTGACGCTGGGATGTCTGTTTCAGATGGGCAAAATACTGTTCAACAAATCCCTAAAATCTTTTAACAAAAACTTGGTAACATAAATAAAGCACTTTCGTCATATTTGTCTTGTAAAAAATAATGCACTTCCAATATGAAAAATTTACTCATTTTTTTACTGCTGACTTTTGCGTTTTTAGATCTTCACGCCCAGGATTTTCAAGGCATGGCGGTCTACGAATCCAAAACCAGCACTTCCGATATCAAATCGCGTTTTGAAGGCAACAAAGACATTACGCCCGAAATGCGTAAAATGATCGAAGAACGCATGAAGTCGATGTTTGAGAAAACCTTTATCCTCAATTTCGACAAAACGACCTCCATTTATAAAGAGGAAGAAAAACTCGATGCGCCCGGGCAGCAAAGCCAATTTGGCGGCGGCGTAAAGATGATAAGCTCGATGATGGGCGGCGGCGGAACTTTCTATAAAGACGTAAAGGCAAAAAATTACACGGTCGACAAAGAATTTATGGGAAAAGAATTTCTCGTTAAGGATTCGCTTCCGGATTTGAAATGGAAAATGGAAGGCGAGTCGAAGCAAATCGGCGGCTACAATTGTTTTAAAGCAACTGCGGTACGTCCGGTGAGCAAATCCGATCTCAGGAATATCAAACTCAAATCCGATAAAAAGGATCCGGCAAAAACGGAAGCCAAAGAGAAAACCACCAACATCATGGACGAACTCGAAATGCCGGAAAAAATCACCATCACCGCTTGGTACGCACCTGAAATCCCGGTAAACCAAGGCCCGGAAAATTACTGGGGATTGCCCGGCCTGATCCTCGAAGTCAATGACGGAAAAACAACCATCCTGTGTTCCAAAATCGTGTTGAATCCAAAGGAAAAAGCGACCATCAAACCGCCAACAAACGGCAAAGCGATCTCCCAAAAGGAATACGACGAGACCGTAGTCAAAAAAATGGAAGAACTCAGGCAAATGAACCAAGGCCGCGGCGGTAACGGCGTGATGCAAATGCGCATGCCTTAATTCTCAACAGCTACAACCGCATGAAAAAACTCCTGTTGTTCGCTTGCCTTTTTGTGGCAACGTTTTCATTTTCCCAAAACATCAGGCTGGAAGGCCTCATCCTTGACAACGTCGGCAAACCGCTCGAAATGGCCAATGTCATGGCGGTCAATTCGGGTACGAAGGAAATGGATTCGTATGCGATTACGAACGACAAGGGAAAATTCCAGCTCACCTTAAAACAGAATTCCGTTTACACCGTAAAAGTCAGTTATCTCGGCATGCAGTCGAAAGACGTGACGGTGGCGACAAAATCCGAAAACATATCCCAAAATATCACACTCGAAGCGGGCGGAATCGAACTCCAGGGAGTCGAAGTCGTACGCGAAATGCCCGTTTCGATCAGCGGCGACACCATTGTCTACAACGCCGATTCCTTCAAGACCGGAACCGAACGCAAACTCGAGGACGTCCTCAAGAAACTCCCCGGAGTTGAAGTCAACGCCGATGGTGAAGTCGAAGTCGAAGGCAAGAAAGTCCAGAAACTCATGGTCGAAGGCAAGGATTTTTTCGATGGCGATACCAAACTCGGCGTCAAGAATATCCCGGCCGACGCGATCGATAAGGTTCAGGTTTTGCGAAACTACAACGAAATCAGCCAACTCAAAGGACTCGAAAACAACGAGGAAAGTGTGGCGATGAATATCAAACTCAAAAAGGGCAAGAAGAATTTCTGGTTTGGCGATGTGAATGCCGGAATAGGCGTAGGGCATGAAGACACGCGTTATGTCATCAACCCAAAATTGTTTTATTACAGTCCGGAATACAGCGTGAACCTGATTGGGAATTTCAACAATATCGGCGAATTGCCGTTTACGCCGCAGGATTATTTTAAGTTTACGGGCGGATTCAAGAACCTGATGAAAAAAGGCGGTACCGGTTTCAACGTGCCTTCCAACGACCTCGGATTGTCGCTTTTGCGGAACAACCGCGCCAAGGAAATCGAGACGCAGTTCGGCGCGACCAATTTCTCCTATAACATTACGAAATCATGGAGTATCAGCGGATTTGCCATCGTTTCTTCTACGATAACCGAATTGGAAACGCAATCACAAACTCTTCGGAAAGACATTGCGGGCGCGATCCAGGGCGAACAGGACGCAACCGTGACGGCGCAGAATACGCAGGAAGCGACGCATCAGAAAAGCAACCTCGGATTGTTCAAACTCAGTTCGACTTACAAGCCCGACGCGAAATTGCAACTGGATTACGATGTGTTGCTCAAGAAATCCAAACAGAACGAATTCACCGACCTGTTTACCGAAACGAATTCTTTTCTCGTCAATGAATCGCAATACATCAATACGGTCAAAAAGCAGGATCCGATTTCATTGAACCAGAACCTCAACCTGTATTATACGCTCGACGACAAGAATGTTTTCGCGTTCGAATTGCAAAATCTCTATCAGGATGAAGATCCGTTTTACAACGCCAATCTCGGCATCAATCCGTTTCCGGACGCGGGATTATTTGCAGACCAGTCGCGATACAATCTCAACCAGTCGCGTTTTGTAAAGACCAATAAGACCGATGCGAAATTCGACTATTATTACATGCTGACGCCGAAAAGTAACATCAATATTACCGTTGGCGATACCTATTCTTACCAGGATTTCGATTCGGGAATTTTCCAGATTCTCGATAACGGCAGCATTTCCGGGACACCTGATTCCGACAACAATGTCGATTACCGTTTCAACGACGTTTTCCTCGGACTCCATTTCAAATTCATTACCGGGAAATTCACTTTCAACCCGGGATTCAGCGTGCACCAATACAGCACTTTGAACAATCAGGAAAATGCAGCAACCAGCGATAGTTTCTTCCGGATTCTGCCCGATGTTTATGCGATTTACCAGATGAAAAAATCAGAATCACTGACGTACAATTATGCCATGACGACCGATTTTACCGATATCAGCAAACTCGCCGAAAGCTACGTCCTCAACAATTACAACTCGCTTTTCAACGGAAATCGATTGCTTGAAAATGCGCTCGTACAGACACATTCGCTGCGGTATTTCAAATACAACATGTTCAATTTTACCAATATTTTCGCATTCGTCAATTACAGCAAACGCGTCGATGCGGTAAAAACCAAGGCCGAATTTATCGGGACCAACCAGTCTTCCACGCCATACAATTCAAATTTCGCCGATGAAACCTTCACAGGAGTCGGGAATTACGGGCGTTCTTTCGGGAAATACAAGGCGTCGGTGAATGCGATGGTCAACTGGTCCAAATTCAATAATATCCGGATCACGCCGATCTTAAACCGCGAAGTGCCCGAATCCGTCGAATCGGTCACGCAGGGCTACACCGCCAAATTGGCTACGAATTACAAGACCTTTCCGAACCTCGAATTGGGTTATAACGTGACGATCAACGATTACCAAAGCACGACGTTTTATACGCAAAAGCCGTCGGCAAAACTCGATTATTATTTTCTGGATGCGTTTTCTTTGGTGTCCGAATATGAGTTTTACCATTATACGAACGACAGCAAAACCATCAACAACGAATATGATTTCCTGAGCGCGAGCCTGATCTACCAAAAGAAAAACAGCAAATGGGAATACAAGATTTCGGCAACCAATCTGCTAAACACGACCTCGCTCAACGACGACAGTTTTACGCAATTCGCCACGCGGACTTCACAATATCAGGTGCAGCCGCGCTACGTGATTTTTTCGCTGAAATACAACTTATAAATTCTAGAATGTCATTGCGAGCGAAGTGCGGCAATCTCAGCGCTTCGTTCATCAGGAGCTATTCCTGCTGTCCGCTGCAATCTTTTTGCCATGTCATCCCGAGCGCAGTCGAGGGAATTTCCACAAGGCAAAAAGGATTTCCGCTCCCATCAGGGCTACGACAGTATCATCCAAAACAAAAAGCCGACATCAACAAGTCGGCTTTATCGTTATAAGAAACTACATTAAGGAAGCCATTGCATCACTTTCTGCACGATAAAAGGCTTGTAATAATTCGCCGCCCCGCAATGCCCGACGCCGTCAATGATCAGGCATTCGCTCATCGAAGCCACGCCCGGATTCGCATTGGCCGCCAAACCATTCTTAAAGACATTGGTATCGGGAACGCCCATCACATCATCGGTTTTGTTGCTCATATAAGCCGTCGGAAACAGGATCGCGCTGCCTTTCCATTCGTCGCCGCCCGAACATTGCAGGATTACGCCTTTGATTCCGGTAATTGGTGTAATTCCGGCCTGCGCCGGTAAAACCAGTGCGAAAGTACTGTTTCCGCCACGCGATAATCCACCAATGATGACCTTGCTTCTCGGGATATCGAAGTCGGCGGTCGCACCGGCAATCACTTCCTCGATATTGCTTTTGAAAGTCGCATTCTGGTTTTCAACCGTGCCCGAAATTGGCTCGTAAGAAGTCGTAATCGCAACATAACCCTGCTGTGCCAAAGCGACACATTGGTCGTTGAGCGTGTAATCATTCTCATCGGCATCGTCGCCGTGGGCCAGGATTACGATTCCCTTGCGGGTGCTTTCGCTTTCCGTTTCCTGGAAAAATTGTTTGTACTTGAAATTCGTGGCGTCGACGGTTTCAGAATTTACCGGCGGTCCTTGAACTTCTGTCGCATTGTTGTCGTCATCCTTGGAACATGAAACGGCAAGCGCCGATAAAAAAAGTATGGATAATAATGGCAGTTTTTTCATGATGTTGGTTTTTTGATTTCTAATTCGTTTTAAATCTGAATCAAAAGTGCGCAGGATAAACCGACAAAAAATCACAAAACATACCAACTGCGGATTTGAGCCAAAGAACGGCTGTAAATAAAAAAACCTCCACCGGAAAGTGAAGGTTTTGTATATCTTGGTCCGGAAATTTTACAATCCGAATTCTGCTTTTACTTTATCTACGAAATCGAGTTTCTCCCACGTAAACAAATCAACGGTAACCGTTTTTACGACACCATAAGGCGTGGTGAAATTTTTGGTTACGGTTTCCGGCTTGCGTCCCATGTGCCCGTAAGCAGCGGTTTCGCTATAGATTGGGTTTCTCAATTTGAGTCGTTGCTCAATAAAATAAGGACGCATGTCAAAAATGGCTTCGACCTTTTTGGCGATTTCGCCATCGGTCAGGTTTACTTTCGAAGTCCCGTAAGAGTTGATATAAATTCCCATCGGTTTAGCCACGCCAATGGCATAAGAAACCTGAACCAGAATTTCCTCGGCAACACCAGCAGCCACAAGGTTTTTGGCGATATGACGCGTGGCATAAGCCGCACTTCTGTCCACTTTACTCGGGTCTTTTCCTGAGAAAGCGCCGCCACCGTGGGCACCTTTTCCGCCGTAAGTATCGACGATGATTTTTCTTCCCGTCAATCCGGTATCGCCGTGTGGTCCGCCAATGACGAACTTTCCGGTCGGGTTAATATGGTATTGGATTTTGTCGTTGAACAAGTGCGCGTACTGTGGATATTTAACGATGATTCTTGGAATCAAAATAGAAACCAGATCGCTCTTGATTTTAGCCAGCATCGTCGCTTCTTCATCAAAATCGTCATGCTGTGTAGAGATTACGATGGCATCGATACGAACCGGTTTGTTGTTGTCGTTATATTCCAATGTCACCTGGGATTTGGCATCCGGGCGAAGGTATTTGATTTCGTTGTTTTCTCTTCTGATGTTAGCCAATTCAATTAACAAAGCATGCGATAAATCCAAAGCCAGAGGCATATAGTTTTCCGTTTCGTTTGTGGCGTAACCGAACATCATTCCTTGGTCGCCGGCGCCCTGGTCTTCAGGATTTGCCCTTTCAACGCCCTGGTTGATGTCGCCCGATTGCTCATGGATGGCAGAAAGCACACCACAAGAGTTGGCCTCAAACATATATTCGCTTTTCGTATAGCCTATTTTTTTGATCACATCGCGCGCAATCTGCTGCACATCGAGATAGGTTTTTGATTTTACCTCTCCGGCCAAAATCACCTGTCCGGTTGTTACTAAAGTTTCACATGCCACTTTCGAATCAGCGTCAAATGCCAGGAAATTATCAATTAATGCATCTGAAATTTGATCAGCAATTTTGTCGGGATGTCCTTCGCTAACTGATTCTGACGTAAATAAATAAGCCATAATAAAATTATTTTTTAATTAATTTGAGGAAGTAAAAAGGATTGCGAAACACTAAAGGAGAGCAGTCTGCTTTAGCATTTTTTTGATACAGGAATAAATTCCGGACCAGAGGTTGCAATCAGTTTCAAATCTTTCCTCTTGATTTTTCGTTGGCAAATGTATGAAACCATTTTCGATTTGGAAAAAATTAAGACGGTTTAATTTTGGAAGTTTCTTAATAATAAAAAATTAACGATAGAATATTTATAGCGGTTAATTTTGTTGTAAGTTTATACTTTCATGAGCAAGTTTTCCAACCCTGGGAATTCGGCAAAATCGTTAAAGTAGGGCAATACCACAACGCTTCTACTCCGTTATCAAATGTATATCTGCAACCTTCGCCAGGCAGGCATCAAAAAACAATTCGTGGTTCCAAAGTAAAACAACAGCAGGGCTGGCCTCCCTATGAAAGCTACAGAAGTCTGGTATAACAGCTGTTTTATATCGGCAATCTGCTGCAACCGAAAAACGGTTTACGGCTTTAACAACCAATTATAAATAAGATGAAAAAACCTTATGTATTCATGCTCTTGTCTATGATGGCAACGCATGCGCAAACAGGACTTGTAACTTACACCGAGGACACAAGCACAAATTTCAGCAATCCTGAAAGGGGACTATATTATTACACCAGCACAAAATCCGGGTCCTCTAACAATTACGTTTTTCTGACAACGGGTGAAATCGACGATGCCATTTCGCAAAACATCAGCCTGATGTGGCGCCAATTCAGATTGGATGCTTTTGTGAATGAAGGCAACCCCGGTTCAAGTTCCACTTTCACAACGTTCAAAAATAATATGGTTACTGATTTTGCGCTGATGCGGTCGAAAGGCGTCAAATGCATCGTCCGTTTTTCATATACGGATGTGATACCAAATTCTCCCGATGCAACCAAAGCAGTAATCATGGCACAAATAGCCGCATTGAAAACGGTTACGCAAGCGAATGAAGATGTGATTTCGAGCGTAGAGGCAGGCTTTATCGGTGGGTATGGCGAATGGGCCTATTCGACTCATTTTGGCGATGGGACCCGAGCAAATCTTGAGCTTCCGGCAAACAGCCAAATGAAGCAGGATCGGACAGATATTGGAAGAGCAATTATAGGTTCGACAACTTCGGGTCTTACAAATAACAGAATGGTGGCATTCCGGACACCTTATTTCCAGCAATTGATGCCTGTCTACTGTACGGATTGCCTAAGACCCGTGCCTTATGACGGTAATATTTCATCTAGAACAGCAGCGCATAACGACTGCTTTTTAGCCGATGTGGATGATATGGGAACTTTTGAAAGCACTCCTTTATCAATTGACCAGGATTATCTGGAACACCAAAGCAAATACACTTTTTCCGGGGGAGAAACCTGCCGCAATGCAAGCCCGCCCACAGATCCGTATTACAATCAGTCAAATGCGTTGGCAAAAATGGAAAAATACCATTTCAATTACTTAAATGGAAGCCCAGCCATCGATCCTCCTGGCGGCATATCACCGAACCAATACTGGGCGACCGCTAACGGCGGCAATATCTATGAACAGATTAAGCGCAGATTGGGTTACAGGTTTGTACTGTTGAACAGTAATGTAACTAGTAATATACTAACTGTCAATTTAAAAAATGTGGGGTTTGCGAATATGTTTAACCAAAGGAAAGTATATTTGATTTTGGAGGAAAGCGGCACTCCTTCCAACGTTTATCAAGTGGAGTTAACCGATGATCCACGCCTTTGGAATGCAGGCCAACAAGCAACCATCACCAAAAATTTAGTAGGCATGACTTCCACTACCGGCGCGATTCCGACCAATAAAACGTATAAGCTTTATTTAAGCCTTCCTGATTTGAACGCAACTTTGGCCGCTTCTACCACAACCGACCGAAGATACTATGTGCGATTCGGCAATAATAATAGTGGGACGAATGTTTTCTGGAATTACAATGGCAAAGGATGGAATAATCTGTTCAGGTCAACTTTTCTGTCGAATACAGGAACTGCTTCGAGACTTATGGAAGAAAATGTTTTGTATTTTGACGCTTATGCTTATCCAAATCCTTACGGCGAAAGCTTCAAGCTTAATGTTAATTCATCAAGCGAAGAGAAAATAAGCATCAAAGTATTTGATATGGTTGGAAGGCTTGTTGACAGCGCTACCAGCGATCGTTTAACACTTAATGACCTCGAAATCGGAAGCGATTACAGGGCTGGAATGTATAATGTAATTATTACTCAGGGAAACAATAGTAAAAGTTTGCACATAATTAAGAAATAATGCTTTTTTAACCATGCATTTTAATTAAATTTCGAGTGCATGGTTTTTTAACTTTTTTTTTTCTTAGCTTTGCTATTCAATCATAAAAAAATATAAATATGAAAAAATTATTACTTTCTATTGTAGTCGTATTAGGATTACAAGCTCATGCACAGCAAACGTTATTCGAAGATTCTTTCGAAACGTATACTGATTTTGCTATTTCAGATGTTGGTTTCTGGACATTAACAGATGTGGATTTGAAAGTGACTTACGGTTTTACCGGTGTTACCTTCCTGAATTCAGGTGTTGCTAAGTCATTCCAGGTTTTCAACTCTACTGCAACTGCACCGCCATTGACGCCATCTGCTACAAGCAACTGGGCTGCAAGAACAGGTACTAAAGCGATGGTTTGCTTCGCTGCTGCAAGTGCTACACCTTTGAACAATGACTGGATGATTTCTCCGGAAATCCAATTGTCAGTCTCAGGAAATACATTGACTTTCTGGGCAAAATCATGTGATGCAGCATACGGATTGGAAAGATTTAAAGTGGGTGTTTCTACAACCGACACTGCACCTGCAAGCTTTACAATTATTTCAGCGGCTCCTTATATCGTTACACTTCCAAACGTAACTTACGCACAGTACACTTACAACCTTGATGCTTATGCAGGCCAACCGGTTTACATTGGTATCAACTGTGTGTCTAATGACCAATTTGGTTTTGCTGTGGATGATTTCAAAGTAACGGCTGATGATCTTTCTACTGACAGTTTCTTCTCTTCAAACTTCAAAGTTTATCCAAACCCTGCAAGCAGCGTATTGAATGTAGATGCTAAAACTTCTGCAATCAATGAAATGCAGCTTACAGACCTTAACGGAAGAATCGTTAAATCAATCAAAGCTAACGGTGTTAACAATGCACAAATCAACATCAGTGATTTGAATGCTGGTGTTTACTTCCTGAAAGTGACTTCTAACGAAGGAACAGGAACGACAAAAGTGGTTAAAAACTAATACCTTTTTTGAAAATAATGAAACCCGCTTTTTAAAGGCGGGTTTTTTTATGTATTATTGTTCCTGAAAAATCATATTTCCCAATCTAAATCGAATCAATTATGAAAAGACTTTTACTCACACTTTCCTTAACATTGGCTTTCGCATCGGCAGAAGCGCAATATATTTTTATCGAAAACTTTGACGTGTTCCCGGTAACCTGGACCACAACGAACCAAAGCGAGCCAACCGGCCCTTCACTTTGGAGGCAAGGAACAGGAACGCAATTCAACCCCGGCGGTTTTAACGGCGACGCCACTTCCTTTACCCTGGTAAATTCAGCCAGCTGTGTCGGAAACGGAACCATAAGCAACTGGCTTATCACTCCGGTAATCGGACTCCAGAACGGTGATATCATCAGATTCTGGTCGCGCGTTGGAGGAACATTTGTGCAATATCCGGACAGGCTCGAAATGCGGATAAGTACGAATGGCGCAGCTACGGCAATGCCTTCCGGAGCGACTTCTGTTGGTGATTTTACGACTTTGGCACTGACCGTCAATCCGGCTCTCACAACTACAGGATATCCGCTGGAATGGACACTGTACAGCTATGAAGTGACAGGCTTGCCGACTTTGACTGACAGTAAAATTGCCCTCAGGTATTATGTCACCAATGGCGGAACTTTGGGTGACAATTCAAACCTCATTGGCGTTGACGCTTTCTCAATTGAACGCATATTAGGGACTAAGGATTTCTTCGCGGCAAATTATTCGGTATATCCAAATCCGGCGTCGACGGTGTTAAATGTGTCGTCAAAAAGCAATGCGATTTTGGAAAAAATTGAATTGGTTGATCTCAATGGAAGGGTGGTTAAAAGCATCAATCCGACTTCTGTTTCAGAATCGCAAATCAATATTGCCGATTTAAGCAACGGAATTTACCTGCTGAAAGTAAAATCGGATCAGGGAATTGGTGTTTCAAAAATAACCAAAAAATAACTGATTTTCAATTGTTTAAAGTCTTAAAAATCGATTTCGTAATTGCGGGCTTTGGAAAAAACTAATGTTAAAGTTTCATTTTCCGTTTGGTCAATCCAAAAATAGTTCAGAAGTTTGCTTCATCAAAAAATAACAAAATGAAATTTACAATGTGCAATATGTGTCGAATGATGTGGAAGATTTCCGCGGAGCACATTATTGCATAAATTTTAAATTTTTAAAATATAAAGCAAGAAGCCTTCCGCAACCCGGGAGGCTTTTTTTATTTAAACCAATTTCAAAAATCAAAAACCTAAAATCGTAAATCAAATGAATCCAATAGCAAATAAAATGATGATGTGTTGTATGATGCGTATGCGTCCGCCCTGCTATTGCCAAAAGCGAAAGAGATAATCTCTGTTATAGTTGTTCAAAACTGTAAGCCCTTTTGGTAAACCGCCAAAAGGGCTTTTTTTTGTCACCCTGAGCGCAGTCGAAGGGTCCGTAAAAATTCAAATCAATATAAATCTTTAAACCTTAGAAATTATGAGTACTCAAAAATTTGCAACAAATGCGCTACATGCCGGACACGACGTAACCAAAAACGCTGGAACCCGCGCCGTCCCGATCTACCAAACGACTTCGTATGTCTTCAACAATGCCGATCATGCCGCCAATCTTTTTGGCCTTGCCGAACCGGGATTCATCTACACCAGACTGAACAACCCGACCAACGACATCCTCGAACAGCGTCTTGCCGCGCTCGAAGGCGGAATCGCAGCAGTCGTAACCGCGTCTGGAACCGCAGCGCTTTCCACAGCATTGCTGGTGTTGCTAAAATCAGGCGACCACATCGTTGCCTCCAACAGCCTTTATGGCGGAACTTACAATTTATTGAATGTGACTTTGCCGAGACTGGGCATCACCACCACATTCGTAGATCCTTCCGATCCCGAAAATTTCACCAAAGCCGCACAGGAAAATACCCGGGTGTTTTTTGCGGAAGCGCTCGGAAACCCGAAACTCGATGTACTAGACCTGAAAGCGATTTCGACACAGGCCAAAGCGTTCAAAGTGCCTTTCATCGTAGACAACACCGTGCCGTCGCCTTATCTGCTGAACCCGATCGAACCCGGCGCTGACATCGTCATTCATTCGCTCACCAAGTACATCACCGGGAACGGGACATCGCTCGGAGGCGCAATCATCGATGCCGGAAACTTCGACTGGGCCAATGGGAAATTCCCTGAATTTACAGAACCGTCTGCGGGTTACCACGGACTCGTTTATCATGAAGCTTTAGGCAATGCGGCATTCATCGCCAAAGTAAGGATCGAAGGACTGCGGGATTTCGGCGCCGCCTTGAGTCCGTTTAATGCATTCCAGATTATCCAGGGATTGGAAACTTTGCCGCTCAGGATCCGGAAACATTCCGAAAACGCACTCGCCTTAGCCGAATGGCTTGAACAACAGGAAGACGTGACCTGGGTAAATTATCCGGGATTGAAATCGAGCAAATACTATAATCTCGCCCAAAAATACCTCCCGAAAGGACAGAGCGGCGTCGTGACATTCGGACTCAAAGGCGGTTTCGAAGCGGCGAAAAAAGTAGCCGACCAAACCAAAGTGTTTTCATTGCTGGCGAATATCGGCGACACGAAATCCCTGATTATTCACCCGACAAGCACAACACACCAGCAACTTTCAGACGAGCAGCAAATCGCGACCGGAGTGACCAAGGACCTGATCCGTTTGTCTGTCGGAATCGAAGATATCGAAGACCTCAAAGCCGACCTGAAAGCTGTATTCGCCAATATTAAAAATCCCCAACTCGTATAAATCATGAGCACAAAAATCGTAAACGTACTAGGCTATGCGGCCGGCAACGACCAGTTCATTGTCAAGGCCAGGAATCTTGACATCAGGATTAGTAAAAATAAATATTCGGATGATCTGGAAGGCGCAAGCCCGATTGAATACATTCTCGCGGGTTTCGCCGGATGCATCAACGCTGTCGGGATTCTGGTGGCCAAAGAATTGGAGATTGATATCAAATCGCTGCAGGTGGAAATTTCAGCAGCGCTCGACACCGATAAATACAATGGGAAACCAACTGCGGTCCGCGCCGGATTCAATGCCATCAATGTGGTCGTAAAACCGACTTCCGATGCTTCGCCATCCGAGCTTCAAAACTGGATCGAACAGGTCGAATACCGATGTCCCGTGCAGGACAATCTTATCAACCCAACCCCGGTTACCGTAACATTGGTTAAGGAACCCGAAGCTGTTGAAGCAGCCTGAAAATAAATTGTTTGTTTTTGTTTGTTTGTTAAAACTGCTTTCGGCTGATGGCTCGGCCGAAGCAGTTTTTTAAAAAAGAAATTATGAGTAAATTAAAAAAAATAGCAATCACCGATTGGGTTCCCGAAAATGGTAAACTGCAAAATGTTTCCCTATTCTACCAAACTTTCGGACCAGAATTAGGGACTGCGCCAGTTGTTCTAGTCAATCACGCACTTACCGGAAACTCCAATGTCACAGGGAAAAATGGCTGGTGGAATGACCTTATCGGAAAAGAAAAAACCATCGACACCAATTATTTTACTGTCATCGCATTCAATATTCCGGGCAACGGCTTCGACGGCGATTTCGAAAACCTTATTTCCAATTATAAGGATTTTGCGACGAAAGATATCGCATCGGTTTTCTGGAAAGGCCTCGGAATCCTCAATATTGAAAACCTTTTTGCGATCATCGGCGGAAGCCTCGGCGGCGGAATTGCCTGGGAAATGGCTGCGCTCAAACCCAATGCAATTGAAAATCTCATTCCGATTGCGACCGACTGGAAAGCGACCGATTGGGTAATCGCCAATGTTCTCGTACAGGATCAAATCCTCAACAATTCTGACAATCCGATTCCGGACGCACGCACGCACGCTATGTTGTTGTACCGAACGCCACAATCGCTGACCCGTAAATTCAACCGGAATAAAAGCGGGGACAATTTTGATATTGAAGATTGGCTGATCCATCACGGCATCAAATTGCAAAATCGTTTCCGGCTGGCGTCTTATAAACTGATGAACCATTTGCTGCGCACGATCAATATTGTCAATGCGAAAGAAGAATTCCTTCAAACTGCGTCCAAAATTGAATCGAACATTCACCTGGTTGCAGTCGATACGGATTTATTTTTCATTCCGTCGGAGACACGCCAAACATACGAAGTCTTGCAACTCATCAAATCCAATGTATTTTACCATGAAATCCAATCCATCCACGGCCACGACGCTTTTTTAATCGAATACGAACAGCTTTCCAAAATCATCCAACCCATTTTCAACACCCAAAAACAGCCCAATTATGCCACACAGAATTAACATCGTCCTTTTCGGAATCGGAAATGTCGGCAGCACGCTCATATCGCAGGTGCTCGAAAGCCAGCAGTTTTTTCTCGAAAAGAAAAATATCGAACTCAGGTTCCCGATCATCACCAATTCAACCTTGGCTTTCTTCGAAAAAGATGGCATCAAAAACCAATGGGAAGCCAATTTCGCCCAATCCGCGATCCCATTCCGTGTAGCGGATATTATCGAATACGCCAAAAACTTCGAACTCGAAAACCTCATTGCCATAGACGCGACCGCGAGTTCCGAAATCGTAAAATCCTATATTCCGTTAATCCAAAATGGTTTCCACATCGTTGCGGCGAATAAAATCGCGAATACGTTAGGTCATGATTTCTACAAATCGATCCGGAAAAATCTAAAGAAATTCGACAAACAGTTTTTATACGAAACCAATGTCGGCGCCGGATTGCCGGTCGTCAACACGATCCGGGATTTGCATTTTTCAGGCGAACAGATTACCAAAATCAGGGGCGTTTTCTCGGGTTCGTTGAGCTACATCTTCAACAGGTTCGCCAAAGAAGACCTGCCGTTTTCCAGAATTCTGCAGGATGCCGAGAAATCCGGCTATACCGAACCCGATTCCCGCGAAGACCTTTCCGGAAACGACGTCGCGAGGAAATTGCTCATTCTCGCAAGAGAAATTGAATTCCACGCCGAATTCGCCGATATCAAAATCACCTCCCTTTTGCTCCCAAACCTGAACGAGAAGAATTCCAAGGCCGAATACGCCATCAGCAAAAATCTTTTCGATAAACCCTACAAAATCGCAAAGCTCACGCAGAAAGAAAACCACGTGTTGCGTTACATCGGCGAACTCGACCTGACCAACAAAACGCTTGAAGTAAAACTCGTCTCCGAACCAAACCACACTGCATTGGGCCAACTCAAAGGCGCCGACAGCCTCATCGAAATCTACACCAGATCCTATGGCGAAAACCCAATCGTCATCCAGGGCGCCGGAGCAGGCAAAGAAGTCACCGCCCGCGGCGTACTCACCGACATCCTCAGAATCGCCGAAACCATCACGCGAAAAGAAACCGTCATGTCTTAATCGATTGTCATCCCAAGATTTCCCGAGCGCGTCACCCAAGATTGTCCTCCCGAGCGCGTCATCCACGATTGTCATCCCGAGCGCAGTCGAGGGACAAACTACATCCTTCTCGGATATTTTTCACCTAACCATTGTAAAATCAAAACCAATTGCCGTACTTTGCAACGTTCATAAACATATTGTCAGTTATCACGAAAGGCAGAGGGATTAGACCCGGTGAAGCCTTAGCAACCCTTTAACTTAAAGAAGGTGCTACATTCTACTTTGATTTTTTCAAGGACAGATAACCACGGAATTCCCCTCACTTTCCACGATAACTTATAGTATTTTTTGAAGCAGAACATTTGGTGCATCAATTCACCAGTCGTCCCGCTATCCGCTATATCTTTTTTGCACCACATTCGGTGTCAGCCCGAGCGCAGTCGAGGGCAAAAAAGGATATTTGCTGCTATCGGGGCTAAGCAACAACATTTTTAGCCTTTAAGAAACTTAGGAAAGACAACATGTCAAAAGTACAAGAAGAAATACAAAAGAGAATCCTCATCCTCGACGGCGCCATGGGAACCATGCTGCAGCGCTACAACTTTTCCGAGGAAGATTTCCGCGGCGAACGCTTCAGGGATTTCCCGCATCCGCTCAAAGGCAACAACGATTTGCTGTCACTCACGCAGCCGCAGGCCATCCGCGACGTGCATGCGAAATATTTCGAAGCCGGCGCCGACATCATTGAAACCAATACTTTTTCAGGAACGACTATCGGAATGGCCGATTACCACCTAGAAGATCTGGTCTACGAACTCAACTATCAATCGGCCAGACTCGCACGCGAAGTCGCCGACGAATACACCGCCAAAAATCCCAGCAAACCAAGGTTCGTCGCCGGTTCCATCGGCCCGACAAACCGAACCGCCTCGATGTCGCCAGATGTAAACGATCCGGGTTACCGCGCCGTGACTTTCGACGATTTGCGGATCGCCTACAAACAGCAGGTCGAAGCCCTGATCGATGGCGGTTCGGACATTCTTTTGGTCGAAACGATTTTCGACACGCTCAATGCCAAAGCGGCTTTGTTCGCGATTGAAGAAGTCAAAGAAGAAAGAAATCTGGATATTCCTGTTATGGTTTCAGGAACGATTACCGACGCATCGGGAAGAACTTTATCAGGGCAAACCGTTGAAGCTTTTTTAATCTCGATTTCGCATATTCCGCTGCTCAGCGTCGGATTCAATTGCGCACTCGGAGCCGACCAACTCAAACCATACTTGAAAAGATTAGCGAGAAATACAACGCTCAATATTTCTGCGCATCCAAACGCCGGACTGCCAAATGCTTTCGGCCAATACGACCAGACGCCGGAAGAAATGCAGGCTTTGATACGCGAATATTTGCAGGACAATTTAATCAACATCATCGGCGGCTGCTGCGGCACAACGCCAGATCACATTCGCTTGATTGCTGAAGTTGCAGCCGAATTCCAACCAAGACAAATTATAGAAACGCAAAACTTAGGATAAAAAATAAGCCACGAATTTCACTAATTCTCACAAAACTTTGCGCACAGAAATTCGTGCTGAATTCATGAAATTCGTGGCCAAAAAAAATAAAAATGCCAGACGCCGACTGTAAAAAATATTTGAAATTATCAGGCCTCGAGCCTTTAATCATAACGCCGGAAACGAATTTCGTCAACGTTGGCGAACGCACAAACGTTACCGGTTCAAGAAAATTCCTGCGTTTAATCAAGGAAGAACGCTACGAGGAAGCGCTCGATATTGCCCGCCAGCAAGTCGAAGGCGGTGCCCAGATTATCGATATCAATATGGATGAAGGCATGCTCGACGGCGTTCATGCAATGACGACTTTCCTGAACCTGATCGCTTCCGAACCTGATATTTCAAGAGTTCCCGTAATGATCGACAGTTCCAAATGGGAAATCATCGAAGCCGGGCTCAAAGTCGCGCAGGGCAAAAGCGTCGTCAATTCCATCTCGCTCAAAGAAGGGGAAGCGGCATTCATCCACCACGCCAAACTCATCAAAAGATACGGAGCCGCGGCGATTATCATGGCTTTCGACGAAAACGGACAGGCGGATTCCTATGAAAGAAGAGTTGAAATCTGTAAAAGATCGTATGATGTTTTAGTCGACAAAGTCGGTTTTCCCGCAGAAGACATTATTTTCGACCCCAATATTTTTCCCGTTGCGACCGGAATGGAAGAGCACAAATTGAATGCGCTCGATTTCTTCCGCGCGACCAAATGGATCCGTGAAAACTTGCCGCACGCGCATGTGAGCGGCGGCGTTTCAAACGTTTCGTTTTCTTTCCGTGGCAACGACAAAGTACGCGAAGCGATGCATTCTGCGTTCCTTTACCACGCGATCCAGAACGGCATGACGATGGGAATCGTAAACCCCGAAATGCTCGAAGTCTATGATGAAATCGACAAAGTTTTATTGGAACACGTCGAAGATGTTTTGTTAAACAGACGTGAAGATGCCACCGAAAGATTGCTCGATTTAGCCGAAAGCTTTAAAGGCGATTTCAAAGCCACCGAAAAAGCGATCCAGGAATGGCGATCGCTTCCGATCCAGGAAAGACTCACGCACGCTTTGGTGAAAGGCGTCGACGAATTTATAGAGATTGACGTGGAAGAGGCACGCCAATTGGCTTCCAGACCGATTGAAGTGATTGAAATCAACCTCATGGCCGGAATGAACGTCGTAGGCGATCTGTTCGGCAGCGGAAAAATGTTCCTGCCGCAGGTCGTAAAATCGGCGCGCGTAATGAAAAAAGCTGTGGCGTATTTGCTTCCTTATATAGAAGCGGAAAAAGACGGAAAATCATCTTCCGCCGGAAAAGTGCTTATGGCAACCGTAAAAGGCGACGTACACGACATCGGGAAAAATATCGTTGCGGTGGTTTTGGGTTGTAACAATTACGAAATCGTAGACCTGGGCGTGATGGTTTCCCCGGAACGCATTATCGAAGAAGCTGTTAAACAGAACGTTGACATCATCGGACTCAGCGGTTTAATCACACCTTCGCTCGACGAAATGGTTTATCTGGCAAAAGAACTCGACAAACTCAACATCAAAATCCCGATTATGATTGGCGGAGCGACGACTTCGCGTGCGCACACTGCCGTGAAAATCGCGCCCGAATACAGGGAAACGGTCGTTCATGTCAATGATGCTTCGCGCGCCGTGACCGTTGCCGGAAATCTGATTAATACCGCTTCCAAACTCGAATATTCCAAAGGAATCCGTGCCGAATATGACGAATTGCGTGAAGGTTATTTGAAACGTTCGCGGGATAAAAATTTCCTCACGATAGAGCAGGCGAGGGTCAATAAATTAAAATTGGATTGGGAAAATTTCACTCCGAAAAGACCCAATTTCATTGGCGCAAAAACCATTGAAGTCGACATTGAAACCCTGGTTCCGTATATCGACTGGACGCCATTCTTCCGCACTTGGGAATTGTTCGGGAAATACCCGGCGATCCTGACTGATGATGTTGTGGGCGAGCAGGCGGTTTCCGTTTTTGCCGACGCGCAGGAAATGCTCGCGCAGATCCTGAAAGAAAACAAACTCACGGCCAAAGGGATTTACGGCATCTTTCCAGCCAATACGATCAACGACGACGACATTGAACTGACCGACGAAAACGGCAAAAAACTGCAAACGTTCCTGACTTTACGCCAGCAATCGCAAAAGACCAAAGGCGCATTTAATTTGGCTTTGGCCGATTTTGTCGCCCCCAAAGATTCCGGAAAAACCGATTATATGGGCGCGTTTTGCGTCACAACAGGTTTTGGTGTAGACGAATGGGCCGCCGAATTTGAGAAGAATCTCGACGATTACAATTCGATTATGGTAAAGGCATTGGCCGATCGGCTGGCCGAAGCTTTTGCGGAATATTTGCATGAAAAAGTCCGCACGGAAATCTGGGGTTATGCTTCCGATGAAAACCTTGAAAAACAGGACCTGATCGAAGAAGAATACAAAGGAATCCGTCCGGCGCCAGGTTATCCGGCATGTCCCGACCATTTGGAAAAACCTACGATTTGGAAATTACTAAATGTAGAAGAAGCGATCGGCGTCACCTTAACGGAAAGCATGGCGATGTGGCCGGCATCTTCGGTTTCGGGGTACTATTTTGGGAATCCCGAAAGCAAGTATTTCGGGCTTGGGAAAATCAAAGAAGACCAAGTTGTCGATTACGCCAAACGCCGCAGTATTCCGACTGAAACCGCGATGAAATGGCTCAATCCGAATATTGCGGATTAACACGTTTGCGTGAAGGATGGAAGCGAAAATCCTTTTGCGGCCGCAGCGCAGCGGAGGCCGTAAAAGATTGCAGCGAACAGCCTGACAGCGGCGCAGAACAAATTTAAAATAAAGAGAATCGCGGTGCGCCGGTGGCACGCCCAAACATAAAATAAATTTTCATGAAAGTTACCCAACATATAGCGAACGCCAACGGAAAACCATTATTCTCTTTCGAGATTTTGCCGCCTTTAAAAGGCCAGAATATCCAGTCGATTTTCGACAGTATTGATCCGCTGATGGAATTCAATCCACCATTTATCGATGTGACGTACCACCGTGAGGAATACGAATTCAAGGAATTGCCGAGCGGTTTGCTCGAGAAGAAAATCGTTAAGAAGCGCCCCGGGACGGTCGGTATTTGCGCTGCGATACAGAATAAATATGAAGTCGACGCGATCCCACACATCCTTTGTGGCGGTTTTACGAAAGAAGACACCGAGAACTTTCTGATTGATATTGACTTCCTCGGAATCCAGAATGTGGTCGCTTTGCGCGGGGACGCGATCAAATCGGAAATCTACTTCAAGCCCGAACGCGAAGGCCATCATTTTGCCACCGAACTGGTATCGCAGATTTCCAATCTCAACAACGGGATTTACCTTGACGACGAACTCCAGAATTCGAGCAAAACCGATTTCTGTATCGGCGTTGCGGGTTATCCGGAAAAACACATGGAAGCGCCGAGCATGGATTCTGACATCCATTTCCTCAAGCAGAAAATCAAGAACGGCGCGGCTTATATCATCACGCAGATGTTTTTCGACAACCAGAAATTCTTTGATTTCGTGGACAAATGCCGTGCGGCCGGAATCACGGTTCCGATTATTCCGGGACTCAAACCGATTGCGACCAAAAAGCAACTGAACCTGATTCCGCACCGCTTTAAAGTCGACTTGCCCGATGATTTGATCATGTCGGTTGTTAAGGCTAAAGACAACGACGCCGTACGCGAAATCGGCATCGAATGGTGCATCGGCCAAAGCAGGGAACTCGTTAAGGCGGGCATTCCGGTATTGCATTATTACTCCATGGGAAAAGCCGAAAATATAAAAGCCATCGCACAATCCGTATTTTAAAAAAAGGAATATATTTGCCACTTTATGTGTCAGATGAGAGCATTTTTCGGAGGTGTTTTGATATTGGTTTTCGGACTCGTTTCTGCCCAGAAAATGGGTGAAACATCGGCTATTGACGTCAATTATTTCCGCAGCAACATCATGTTGCATTCTCCTGATCTGGCGCAACTGATCACCGGACATCCCGAAGGCGTCATGATCGGGTTTTCCAAAAAAACCGATGGCAGCCAGGAATGGGAATCAATCTACAACTATCCCGATTTTGGCGGTTATTTCTTATACCAGGATTTTAAGAATGAGATCCTGGGCAAATGCTACGCGCTCGGGGCCAATTATAATTTTTATTTCCTCAACAGGAATCTTACGGTAAAAGCCGCCGCCGGAATAGCGATGACCACCAATCCTTATGATAAGGTGAGCAATAATAAAAACAGCGCTTTCGGGTCGAAATACATGGCCAATGTCGATTTTGTGCTGAATTATAAAAAGGAAAACCTCATTGATAATTTTGGGATCCAGGCCGGGTTCATCTTTACGCATTTTTCAATGGGCCGCTTCAAATCGCCCAACAGCGGCATCAATACTTACGGCCTCAATCTTGGCGTCAATTACAATTTCCGGGAAGTGCAGTTCCGTAAAATCGACACGACGGGTAACCGCATGAAAATGTACGAACCGGTCCGTTTCAATATTTTGCTGCGCACCGGCTTCAACGAAAGCCCGGTTATCGGAAGCGGGCAAAAGCCATTCTATCACATCGGATGTTATGCGGATAAACGCCTCAACAGGAAAAGCGCGCTGCAATTCGGCGCCGAATTGTTCCTGACTACAGCCAACAAGGAATACATTAAATTTCGCGCTATCGCCTATCCCGAAGAGCCGATCGATATTGACACCGATTACAAACGAATAGGCGTTTTTATTGGCCATGAGCTTTTTATCAACCGCATTTCTATTGAAACGCAATTGGGCTATTATGTATATGATCCTTCCAAATTTGATACGGTGATTTATGATCGTGTCGGAATGAAATATTACCTTACGAAACAAATTTTTACCGGACTGGCGGTCAAGACACACGGTTTCCTTGCCGAAGCGCTTGAAGTCGCCGTCGGTATCAGATTATAACAAAATGAGAAATCTTATAACCACATTAGCCGTTCTTTTTCTGCTTGCAGGCTGCGACAAGCCCGGAGACTGCGTCAAATCGGCGGGCGATATGGCTTCCAAAACTGTGGAATTGTCGGGCTTCAGGAAAATCATGGTCAATCGCGGGATTGCGGTAGTCATCACCCAGGGCTCCGAATATAACGTTGAAATCCGCACCGGTGAAAACCTGATCGGCGATATCGAGGCCAGGGTAACCGACAGTACGCTTGTGCTCCAGGACAACACCACCTGCAATTGGGTTCGCGAATACGGCGCCACGACGGTTTATGTCACCACGCCGAAACTGACCGACATTTACAGCAAGACCGAGAAAAATATTGTATCCGACGGTGTGTTCACTTTCCCATCGCTCCATGTGGTTTCCATGGATTCCGAAGACGGTTATGATGGCGCGGGCACCGGGGATTTTTACATCGAGGTTAACAACTCCGGACTTTCTGTAGAAAGCAACAACGTATCGCGCTTTTATATTTCAGGGGCAACCGAAAATCTTGAAGTCAAATTTTATGAGGCGGGCGGGATTTTCTACGGGCAGGAACTGGCCGCACAGCATTTGAATTTTTACCACCGCGGCTCCAACGACATCTACGTAAATCCGGTGCAGTCTATAGCAGGCGACATCTATAATATTGGAAATGTGATTTGTATAACGCACCCGCCGATTGTTAATGTCATCGAACATTATCAGGGCCGTCTGATTTTCTATTAAGAATACTGTCATTGCGAGCGCAGCGTGGCAATCAGGAGCTATTCCGGCTGTCCGTTACAATCTTTTTCCGTGTTCTCGATACGCGCTTTGCAAGCGCACTCGAACTGACGAAAAAAGGATTTCCGCTGCCATCCGGGCTAATTGTCTTCACCTACAATCTGCCATCTGCAACCTACTTCTTAGTCATTTCCCGAAATATCGTTTCCAGGTTCTTATTCTTGAGGTTGAGCTGCAAAGTCTTCAATCCGTTGTCGTGTGCAAAATCGAAAACCGCAGGGCGCATGTCCGTTTCGGAAGAGAAAGTCAGCTCCCACGTCATGTCATGCGTATTGATATAGGATTTGATATGCGGGATTTTCGCGATCGCTTCTTCTTCTACACGAAAATCAAATTCGACTTCGATCACCTGTTCTTTTCCGGCCGAAATGTGCTCGAGTCGTTCATCTTTTACGATTTTACCATTGTTGATGATAATCACGCGGTCGCATATCGCTTCGACTTCCTGCATAATGTGTGTGGAAAGGAAAACCGTCTTGTCTTTTCCGGCATTCCTGATCACATTGCGGATTTCGACCAGCTGGTTCGGATCGAGTCCGGTGGTCGGCTCATCAAGGATCAGTACGTCGGGATTGTGCAATAAGGCATTCGCCAATCCGACACGCTGGCGGAAACCTTTGGACAATTGTCCGATTTTTTTATGGCTTTCAGCAATCAACCCGGTTAAGGCGATCACTTCTTCAATACGCGATTTCGCCACTTTATAGACATCGGCGTTAAAAGCCAGGTATTCCCGCACGTATAAATCCAGGTAGAGCGGATTGTGTTCCGGAAGGTAACCGATTGACAACTGCACCGCTTTCTGCGCGGTATTTACATCGTGGCCATTTACTGTGGCAGTGCCTTCATCGGCGGTCAGATAGGTCGTCAGTATTTTCATGAGGGTGGATTTTCCGGCGCCATTCGGACCTAAAAAACCTACAATTTCCCCTTTTTTTATAGAAAAAGAAACGGCATCGAGCGCTTTTTGCGTGCCATAACTCTTTGATATATTGTTGACTTCAATTGACATAGCGATAATTTTGAACAAAAATAAGCAGAAAAACGGTTTGTTTATGAATTTTGTTACATTTGGAAGGTATTTTAAACAGAATTTTCGTCACAATTATTCTGTCAAATACAAAAACTAAACAAACATTAAAACAAGAAAAACATGAAAAAATTATTCGTAGTTCTTGCATTGGCTATGGTTAGCTTTGCAAACGCACAAAAAGGGTCGATTTTGGTTGCCGGTAACATTGGTTTCTCCACACAAAAAATGGAGGCGAATAGTGGGACCAACAATGAGACAACCAATAACAATTTTTCGATTTCGCCAAAAGTGGGTTATCAGTTTACAGACAATTGGACAGCGGGTCTTGAGGTTGGTGTTGGCACAAGTAAAAACGAAAGCGAAAGCTTCAACGGGTTCATCACTACAACCGCTACAACAAAAAACAACTACCTTTCCGCAGGCGCATTTGTTCGTTACTCAAGACCTTTGAGTGAACTTTTCTCAGTCTATGCTGATCTTGATGCCGGATACCAAAGTGTAAAAACGACCTCTTCAAGCACTTTCAGCACCAATGACCTTGTAGAAAAAGGAAACGGATTTTACGCTGGAATTACACCGGCTTTGTTTATTAATATGAAAAAAGGTTTTGGGTTGAATTTTACCATCGGCGGTCTTGAATATAATTCAGTTGACTTCGATAACGGCAGTACCCAAAGTGACAATACCTCTTTCGGATTTACATTTGGCCAGTCATTTAACATCGGAATTTCTAAAAATTTCTAAATCAATAGGATTATTAAAAAGCATCCCTGACCGGATGCTTTTTTTTTGTTAAAAAAACCGGATTGGGTCGGAGGCGACAATAATTTTTCTATTTTAGCCGAACAAAATAAAAGCATGTTAAATAACAACTCATATTACAGCAATTCATTTTATTTCTTCTGGGAAACGGAAAGGGATTGTCGTATAGTTATTTGAAATTATTAATTCAAAACAAAATATACAATCCCGATGCAAATCGGGATTTTTTTTTGCCCAAAATTATGGATACGAAAATTGGAATACAGGGAATTAAAGGTTCGTTCCACCATCAGGTGGCGCTCGAATATTTTCATCAGGAGGTTGATGTTGACGAATGCATGTCGTTTGAAACGCTTGTCGGAAGTCTGCTCGACGGCACTTCGGAAAAATCGGTTATGGCGATTGAAAATTCGATTGCGGGCTCGATTATTCCCAATTATGCGTTAATCGACAAGCACAATCTGCAGATTACAGGCGAACATTATCTTGATATTCACCAAAACCTGATGGCGCTAAAAGGCCAGGACATAATCGAAATCAGGGAAGTACATTCGCACCCGATGGCACTTTTGCAATGTATGGATTTCCTCAAAATGCATCCGCATATCAAACTGGTTGAAGATAAGGATACGGCTGAAACGGCGCGTCGCATCAGGGAAAATCAAATTCACGGAATCGCCGCCATCGCAAGCAAAACGGCGGCTAAATTATACGATCTTGAAATCCTCGCGCCTGAAATCCAAACCATCAACAACAATATGACGCGTTTTGTAATCCTTGAAAAGGAAGTTCCGTCAAGATCCAATGAACAGATTAATAAAGCGTCTTTGAAGTTTGAACTCGAACACAAACGCGGCAGCCTTGCGGCGGTTTTAAATGTCATGAGCGACTGCAAGCTGAACCTGACCAAGATCCAATCGCTGCCTAAAATAGAAACACCGTGGAAATACGCCTTTTTCGTCGATGTCACTTTTGAAAGTTATCGCGATTATGAGAAAGCCAAATCCGTCATCGAAATTTTAGCCCCGCATTTCAAAGTGCTCGGCGAATACAAAAACAAACAGCCATGATTACAACCGCAAAAAGATTGGACACCGTTGAAGAATATTACTTTTCGTCGAAATTGCGGGAAGTGCGCCAACTCCTCTCAGAAGGCAAGCCGATTATCAATATGGGAATCGGAAGTCCTGATCTGGCGCCTTCTGAAGCCGTCATTTCTGCAATCCAAAATGCGATGCACGATGAAAATGCGCACCAGTACCAAAACTATCAGGGTTTGCCCGGGCTTCGGAAAGCCATGGCTGATTTCTATAGAAATAATTTCAACGTCGATTTAAATTTCAATACCGAAATCCTGCCGCTGATGGGTTCGAAAGAAGGCATCATGCACATTTCGCTCGCGTTTTTAAACGAAGGCGATCAGGTCCTGATTCCGAATCCGGGTTATCCGACGTATACTTCGGTAACGAAATTGGTCGGCGCCGAACCGGTTTTTTACGATTTAACCGAGACCAACAATTGGGAGCCGGATTTTGACGCGCTCGAAAAACTGAATCTGTCCAAAGTAAAAATCATGTGGATCGGTTATCCGCATATGCCGACAGGCGCAGCAGGAAACCTGGAATTGTTCCGGAAATTAATCGATTTTGCCAAAAAGCATCAGATTTTATTGGTGAATGACAATCCGTACAGTTTTGTCCTGAATGACAATCCGATTTCGATTTTGCAAATTGATGGTGCAAAAGATGTGGCGTTGGAACTCAACTCGCTTTCCAAAACGTTCAGTATGGCCGGCTGGCGCGTCGGGATGGTTTTGGGAAATCCGGCATTGATCGACGCGATTTTGAAAGTCAAAAGCAATATGGACAGCGGCATGTTCTACGGCATCCAGAAAGGCGCGATCGAAGCGTTGAAAAGCGACAAGTCCTGGTTTGAAAAGCAGAATGCGATTTATGGCAGGAGAAGGGAACTGACTTTTAAACTTGCAGAAAAACTGAATTGTACTTTTGATCGCAATTCCGTCGGATTGTTTGTCTGGGCGAAATTGCCTGCAGCAATTGAATCCTCTGAAAAATTCATTGATGAGATCTTATACAGCAAACACATCTTTATCACACCGGGAACGATTTTCGGCAGCAACGGCGAAGGCTATATCCGTTTTTCGCTTTGCGTAAAGGAATCCGAAATTGAGAAAGCCATCGAACGATTTAACGACTGATTATGAAAATATACATTATAGGTACAGGATTGATCGGCGGTTCGCTCGCGCTCGACATCCAATCGATCCATAAAGAAGCCGTAATTTTCGGCATCGACAGCGAAGAAAGCCATCTTGATGAGGCGCTCGATCTGGGAATCATCCACCAAAAGGCGATTTTGGGAGATTTGCCAAATGCAGATTTCGTTATTGTAGCTGTTCCGGTCGACACGGCGTTGTTGCTTTTGCCAAAAGTTTTAGATTTGATTTCTGAAAATGCTTTGGTGATTGAAACGGGTTCGACGAAAAATCCAATCTGTGAAATGTTGGAAAACCATCCAAAACGCCGCAATTTCATGGCGACACACCCAATTGCAGGGACGGAGTTTTCAGGGCCTTCCGCGGCAATCAAAGGTTTGTTTGAAGGCAAGACAAACATCATCTGCGAAGTGGAAAAGACCACTTTCAAATTGCAGGAGAAAGCGTTGCAACTGTTCAAGGATCTGGGAATGAGAATCCGGTATATGGAACCGAAATCGCACGACAAGCACATCGCTTACGTATCGCATCTGTCGCACATCAGTTCGTTTATGCTCGGCAAAACCGTTATCGAAAAAGAAAAGCACGAAAGGGATATCTTTGACATGGCGGGCAGCGGATTCGAAAGTACGGTGCGGCTGGCGAAAAGTTCTCCCGCAATGTGGACACCGATTTTCCGACAGAATAAAAAGCAGGTCATCAAAAGCCTCGGGGAATATATTTCCAATCTGGAGCAATTCAAGACCTTATTGGAAAACGAAGATTATGGCGCGATCTTCAATGAAATGGAAAGCGTCAATAAAATTAAAGAAATATTAAACGGAATTACGACTAGAAAATAGGAGCAAGAGGCAAGAATCAAGATAGGAAAAAGTTTAAAGATAAAAGATTCGTCAATCCCATAAGTCTTGACTCTATTCTCATTCTTCCGCTCCTCAAAACAAAAATATGGAAAACAACAAACAACTCAGAAAATGGCTCGATGATTTCAATCTCTCGCACCCATTGGTAATAGCCGGGCCCTGCAGCGCCGAGACGGAAGAACAGGTCTTAAAAATCGCGCATGAACTCAAAGATTCCGACGTCAGCATTTTTCGTGCGGGAATCTGGAAGCCGAGAACGCGCCCGGGCGGATTTGAAGGCGTTGGTGCCATCGGATTAAAATGGCTGCAAAAGGCAAAAGCCGAAACCGGATTGCTCATGGCGATTGAAGTGGCCAATGCAACGCATGTAAAACTGGCCCTGGAACACGACATCGATGTGCTTTGGATTGGCGCGCGAACCACGGTAAACCCGTTTGCGGTTCAGGAAATCGCAGACGCTTTGGAAAACACAGATAAGATTGTATTGGTCAAGAATCCGGTGAATCCCGATTTGGCTTTATGGATCGGCGGCGTCGAAAGATTATACAATGCCGGAATCAGGAAACTCGGCGTGATCCACCGTGGATTTTCGACTTACGAAAAAACGAAATACCGCAATATTCCCGAATGGCAGATTGCGATCGAATTGCAGAACCGTTTTCCGGATTTGCCGTTGATCATCGATCCGTCGCACATTACCGGAAGGCGCGATATGATTGCTGAGGTTTCGCAGCAGGCTTTGGACCTGAATTACGACGGACTCATTATAGAAACGCATAACGATCCCGACAATGCGTGGAGCGATGCGGCCCAACAGGTTACGCCGACAGCTTTGAAACAGATTTTCAAGGATTTGCGCATCCGGAAAGAAACCACCGAAGAGGACGATTACAACACCGAAATGATAAAACTGCGTGCCAATATTGATATCGCCGACAGTAAATTATTGGAAATTTTGGGTAAGAGGATGAAAGTTTCCGAACAGATCGGCGCACTCAAAAAAGCCAAGAACGTCGCGGTTTTGCAGAACAAGCGTTGGAATGAAATCCTCGGGAAGATGATCCTTGAAGGCGAGCAGAAAGGCCTGAGCGAAGAATTCATCCTCAGGATTTTCAAGGCAATCCACCAGGAAAGCATCAGCCATCAGGAGAAGATTATCAATTCGTAAAAAGCGGGAAGAGGAAAGAAGCAAGAAGCAAGAGACAAGAAGCAAAGAAAAGAGGCAAGAAATAAGATTTTGGAATTTCTACTGATTCATCAGCTACTTCTTTATCTTGTCTCTTGCTTCTTTCTTCTTTTATCTTTTTACTGCTAATTATTTTTTCGGCATATCAGACGCGCTTATATCGCGGGTGCAGATATATTTCCCGTCTTTTTTCTGGAATAGGGCCATATAGTTTCCACTGGCAAGTACAGTTCCGGTGGAATCGGCTACTTTATAGCTTCCAATTTCGACAACCTGGTTACCGTCGCCGGAAGGGAAGACGTCGTGGGTTTCAAATGCGACTTTGGCACCTTTTGGAGCGGCTGCAGCTTCCTCTTTCATGCTTTTGTGTATGGCTTCCTTGCCTACGGAAGGCGCCTTGTTCTGCCCGTAACTCGTAGCGTCGTCTGCATAATATGTAATTTCGTCCGATTTATTCGCGTTCATCTTGTCGGCGTAAGCGGCTTCCATAGTTTCAATTTCGGTGCGGATTTGAGAGACGTCTACTATAGGTTCGGCTTCCGTGTCCTGTTTTTTAGGGTTACAGGCCACCATAGTTGCGGCAATTACGGATAGTGCAATTCCTTTGAGTAAGGTTGTTTTCATAAAATTTGTTGGTTTTAAGGTTATTGTTAAAATGCAATTAAGGATTAATATATAATTAAAATTAAGTATAATTATTTGAAAATCAGTGTTTGTGCGAATTTTTTTATCTCGTTAAACCTTGTGATGTTGTTTGTGCGGTTCGCGTGAAGGATAGCAGCGGAAAGCCCGCAGCAAGGAGGAACGACGCCGCGCGGACTTAAAGCGGATAGCCTGACCCGCAGGGGCACGCTCCAATAATTTTATGATTTTAGATTTACGTAACGTGATTCGGAAACAAACTTTATCTTTGCACATGATCGTAAATCGCAAATCAAAAATCGTAAATCCGAAATGACAGGAACCGTTTACAAATCGACCGGAAGCTGGTATACCGTAAAAGCCGAAAATGGCGATTTTATCGAATGCCGCATCAAGGGGAAATTCCGCATGAAAGGAATCAAAAGCACCAACCCGATTTCGGTGGGCGATCTGGTCGATTTTGAGTTGGATGAAACTTCGGACGCGATTACGGGAACGATCCATAAGATCCATGAAAGGAAGAATTACATCGTGCGCAAGTCGGTGAACCTTTCGCACCAGATGCACATTATCGCGTCTAATATCGACCGGGTTTTCCTGTTGGTTACGATCAACAATCCGCCGACGACAACGAGCTTTATCGATCGTTTTCTGGTTACCGCCGAAGCTTACGGGATTGAGGCTGTGCTTGTTTTCAATAAAATCGATACGCTTAACGAAACCACTTTGGACGAGCAATTGTACCTGCAGCACATCTACCAGGAAATCGGTTACAAATGCCTGCGCGTTTCTTCGACGGAGAAAAAGGGGCTGGATCAATTAAAGGAACTGATGGTTGGGAAAGTGAGCATGTTTTCGGGGCATTCGGGCGTTGGGAAATCCACTTTGGTGAATGCGCTCGAGCCGGACCTGCATTTAAAGACGACCGTGATTTCCGAACAAAGCAAGCAGGGGCAGCACACGACGACTTTTGCCGAAATGTATGATCTGTCTTTCGACGCCAAAATCATCGATACGCCGGGAATTAAGGGTTTCGGGATTGTCGACATGGAAAAGGAAGAGATCAGCGGGTATTTCCCCGAGTTCTTCAAATTGAAAGACCAATGCAAATTCAACAACTGCCTGCACAAAGACGAACCGCAGTGCGCGATTAAGAAAGCTTTGGAAGAAGACAGGATCGCGTGGTCAAGATACCGCAGCTACCTTCAGATCCTTGAGGGCGACGACGAGCATTACCGCACCGATATTTATAATGACGACCGGATTGCAAGCGATGATACGCGTAAATAATTACTTTTATATATTTTTAATTAAAAAATTGACCTGATATGATTACATATATTAAAATAAACGGATTTAAATCTTTTCATGATTTTGAAATGGAATTTACACCGTTTACTGTTATTGCGGGAGCCAATGCCTCAGGAAAAAGTAATCTATTTGATGCATTATCATTATTGTCTAGATTAGCTGAAACGGATAACTTAAAAAGAGCATTTAGTGAGCAAAGAGGAGAATTTATTGAGCTATTTACACAATATGGTGATGACAATTTCGCTTCGCAGATGGAATTTGTAGTAGAGATGTTGGTCAATAAAAAAGTTAAAGATGCTTGGGGAAATAAAGCAGAATTAAAATATACTCGCTTAAAATATGAAGTGTCTATTAAAAGATTTACAAATCCATCGGGTATACAAGATTTGATTGTTTCTAAAGAAAATCTTATTAAATTAAATCATGAAGAAGATAAATGGGTAAGTAAACTCATCCCAAAAAAAATGCTAGGTTTTTGGAGGCCAAAGGTTGTAACTGGTAAAAGAGGCATTCCTTACATTGAAACTGTATTAGAAAATGGATTACCAACAATTTTTGTTCCCCAAGATGGAACTCCGGGTAACAAAAGGCGATTTCCGCTTAGCAATGCTACAAGAACAGTGTTAAGCAGCTTTGATACAATTGATTTTCCTCATGTGCTTGCAGCAAAAGAAGAAATGAAAAGTTGGAAATTTTTACAACTTAATCCAGATGATTTAAGACAGGCTACAAGTAAAAATAATGGAGAAGATACAATTTCATTAAGCGGTAAAAACCTTGCAGCGGCATTATATAGAATTAAGCAAGATGATGACTATAATTTAATCGAAATTTCAAGAAAGCTAAATAATTTTTTGCCGAATTTTACTGAAGTTGATGTTTTTGATGACAATGAGAATAAACAATATTTAATTAAATTAAAAGACAAAGATAAAAAGGAATTTTCTTCGAGAGTGCTTTCTGAAGGTACATTAAGAATTCTTGCACTATGCATTTTAGAGTATGACGATAAACATACTGGCTTGCTTTGTTTTGAAGAGCCGGAAAATGGAATTCACCCTTTTAGAATAAAGGCGATGACAGAGTTGTTAAAAGATTTATCAGTGAATTTTAACGATACTGAAACACCATTAAGGCAAGTAATTGTTAATACGCATTCACCAGTATTAGTAGGAAATATGCTAGATTGGAAAAACAATACCGATGTAAGTATATGGTATGCCCAAATGAGAATGCTAATAACAGATATCGATGAAAAACGCATAAAGTTGAACGTGACAAAGATAAGTCCGGTTTTCAAAGAAGTTAGCCAACAGCTCAATCTAGTTTTTTCTGAACAAGACAGGAAGTTAACTCTTTCGATTGTGAAAGATTATTTACAAACTGCAGACTTTGAGAATAAATTTTTGTTAAGTATATGAGTAATTTTATCCTTACAGGTCTATTTACAGAAGGATCTACTGATGTGCGCTTTTTAGAAAGTGTAGTAAAAAATACTCTTGAAGATATTGCCTTTGAATGTACGGGAAATATTGAAACTGGATTAGAGATAATTGAAATCGATAAAAAAGGTTTAAGTTTTAACCAACAAGTTTTTAGAGCCTCAGAAAAGGCAATGAAAGATTTTGGAATTTTAATATTATTTGTTCATACAGATGCTGATGAAGGTACAGATTCAAAAATTTTTATAAATAAAATTGATCCTGCACAAGAATATTTAAATAAGCAGGACAATGGAGTTGTGTGTAAAAATTTAGTAGCTATCGTTCCAGTATACATGACAGAGTCTTGGATGCTTGCTGACAAAAAACTACTCAAAAGTGAAATTGGAATTGAAGGTTCTGATACTGATTTAGGAATTCATAAAGATCCGGAAGGGATTAATGACCCAAAAGCAGTAATTGAGAATATAATTCGCTTATCAAAAGAAAATCAGACAAAGAGAAAAAGAAAAAGTGGTTTGGAAATCTCAGATCTTTATCAAATAATTGGTCAAAAAATAGAATTCAAGGAATTAGAAAAATTACCCTCATACAATAAATTTAAATTGGCATTAAAAAGTAGACTTGTGGAATTAAATTTTTTACACAAATAAATGAAAGTTGTTCTGCAAAGGGTTTCCGAGGCTTCCGTTGTGATCGAAGGCAATAAGGTTGCCGATATCCAAAACGGACTTTTGGTGCTGCTTGGTATTGAAGACGCCGACAATTCAGAAGACATCGACTGGCTTGCGAATAAAATCGTAAACCTGCGCATCTTTGCAGATGAAAGCGGTGTCATGAATCTTTCGGTGAAAGAAACGGATGGCGATATCATCGTCGTGAGCCAGTTTACGCTGCATGCATCTACAAAAAAAGGCAACCGGCCTTCTTATATTAAAGCGTCAAAACCGGACGCAGCCATTCCGTTATATGAACAATTTCTCACAACTCTGGAAACGATTTTTGGCAAAAAAATCCAGTCGGGACAGTTCGGCGCAGATATGAAAGTGGCCCTGATAAACGACGGTCCCGTGACGATAGGTATCGACTCTAAAAATAAAGAGTGAAAATGTTAAATATTTCTAAAAATAGTATATTTTTGGGCAAAATGCGAGTCCATGAAAGTTACTTTTTTTTCTATTATTTTACTGCTCTCCACTTCAGTAATTCTCGCGCAAAAAGCCGATTATTCCACACTACTCATTGCCGACAGCCTGATGCAAAATGCGAATGCGGTTATTCGCCTGGAACAGATGGATATCCGGATAGAATCGCAGCGGAACATGACTTTCCTGACCAAAAAAGTAATCACGGTTCTGAATGAGAAAGGCCTTTCGGCGATTGACGCGACGGCCTATTACAACAAACGAACCAGCGTAAAAAATATTGAGGCTACGGTTTATAATGGCTCCGGGGCAGAAATCAAAAAACTCAGGAGAAGGGATTTCAATGATGTGAGTGCCACCGCCGACGGAAGTGCGATTTTTTCAGACAGCAGGGTTGTCTATCTCGACTACACGCCCGTCATCTATCCGTTTACGATTGTCTACGAATGCGAAATGCAGACCTCTAATACCGCTTTTATCCCGTCATGGATGCCGCTGGACTGTTTTTATGTGAGTGTGGAAAAAAGCGTGCTCAACGTCACTTTTCCATCCAATCTCGGATTTAAGAAAAAGGAAACCAATTTCCAGGGATTCAATATCAAGACCACCAAAGACACACCGACGGAATTGTCCTATACGGCGACTAATTTTCCGGCACAGAAACGAGAAGATTACAGTCCGGATTACCGCGAGATCTTCCCAAAAGCCATGCTCGGGCTCGATACTTTTAACCTTGAAGGCATTGATGGCAACGCAAAAACCTGGAAAGATTTCGGGCTTTGGTATTCCGATAAGATCCTGACCGGAACAACAGAAATCTCCGAGGAGACCAAAGCAAAGATGAAGGCTTTGGTAGGCAATGAAACCGATCCGGTTAAGAAAGCAAGGATCATCTACAATTATGTACAGCAAAAATCAAGATACATCAGCATTCAGGTTGGCATTGGCGGCTGGAAACCGATGCTCGCCTCCGACGTGGACCGCTTGGGTTATGGCGACTGCAAGGCGTTGACGAATTACACGAGGACACTTTTGAATGCCGTGGACGTGCCTTCGTACAATACGATTTTATATGGCGACCGGACCGAAAAGCTCAATATCGCTCCCGATTTCGTGTCGATGCAGGGCAACCATTGCATGTTGGCCATCCCGAACGGCAAGGATTATATCTGGCTCGAATGCACCAGCCAGGATGATCCGTTCGGATACCAGGCCTTTACAGATGACCGGACCGTTTTGGTGGTGAAGCCGGAAGGCGGTGAAATCGTGCGCACGAATGTGTACAGCGATAAGATCAATTCGCAGATCAGCCATGGAAATTATGCCATCTCTGAAGCTGGTGAACTTTCGGGCAGCATTGCGATGGTTTCCAAAGGCTCGCAATACCGGAAATTTCATCTGGAGAATATGCCGCCAACAGAGAAGGAAGCGCATTATAAGGAATATTGGAGCAACATCAACAACCTAAAAATCAATAAAGCGACTTTCCTTAACGACAAAGAAAAAGTAAGTTTTACAGAAAATCTGGAAATTAGCGCCGCAAATTATGGCAATCTTTCGGGCAACCGGATGATGCTTCCCGTGAATGCCTACAACCAGTTTACCGACAATGTAAAGCGCATCCGGAATCGCAAGACGCCGTTTGAGATCAAAAGGGGAAGTTATGATGAGGATGAGATCGAAGTGAAGCTGCCAACGGGATTCGCCATCGAGTCGCTGCCCAAAAACTTCGAGCTTACCGGTAAATTCGGCGAATACAAAACCGAATTGGTAAAGAAAGACGATAACAATCTCATCTATAAACGCAGCCTGTTTTTAAAAGAAGGGCTGTATCCGAATAAAGAATATGACGATTTCCGCCTGTTTATGGAGCAGGTTTCACGCAACGACAATGCAAAAATTATTTTAATCAAAAACCAATAACCCATGTTACTTAAAAAGCATCTGATTTTTTTATTATTTGTGATTTCATTTTCGACAATCAGCGCCCAGAAATTTGATTTGGGGAAAGTTAGCATTGCCGAACTCGAACAAAAGGAACACCCAAAAGACCCTTCTGCGGTAGCGGCAATTTTGTTCAGGAAAGGCGAGTCGCGTTTCGACTTTACGCAAAGTGACGGCTTTACGATGTATACCAGTGTAAAAACAAGAATCAAGATATATAAGAAAGAAGGTTACGAATGGGCGACCCAAAAAGTCTGGTACCGCCTGATGAGCAACGTGAAGGAGAACATCAGTTTCTCGGATGCGGTAACGTATAACCTGGTGGACGGAAAGATCGTAAAGACCAAACTTAAAAGCGACGGCGAATTTGACGACAAGATCAATAAATATGTAGGCGAAAGGAAAATTACGATGCCGGGCGTTAAGGAAGGTTCGGTGATTGAATTTGAATATACGATCAAATCGCCGATCATCGGCAAAATCCGGGATTGGGATTTCCAGACCGGGATTCCGGTGAATTATTCGGAATTCAAGACTTATATCCCGGAATATTTCGTGTACAATACAAGCCAGAAAGGTTTTGTCTTTCCGAAAATCACGGTCGAGAAAAGCGACAAATCGATCAATTACAATTACCGTGATGAAAACGAGCCCGGGGGTACCATTGTCCATTCAATGTCACAGGAAAAATTGAGTTTTCTGGAAACCCGGACGACTTATGTTGCCGAGAACCTGCCGGCAATGAAGGAAGAAAGCTACGTAAACAATATTGGCAATTATACTTCGAGTATCGCACATGAACTGTCGGTCGTCAAATATCCGAATACGCCTTTCAAATCTTATTCAACCGACTGGAAAACCGTAACCGAAACCATTTATAAAGATGACGATTTTGGAGGCGAACTCAACAAGACCGGCTATTTTGAAACCGATGTCAAAGCACTCACCAATGGGCTGATTTCAATAAACGAGATCGTCGGGGCCATTTTCAACTATGTCAAGACCAGCGTCAAATGGGACGGACTTAACAGTTACTATTGCAACGATGGCGTAAAGGCTGCCTACAAAAATAAGACGGGAAATGTTGCCGAGATCAACCTTATGCTTACGGCGATGCTGCGCTATTCGGGAATCAATGCCAATCCGGTTTTACTCAGCACGCGCTCCAACGGCATTGCGCTGTTCCCGAACAGGACTGCATTTAATTATGTAATTGCAGCGGTGGAAACCCCCGATGGTATGATTTTGCTCGACGCCACCGAAAAATATTCGGTCCCGAATGTTCTTCCCCTGCGCGATTTGAACTGGTTCGGAAGACTGATAAGAAAGGATGGCTCTTCTATAGAAGTGGGCCTAATCCCGAATGCGGCTTCTAAGGAAATCACTTTTTTAACGTATAACCTCAATCCTGAAGGAACCACCATCCAAGGGAAAATCAGGAACCAGTATTTCGACCATGAAGCGCTTGATTTCAGGGTGAAAAATGCCGGAACCAACAAAGACAACTATCTCGAAACGCTGGAAAACACCAACAACAGTATTGAAATCAATGACTATGTAAGGGACAATGACCTGGATCTTTCCAAACCGATCGTAGAAACCTATTCGTTCAAGGATTCCAAAAGCGTCGAAATCATCAATGGCAAGATTTACATTGCACCACTGTTGTTCCTTACCGAAAGGGAAAATCCGTTTAAGCAGGAAAAACGGGAATACCCGGTCGATTTCGGTTACCCAAAACAGAACAGGTATAATATCAGCATTGATATTCCGCAAGGATATACAATAGAATCAATGCCAAAAGCACTGAATCTCGTGACCGGAGAAAACATGGGCGCTTTTAAATATGCCATAGGAAATACGGGCAATAAGATTCAGATTACCATTACGGAAGATATCAATACAGCCATCATTTCTTCTGAGTATTATGACGTTGTTAAGGAGTTTTTCCAGAAGATTATCGACCAGTCTAATGAAAAAATCGTATTGGTAAAAGCATAATGAGCGACATACAAATAGATACTGATAAAAACGGGTATGCATTATTTTAAAATCCTGTTCTTTTTACTTTTTCCGGTCCTTATGATGAATGCCCAAAAATTTGAGTTGGGCAAAGTCTCACTCAAGGAGCTTCAGGAAAAATCCTATCCGGCTGACACCAGCGCGGTCGCGGCGATATTATACAACAAGGCAAAGACTTATTTCAGGTATGACCGCAATAACGGCTTTACGGCCTATCACGAATATGAATTCCGCATTAAGATCTATAAGAAAGAAGGGCTCAAATGGGCCAATTTTGAAGTACCGTATTATGTAGGTTACGAAAACCTCAATAATGATTATGTCAAATTTTCAAACGGCATCACCTACAATATCGAAAACGGTGAAATCGCCAAGGCAAAACTCAACAGTGAAGGCAGTTTCAGGCAGGATGTCAATGAACTTTGGAAAGTGGCTTCGATCACTATGCCGAATGTGAAAGTGGGTTCGGTGATTGAATTCAGGTATACCTTACGGTCGGAAGACCTGATGGAATTTCCGGTTTTTCATTTTCAATATGCCATTCCGGTCGCTTTCGCGGAATACCGTACGGAGATCCCTGAATTTTTCATCTATAAGCCGAGTGTTATCGGTTTGGGCGATGTGAAATCGGACGCGAAAATCGTAGGCGGTTACCAGAATTATTCGAATGAACACCAGCAAAGCGTCAACCTGAGCTACCAGCAAATCAACAGCGTCTACACGGCGCAGAATATGCCGGCATTGAACGAAGAGGATTATGTAGACAACATAGAAAACTACCGGTCCTCGGTGGTGCACGAACTCGAAAAGACACGGTTTCCCGATGTGCCCGAAAAGAATTATTCGACAACCTGGGAGGGCGTTGCCAAAACCATTTATAAGGACAAAAGATTCGGGAAAGAACTGGAAGAAAGGCTTTATTTCGAACAGGATCTGGCATCGATTATCAAAAATGCGACCACGAATGCTGAAAAAGTGACGGCCATTTTCGAATTCGTAAAACGCTCCATGCACTGGGACGGAAAATACGGCTATTATACCAAAAAAGGCGTCAGGCAAGCCTATCAGGACCGTATCGGGAATGTTGCCGAGATCAATTTTATCCTGATCACGATGCTCAACCAGGCGGGAATCAATGCCAATCCGGTTCTCGTGAGCACTATAGCACATGGCATTCCGGTTTTTCCAAACCTCACCGTATTCAATTACGTGGTTGCTGCGGCTGAGATTGAAGGTAAACAGATGCTCCTGGACGCCACCGACAAATATGCGACACTTAATATCCTGCCGCCTAAAGCACTCAACTGGACCGGACGGCTCATCAGGCGCGACGGAAGCTCGCAGGAAATCAATCTCGTACCCGAATCGCAATCCAAAGAAAGCATCGCGCTGATGGCAAAAATAGATGCGCAGGGAAAAATATCGGGCAGGGGCAGGATTCAAAAAGCAGATTATACCGCCTACGATTTCAGGGAAAACAATGCCGCGCTCAACAATGCGGATTATATTGAGAAACTTGAGAACAACCTGGGCGGCATACAAATCAGCGATTACAAATCGGAGAATGTCGATGCGCTTTCCAAACCAATCACAGAAACATTTACCTTTGTGTCGGACAATCATGTTGAAATGATAGGCGATAAGCTGTTTGTCAATCCGATGCTGTTCTTTACGCAGACAAAAAATCCGTTTGTACTCGAAAAAAGGCGGCTGCCGATTTATTACGGCTATCCCAAACAGACCAAATACAACATCAGTATTGAAATCCCGGAAGGTTATGCTTTGGAATCGGTTCCGAAACCGGTCACGATTACAACCGGTGAAAACGTGGCGACATTTGCGTTCAACCTTTTGGAAAGCGGAAGTAAGATCCAGATTATGGCCACCCGGGAAATAAACCTGCCACTAATTTCGGCAAGTTTTTATCCAAACCTGAAGGAGTTTTATCAAAAGATGATTGAAAAACAGAACGAGAAAATCGTCCTAAAAAAATTATAAATGGATATCAAAAACGCACAGCTGGACGTTGACAATTGGATTAAAAACCACGGCGTCCGTTATTTTAACGAACTGACCAATATGGCGCAGCTCACCGAAGAAGTGGGCGAAGTGGCACGGATTATCGCACGCCGTTATGGCGAACAATCTGAAAAGGAAAGCGATAAGAACAAAGATTTGGGCGAAGAGCTCGCCGATGTCGTTTTTGTAGTGCTTTGCCTCGCCAACCAAACGGAAATCGACCTGCAGGCGGCCTTCGATAAGAAGCTGGATCTCAAGACCAACCGCGACCACGACCGCCATCACAACAATGAAAAGCTGAAATAACAAATTTCTCTGCTTATCTTTGCGTTCTTGTAAACAGCAAATGAATGTATCCTTAGCATTTTCGGCCCTCAAAAAAAAGGCATCGGTTTCGATTTCAGGCTCCAAATCTGAAACAAATCGCCTGTTGCTGCTACAGGCTTTGTACCCGAACCTGATTTTGGAAAATACATCCAATTCGGATGATTCTGAAGTCATGATCAAAGCGCTTGCATCGAACGATAAGGATATCGATATCCACCATGCGGGTACCGCCATGCGTTTTCTCACCGCCTATTTTGCCATTCAGGAAAACCGCGCAGTGATTGTTACCGGTTCGCCAAGAATGAAAGAGCGTCCGATAAAAATCCTAGTCGATGCGTTGCGTCAACTCGGAGCCGACATTTCCTATGTTGAAAACGAAGGTTTCCCACCGATTAAAATCCAGGGCAGGAAAATAACCAAAAGCAAAGTCAGCCTTTCTGCAAACGTCAGCAGCCAGTATATTTCGGCATTGTTGCTGATTGCCCCTAAATTGGAAAACGGGCTGGAGTTGACGCTTGAAGGTGAAATTACTTCCATCCCTTACCTCAAAATGACATTGGGGTTACTCAATGAAACCGGGATCGAAACCTCTTTTATTGGAAATGTAATTACGGTCGGGCCGAAAACGGCAATTCCGTTCATATCAGTAACAGTCGAATCGGATTGGTCGTCGGCTTCCTACTTCTATTCCACAGTCGCTTTATCAGAAGAAGGCACCGAAATCACATTGTCAAGCTATAAAAAAGAAAGCCTCCAGGGCGACAGTGCACTTTCCGAAATTTATAAATCTTTCGGTGTTCAAACCGATTTCCAAGAGGACCAAATCGTCCTTAGAAAAATCAATTATCCATTATCAATTGTCCATTATCAATTAAATAATACGCCCGATATCGCCCAGACCATCGCAGTGACTTGTTTCGCACTCGGAATTGAATGTCATCTCACCGGATTACACACCTTAAAAATCAAGGAAACCGACCGGCTCGAAGCCCTCAAAACCGAACTCACGAAACTCGGCGCCGATATTTCCGTAACGAATGACAGCCTGACTTTAGCCGCATCCAAAAACATAAAACCAAACATCAGGATCACCACCTACAACGACCATCGCATGGCCATGGCTTTTGCGCCTTTGGCATTGAGAATCCCAATTGTTATTGAAGATGCCGAAGTCGTTTCCAAATCCTATCCCGATTTTTGGAATGACCTTACTGCGCTTGGTTTTACAATTTTTGAAAGTTAACGCCAAGTACGTTACAACTTCTAAAACCTACTTAGAAATACTTTTAAAAACCTACTGGTTTTAATCTTCAAAACCAGTAGGTTTTCAACTTCAAAACCAATGCGTCAACAAAACCTTAACCGTGCGTCAACAAACCTTTAACCGTGCGTCAGCAAAACCTCGACCGTGCCTTAATTTTTCCAAAATCAATTTCCCGCAATTTCCTCAAATAACTCAGGCACACAGCGGCCCGGCAACTTACTTTAGTAAATAAACCCCAAAACACTTGACAACGCCTATCCCACAATCGTATATTTGCACACCCGAAGCCGACCCGGGCGCTAGTGAACTGGCGAAGCAAAGGCCAACTGAACTTAGTTAAATAAAAGGATACATGAAATTATCGCACTTCAATTTTAATTTACCAAAAGAACTTCTCGCAGAATACCCAGCCGAAAACCGGGACGAATCACGCCTCATGGTGATCAACCGCGAGAAAAAAACCATCGAGCATAAAATGTTCAAAGACGTGATCGATTATTTCGGCGACGGCGATGTGCTCGTACTCAACAACACAAAAGTTTTCCCGGCCCGTCTTTACGGAAACAAGGAAAAAACAGGCGCAAGGATCGAGGTTTTCCTGTTGCGTGAACTCAACTCTGAGCAGCGCCTTTGGGACGTTCTCGTAGATCCGGCGCGTAAAATCCGTATCGGGAACAAATTATATTTCGGCGACGATGATTCGTTGGTTGCGGAAGTTATTGACAATACGACTTCAAGAGGGCGCACTTTGCGCTTCCTTTACGATGGTTCGTACGAAGAATTCAGGAATAAATTAACCGAACTCGGCGAAACGCCAATCCCAAAATACATCAACCGCGAAGTGACTCCCGAAGATGCCGAACGCTACCAGACGATTTACGCTAAGGAAGAAGGCGCCGTTGCCGCACCAACTGCAGGTTTGCACTTCTCTAAGCATTTATTGAAAAGACTGGAAATAAAAGGTGTCGACTTTGCAGAAGTGACTTTGCACGTCGGTCTCGGAACCTTTAACCCGGTTGAGGTAGAAGATCTGTCCAAACACAAAATGGATTCCGAAGAACTCATCATCACCCAGGAAGCCTGCGATATCGTGAATAATGCGAAAGTGAAAAAGAAAAGGATCTGCGCCGTAGGGACCACTTCTATGCGTGCTATCGAAAGCTCGGTTTCTTCCGCAAAAACATTAAATCCTTACGAAGGCTGGACGAATAAATTCATCTTTCCGCCGCACGAGTTTAGCGTGGCGAACTGTATGATCACCAATTTCCATACGCCAAAATCGACGCTTTTGATGATGGTTTCTGCATTCTGCGGACACGATCTCATGAAAAAAGCCTACGAAGAAGCGATCAAGGAAGGCTACAAATTTTACTCTTACGGAGACGCGATGCTGATTCTTTAAAATAGAAGAAAGAGGCAAGAGCCAAGAAATGTATATATTAAATCCTGTCAGCAATGGCGGGATTTTTTTTTTGGCGTTGCCTGCGGCCGGGCTTTCCGCTGCAATTTTTATTTACTTCCGCTGCGCTGCAGATCAATAAAAGATTTCCGCTGCAATCCCTAACGCAAACTTCCAGCGAAACTGCGTCATTGCGGGCAAAGCGAAGCAATCCCATCACATTTCCGCACTCCTGCAAAGATTGCCGCGCTGCGCTCGCAATGACCGTCTTTCTTTCGACTGTTTTCTTGCTTCTTGACTCTTGCTTCTTTTTTTTCTACTTTTACCACACAAACAACGAATAAAATGACTTTCCAAAATACCAAAGCCTTCGCCCAGCAACTCGACGCCGAAGACAAACTCTCAAAATACCGCTCCGAATTCATCTTCCCAAAAGTAAACGGCAAAAACGTGATCTACTTCACCGGAAATTCGCTCGGACTCCAACCCAAACGCACCAAAGCCTATGTCGATGAAGTCATGGCCGACTGGGCCGAACTCGCCGTCGAAGGCCATTTCTACGCCCAAAAGCCATGGTGGGATTATCACGAGCGTTTCGCCGAACCGTTGGCTAAAATCGTTGGCGCGAAACCTTCGGAAGTGACGGTGATGAATACATTGACGGTTAATCTTCACCTGATGATGGTGTCGTTCTACAAACCGACATCCAAACGATACAAAATCCTCTGCGAAGCCAAAGCATTCCCCAGCGACCAATACATGATCCAGTCGCAGGTGCAGCACCACGGCTATAAGATTGAAGACGCTATTGTCGAAATCCAACGCCGCGAAGGCGAACACAACATCAGATTGGAAGATGTTTTGGCTAAGATAAAGGAAGTCGGAGACGAACTCGCGCTTGTCTTAATCGGCGGCGTCAATTATTACACCGGCCAGGTTTTCGACATCGAAACCATCACCAAAGCCGGACATGAAGCCGGAGCCAATGTCGGCTGGGATCTTGCGCACGCGGCAGGAAACATCAAACTGGAACTGCACAAATGGAACGTCGATTTCGCCGCCTGGTGCAGCTACAAATACATGAACTCCGGACCCGGAAATGCGTCGGGCTGTTTCGTCCATGAAAAGCACCACGGCAATAAAAACCTCAATCGTTTCGCGGGCTGGTGGGGGCATAACAAGGAAAGACGCTTCAAGATGGAGCGGGAGTTCAATCCAAACCAAGGCGCCGACGGCTGGCAAATCTCCAATCTTCCAATATTGTCACTTGCGCCATATCTCGCCTCGGTAGCAATGTTTGATGAAGTCGGAATGGATGCCCTGATTGAAAAACGCGATAAGATTACCGCCTATCTCGAATTCATCCTGCAGGAAATAGACAAGGAAGTCGACAGCAATTTCGAAATCATCACACCAACAAATCCAAAAGAACGCGCTTCGCAATTGTCGGTTTTCCTGCATGGCGAAGGCCGTACGCTTTTCGATTACCTGATGAAAAACGGCGTGATCACCGACTGGCGCGAGCCCAATGTCATCCGATTGGCGCCGGTTCCGCTGTATTGCTCCTATGAAGACATGTACGATTTTGGGCAAATCCTGAAAGAAGGAATCCTTTCCCATTAAATCATCAAAATAAAAAAGGCCCGAAGCATTGCTCCGGGCCTTTTTGTTTTATAAAAAGAATATTAATTTTTGAGTACGCTCAAAGTCTGTACGCCATCGTCCGAAAGCACTTTCAGGATGTATTTCCCTGTCGGTAAAACAGCGGTATGCAACTGGAGCTGTTTGTCATTCACGGCAGTGTTCGCCATCACTTCCTGCCCTAGAAGGTTAAACAGGTGTACTTCTTTCATCACGATATTTCCGGAAACATTTACGATATCATTTGTCGGATTAGGATACACTGAGAAAGCATTTTGGTTAAAACCTTTCGTTCCAAGAACCTGATAAGTGATGGTCACAGCCCAGGTATGGTCGACGACGCGGTTGTACACGACGTCGCATTCGCCTGCACCATAAGTTCTCCAGGCCCTGAGCTCGAAATTCACGGTTCCTGTCAATCCATTGGCAATATCGATTCCGTTTCTTTCATAACTGTAAGTTCCGCCGGTGCTTCCGACGCCAGAAGTGACGGCTGCTTCCATATTGCCGTTTGTGGTACATACCAATAAGGATCGCTGCTCAACCATCCAGCCGTTGCTTGCCGTTTGCATGTCATAAGCGGTTCCGACAGAAGCGATCTGATAACCATCAGGAACGGTTATAGACAATGTCCCCGGACAGTTTGTTGGCGTAGTCGTATCAATGGTGTCAATATCCACAAAAGTAGTTGGTACCTCTGCATCAGAAACGTTTGAAATCTGTCCCGTTGTAAAACAGGCAGGACCGCCCCATTCTCCGGTCTCTGTAGCGCTACAGTGCGAGCGAACCCAGACGCAATAATGCGTTCCGATGCTGAGTCCTGCGATATTAACAGTTGTCAGTCCGGCACCCACACTTCCGGTTGGTACAGTAGATGGTATTGGCGTGGTTTCACTCGTCGAAATATAGTAATCATATCCGATTGCCGGGATAATTACCGGTGCAGTCCATGTTACGGTTACCGTAGTTTCCGTAAGTGCCGTAAGAACAATTGCTGTCGGAGCCGGGCAGGTGCCCAGTAATTTGGCACTCACACCCATAATGTTGATCACGCCTTCCGCTGCGGAAGTTTTGCTGAAATCGATACTCGTGATCGTTTTGGTCTGGTTGGCAGCCGCGATCTGGATTTCGTATTGGTAAAGCCTTGGGTCGGTAAGCGGATTTTCCATCACATCGTCCAAACGGCCCACGCGTCCAAAACCTTGTATTACGATTGGCAGCGCATTGCTGAAAAACCAATCCGGAATGGTAGCCGGGCCAATATCCTGTGTAGTGTTATCCGAAAAATGGATCGTCCCGCCCAAAGTAGAAATACCGCTGCCCGAAGTGGCCAGTAGATAAATCGAGGTCGCCGTAACGGCATTGGAAAAGTTCAGCGTCCCGGAGTCTCCGGTTTCCTGTAATCTTAAAGAATTTTCACCGCTGAAAGGCGCCATTTGGAACGTAAGTCCCGATGTCGCGGAACTCGTCAGCAAACCCGAAACCGGCAAGGCATAATCAGGTGTAATGTTTCCTGCAACCGAGGCATAATTGGTGCTCATAAACGCAAAATTCGCATTATCGACGGCATCGGTTGTGGAAAGAAGCGCCGGGCCGACGCCATTCGCGATAACATCGGCAGAGTAGCCGGAGCTTACCTGAAGCGGCGTGTATTCCTGCGCTTCAGCGATCGAACAAAATGCAAATGCGGATAATAGGAGTAATTTTTTTTTCATGTAGTTGGTAGTTAGGTTATATATTATTTTTTAACGATCATAAATGTAAACTTTTTTCAGATACGAATTCACAACTCTAAAGCTTTTGCCAAAATATCAAAATTGCGCTTCCATTTTTATTAATTTTGCAGCCTTATAAAGTAAAATTTCCGATTGTTTTCGGAAACAATAAAACAGCCATGACGAAAGAAGAAAAAATAAACGGCTTTGATCCTTCACAACCCGGACTCGCCGACCAGAGTATTTTCGGCCTGCCTTTTACCGCCGACGAAAGCGAGATTGTCATTGTTCCCGTTCCGTGGGAAGTGACCGTGAGTTATGGCGCCGGTGCTTCTGAAGGGCCGGAAGCGATTCTCGATGCGTCGTTCCAGGTCGACCTGCACCACCAGGAATTCCCTGAATTGTGGAAACTCGGCATTTATCTCGATCTCAATGAGCAAACCGCGAAATGGGGTGAAGACAGCGCCAGATATAAAGAACTCGCACAACCGGTCATCGAAGCGCTTGAAAACGGCGAGGTGATTGCCGATAATAATGGTTTGCAATCGGATCTGGATGAGATTAATGAAGTCTGCGATGCATTGAAAAATGAGGTCAGGGACCGCGTTTTGTTCTGGATGAACCAAGGGAAGAAAGTCGCGCTTTTGGGTGGCGACCATTCTACGCCGCTGGGTTATTACGAGGCTTTGGCGACGCAGCACGACAATTTCGGGATTTTGCATCTTGATGCGCACATGGATTTGCGGATCGCTTATGAAGGCTTTGAATATTCACATGCCTCGATCATGTACAATGCGTTGAAAATCCCGCAGGTTTCGAAAATCGTGCAGGTCGGAATCCGCGATTTCTGCCAGCAGGAAGTGGAAGTGGCATTGAATGACCGCGTCGTGGTACACACGGATATGGATTTAAAGGCCGAAACGTATAGTGGGATGACCTGGGAGCAGCAATGCGAAAACATCATCGCCGCACTGCCGCAGAAAGTCACCATCAGTTTTGATATCGACGGAATGTATTCATGGTATTGTCCGAATACGGGAACGCCGGTGCCGGGCGGATTCTCATTCGAGCAGGCGACGTATTTGTTAAGCAAACTGGGAAACAGCGGAAAAGAAATTATTGGATTTGATCTTGTGGAAGTCGCCCCCGGAAATGACGACTGGGACGGAAACGTAGGCGCGCGGATGCTCTACCATATGTGCGGCGTACTCGCGAAGAACAACGGACTGGCAGTGGGACAGAAGATCAGTTTCAACAGAAAATAGAAAGATAAGGCGAGCGGGTGTTCGCCTTTTTCTTTGGGAACGGATTCCCGCGTGAGCGATGGAAGCGGCTAGCGCGACCTGAGGCACGAAGGACACGCCACAAAAAAATCACAATTTTGACCGATTCTATATTATATTACTTAAATTTACGGCCTTATATTTAGAAGTTTCCTGATGCAGAAATCGCTCAAAATTGCCGTTGTAGGTTCCGGATTGGTCGGTTCGCTGCTGGGCATTTACCTTAAGAAAGCGGGACATACCGTTCACATTTACGACCGGAGTCCGGACATCAGGAAAATCCAGTTTTCAGGACGTTCCATCAATCTTGCGATGTCACACCGCGGCTGGAAAGCGCTTGACGGCGTTGGCGTTGGCGACGAAGTCAGGAGCATTGCAATCCCGATGGACAAGCGCGCAATCCATCTCAAAGACAAGCTCAATTTCCAGAATTACGGCAAAGAAGGCGAGAGCATTTATTCGATTTCGCGCGGGACACTGAACCGGAAAATGATCGATCTGGCTGAAGCAGCCGGAGCCGAATTCTTTTTCGAGCATAAGATCTGGGATGTTTCGCTGGCCGAAGCGACTTTGCATATCGGCGAATCGGAGCGTGGCGAATGGAAAGATGTCAAATACGACATGGTTTTCGGGGCCGACGGTGCGTTTTCGAGAATCCGCCACAGGATGCAAAGACAGAGCATGTTTAATTACTCGCAGGAGTTCCTGAACACCGGTTATAAGGAATTGAATATTCCGGCCAACGCTGACGGCACACACAAATTGGACAAATATTCCTTTCATATCTGGCCGCGCGGCGAATACATGCTGATTGCGTTGCCCAATCTTGATGGCAGCTTCACCTGTACCTTGTTTATGCCTTTTGAAGGCGAAAATTCATTTGCTTCGTTGACGAACCGGGCGGAAGTGGAAGCTTTTTTCGCGGCCAATTTTCCCGATTCGATTGATGTGATTCCGGAATTGGCGAACGATTTCTTTAAAAATCCGACGAGTACGCTGGTCACGATGAAATGTTTTCCATGGACTTTTGAAGACAAGATTGCGCTGATCGGCGATGCCTGCCATGCGATCGTTCCGTTTTACGGACAAGGGATGAATGCGGGTTTTGAGGATATTTCGGTGTTGTATGAACTCATGGAAAAACTGGGCGACGACTGGAAGGCGATTTTCTCCGAATACGAAACCATCCGCAAGCCGAACGCTGATGCCATTGCCGAATTGTCTTATCGCAATTTCATGGAAATGAGCTCCAAAACAGCCGACGAAAAATTCCTGCTGCAGAAAAAAATAGAAAAGCGTTTTTCTGAAAAACACCCCGACAAATGGCTGCCCTTATACAGCCGCGTCACCTTTAGCCACAGGCCATACACCGAAGCGCTCGCCATTGGCGACAGGCAGAAAGCGATTATGGATGAGGTGATGCTGCTGCCGGAGATTGAAAAAATCTGGGACAGTGAAATGGTGGAAAACAAAATATTGGATTTATTGAAATAGTCAGGAGCTTTTTCCTGCTTTCGCCTGTATCTTTGTTCTCCCGAAGCATCGGGACCACAAAGGATGCCGGCTTAATCAGGGCTAGTCAATTTTCGGCACCGGAATATTTCTATTTTTTTTCCATCAGATTAATCCCAAACGTATTTCCAGGAACCATCTTTTTGCCGCTTCCAAACCGTATGGAAAATCCCGGTAGCCGTGGTGGTTTTACCCTGATCGTCTTTTTCTGTCCACACATATTTGCCGTAGGTGTAGGCCAAAGTGCCGTCCTTGGAAACTTCTATAAAATCAGGACTCCATGTTACCGTTGCATTGGCGGGTTGTTTGAGGAAATATTTCCTGATGTTTTCCCTTCCGCTGATTAGCGTATCGCGTCGGCGCTTGATGGTCGCATTTTCATCTGCAAATGCATAGAATGCTGCGGTGATGCCTTTTTCGGAAGCCAGTTTGTTGAAGTCGGATTCGGCTTTGCGCACTTCCGCCTGCAGTTCCGTTTCGGATTTGACCCCTTTTTTTTGGGAATAGGCGCAGGTTGCAGTCAGCACGGCAAATAATAGCAACAAATTTTTCATATCGGTTATTTTTTGAAAATAAAATATACAGCCAGAACGAGGAAACAAAACCCGACGGCATGGTTCCAGCGGAAAGTCTCATTCTTAAAGAACAGCATCGAAAAGACCACGAAGATGACCAGGGTGATCACTTCCTGGATGACTTTGAGCTGCATCAGCGAAAACGGACCGCCGTTGCCTTCGTAGCCGATCCTATTGGCAGGAACCTGGAAAAAATATTCGAACAGCGCCAATCCCCAGCTGATCAGGACGATGGTGATGAGCCCGGCATTCTCAAACCATTTCAATTCCTTAAATTTCAAATGGCCATACCAGGCGAGTGTCATGAAAATATTCGACAGAATCAGTAATCCTATGGTAAAAAAGCCTTTCATTTATTTTTTGAATAGTTTGGTCAGGATTCCGAATGCGCCCCGGATGAATGTTGCGCTCGTCAAAACCTTGAGGACCGATTTGGTGGTTTGGCCCATAGGTTCGCTTGCTGTTTTCTTTTCCTCTTTTTCCTGTTGGACTTGTTCTTGCCGTTGTGCCGCTTCCTGCTCGACGACTTCAATCTTCTTATTGAGTATTTCGTAGGCGCTTTCGCGGTCGATGAGTTCGCTGTATTTTTTAACGAGTTTCGATTTGGCGTTGATTTCGTCAATTTCGCCCGTCGTCAAAACATCCATACGGCTCATTGGCGCGCGCATCATCGTTGCGGCGAGCGGCGTTGGCGTGCCTTTCTCACTCAAAACGGTTACCAATGCCTCACCGATTCCGAGATTGGTGAGTGTTTCGTCGGTTTTATAAAATTCCGAAATCGGGTAATTCTCGGCCGTCATCTTGATGGCTTTGCGGTCATTTGCGGTGAAGGCCCTCAAGGCATGCTGAATTTTCAAACCCAATTGCGCGAGAACCGAACTTGGGACGTCCATCGGATTTTGCGTTACGAAGAAAATCCCGATGCCTTTGGAGCGGATGAGCTTGACGATGCTTTCGATCTGTTCCAACAAGGCTTTGCTCGCTTCGTTGAAAATCAGGTGCGCCTCATCTATGAAAATCACGAGTTCGGGTTGGCCTGAATCGCCCTGCTCGGGCATCTGCTGGTAAATTTCGGCGAGCAGGCTCAGCATGAAAGTCGAAAACAACTTGGGTTTGTCCTGGATGTCGGTGAGCCGGATGATGTTGACGTAGCCTTTGCCATTTTCGTCGATGCGCATGAGATCATTGATATCGAATGACATTTCACCGAAAAACAAATCGCCGCCCTGTTGTTCGAGTTCGATGATTTTACGAAGGATGGTGCCGGTGGTTGAAGTGGAGATTTTGCCATAGCTTTCCTCGATTTCGTCTTTGCCTTCCTCGGTGATATAATTGATTACCTTTTTGATGTCTTTGAGGTCGAGCAGCGGCATCTTGTTGTCGTCACAATACTTGAAGATGACGGCGACAACCCCGGATTGCACGTCGTTGAGTCCGAGAATCCTCGAAAAGAGCACTGGTCCGAATTCGGAAACTGTTGCCCGAAGCCTGACGCCATTTTGTTCGGAAAGCGACATGAGTTCGACAGGGAATCCGGAAGTTTCGTACGGAATATTGATTTTTGCCTGGCGTTCGGTGATGAAAGGCAGTTCGGTACCGGGTTTTGCGATACCACTAAAATCGCCCTTGATGTCCATCATCAGGACCGGAATGCCGAGCGAAGACAATTGCTCGGACAACACCTGGATGGTTTTGGTTTTCCCGGTTCCGGTGGCGCCGGCTATGAGTCCGTGACGGTTCAGGGTTTTTAACGGCACTTTTATATGGGCATCTGGTAAGGTCTCGCCGTCGAGAATGGCGCTGCCAAGGATAATGCTTTCGCCCTTTGAAGCGTAGCCGTCGTTAATCTGGGAGATAAAACTTTCTTGTCTGCTCATTTTATAAGGTATGGTGGGTGTATAAGTCACTGCAAGCTATTAATTTTTTTAATAAGATTGAAAGATAATTCCATATTAAAGCCAAAGAATTAACAAGATTAATATTTCGATTCTGTAACGGATATTTTATTGAAATATTCCTACGTTATCCGGGTATTGACTGTCTAAATCATGGGAAACCCAAAGTTTTATTTAACATTTTTCAAATAAACGGAAAACGCCTGCAATAGTAGATTTGGCAAGGCATGAAATTAATCATAATAAAATTAAAAAAAGTTTTTTTATTTAAACTAAAAAATTAAATTTGCTCCTATTCAAAAATTTTTACAACTAAATTATAATTAATTAAAACTATTAAAAATTAAAAAAATGGCAAACGTTAAAAAAGAAGGTGGTTCAAACTTAGGAGGAATATTCTCTGGGATAGTAATTGTAGCATGTATAGTGGTAGGATGGCTTATTTGGAATTTTATCATGGGTAATGGTTCTAATTTTGAAGGAGGCGTTAATACCGGAACACCACTAAAAGGAAATTATTTGGCAATGGTATACAAAGGAGGGCCAATCGTTCCTGTCTTGATGGGATTATTGTTAATGGTGGTTGTTTTTTCATTTGAAAGATATTTCGTAATAACTAAAGCTACCGGAAAAGGAAATCTAGACCAATTCATGAAAAGTGTTCAGGCTAGTATCAGAGGAGGAAATATTGACGAGGCCATTGCAGCTTGTGATAAACAGCAAGGTTCGGTAGCAAATGCTATCAGATCTGCATTAGTAAAATACCAAGATGTTAAAAAAGAAGGATTCAACAGTGAAGAGGCTGCGGAAACTATTCACAAAGAAATTGAAGAGGCAACTTCATTAGAAATGCCAATGTTAGAACAACACATGACTATCCTGTCTACTTTAGTTTCTTTAGGAACGCTTGCGGGATTGTTAGGAACAGTAACAGGTATGATTAAAGCATTTGCCGGATTAGCAGGTGGTGGCGGAGCAGATTCTGCAGAACTTGCAAATGGTATTTCTGAAGCATTGATCAATACTGCTACCGGTATCTCGACTTCAGCTCTGGCGATTATTTGTTATAATTTCTTTACTTCAAAAATAGATAGTTTGACCTATGCAATTGATGAAGCGGGTACTACAATTGTAAATACATACAGACACTTCAGAGGCAGCTTAAAACAATAATTTTTGATATTTTTTATCAATAATAATACATAAAATAATGGCAATAAAAATGAAAAAAAAGTCAACATCTACCGATATGACGGCGATGTGTGATGTTGCATTCCTTTTGCTTACGTTCTTTATTTTGACTGCTACTGCCAAGGTTCCTGAAGTAATGCCTGTTGATACACCTGCATCTACCGTACAGACTAAGTTGCCTGAAAAAGATTTGGCTACTTTGACCGTAGGGAATGGGAAAGTGTTTTTTGATGTTAAAGGGAAAGATATACGCAAAAGAACCCTTGAGCTGATGAGCAATAAATATGGTGTCAAGTTTTCAGATGATGATCAAAATAAATTCGCTATAATGGAAAGTTTTGGCGTGCCAATTCAAAGCCTAAAGCAAATTCTTGATATGAAGCCTTCAGAAAGAAGCAAAGTTCAGCAGCCAGGAATTCCTAAGGATTCTCTTGATAATCAATTGGCAGACTGGATTCAGAATGCACGGATTGCTAATATTGAGATACAGGATAAAGAATTGCAAATCGCCATAAAGGGGGATGCAAAAGAAGAATATCCGGTAATTAGAAGAGTCATGGATATTTTACAAGATCAAAAAATCAATAACTTCAGTTTGGTTACTGGTTTGAGAGGAAAAGAAAAATAATTAAAAATACATACTAAATGGCTGAATTAAATACCGGCGACGGCGGTGGAAAGAAAGGCAGTAAGAAAGTCAGGAGTAAAAAAGGGAACAATAAAGTTGACTTGACCGCGATGGTAGATTTGGCTTTCTTGTTGATCACTTTCTTTATGCTTACCACAACGTTGTCAAAACCGCAATCAATGAACTTGGGGTTGCCAGATAAAGACCCGGACAAGGATAAAAATAAAGATGTTAAAGTAGATGAGAATCGTACGATGACAATATTATTGGGAGACAACAATAAATTGGTTCGTTATGTTGGCTTATTGGCAACCCCTGTTTCAGGCGGAGCGCCAAAAGATTTTGTATATGGTAAAGATGGTATCCGAAAAGAATTGTTGAGCAGAAAAGAGGCAGTTCTTCAGTATACCGGAAACAAAGACAAAGGCATGATTGTGATCATCAAGCCAAGCAAGAAGTCAAATTATCGTAATTTAGTAGATATACTTGATGAAATGGCTATTGTAAATGTCCCTACATATGCTATTGTAAATGACTTTACACCAGAAGAAACAAAATTGTTGGGGGAAAATGCTGCTCCGGTAGAGAATGCTGTTCCGGCAGAAGTTCCTAATCCTTAACATAGTAAATAATCTAATTAATTTAGGAAGATTAGAGAATCGGCAGTTTTTAATAACGCTTATGAACTTTCCGAATAAATTATAAAAAAATATAAAAATGAAATTAGATTTATTAAAAAAGCAATGGCTGGATGTCGTTTTTGAAGGACGAAACAAGTTGTACGGTGCTTACGAATTAAGGACGTCAAACGGTAAAACTACCGCTAAATCCCTTATTATAGGAGGTATTATTTTCACCTTTTTAGTAAGTATTCCTGTATTGGCAAATTTACTTCCAAATGACTCAGAAGATGTTACTTTAGATCAAAAAATTACAACAGTAAAATTACCTCCAAAAGAAAAACCAAAAGAAAATTTGCCACCGCCACCGCCACCGCCGCCAAAAGTGGATCAGGTGAAATTTGTGAAACCAGTTGTGGCCAAAGCGGAAGAGGTAGTTGAAGAACCACCTAAAATTAAAGAGATTGTAGATAAAAAAATTGGTGCTGAAACCATTAAAGGCGATCCTGATGCAGAATTGACGGTGGAACCTGTTGGTAACGGGCCTAAAGATGTTGTAGAAGAAGACAACAATATCTATAATACAGCTGGTATCGAAGTGAAACCGGATTTCCCTGGAGGGATCGAGAAATTTTACAAATTCGTCGCTAAAAACTACCAGGTTCCTGAAGAGGAAGGCCTGAAAGGTAAGGTTTTCGTTTCTTTCGTAGTTGAAAAAGACGGATCGCTTACAGATATCAAGGTAATCAGGGATATTGGTTACGGAACTGGAAAAGAAGCCATCAGGGTTTTGAAATCCTGTCCGAGATGGAACCCGGGTGAACAGAATGGAAAAAAAGTAAGGGTATTGTATTCCTTACCGATTAACATCCAATCTGCCAATTAAGTGATAGATAAAATAGTAAATAATATCAGGAAGAAATCGCTTAAAGAGCGATTTCTTCTCGTTATAGGAATTTTGTTTTTCCTGATTTACCTCGCCTTAGGACTGATAATTATTTTTTGGAAAAAGTTTCCAATCCATATGCCGGACAATTACAGGATTGCTTTCGGCGTATTGCTTATCGTTTATTCATTCCTTCGATTTTTGCGTCTTTTTAATTCAAATAAAGAGTAGTGATGAAAACCAGAACTAAATTTTTTTCGTTTGTCCTGCTGGCACTATTGGTGATAACCTGCAGCAAAAAAGACGAGAAAAAGAACACGGAAACGATTATCGAAGGGAAAATGACGATTTTGGTTGATGAAACACTGGTGCCCATCATAGAAGATCAGGTGCAGATTTTCGAAGATCAATACAAAGCGAAAATAATACTGGATGCCAAATCAGAAGCCGAAGTGATACAGACATTGGCCAACGAGGATTCGCGTGTTGCTGTTCTGACAAGGAAGCTAAACGCGGAGGAAGAAAAGCTTTTTGAAAGCAAAAAAGTAATCCCTAAAATCACCAAGATTGCCACAGATGCCATCGTGCTGATTGCAAATAAGAATAATAAAGATACACTGATCGCGTTACAGGATGTGATTGATTTTATGCAGCAAAAACCTTCCAAAATAAAAGGGCTGGTTTTTGACAATCCGAATTCAAGTACGGCAAGATACATCAATGATTTGGCAGGTGTCAAAGGTTTTCCAAAAGAAGGGGTTTTCTCCTTTAAAACCAATGATGAAGCGATAAGGTATGTTGCAGAAAATGACGGCATGATCGGCGTAGTCGGATTGAACTGGCTTTCCCAACCTTCTCCCGCAATGCAGCCTTATGTCGGGAAGGTAAACATACTAAACGTCAAAGGCACAAAAGGCAGCGATTACATTTTTCCAAGCCAAAATGACATAGCCGAAGGCAAATACCCTTTGGCACGTGATTTGTACATCGTGAATTGTCAGACATATGCTGGTTTGGGAATGGGTTTCAGTTCATTTGTGACCAGTGAAATCGGACAAAGAATAATTCTAAAATCGGGATTGGTACCCGCCAAAATACCAGGACGAAAAATCCGTACTAGAAATAGTATTGAAAATAATAAAAAATAAATTATGAAGAAGATGAACAAATTAAAGGTTTTCAGCTTTGCTTTATTAGCAACAGTAAGCGTAAGTAAAGCTCAGGATACAGAGCAGGCAAAAAAAGCAATAGATGCAGAGCAATTCGAAAAAGCAAAAGTAATGCTCAAATCAATTGTACAATCCAAGCCTGCAGACGGGCGCGCGGCTTTCCTTTTAGGGAATGTTTATCTTACACAAAACATCGCCGACTCTGCTAAAATCTATTTTCAAAAAGGTATCGCCGCCTCAGATGGCGCCAAATTAAATTATATCGGCTTAGGCCAAATTGAATTGGACAATGGAAACGCCTCAGGCGCACAATCCAACTTTGACCAAGCAATTGCCGCCGCCAAAAAGAAAAGCGTTGAAGAATATGTTTACATTGGTAAGGCATATACAAACGCTGACAAGCCGGATTACAAAAAAGCAATCGAAGTGCTCAATAAAGCAAAAGCGATAAACCCAACCGATGCTTCCGTTCAGTTGGCTTTAGGCGATGCCTACTACGGCGATAAAAACCAAAACGAGGCGTATGCTGCTTACCGCAACGCCTTTAATGCAGACAACAGCCTGATTCGTGCCAAAATGCAATTGGGTGTTTTGCTTAAAGGCGCAAAAGCCTATACTGAAGCCGTAAAAGCATACAATGACGTAATCGCAACAGACGCTAACTACGGTCCGGTTTACAGAGAACTAGCCGAAACTTACTATTACTGGGGTAACAACGAACCAAAGAAATACACTGAATATATCGGAAAAGCATTAACCTACTATGAAAAATACATGAGCCTTACGGATTATTCCTTAACCTCGCGTATGCGCCACGCCGACTTCCTTATCCTCGCTAAAGATTACAAAGCGCTTGAAGTGGAAGCCAACAAAATGAAAGAATTAGACAAGGTAAATCCAAGGATTCTGCGTTATTTGGGTTATTCCGCTTATGAAAATGGCAACATTGATGTAGCATTGAAATCCCTCCAGGATTTTATCTCAAACCCTTCAAACAAAGTTATCGCACGTGATTACCTATATTTGGGCTTGGCCAAATTGAAAAAATCCAATAATGTCGAAACCAAAACGGTAGACGCAACGATGTTTGCTGCCGGTGTTTCCGATATCAAAAAATCGGTCGAAATGGAAATCACCATGACCAACGACCTGAGCGAAGTAGGTAAAAAATTCTACGAGCAAAAATTATTCAAAGAAGCGGCTGCCATTTATGAAATCGCCGTGACCAACGTAAATTCTAAGAATTTTCTTTTGGATAATTTCTACCTCGGAAATTCCATATATTATGACAACACAAGAAAAGATGTCGTAAAACCGGATCCGATCGCGCTCCAAAAAGCCGATGTCGCTTTCGGAAAAGTAATCGAAGCCTCGCCGACAACGCAAGACGCTTACATTTTCCGCGCCAGGACAAACAACCTGCTTGAAAACGAAGCAATGACAATCAAATATTACGAAGATTATCTCAAAGTGGTTACCGAAAAAGGCCCGGAAGAAGTAACGAAAAACAAAGCGAAATTCATCGAATCATACAACAACATCGCTGCAAATTACGCCAACACTGACAAACCCAAAGCGGTAGAATATCTGAATAAGACTTTAGCCTTGGATCCTGCAAACGCCTACGCCACCGAAGCAATCAAAACGCTGGGCAAAAAATAAAAAAAGAAACATTTCTAAAAGACCGATACTTGTTATCGGTCTTTTTTTTTTGAAGCCATTTCCCGCTGTCCGCTCTATCTTTTATTACGCTGCGCTCCATAAAAGGATGCCGCTTCCATCAGGGCTAGGGCATTTGGGTCCGATTTGAAATTTCCCTTTCGCCAATCGTTATTTCCTCAAACCCAAATTGCCTATCTTTGCACTTTAAAATAAAACGATGTTACCAAAAGAAATACAATCCGCAGTCGAAAAAGGCGCCATGCTTCCGCTCATGGAAGAATTCTATACCATACAAGGGGAAGGATTCCACACCGGAACCGCAGCTTATTTCATCAGGATCGGCGGTTGCGACGTAGGCTGCCACTGGTGCGACGTAAAAGAAAGCTGGAACGCCGAACTGCATCCGCCAACAAGTGTAGACCATATTGTAGAAAATGCGAGTAAGAATGCCGACACCGTTGTCGTAACCGGCGGCGAACCGCTAACCTGGGATATGACGCTGTTGACTTCAAGGCTCCGGGAAAAGAATCTTAAAATCCACATCGAGACTTCAGGCGCTTATCCGCTCACTGGAACCTGGGACTGGATTTGCCTTTCGCCAAAGAAAAACAAACTCCCGACCCAAACCGTTTATGATAACGCCAGCGAATTAAAGGTCATCATTTACAACAAACACGATTTCATCTTCGCAGAAGAACAGGCAGAAAAAGTCAACGGCAAGGCCATCCTGTTCCTGCAGCCCGAATGGAGCAAGAAAGAAGAAATGACGCCGCTTATCGTCGACTATGTCATGAAAAACCCAAAGTGGCGCGTATCTTTGCAAACACATAAATATCTCAACATTCCTTAAAAATAAACTTTATGAAGTGGATTGCCGTAATTGTTCTTGCCTTTTTGCCCATGGTTTCCTTTGCCCAGATTGGCGGAGAAGATGAAGTCTATCTCAACGGCGACCGGATCGAAGCCAAATTCAAAGGCGGCGGGATTGATAAATTCAGCGAATTTGTGCACAGCGAATTCGATTATTCCAAAGTGTCCAAGCCTGGAAAAATGCTCGCGGCTTTTACCATCGACGAAGAAGGAAATTTAAAGAACATCAAACTGCTCGAATACATCGATACCGAATCGGCTGGCGAAATGATTCGCGTTTTAAACAAATGCCCGAAATGGGAACCGGCAAAACGCAACGGCAAGCCTATTAGCATTGAGATCAAATATCCGATGGTTTTCAAAGCCAAAAAGAAATAAATTTAAAAAGGTTTAGATCCGGCCTATGAAAAAAGTGCTACTCTTATTTTTATTGCTTTGTTGTGTCGAATTTGCAATGGCTCAGGATACAGCAATTGAAATCGAGGCAATGGTTTACAGGGATTCGGTTGTAGATATTAAACCCGAATTTCCTGGCGGAATCGAAAATTGCTATAAATATTTTGCTAAAAATTTCACGCTTCCAAACGCAAAAGGATTGGTAGACAAAGTCGTCCTCTCTTTTATAATCGAGCCTGATGGAACGTTGACTGATATCAGGGTTATACACGACGCAGGTTTCGGAACCGGACCGCAAATCGCGAAGCTTCTCGAAACCGGCCCAAAATGGATTCCGGGTGAAAAAGACGGGAAGAAAGTCCGTGTTTTCCATACGCTTCCCATACCGGTCATAACCGAAGAATAAATAAATCCCAAATGATAAATGTCGTTTGGGATTTTTTATATTTACAGCCAAATCAATCAAAAAAAATCAATCATCATGAAATCACATTTCCTTCTTGATCCGGAAATCACGTACCTCAATCACGGATCTTTCGGCGCCTGCCCAAAACCCATTTTCGCCGATTACCAACGCTGGCAATTGGAACTGGAAAGGGAACCTACCCAGTTTATCACCAAAAACGCATTCAGATACTTGCAGCAATCAAAGGACGCTTTGTCCAATTATATCGGGTGCAGCAGCGAAGACTTTTTCTTTACGCCAAATCCAACCTTTGCCATCAATGTCATCATGCGAAGCCTTATACTGGAGCCGGGCGATGAAATCCTTGCCTCGGACCACGAATATGGTGCGATGGACAGGACATGGAATTTCTACTGCAAAAAATCCGGGGCAAAATATGTGAAACAGCAAATAGCATTGCCGATCGTTTCCAAAGAACAAACGCTGCAACAATTCTGGAGCGGCTGCACATCAAAAACAAAAGTCGTTTTCCTAAACCACATGTCGAGCGCGACAGCATTGATTTTTCCCGTAAAGGAAATCTGCGAAAAGGCTAAATCGCTGGGGCTGATCGTTATCATTGACGGCGCGCATGTACCCGGACATATCGATTTGAATATCCGGGAACTCAATCCCGATTTTTATACAGGAACCACACACAAATGGATGCTTACGCCAAAAGGCAGCTCATTTCTCTATGTGAAAAAGGAATTCCAAAACCAGCTTGATCCCTTGGTGGTGAGTTGGGGCTATGAGAGTGAAAACCCGGGAGCGAACAGGTTTCTGGATTATCACGAACATCAGGGCACTAGAGACATCTCAGCTTATCTGACAACTCCCGTTGCCATCGCTTTTTTAAATGAAAACAACTGGAAGGAACAGTCTCAGCGATGCAAAAAAATGATTTTGGACAATTACCAAAGCTTTTGCGATTTGATGGGGACGAATCCGATTTGCCCGGTCACATCCGAATTCCTGGGGCAAATGTGCAGCATTCCAATCCGCACCGAAAAACCAGCCGAACTAAAAGAACTGCTGTTTAACAAATACCGGATCGAAATCCCGGTCATGAAAATTGGCAGCCATACTTTTATAAGGATTTCACTAAATGGCTACAATTCGCAAAAGGATCTCGACACATTGGGAGCCGCGCTAATTGAAATAAAAGCAACCACTGATTTTCTGAAATAGCCAAAAATCAATCACTTACGCCAAATTATCAGCACACCGAATAAATAATTTTGTATTATTGCAGACTAACATTGAAAATGCCATGAAAAAAATATTACTTTTTATACTCTTATTGGCTTCGCTATCTGTGTTTTCACAAAGAACCTGTAGCACGAACGAAAAAGTCGAGGTGCTTAAAAACAGCGTTCCGGGTTTTGCCGCGCACCATCAGGAAACCATGGATTACATCCACAATCCTCAGAATCCGCAAACATTGTTCAACAAGAATCCAAATAACCCGGCGGTAGTGGTCACCATTCCCGTTGTTTTTCATGTCTTGTATAAGAATGCGACGCAAAATGTCAGCGATGCACAGATACAGTCGCAACTGACCGTGCTCAATCAGGATTTCAGGAAACTCAATGCCGATTTCAGTTCGGTTGTCCCGTCCGCATTCCAACCGCTTGGCGCCGATATGGAAATTGTCTTCTGTAAAGCAACCAGAACGCCAGCCGGAGCGGCATCAAACGGAATTACAAGAAAATCGGTAGCGGCCGCATTTGATTTTGAATTCAATTATTACACGGCAACAGGCGAACAGGCCTGGGACACGACCAAATACCTCAATATCTGGATCGGGAATTTTGCAGACGCCAACATCCTCGGATTTGCATATCCGCCATCGGCGGCAGGATTGGCCAACGACGGACTTTGTATCAGCTATAAATATTTCGGGACAACGGGAACTGCAACTGCGCCATTCAATAAAGGAAGAACCGGAACACACGAAATCGGACACTACTTCGGATTGGATCATCCCTGGGGCGCCGATGGCAGCTTTTGTAATGAAGGGGCGAACAGCGATGAAGTGGCCGATACGCCAGCGACAAACAACCCATATTTCGGATGCCCGTCATTTCCAAGCAATACCAATGCCTGCACGACAACGGCAAACGGTTCGATGTTTATGAATTATATGGATTATGCGGATGATGCCTGTATGGCGTTTTTTACTGCCGGACAAAAAGTGCTCATGCAGAATACGCTGGCCGGACCAAGGTTAAGCTTGCTCAACTCAAACGGCTGTTCCACTTTAGGGTTGGATGAATTTGCAGCTGTAAATGCCATTGCAGTTTATCCAAATCCGGTTTCGCAATATTTTATGATCACATCCCCGCAAGTTGAGATTGATGAAGTCGAGATTTTCGATAACATCGGAAGATTGGTGAAAACGCAAAAACTCGTGAAGTCGAACAACACCGTTAAGGTGGAAGAATTGCCATCCGGAGTGTATTATTTAAGGATTTACAACGAAGGGAAATTCCTCAAATCTGATAAGGTGATTAAGAAATAATCAGAAATAAACTTAAAAAAAATCCCGGATAATCAGTTATCCGGGATTTTTTTATTTTCCGCCATTCGCCTGAAGATCCGCAAGGCAATGAGCGTCGAGCTGCGGTACATTGCCGCCAAGCATCATATCGACGACGTTGTTGTTTTCGACCGCCCAATACATGAGGCAGTTTTGGTTGTCGCAATGTTTGTCATGCGCTTCATCAAGATGTTCGGTTTGCATTGGCGAACCCAGATCCACCAGTCCCAGAAGATGGCCCACCTCATGCAGGATTACGGTGGTTTCCAAATCGGTACGGTCCGGTTCGGTAATCGAATCGCTCATGTTTTTGATGGTACTTTCATACATCACAAAAGAAGTGTTGCGATAGGCGGAGCCCAGGATAAAACTCGATTCGGTATCTGAAGGCGTACCGCCGTCTGCAAAAAACATATACATGGTCAGGATATTTCCGGCGTTGTATTTTGTGCGGTATAAGGTTTCCACATTCGCCACCTCATTGATATCGTATGGCGCCAGTCCCGGACTCGGAATTTCCCTTTCGAGAATCGTGATGCCGTCCGGTTTGTTGAGACGCGCTTCCATGAAACTTTTAAGGTTGACCAGGGTCTGTGCGTTTGGACGGAAATTTGCCACATAACAAACTTCAATTACCAAACCGGTATATTTAGAATCCGAAAGGAAATCATTGGCGCTGCTTCCGGTAGCCTGTAAGTTGGCGGTATGGTTGATGCCATTTTCAACGGTTGAATCGTCGTCGGAAGAACATCCGAAAAAGAAGAAAATCGTCGCCAATAAAGAGAGTCTGAATAATTTCATGTTTAATAGGTTTTGTTGATTTGATTAACGTAAAATTACTCCAAAGGTTTTTTCCATAATTCAAAAAAGATTACAACATTACCATTTTTCGAAAATTAGACAAATAGTCTTGCGAGATAATCGTAATGTTCGCCTTCGAGCAACAATTCACATTGCAATCCGTTGGCGTGCGCAGCATTTTGCAACGTATTGAAGTCGAGATACAGCCACGGGAAAGGCTTTTCGTTTTCGCCTTTGTAAGAAATATGAAAAGTCAGTTCGCCGTAATAATCGGTTTCGGAAGAAACCCATTTAGCTTCGCTCAGTTCGGCTTCGCCTCGGGTTCCGCCATCGTCATCTTCATCAAACATATAAATGATATCCGAACTGTCAATCAGAACCTGGCCATTTTCGGCGAGCAGCGATTTGAGTTTTTGGAGAAATTCCGGGACATTTTTGAGTTGGCCGAAAATTCCTGTGCCGTTCATCAATAACAAAATGGTGTCGAACTTTTCGTTTTCCAGATTTAAAACATCCTGAACCCGTGCATTTTTCAGTCCGCGCAATGCACACGCCTTAATGGCATTTTCAGAAATATCAATTGAAATTACTTCGAGATCTCTCTCATTTTGCAGATACAAACTATGGCTTCCGGCGCCGCAACCCACATCGAGGGTTTTACCTTTCGCCAGCTGCAAAGCCTTTTTTTCAATCGCAGGCATTTCGCCATAGGAACGGAACAGCCACGCAACGGGCATTTCATCGGCTTCGGAAATGGAAGTTTCGGTGATAATATCTTCAGGCGAGTTGTTGGTCTGGTAATCCAATATGGCTTTTCCGAAAAGGTCTTTCATCAGAAGTTGGTTTGAAGATTTGTTTTTTGTTGGGTTGTTTTGAGTAATTTTGCCGTTCGATCGATCGGATATGAAAATGACGGAACTCCTCAAAAACCTGCCAAAGCTGGCCAAAGATAAGCATAACGAAAACAAAAAGTATTTCGATAAGCTTAAAAAGAAGACGCCCAAAGATCTGGATTATGTAATGCAGGAACTGCACGATGGCGAATTCAAAAAAACCGATTGCCTTAGCTGCGCCAATTGCTGTAAGACGACCGGACCGCTTTTTACGACAGCCGATATCGAACGGATTTCAAAGCATTTCCGCCAAAAGTCGCAACAGTTTATCGACCAGCATTTGCGTATTGATGAGGACAATGATTATGTGCTGCAAAGCGTGCCGTGTACTTTCCTCGACCATGAGAACGCGTGTATGATTTATGAAGTCCGGCCAAAAGCGTGTCGCGAATTCCCACACACCGACCGAAAGAAATTTCAGCAGATCTCCAACCTGACTTTGCAGAATGTAGCGATCTGTCCCGCCGCGTTTAATATTGTGGAGGAAATGAAAAGACGGTTGCCGCTGTAATTATTTGTCGCTGTTTACGACCAGAAAACTATCAGGATAAATCAGATATTTTTTGCGCATTTCCCTGAATTTATCGAGTCCGTCTTTCCAGGTTGCCCTGATTTCGTCCTCTGTCATGCCGCTTTCTATCTGCTGCTGCAGTTTTTTGGTTCCTGCAAGTTTGGTGAAATAAGAGTTGAAGAACTTCTCCGGCTGTTCGGTTTCATGATAGGCTTCCAATAACCATTTCAGTTCGATTTTTTTAACTTTCGGAATCTGCGACAAATCCTCGCCGCAGCAAATCTTCCCATTGTTCGGTGGATCTTTGGCCCCTTCGTTCGGCATCGGCGTAAAGCTCCAATGGTTGGTCGTAAGATAGGGCGAGCCGTAAATCTGGAATTGTTTGTCGGTGCCGCGGCCGATGCTCACGTTCGTCCCTTCAAAGAAACAGAGGCTTGCATAAAGGTTGATGGCCTGGTCGTTCGGTAAATTCGGCGATGGTTTCACCGGAAGCGAATACGACATTTCGCGTCTGTAATTCTCACACGGAACTATTTTGATCTTACATTGCAGGCCGTCCTTCAGCCATTTTTCTCCGTTAATCATTAACGCATATTCGCCGATGGTCATGCCGTGCAAAACCGGAATCTGGTGCATCCCGACGAAACTGGCGTGTTCTTTTTCCAAAATCGGACCGTCGATAATATTCCCGTTTGGGTTCGGGCGGTCCAGGATAATCAGTTGCACATTGTTTTCGGCACAGGCTTCCATTACATAATGCAAGGAGGAAATGTAAGTGTAAAACCGCGCGCCTACATCCTGAAGGTCAAAAAGCAACACATCGATGCCCTGCAATTGTTCCGCTGTCGGTTTTTTGTTATTGCCGTAAAGCGAGATAATCGGCAGTCCGGTCTTGGTGTCTTTTCCGTCAACGATGAGTTCGCCTGCATCTGCGGTTCCGCGAAAACCATGCTCGGGCGCGTATATTTTGACCAAATCGATTTTGGTGTTTTGTACGATAAAATCCACCACGTGCATCGTGACGCTTTTGTCGCCTTCCTTGTGCGAACCTGCGACAGAATCGGTAATGGAGTAATGCGCGTCGTAAGTGACGAGTCCGGTCTGGTTGGTGAGAATGCCGACCTTCTTATTTTTAAGCAAGGCGAAGTAACTCGACATATTATCGGCGCCGGTCATGAATTTGGTCGACTTGATCTTGCTCTTCACCATTGTCTGCGCGGGAACCGAATAATTGACCGGCGCAGGTGTCTTACACGAAACGGCTAAAAATGAAATCGCTGCAAGCACAAGGAGCACCGGCTTTTTAAACAAGGAACGAATCTTATTTGAAATGATATTGGAAATCATAAATCGTATTTCTGTAAATAATTAAACAGGGCATTTCGGTAAAATTCGCATCTAAAGCCGTATTTTTGAACCGAATCCACAGACTTGTCCAAATTGAATTTAGAATATTTTATAGCCAAAAGACTCATTACTGCTAAAGGCCGTAAAAGTAGTATTTCTGCGCCAATTATAAAAATCGCCATTGCTGCAATTGCCATCGGGATGGTGATGATGATCGTTTCCGTGGCGACGGGAATTGGCTTGCAGCAGAAAATCAGGCAGAAAGTTTCGGCATTCAACGGGCATATTATCATTACGAATTACGACGACAACCAGTCGCAGGTCAGTGTCACGCCGATTTCAATCCGCCAGAATTTTTATCCCAAGTTCACTTCCGTGGAAGGCATCAGCCACATCCAGGCCGTCGCGAGCAAAGCCGGAATCATCCGTACCGAAAATGCTTTCGAGGGCATCATCTTCAAAGGCGTCGGCAAAGATTACCAATGGGACAATATAAAGGAGTATGTCATTGCGGGAAAATTGCCCGATTTATCCGGGAATATCAATTCGCAGGTGCTGATTTCGAAATACCTTGCCGACAGGCTCAACCTCAAAGTCGGCGACCGCTTCAATACGTTCTTTATGAAAGAGGAGAACAATAAGCTGCCGAACCTGCGTGTCTTTACCATTTCGGGGATTTACAACTCAGGTTTCCAGGAATTCGACGCGGCCTATATAATAGGAGACATCCGCCATTTGCAGCGCATCAATAAATGGAAACCCGACGAAGTGGGCGCGTTTGAAGTCTTTGTAACCGATTTCAGCCAGATCAGCGCAAAAGGCGAGGAAGTCTACCAGCAAACTGGCTCGCTGCTCGATACGCAGACCATCGTCGAGAAATATTATTACATCTTTGAGTGGCTGCAGCTTTTCGATTTCAACATCATCGTCATCTTAATTGTGATGATTGCCGTCGCCACCATCAACATGGTCGTCGCTTTACTGGTGCTCATCCTCGAGCGCACGCAGATGATCGGAATCCTCAAAGCGCTCGGCGCCAACAACTGGATGGTTCGCAAAGTATTCCTTTACAATGCCTTTTACCTGATCCTGCGCGGCTTGTTCTGGGGCAATCTTATCGGAATTGGGCTTGTTTTGAGTCAGCAGTATTTCGGAATCATCCAACTCAACCCTGAAAACTACTATGTCAACGAAGCGCCGGTTTACCTGAACTGGATGTATATTCTGGCCTTAAACATCGGGACCATCCTCATTTGCCTGTTGGTTTTATTGATCCCTTCTTATATCATCACAAAAATTTCCCCGGTAAAAGCGATCCGTTTCGATTGATTTTTTATGGGCGTTTCCCTCCGGGCCGGGCTTTTCGCTGCAATCTTTGCAGGCCGCCTGCGCTTCGCTGCAGCAATCCCGCAAAGGATTTCCGCTTCAATCCCTTACGCGCACCACGAATATCATAAATAGGATAACCGTCATTTCGAGTGCGGGCGAAGCAACCTTGGGCCCAAACGCAAAAGACCCGAAAAAAAACTTCTCCCTGCAAAAAACTACAACCCAGCGACTTACGGTGCGTTAAGAAAACATTATAAAATTAAGTGCGAAAAAAGTTTGCGAAAGCGGAAATGTATGCTACTTTTGCAGCCGCATTGGGGGAGACGTTCTGCTGATTTACTGGAAGGGGAGGCTTAAAAAAAGGTTGAAAAACTTTCGGATAAGTGTTGCCAGAAATAAAAGAAGTGATTATCTTTGCCGACCCTACGGGGGGCAGATGTTCTTAGGGAGATTGGGTTTTGGTTGGGAGGAAATAAAACTTAAAAATTATTTTCCGAAAAGCTTGCCTGAAAGAAAAGAATGTTTACTTTTGCACCCGCTTTGGGAACGAAGCGAACAAGAGAAGGAAGACACGTTCATAGACATATTGAATTGACAGCCGTTACAACAGAGATGTTGTAACAACAAAAAGAGAGTAAGAGAATCTGAAGAGATTTGAATAAATAGCTAGAATCGTCTATAATACAGCTAAGCGATTAGCAAAAAATATACGATGAAGAGTTTGATCCTGGCTCAGGATGAACGCTAGCGGCAGGCTTAACACATGCAAGTCGAGGGGTATTGGAGGCTTGCTTCCAAGAGACCGGCGCACGGGTGCGTAACGCGTATGCAATCTGCCTTTCACAGAGGGATAGCCCAGAGAAATTTGGATTAATACCTCATAGTATATATGGATGGCATCATCCTTATATTAAAGTCACAACGGTGAAAGATGAGCATGCGTCCCATTAGCTAGTTGGTAAGGTAACGGCTTACCAAGGCGACGATGGGTAGGGGTCCTGAGAGGGAGATCCCCCACACTGGTACTGAGACACGGACCAGACTCCTACGGGAGGCAGCAGTGAGGAATATTGGACAATGGGCGCAAGCCTGATCCAGCCATGCCGCGTGCAGGATGACGGTCCTATGGATTGTAAACTGCTTTTATACGGGAAGAAACCCTGCCACGTGTGGCAGATTGACGGTACCGTAAGAATAAGGATCGGCTAACTCCGTGCCAGCAGCCGCGGTAATACGGAGGATCCAAGCGTTATCCGGAATCATTGGGTTTAAAGGGTCCGTAGGCGGGCCAGTAAGTCAGTGGTGAAATCTCCCGGCTCAACCGGGAAATGGCCATTGATACTGCTGGTCTTGAATTATTGGGAAGTAACTAGAATATGTAGTGTAGCGGTGAAATGCTTAGAGATTACATGGAATACCAATTGCGAAGGCAGGTTACTATCAATATATTGACGCTGATGGACGAAAGCGTGGGTAGCGAACAGGATTAGATACCCTGGTAGTCCACGCCGTAAACGATGGATACTAGCTGTTGGGAGCAATCTCAGTGGCTAAGCGAAAGTGATAAGTATCCCACCTGGGGAGTACGTTCGCAAGAATGAAACTCAAAGGAATTGACGGGGGCCCGCACAAGCGGTGGAGCATGTGGTTTAATTCGATGATACGCGAGGAACCTTACCAAGGCTTAAATGTAGATTGACCGGTTTGGAAACAGACCTTTCGCAAGACAATTTACAAGGTGCTGCATGGTTGTCGTCAGCTCGTGCCGTGAGGTGTCAGGTTAAGTCCTATAACGAGCGCAACCCCTGTTGTTAGTTGCCAGCGAGTCAAGTCGGGAACTCTAACAAGACTGCCAGTGCAAACTGTGAGGAAGGTGGGGATGACGTCAAATCATCACGGCCCTTACGCCTTGGGCTACACACGTGCTACAATGGACGGTACAGAGAGCAGCCACTGGGTGACCAGGAGCGAATCTACAAAACCGTTCTCAGTTCGGATCGGAGTCTGCAACTCGACTCCGTGAAGCTGGAATCGCTAGTAATCGGATATCAGCCATGATCCGGTGAATACGTTCCCGGGCCTTGTACACACCGCCCGTCAAGCCATGGAAGCTGGGGGTGCCTGAAGTCGGTGACCGCAAGGAGCTGCCTAGGGTAAAACTGGTAACTAGGGCTAAGTCGTAACAAGGTAGCCGTACCGGAAGGTGCGGCTGGAACACCTCCTTTCTAGAGAAAGACGCAATTTTGGTTATCAAGGAATGAAGTTTTCTTGCTCTCGCTGTTAGTTCAAATATTACACGCAGGAAATGGGGCGACAAGCCTTTTTTTTTGTGGATTTTAGGAAAAAGAGTGTCTCGTAGCTCAGCTGGTTAGAGTACTACACTGATAATGTAGGGGTCGACAGTTCGAGTCTGTCCGAGACAACTATTTTGCTAAGATAAAAAGGAAATTCTGGAAGTTGGGACTTCACCAAGTGGATCCTGAAAGAGGAATTCGACTGGGGGATTAGCTCAGCTGGCTAGAGCGCCTGCCTTGCACGCAGGAGGTCAACGGTTCGACTCCGTTATTCTCCACGATCCGAGAAGTTGATTTGTCAATTTGTGGATTTGTTAATTTGGTTTTACCCAATGGACAGATAAACGAATTATCGAATTAACCAAGGAAAAAGTTCATTGACATATTGGGATAAGAAAATATTTAAAAAGTAGAAAGACACAGTTCTATGCAGTAATGCATAGAACAAAAGTACAATAAGCAAAATAAGGGCGTATGGGGGATGCCTAGGCTCTCAGAGGCGAAGAAAGACGTGATAAGCTGCGAAAAGCTGCGGGGATTGGCACACACGATTTGATCCGCAGATATCTGAATGGGGCAACCCGGCATGTTGAAGACATGTCACCCGATAGGGGGCAAACCCGCTGAACTGAAACATCTAAGTAGGCGGAGGAGAAGAAAACAAAAGTGATTCCGTAAGTAGTGGCGAGCGAACGCGGATTAGCCCAAACCGGAAGTGTTACGGCACGGCCGGGGTTGTAGGACCACGAGATTTTATGTACAAGGAACCGGAAACAACTGGAAAGTTGTGCCAGAGAGGGTGATAGCCCCGTATGGGTAACGAGTATAATAGATAGTGGTATCCTGAGTAGGGCGGGGCACGTGAAACCCTGTCTGAATCTGGCGGGACCATCCGCTAAGGCTAAATACTCCTGAGAGACCGATAGTGAACCAGTACCGTGAGGGAAAGGTGAAAAGAACCGTGAATAACGGAGTGAAACAGATCCTGAAACCATACGCCTACAAGCGGTCGGAGCCCTTTCGTGGGGTGACGGCGTGCCTTTTGCATAATGAGCCTACGAGTTAACGTTGCCGGCAAGGATAAGTGGTTAAGCCACGGATCCGTAGCGAAAGCGAGTCTGAATAGGGCGCTTTAGTCGGTAGTGTTAGACGCGAAACCGTGTGATCTACCCATGGACAGGATGAAGCTGTGGTAACACACAGTGGAGGTCCGAACCCGTTGACGTTGAAAAGTCTTGGGATGATCTGTGGGTAGGGGTGAAAGGCCAATCAAACTCGGAAATAGCTCGTACTCCCCGAAATGCATTTAGGTGCAGCGTTGGTCGTAAAGTTATATAGAGGTAGAGCTACTGATTGGATGCGGGGGCTTCACCGCCTACCAATTCCTGACAAACTCCGAATGCTATATAATGTTTACCAACAGTGAGGGCTTGGGTGCTAAGGTCCAAGTCCGAGAGGGAAAGAACCCAGACCATCAGCTAAGGTCCCCAAATATATGCTAAGTTGAAAGAACGAGGTCCGACTGCACAGACAGCTAGGATGTTGGCTTGGAAGCAGCCATTCATTTAAAGAGTGCGTAACAGCTCACTAGTCGAGCGGTCGGGCATGGATAATAATCGGGCATAAGCATATTACCGAAGCTATGGATTTATACTTTATTGTATAAGTGGTAGGGGAGCATTCTGACAGGGTAGAAGGTGTATCGTAAGGTATGCTGGACCGGTCAGAAAAGAAAATGTAGGCATAAGTAACGATAATGCGGGCGAGAAACCCGCACACCGAAAGACTAAGGTTTCCTCAGCTATGCTAATCAGCTGAGGGTTAGTCGGGTCCTAAGGCGAACCCGAAAGGGACAGTCGATGGCCAACGGGTTAATATTCCCGTACTACTGATAACTGTGATGGGGTGACGGAGTGATGAAAGCGCCGCGAACTGACGGAATAGTTCGTTGAAGGCTGTAGCTATATTCTGGATAGGCAAATCCGTCCGGAATGGCAAAGGCCGATAGTACTCGGAGTCTTCGGACAAAGAGATAGTGCGCCTAAGGGCTTCCAAGAAAAACCTCTAAACTTCAGGTTATTAGTACCCGTACCGTAAACCGACACAGGTAGTCGAGGAGAGAATCCTAAGGTGCTCGAGAGATTCATGGCTAAGGAATTAGGCAAAATAGACCTGTAACTTCGGGAGAAAGGTCGCCAACAGCAATGTTGGCCGCAGTGAAGAGGTCCAGGCGACTGTTTATCAAAAACACAGGGCTCTGCAAAATCGTAAGATGAAGTATAGGGCCTGACACCTGCCCGGTGCTGGAAGGTTAAGAGGAGATGTTATCTTCGGAGAAGCATTGAATTGAAGCCCCAGTAAACGGCGGCCGTAACTATAACGGTCCTAAGGTAGCGAAATTCCTTGTCGGGTAAGTTCCGACCTGCACGAATGGTGTAACGATCTGGACACTGTCTCAGCCATGAGCTCGGTGAAATTGTAGTAACGGTGAAGATGCCGTTTACCCGCAGTGGGACGAAAAGACCCTGTGCACCTTTACTATAGCTTAGTATTGACTTTGGATAAGTGATGTGTAGGATAGGTGGGAGACTTCGATCCGGCGTCGCCAGGCGTCGGTTAGTCATTGTTGAAATACCACCCTTTGCTTATCTGAAGCCTAACCCCGCTAAAGCGGGGGACATTGCTTGGTGGGTAGTTTGACTGGGGTGGTCGCCTCCAAAAGAGTAACGGAGGCTTCTAAAGGTTCCCTCAGTACGCTTGGTAACCGTGCGTAGAGTGCAATGGCATAAGGGAGCTTGACTGAGAGACATACAGGTCGATCAGGTACGAAAGTAGAGCATAGTGATCCGGTGGTTCCGCATGGAAGGGCCATCGCTCAAAGGATAAAAGGTACGCCGGGGATAACAGGCTGATCTCCCCCAAGAGCTCATATCGACGGGGGGGTTTGGCACCTCGATGTCGGCTCGTCACATCCTGGGGCTGGAGAAGGTCCCAAGGGTTGGGCTGTTCGCCCATTAAAGTGGCACGCGAGCTGGGTTCAGAACGTCGTGAGACAGTTCGGTCTCTATCTACTGTGGGCGCAAGAAATTTGAGTGGATCTGATTCTAGTACGAGAGGACCGAATTGGACCGACCGCTGGTGTATCTGTTGTCCCGCCAGGGGCACCGCAGAGTAGCTACGTCGGGAAGGGATAAGCGCTGAAAGCATATAAGCGCGAAACCCACCACAAGATGAGATTTCTTTTAAGGGTCGTGGGAGATGACCACGTCGATAGGCTATAGGTGTAAAGGCAGTAATGTCATAGCCGAGTAGTACTAATAACCCGTAAGCTTATGTACGACTTTTCCCCCGGTGCAAACCGGGGGGAGAACTTTCTTTCTTTAATATATTTCTTTATCCCAGTGTGTTGATAATATTAGGCTGCAATCCGCTTTATTGAAAGCAGGAAATGCAGCAAAGTTGTCCAAAGCAACTAACGACTTAAGGTGGTTATTGCGGCGGGGCTCACCTCTTCCCATCCCGAACAGAGAAGTTAAGCCCGCCTGCGCAGATGGTACTGCAGTTTGTGGGAGAGTATGTCGTCGCCTTTCTTTAGAGAAGCCTGTCTGAAAAGACGGGCTTCTTGTTTTTTACAGGAACGACGCGGTTCGCCCTTTGGGCTCGGGCCGTCGCCTTTGCTTCGCCCGTTCGGCTAAAGCCCCGGGTCTTTAGAGAACCCTTACAGGAAACTGTAGGGGTTTTTTGTTTTAATGTTGAAGTGAAGCCCACAGGACCGTCGTCCAGGGCGGTGTTTATGCCCTCATCAGAAAACCTGTCAGCACTGTCAGATAAAATACCTTCGCCGAAGGAAGCCGTTTCCTTCGGCGAACGGAAGGGTTTCCTTCGCCGAAGGAAAGATATAACGGAACTTGACTAAAATATTTGATTGCTATAAAAGGTTTAGTAAACCGATAAATCATGTTCCAGAATTCCTTTTCGCAATCTAATCTGAGAAGTCCCAAATTCCTTGATCAATTCAAGACAGTAAATTCCGGCAGGTATTTCAGGAATTTGGAAGACCAGCCTTTTTCCGGCACGGTGTGAAAAGTGCATTACTTTATAACGATCTCCATTTGCTGCCATAAAGAAAAGCCCTTCAGCGCTATTCACGGGATTGAAATCAAGAAACAATCCTGATAGCTCAGCTATTCCGCCAGGCGTTATCGAGTTATTCAGGTTTCCTGAAACCACATCGTTAAACTGGAGCAGCTGCGGTTTGCGCTCGGACCTTGTTGTTTTTTCAAAAGTACATTCTTCAGCCAATTGTTTCAGCATCTTCCCGGGAAGCACCAACACTTTAGTTTTGTGTCTTGCCGGGTCAAAGCAGTCAGCAGGTGAATTGAAAACTCCGGTAATTCCACAACTTAAATTCGCAATTGGCAGGTTAACATTATAGCCTTCCGTGACTTTGTTTGCAACCGTATCGTAAAATGCGGTTAACACTGCCCTGATATCGGCTTCTGTAATGGTACTGCCCATTTTGAGCATTGCCTGGATTATGTCTTCATGTTCAAGGCTGCCATAGGCCAATACCCTTGCCTTAAGGTCGTTTGGGTTGGAAGCAATGGCGTTTTCCTGGAGGTAGTAGCGGATAGGCATGATTGTGTCTTTTGGTTTGTAACAAATTTGGAAAAAAATTGAATATGATTCAAATTTATTTAGTGTAATGGATTTGCTTTTGTCTTTCAGACTGGCTTAATAAATTTATAGTTATACCGTATTTTATCGTAAGTTTGGGGACAAACTGAGATTATTTTTATGAATTCGACCCTTCTTGAACCACGCAAAGCCTTAAACAAAGCATTTCTAAGAATTAAGCCCAACCGTTCTGAAATTGAAACTTTCAAAATCAATTTGTTGGAACTCATAGAAAACTGCAATGAGAAGGAAACAGAAGAGCATCATAAAAACCTGGTAAGTGATTTCCTCAGAAAAACATATTACCGCACTGACTATTTCATCAATACGAAAGGCCGCAACGATCTTGTCATTCACAACGGTAAAGACGCCAAAACCTCAGTAGGTGTTATCATTGAGGCGAAAAGCCCAACCAATAAGTCGGAGATGATCGCCGTCGCAAAACTCAACTGTAAGGCGTTGCAGGAAGCTGTGCTTTATTACATGAGAGAACGGATTACACATAAAAATACCGATCTCAAATATGTCATCATAACAAATATCTACGAATGGTTTATCTTTGACGCCCAACTATTCAACAAGTTGTTTGCAGAGAATAAAAGCTTCGTGAAACAGTTTGAGGATTTCGAAAACAAACGGTCTTCGGGCAATACTACCGATTATTTTTACAAGCAAATTGCCGAGCCTTTCATTGCACAACTCCCGGCCACGTTAGAGTATACATATTTCGATATCCGTAAATACGACCGCTTGTTGCGTAACGCGGATAAAGAAGATGATAAGCAACTCATTGCCCTGTACAAATTACTGTCGCCTGAGCACTTGCTTAAATTGTCATTTGCGAATGACAGCAACAGTCTCGATAAGAATTTTTACAGCGAATTGCTTCATATCATCGGACTGACGGAAACAAAGGAAGGCGGCAAAAAACTAATCGAAAGAAATAAGCCAGGACAACGCCATTCGGGATCCATGATCGAAAATGCGATCCTGCAGCTTGAAAGCATGGACAAGCTTTCGCGGCTTGGAAACACAAAGCAATATGGAGACAATACTGACGAGCGCCTTTTTAACGTGGCCCTTGAACTGACCATTACATGGGTAAACCGCATCCTGTTCCTGAAATTGCTCGAGGCACAACTCATCGCTTACCAAGCCAAGGATAAAGCCTATGCCTTCCTGAACAGCGAAAAAATTAAAGACTACGACAACCTTAATACGTTATTTTTTCAGGTCCTTGCCAAAAAAGACAGTACCAGAAATACTGATGTCCAGAAGGTGTTTTCCAAAGTGCCCTATCTGAACAGTTCGCTTTTTGAAATGACCGATCTGGAGCATTCCATGTTTCCAATATCGCAGCTTGAAGACAACAAGACGCTGCCGTTATTAACGGGAACTGTGATCAAGGATTCGTTAGGTAAGAAGGCTGCGGGCGAGCGAAATGCCCTGCACTATTTTTTTTCATTCCTTGATGCCTACGACTTTGCCAGTGAAGGGGCCGAAGATATCCAGGAAGACAATAAATCACTGATCAACGCCTCGGTACTGGGATTGATATTTGAAAAAATCAACGGCTATAAAGACGGCTCTATATTTACTCCCGGATTCATCACCATGTATATGTGCCGTGAAACCATACAAAAAGCCGTCATTCAGAAATTCAATGAGGCCAAAGGCTGGAATTGCAAGACATTTCTGGAACTGCAGAACCAAACCCATAATACGCTCGAAAGCAACGCTATCATCAATAGCCTTAAGATATGCGATCCGGCTGTGGGATCGGGTCACTTTCTAGTGTCGGCGCTCAACGAGATCATCGTTATCAAAAGCAGATTGGAAATTCTTTGTGACAACGAAGGCCGACGGTTACAACATTATTACCTCGAGGTGATCAACGATGAACTGATCGTTACCGACGACCGCAATAATTTCTTCCAGTATAATCCGTTAAGCGCTGAAAGCCGCCGTGTGCAGGAAATTTTATTCCACGAAAAGGAGACCATTATAGAGAATTGCCTGTTTGGTGTCGACATCAATCCCAATTCGGTGAAAATATGCCGCCTGCGTTTGTGGATTGAACTGCTCAAGAACGCCTACTACAAAGGCCCTGATTTTACCGAACTCGAGACGCTTCCCAACATCGATATTAACATCAAGAGCGGCAACTCACTCATCAGCCGATTCCCGCTCGACACCGACCTCAAGAAAGCGCTCAAGGAAAGCAAATGGAATATCGAAAGTTATAAACTTGCTGTAGCTACTTACCGAGAAGCCGACAGCAAAGAGCAGAAGCGCGATATGGAAAGGCTCATCGCTGATATCAAGAGTAACTTCAGAAGCGAAATCTCGAGCAAGGATCCAAAGAAACTCGGGCTCGAAAAATCGAAAGGCGTATTGCTTAACCTGACCACGCAGACTGATTTGTTCGGACGCAGCAAAAAAGAGGAAACTGAGTGGAACAAGAAAGTCAAGTCGACCGTCCTTGAAATTGCAAAGCTCGAAAAGGAAATTGAAGAGATCAAAGCCAATAAAATGTTTGAGAACGCCTTCGAATGGAGGTTTGAATTTCCCGAGGTGCTTGACGATGATGGTGTTTTCAGGGGATTTGATGCGGTGATAGGGAACCCGCCGTATATCCAACTTCAAAAAATGGGTCAGGCAAGTATTGATCTTGAGAAGATGGGATTTGAGACTTTTGCCAGGACTGGAGATATTTACAGTTTGTTTTATGAACTGGGTTTTCGGATTCTTAAACAAAATGGCTTGCTCACATTTATTACATCAAACAAATGGATGCGTGCGGCTTATGGTGAAAGTTTGCGAAAGTATTTTGTAGAGAAAACAAATCCTATTGTATTGATTGACTTTGGAGGAGTTCAGATCTTCGATGCTGCAACGGTAGATACTAATATTTTAATTGCAGAAAAGTGTGTTTACTTGGGAAGTACAAATGCTTGCGTTCTAGACAAAAGTTTTGTTATAAATAAATTGAGTGATTTTATTAGACAATATAGCAATCCTTATAAATTTGAAATTTATGATAGTTGGGTAGTGCTTTCCTCAGTAGAAAAGCAGATTAAAGATAAAATAATGAAAATCGGTGTGCCATTAAAAGATTGGGATATTACAATAAACTATGGAATTAAAACCGGATACAATGAGGCATTTATTATTACTGGCGAGAAGCGATTAGAATTAATAAAAGAAGATCCCAAAAGTGAAGAAATTATACGACCTATTTTACGCGGCAGGGACAT